>ERZ842401.5462-NODE-5462-length-14094-cov-5.758031_pt1 | contig 14094 bp, 10 predicted proteins | sample MGYA00521270_ERZ842401 | MGnify/ENA primary metagenome ERZ842401 (study PRJEB31892, sample SAMEA3878208) | bioreactor metagenome | biome: Moose rumen | place: Sweden | collected 2011-10 | study: EMG produced TPA metagenomics assembly of the PRJEB12797 data set... | reverse complement strand
ATAGAAGGGAATCGTCACCACGCCCACTGTCAGCAGCCCCATCTCCTTGGCGATGTTGGCACGACGGGTGCCGCACTAGTACCCGTGCCGCCTCTATCCGCAGTTCCTCCAGCAGCGGCACGCCGATGGCCCGCAGCAACAGGCCTTTCCTGTCTGCCGCCACCAGTCGCTCTGCTATCTGTCTCAGTTCCAGAGCCATTTCCTCCGCTGTCTGCTGTCGTTCTGCCATTGCGTTTGCAAAGTTAGCAATCTTTTTTCAAACCACCAAACGTTCACAAGGCTTGCGATGCAGAAAAGTACGGTTTCTTCAGAGTCTTATTATATATGAGGTTCGCGTAGTTTGAATGTCGCTGGAGTCTACTTTCGTGCAATTCTGCGAAAAACAAAAAGACGTTGAGACGCTGAGGCGTTAGGTGAAGTTGTCTGTGTTCGCAGATACTTTGAATAAATATAGACAACATCTGGATAAATATGCAGGAGAAAGGTGGCCTGGAGTTTAAAGTAAGGAAAGTGGGAGTTTGCTTACTTTAAACTCATAGTTTACTTACGGGAAAGTCGATTTTTGGTACGTCCTTTCTGGAAGTGCATGAATATGCAAAATCGGGATGGACGGAGTGGTTACGGTTACAGTGTAACCATGTAACCGCAGGATTTTCAAAACTGTAACCAAACTGTAACCATTTTTTAGCATAAAGCACTGATAATCAATATGGTTTCATATAGGGAGATAATGGTTACACTGTAACCGTAACCGTTTTTCGAGCTGAGCCGGAATTTGTCTCAGCAGTGTTGAGAGTTTTTCGGACTGAGCTTAAAAAAGTCCGGTTATCAGCTCTAACGTTTGACAACCGGACTGTATCTGAGTTAGTTCATGAGCTTGGTTACCTTACGGTAGTACCTGTTTGTTGCCCTTACGCTGTCTGACAGTGCATGGGCATAAGTTTCATTTAGTCCTGTGTTTTTTGTAAATGCAATTTTTATTTACACAATTTCTTATAGATAACTGCGTGACAACCTACGCTGCCTACCAAGTAAAGGGCTATCAGGAGCAGTATGATGACAAACGTAATGAAACTGACATCGATAAGTCCAACAAGCCAGATTAGCAATGCTGAAACAAGGAAGAAACCAATATTAAAGACAGCACCAGTGAGGAAGAGGGCCATTTTGTGGCCAAAGGTTCTCTCATTGCTCTGAAGCAAGGCATCGCTGGGCGTGATATGCTTGTCGAATACCAGATAGAGTGCCTGAGACCAACCTAATGCAATGATGATGCCAGGAACGATGAAAAACATATAGGCAGGCCATAGGGATATGCCCATAAGTCCAATCAAAGTGAAGTATTCACCCATATACTTACGGTATTGCCCATTGAATATGTATGTGGCTCCTCCCAGTTCTTCGTCAGAAGCCAATGCTATTGGCATGGTTTTGATGGCGATAGTTGTTCCAACATTCAGGTAGGGGATCCAAATGGTTAGCAGCCAAAGGATAGCAGCACCGAAGATCGTACCAAACTTAGCCAGACCGAGTGGAATTCCTTCGGTAAGGATTCCCATCACGGATAGTTCGTTGTTTGCACTATCAAATGAGAAAGGTGGATTTGGAGTTTCGGGTGGAGGAGTTTGTTGGCCAAATTGCTGTTCCTGTTGTGAAGCCTGAGTTTGTCGGCGGGCTGTCTCTTCAGCTTCCCTCTGTCTTCGGGCCGCTTCCTCCTGTTCGCGTTGGCGGCGAGCTAGTTCTTCGGCCTCTCTCTGCTTCCGGGCTGCTTCTTCAGCTTCCCGCTGTTTTCGGGCCGCCTCCTCCTGTTCGCGTTGGCGGCGAGCTAATTCTTCAGCCTCCCGCTGTCTGCGAGCGGCTTCCTCCTGTTCAATGTCCTGTAGAGAAACAACCTTTCGGCCGCAATAAGGGCAGAAAGTGCTCTCAGAACTAATCTCACGGCCACAAAACTGGCAATTTATAAATCCTTGTTTCATTGTAGTTACTGGTTTTTAGATTGGACGCTACAAAAGTAAGCATTTATTTGAAAATGAGCAAAAGTTTCGCCTTGTTTTTAATTGTAATAGGTAATTACACGCTCTGCTCTACCGCGTTTGATCCAATTCCCGTGTGAGTCAAACTGAAAACCATAGAACTTCTCTGTATTGGTCACAATGTTGCGTTCGTCAAACCGTGTCATGCTGTTAACCTTATACAGTACACCCCTGCTGTCATAATAGTAGACATCAACCTGTTCATCCCGGTTTCCAACTCTATATATTCGCTTGGCTAGGCGACCGCTTGCATCGTAGGTGAAGATGTCCCTTGCATTGCCGATTACAAAAGCCTCTGTAGCAAGCCCCAGATCATTGCGGTTGATCTTCTCATATACAGTGCCGACCACAGGTTCTCCATTGCATGTTTGCACTTGTCCATTAGTGTCAAAAGTGTATTCCATGTCCTCACTAACAATCTTATACGACTTGACAGGTCCTTGTAGATCATATCGCCCAAGGTCACCTTGGATGGTTTCTGAACTGGTGGACCGTTCAGTCAGCAAGGCTACTGCCTTCAGCAAGGCTTTTCCTTCCTCAGTCAGATATGCCTCAACAGACTCTGTTGGGAGTACATATTCATTCAGGGAATATTGTGTTGGATGGAATAGCAAGCCCTCTGCACCGATAGAAAGACTATAGTTCCCTTCATCGTCAATCTTGCCTTTCTGACTGTCATCAGCAAACTTATGGGCCAGATTCATTAGTTTGTCTTTTGAAATCTTTGCGATATCATCGTTAGTCATCAGATGTCCGTCTGATAATCGGATAACGGCTTCATACTTTTGGGATGATTCGAAGTCAATCCCATCGTCCTCCACATAAAACACGGCACAAGCCTCATTTTGATAGACGCATGACACCTGCATCGTGATAGCTCGACTGATGGTATTTGCGTCAGTCTTTTGTTTGAAGATGGATACATAATTGTCTCCAATTTCCTTCATTGTGTTGCCCGTCGGAGCACCGAGCACCTTGCCAATGGCAGACAGCCCAATCACTTCTGTGATACCTTTCTTTACGTTCTCCTGTTGCTCCCCATCGCCCACAGGCATATCAAGACACAGATCCAGAGAAACAGGGAAACCTGTCGATGTTTCAGCCTCAACCCTCTGAACATATGTCTCAAACGCTATTGGCGCAGCCTTCTGCTCCTCGACGGCATTAGCACACCCTGCTATCAGCAGGGTTGCGAGTGCTAATGTCGGAAATAATACTTTTTTCATTAGACGGTTGTTATTAGAATTTTGTATCCTCAAACTTGACTATGATTTCCCCTTTGTCATTAAAGTAGAAATTTTTCTGGCTGCACATTCCCTCACTGAAAAGGGCACGACTATCATATTCAATCAGCAGATTACCTTGTAGATCATACAATTTATAGCCTTCAGAACTTTGGGGGCATCCCCAGACGAACCAGTCATCTCCATAAGTAAGACACCATCCAATATTGTTTAATTCGCATTGAGCAACTTTCTGAAAAGTTGTATTGACGATATATGCTTTTCTGTCAAGCCACCATACAGAATAGCCATTCTCCCAAAACTCAAAAAGTTTGTCTCCTTTTCCTGGATTTGGTTCTTTGTATACAATTTCTCCTTTTTGATTAATAAAATATTGCGTATTTTCTTTGTCAAGAACCTTTGCGTATTTTGAGTAAAACGCCCCAGGTGTTTTTGTATACATAGGGCCAATTACAAATTTGCCAAAAGTATCTATGTATCCCCACTGCCCACTCATGTCCTTTGCTTGTGCAAGTCCGTTGTAAAAGCATCCAGCATCTTTGTATTGTGCAGGAATCACGATGTTACATTTGTCGTCACAAAAACCCCATGCCCTTTTTTGATTGTCGTAAAATGCTCGCCTTCCATCATTAAGCCAATATACAGTACGGAACGACTGCAAAACAGGTTTGTCAGCAGGCAGGTTTTTCGACAAAATATTTCCATTTCTATCAACATGCCAAGCATCCCAACCGATACGCCCGTCAACTTCTATAGTAGCAATACCACCATCTATAGAGAATGGTGAAGCACTATGAACCTTTGGAAAACTCTTAATAATCTTACCCTGGTTGTCCATTATAGCAGCATCGCAATTAGATAAAGATTTGGGATATTTAATCATCAGGCGGCCATTCCTAAATTTGACAGGATAGTCATTAGATACAACCCCATCTTTAGATTGGGCCGGAATGAACCCTTCTGGGAAGTCAAATAGTTTCTCTCCTTGCTTATTAATAACAAACCAGCCATTCTTTCCGCTTACACAAGCCATCCCTTCACAAAAATTGCCCAAATATGTTACTCCTCCATTTATAACTATGGTTTTTGTTGCTGCTGTACTGTGGATTTTGTAACGCGGCGTTTTATTACCAACGGGCACTGTTTGTTGTGCACTTAACGATAATGCTTCGAAAAATGCCAAAGTTGCCAAAGCACTATATTTATTGACTATATTCATACTCTATGTCTTTTGATTACAGATATTTGTTTTGATTCTTTCTCGTATTACTGAAAATAAGTAATGATACGACTTAGGACATTTCCATTCTGGTCCTTTCGCTTAATCCAGTTGCCATAGTTGTCTTTTTCCAATATGGTATAGTTATACTTGGTGACCTCAGATTCGCCCTCCTCATCTCCCATTTCTGGTGCAGTCATCTGGGTCTCAGTTTTTACATAACCTTCATTATCGTAGGTAAATGTTCGCTCAAAACCGTCTTCTGTAATTTGGGTAGGTAAACCTTTCTCATTGTAATTGTAAAATCGACTTCCATACCCATCTGCATTACATTCCGACAGACGCCCTTGTTTATCACGCACAATTCCACCAGGGAAAAGACTTTTCAAGTTTTGGCCATTTTCTGTTTGCAATTGTCCCTGTTCGTTAAAGGTGTAAGACCAATCAGAGAAAGACACCTTTTTCACAGGCCCTCGTAAATCGAATGCCCCCAAATCACCACGCCCAGGCTCTATAGATAGTTCTTCAAAAGGGTGTTCCCAGACGATTCGGAACTTTTTTGCAGATAGAATATTGATAATCTCCTTAGTACTTCTGTCTTCTGCAGATGATGGAGAAAAGAAATTGCTGGTCAATTGAATTAGAAAACTGACTTCCATCTCCTTTCCCGCATCAACTTGATTATATTCGTTCATAAGTGTTTTGTTCAGTCTATAATAGCCATCGCTTACTTCAACAGAGATAGTATCCGTTGGTGTGTCGTCCGCTACAAGCGTAGAAACCTTCATGTCGTAGTAACCACTTGGCTGCATTTTTACTGCATTTTGTTTGATTGAAGGGCGAACTTTGGTTAGTTTGATGGTGGCAGACAAATTGATACCACCATTTGTCACTCTTGTAACAGAAAAAGGCTTTACGATTTCAACAGGGATTCCTTTCGATAAATCTGTAGGTATTTCTTTACCCATTATCTCTTTCTTGATTTCTTCAATGCGGACTTTCCACTTTTCAGTAGACTTTTCTATCATTTGTGCCGAAGAAGCGATCTTTTCTTTTGCTTTATCAATATCTTCTGGATTTGTCTCTTGGTGGTTATTCAGCACTTTATTCCACTCTTCGAGTTCCGCGAAGTGTTGCACCATCTCTGCACCAATATCGCCAAGAAAGCCTTCCTTAGCGGCCTTAATGGCAGACTCTGAATTTGAACTTAATTTAGAATCGCTTTCCCCACACGATGCAAACAGCCCAGCAATGGCAACTGTTAAATAAAACAACTTCCTTTCCATAACTTCTTTTTTTATTAATGAATACATTGTTACTTACTTAAAATGATACGTCTGATGAAATATCTTCCATCTTTCTTATCGCTGATCTTTATGATATAAACTTTTGATACACTAGAAATTGGCAACTGTATCTGGGGAACCGATTTCTTCCAGAGTGTGCTCGATACCACACGACCTGAAAGATCGGCGATCTCTACTTGACAGTCGTCTCGGCGGCAATTTTCACACTGGGTAATCGTGCAGAATCCGCCACTGGCTCTAATCGTGAAAGCGAAGTCACTTTTCACCTCCGCTATACCAGTCTTATAATTGATGGTAAATGGTTCGCTGCTTACTAAAATCCAAACACCTTGACGTTCTTTTGCACGTACGTTCAACTGATGAAGACCAGACTTGAGGTAATTAATGTCTGCAGAGAATGAAATCAGTCCGCCGTGTTTCCTAGGTATCGTGACTTGTTGAGCAAGGCCCTCACCAGGATCGGCCGTGTCAAAGTAGTATTCCAGGGCTATTATGTCAAGATTACGGCAGACATAGAGCGGGCGACTCACTGTAGTAGACCATCGTCCATCATCGTCACGACTTCTCATATAGAGGATATGTGCACCTGCATCGAGTTCTGATATATTGAGGGCAATGCGGTTCTCCCCAGAAGGAACCTTCACAGATTGACCAAAACCAAACCCTGGGTCTTTGTCAAAGAAATACTCCAGGTTTCCAGATACATCTGGAATAGTCGGCCCGACGTGTTCAACCACTAAGAACGACTGAGAGACAATATCACTCCACGATCCATCTTGTCGCAAACCGCGTACATTCAGCGTATGAGTGCCCAGCGAGAGACCTTTTGTAGAAAGGCTCGCAAGCAACTCACTAACGGTGAATTTCGGACGTGGCAACTGAATGGCCTTACCTTGTCCGGGATCATTCTCGTCAAAGAAATACTCTAATTTCCAGAAGCCTTGGTAGGGCTGTACATAGAGCGGACGACTTACAGTAGGTGACCAACGGCCTTTAGAATCCTGACTCCTAACATACATAATATGTGCACCAACACTAAGTTCGTCAATGTTGAGAGTCAGTTCATTATCTCCAATAGACACCTTCATTCGATTGGCTTTGCCATAGCCAGGGTCAGTATCAAAGAAATACTCCATCTTTTGTTCCGGAGTTGCTAAGTCCTCGTCACCACTCTCGTCCGAAGCCTCCTTTATGTTGGCAAAATTCTTCCACCCCTCTGCAAAGATATAAGCACGCCTCGTCCCCCTTGGTACAATTAATTCCGCTGTTTGATAGGTATAATCGTCAAATGGGCTATCTGACAAATCAAATGGTTTCTCTATTTCGGAAATGATTTTAGTCAAATTAGTACAGCCAGAGAATGCGTTCTGTCCGATGGATGTGATACTATTAGATAATACAATAGTAGATAAATTGCTACACCTCCAGAATGCTCCACTGCCTATGGTCTTAACACTGTTGGGGAATACGACAGACACAAAAGACTCACAACAAGATAGTGCATATCCATTAATTGTAGTCAGGCCACTGGGTATGATCAAGTCTTTTATCTCTTTTCCATTCAGGATTAGCCTTCCCTCATCATAAAAAGACCACCCTGAGTAATCAATATTGAACCATGTTTCCAAGTCAGAAATATGAATATCAAAGTGGGTATAGCGTTCTCTTTCAAATGCTTTAGAATCTATATATTCTATACTACTGGGAATCGTTAAAGATGATAAATAGTTTGGATAGTAAAATGCATGCCACCCTATTTTTGTCACCCGATACGATTTTCCATTATATGTTACTTTGAAAGGAATCACGATATCCCCATGATAGGTATCTTCCCCGTAAACTTTATATGTGACTGTGGCTTCATCACCATCAATATTGTAATAGATGCCGTCTTTCATGAAGTCATAGGCATGAATTGGCATCCCTATAAACAGAAGCAAAAGAACCGAAAGAATTAGTCTTGTTCTCATATTGCCTCAGATATTATTGTTGCAAGCCAAGTTTGATTGTCACATTCAGGGGACTCCCTTCTTCTACGCTGACAGGAACCGTAAGTTGTTCGATTATCGGGCCGGCAGGAATGCCAGAGAGTTGATAAGGATCATTACCTGAAAAAGCACCATAACCTGTTGCTGTTGCTGGGAGGGCATTGGTCCTTTCTAACACTTGTTTATCGTTTTCAGGGTATGCTCGGCCATCCATAAATGCACCAGAAGAAAAGATATAGTTGTCGATATACGTGTTAGATTCTAACCATTTGCCAGATTCCCAACCTGAGACAATATTTTTTTCGAAGGTGTTGCCATCATCTCTCCATGTGCTGATTGCTTCGTTTAGGCAGAATGTATTGTAGCCAATATAGGAATTCCTGAGGTTGTTGACATAGCCTCGCTGGAAAATATTATTGGTAAACTGATGGTTGTTGCTATTGTTACAGCCGACACTTTCATAGAAGAAATAATTCTGATGAAATACGCAATTGTCTGCACCTTCTGCGATACTTGGACTGGTACTATTGTCAAAATAGCATCGAGTGACAACTGTTTTGGGAGCCTTGATCGTAAATTTGTACATAGTGTTAAAACTCATACCCATAATAGTAACACCAGCCTTTTCAATTCTCATCCCATTTACTTTTGCAGCCCGATTATTTGCCTTGACAATACCGTTTTCTGTTAGGAAATAGCCTGGGCCAACTATCACAAGTTGTTTGTCAATTATGGCTTCCTTGTATGGCTCAACTGCTCCGTCCACCATAATAGTATCACCATCGGATGCAGCGTTGACCGCATCTTGGATTTGCTGATAAGGAGCCATACCAGCCACATTATTCACTCTGAATACCTTTGCTTGACCTGCCACTGCCATACAGAGGCAAATTCCTAAAAATAACTTCTTCATATTTTAGTTTCTTATTTGCTTTGTGTTAAATACCACTTACCGTCTTCTTCCTTTTTCATTTTCACTGTCTCTGTTCTCGTCTTGCCATTGCTATAAGTCACCTCAAAGGTTTCGGTGGCTCGGCCTGCGTCTTCGTCAATCTCCTCTGACACAAATTTATAACTTACAGGCTTCTTGTCGTCACCATTGCCTTTCTTCACCTTTTCCTCAATCATGGAAGCGTAGCCTTCTTTCTCCGCTTTCTTGTCTTCAGGGAAATACACGCAGTCCAGATAGCCACGATAATCCTCCTTGATGGCACAATCAAGTGCTTTCTCTGCGACACCACGAGGTGAATCATCACTACAACTTGTCATTACAATTGCCATCATGCAAAGTAATACTGCAAAAAATACCTTTTTCATACGTTTGGAAATTATTTGTTAAACATTACAATTGATTCTAAGTATTCTGATGAATAGATGTCTGATGGGAAAATGCACTCAGCCTTTATAATCGGCAGATTCACTGTGTGGCGCTTGTTTGTCACAATCTCGCATCCGGCTTGGCGAAATGCATATACAATCAACTCTGTGCAGTACATTTTCAGAGAATCGCGATCGTCATAGGCGTGATCGAACAACACGCGTTTTTTATAAAGTCTCATCGCTACTTCTGATGCTTTTCGGGCAATTGTAGGATTCTTGGGACGACAGACTTCACCGATTATCGTAAACTCGGTAGAGAAAAAGTGGTCAGGCGTGTCCATCTTTACACGATCTTCATCTCCCTTAAAGTCAGGTTCTCCAGGTACAGCATGGACTATCATCTTTTGACCTGCCGAGTCAACAACAATTCCAACGTGAGAATACTCGCCCTGTGCATCTGCTGCTAACACTACTTGGCTTGCAAAGCCACCACCACGTCGAAATACAACGTCACCTGTCCTCAGATCTGCATCTTCAGGAAGAATACTTCGGAAAGGCTTGTCATTAACATTGCATCCCGTCATGAGTAGAATAGGAAACAGTTCCATGCTCATTACATATCCAAGTCGGCTTAATGATGGGGTCATCAGTTTTGATAGGTTCTAAGTTCTGCTTTACGACTCCCCAGTAAAAAGTACTTTGTTTTTAGTTTTAGGTTTCCCATAAGTATGAAAAAAGCGTGAGAGTCTGTACTTTGCCACTCGTCCCGCTGATCATGGCTCTCGCATTGCCCTTTTCCCGTAGAACGAGCAACACCAGAAGCCCACGCCGAATATGTATATACTTGACCTAAGCCTTAAATATAATAAGGTATAGGGGTATAAAACATACCCAATGAGCATCTACCGTTGCCTTGTTCCTTGACGGGTTTGAACTTGCGAGATTCTGATCAGCCAAAGACAAGACGCCTTGTAAACGCCTTTCCATAAATATGCATCCCTGCCCTTCACTGGAGTCCCAAGACAACAGTTTTCGGCTTGGACGCTACAAAAGTAAGCATTTTATTTGAAAAAAGCAAATCCTTGGCAACTTTTTTCACTTCTTGCTTTCATTTCATCGATAAAGATGCTCCGTCATCGGAAAAGATATGCCAAACTTTGGGACATCCTGACTCCCTTAGAGGATACGCGGCTTTGAGTCCGAGGGAGCGGTGGTTTAAGTGCGCGATAGTAGGGGAACGCAGAATCATCCCGCACTTCTTACACCTCCCACACTCACACTTGGTGTAAGAGGTGCGGGTTCAAAAGTGTGTATTTGCTTCATCTTTCGCGCGCGCGTATATAGTGATGATATGTAGAAAAGACGTGTTCGACCTGTCCGACGTGTCATAGGGCTGGTGACAGGTCGGACAGGTCGAACACGTCTTTTTGGGAAATGGCAACTATACCATTTTCGGTGTCATAGGAAGGCTTTTGGCAATTCTATGGAGGCTCCTGACATTTCTACGGAGGCTCCTGGCGGAAAAATGGAGGCTCTATTTTCGGCTACGAAGGCTTCTGGTTGGCAATAACAGCCCCCCAATTGTTCCTAAGAATCTCTGCATTAAAAAAAGTCCGGTTATCAGCTCTAACGCTTGACAACCGGACTGTATCTGAGTTAGCTCATGAGCTTGGTCACCTTACGGTAATACCTGTTTGTTGCTCTTACGCTGTAATGTATTCCCCCGTTCCATATCCTGATGGCTTTCTCTACATCGTTGGTTGGGTTGTAATACATCTGAATCAGAAGGAACATCTCTTTCGACTTGGCCACACTGAAACGGTCGGACAGTGTGAATCGCTTCTTACTCTTCATCCTCTTAAGAATATCATTGCAATCTTCCACTAGAATCGGAGTGATCTGCATGGCGCCGGCGGAGTTGCCGCTCACGGCGTTCGGATTTCCTTCGCTTTCTACTTGAATAATCGCATCCATTACTGGATTCCAGTCGAAACTTAATGCTTTCATCGTGCGTGCGCTTGCCGTTGCAGCCGCCAACAACACGGCAATTAAGCTCAGACTTGCTTTCTTACTAAAACTTTTCATATTCTCTATACTTTAGGCGGAACCTCATCACGAGAACCGCGTTATCCTTTAGATTTTCTGATACGTTAAAGACGACTTCGCGTCGTTTCGGGTGCAAAGGTACGAATTATCAAGTAGTTAGCCAAATATTTTTGGCTTTTTTAAGGATTTTGTGTGCGCACACTTAATCTAAGTCAACTACGGTGATGCCTGCGCCGCCGAACTGGACATGCTCGTCGCGGAAGTGTGAGACGTTGGGAACGGTGGCCAGATACTGCCGTATCAACTGGCGGAGAATGCCTGTTCCCGTACCGTGTAGGATGCGTACGCGGGAGACGCCGACCAGTATGGCATCGTCGATGAAATAGGTGACGGCATTGATGGCCTCGTCGCCACGCATACCGCGCACGTCGATGTCTTGCTTGAAGTTGAGTTTGCGCGAGTCGATGGCATTACGCGTACCACTTGTCACGTTGGCATAGGAGCCGGCAATGTTCTGGTTGCGCTCTTCTTGCTTCGATGTCTGCTGCTTCGGGAGTTCGGCGTGTTCCAGGCGTTCGGCGCGCATCTTGGTCTTCATGCCGCCGAAGATGACGGTGGCCATCTTGCCGTCGATGCTCTCTATCGTTCCAACGCTGGTCAGACCCTTGATGCGTACGGTGTCGCCGATTTTCAGTTGAGAATTGAGAGTGGAGAGTGGAGAGTTTGCTGCCGCTGTGGTATTCTCCTTCGTCTTTCCTCCTTCGTCCTTCCTCGAAAGTTTCTCTGCCTTTCGCTTCTCCCGGCGCTCCTTGCGCTCTTGCAGCTGACGGATTTTGCGGGCGATGGCCTCGTCGTTGTCGCGGGTGTCGATGTCGCTGATGTCCTGTTTGAAGGCGTTCAGCTCTTCGCGCACCTGTCGGGCCCGCTCTTTCTCTGCCTGGCTCTCTCGTATCTCGCGGATGGCATTCTCTATCTTCTTGTTGCTCTCACGCAGCAGTTCCTCGGCTTCCTCCTTGGCTTTGCGGAGTATCTCCTTGCGCTGGCGCTCTATGTCCGACAGCTCGTCTTCGTAGCGGTTCAGCTTGCTCTCCAGCGACTTCTCGTGCTGGTGGATGGTCTGTCGCTTGCCCTCCCAGTAGCGCTTGTCGCGCACGATGTCCTGCAGATACTTGTCGCTCTGTATGTACTCCGAGCCCACGATGTCTGAGGCGTCGCGAATCACCTCTTCGGGGATGCCTGTTTTGCGGGCAATCTCGATGGCAAAACTCGAGCCGGGCTGGCCGATGGAGAGCTGGAACAGGGCCTGCATCTCGTGGCGGTCGTAGAGCATGGCGCCGTTCACCACGCCCTCGTGATCCTCAGCGAAGTGCTTCAGGTTCTGATAGTGGGTGGTGATCACCCCGAAAGCCTGCTTCTGCCAGAACTGCTTCAGCACGGCCTCTGCGATGGCTCCGCCAATGGTGGGCTCCGTACCGCCGCCGAACTCATCGATCAGCAGCAGGGTCCGTCCGTTGGCCTGCTTCATCATATTCTTCATGTTCAGCAGGTGGCTGGAGTAGGTCGAGAGGTCGTTCTCGATGCTCTGCTCGTCGCCGATGTCGATCATGATGCTGTCGAAGATACCGCATGTGCTTCGGTCGCCAAGGGGTATGCTCAGTCCGCATTGCAGCATGTATTGCAGCAGACCGACGGTCTTCAGGCATACTGACTTGCCGCCTGCATTCGGACCGCTGATGATGAGCAGTCGTTTGTCGCGGGTCAGCATGATGTCCAGCGGTACCACCTTCTTCCCCTGTCTCTCCAGCGAGAGCTGCAAGAGCGGGTGACATGCCCGTATCCAGTCGAGGTGAGGCTCAGGCTTCGCTTCAGGCTCAAAGCCCTGCGTCAGTCTGGCCAGCTCCGCCTTGGCTCGTATCAGGTCGATGGTTGCCAGGAAGTCGTATGAAGAGAGTATCTCCTGTACGTGTGGGCGTACCTCGTCTGAGAATACCGTCAGTATGCGGATGATTTCCCTTCGCTCGGCAGCCTCCAGCTCACGCACCTTGTTGTTGGCCTCCACCACTTCCGTTGGCTCGATGAACACGGTCTTGCCGGTAGCCGACTCGTCGTGTACGATGCCGCTGATCTTACGCTTCACCGTGGGCGACACTGGTATCACCAGTCGGCCGTCTCTCACGGCAGGCGTCACGTCCTTATCCACTAGTCCGTCCTTCTGGGCCGCGTGCAGTATAGTATATAAGGTACGCGAGATGCTTCCTTCCATCTTCTGCAGGTCGTGGCGTATGCCTGCCAGCGTCATCGTGGCCGAATCCTTGATATGGCCGTACTTGTCGAGTATCGAGTCGATGCGCCGAATCATGGCCGGGAATGTCGTCACGCCGTCAGTCAGCCGGTGCAGGGCAGGGTAGGGGTATCTGGTCTCTCCGTTGGCTGATACTTCGGCGCCTCGTTCCAGATACTTCACGATGTTGGCGATTGTTTCCAGCGAGCGCCTCAGGTCCCACACCTCGTTTTCCTCCAAGTGGGTACCCTCCAGCCGTATGCGCTTCACGCACTCCCTGACGTCGAAGAAATACTGCAGCGGGAAATCGTCAGCCACGTCCTGTAACCGTCTGAATTCCCGTACCTGTTCCAGCCATTCGTTGACCGTATCAATGTCCGAGGAGAAGGCAATCTCGTCCACCATCTCCTTGCCGAGTGTACTTAGGCAACGCTCCTTCAGCAGCACTCTTATCTCGTCGAAACCTATCTTATGTTCGAAATTATTTGGGTATATCACGCTGCAAAGGTACGAATTTTTACTTTGATATGCAAAAAGTTTGCTCAAAATTTGGTTAATTCAGAAAATCTTTGTACCTTTGCACCCGCTTTCGAGACAAGTAGAGCACTGGAGAGATGGTAGAGTGGTCGATTACAGTAGTCTTGAAAACTACCGTA
>ERZ842401.5461-NODE-5461-length-14096-cov-8.166797_pt1 | contig 14096 bp, 12 predicted proteins | sample MGYA00521270_ERZ842401 | MGnify/ENA primary metagenome ERZ842401 (study PRJEB31892, sample SAMEA3878208) | bioreactor metagenome | biome: Moose rumen | place: Sweden | collected 2011-10 | study: EMG produced TPA metagenomics assembly of the PRJEB12797 data set... | reverse complement strand
CGACATTTTTGCTCCCACCCCCCCACCCGCCACGTGTCGGCCTAATACGCTCCCTTACTCGTAATCACAGCTAACGGAGTCTTCAGCAATATCGCTATATCAAGCCACACTGACCAGTTATGAACGTAATAGCAATTTATCTCACGCCGAAAATCAGCGTCTAAATCACTCCGGCCGCTGACCTGCCAAATTCCTGTTAAGCCGGGTTTTGCCGCATAAACTTTCCTCAAAATATATGGGTTACTGTATAGCAAATCAACATCAAATTGCGGTAATGGTCGAGGACCGACTAATGACATTTCCCCTTTAAGAATATTCAACAATTGAGGAAGTTCATCAATGCTTGTCTTGCGAAGAATTGCTCCGATTTTCGTAACTCTCGGGTCATCCTTCATCTTTATTCCCTCTTTGTAAGCTGCAAGTATCTCAGGATTTTCAAAAAGTTTTCGCGTAATCTCATCAGCATTCGTATACATCGTCCGAAATTTATACGTTATAAAGCGTCTTGCCTTCCAGCCTACACGCTCCTGATTAAAGAAAATTGGCCCGCCGTCCTCGCGTTTAATCCTCCAAGCTGCCCAGAGCATTACAGGCGAAAAAATTATCAACGCAACTATTGCCCCAATATAGTCAATCACCGTCTTAATCGCAATATTCACGGGATTTAGCAAACCTTGCGACGACGTAATCACAGGCAAGCCGTCAATATTCCTAATCGAAGCCGCTGAAGTCGTAAGCATATACATATCCGGAATATAAAGCACTCGGCTCACGTTCTGCTCCAACTTGTTGAGAATATGCGCTAATTTCTCCCTTGAGACCGTCGGAATTGCTATCACAGCTTCATCAACGTTCAATTTCTTCTGCAAATCCTCAAAGTCCTTTAACTTCCCTAAAACTTGAACGCCGGAGATTATTTTTCCCTGTTTAGCTTCGTCGTCATCAAGAAAACCAGAAATTTTCCGGATTGTGAACGGCGAATTGATTATGTTGTGAGCGAAGATTTCTCCGTTCTTGCCTGCTCCGAGAATTATTATCGACTTCGAGAGTAAGCCAAGCGAGAATAACAAGCGCCTGTAAAAATACCTCGTCAGCAAAACTCCTGGAATAAATATTAATGTCCCCGTCAAAACTGCCCAGAATGAGACCGTGAATTTGTTTGCATAGAGATATAAAACGTTCAGCAGAAGCATTAACACGCAAGCCCGGAGTGTGAACGTCGTCTCGTCCCAGAGTGCTAAATTTCGGAAGCCGTATAACTTGTTGAATAGGAAGCAGGCCGCCATTGTCCCGGTCAAGAAAATATTTATCTCAAGTGAAATTTTTACAGGAAGAAACGCTATGCATAACTCGTAAATTAATATGTCTAGAATTACTTGCAGAACAGAAAAAAGATAATAATTAAGGCGATGTGCGATGTGCGATGTGCGATTATACACATTCATAACTTTTGTGTCAATCCCCTTTTCGTAAGAATTTATGTTGAGTTACAGCAAGATTGTAGCATAAAAAAATTCCCCCAGAACACTGAGGGAACGTAAACTTTCGATATTATTCTTAGGCCTTAATCCCGCGTTCCTCGTCAGTTCCAGGAATTAACGAGTCACAGATTGCCGCACAAAGTCCTGCTACTGCCATCGGAGTTTTAAGCACCGCCCAAACCATTCCGCCGATTGTCTGCATTAACTGGCTGTATTCCGGGCTCATGAAAATGTTTTGATTGGCCTCAACCCAACCGGGAAGTCCCATTGCCATTAAGAAAGCGAAACCGACGATAAGAATATTTCTCTGACTTCCCATATCCGCGCGCATAAGAACCTGAATTCCCATTGCTCCGATTGTGCCGAAAAGTGCAATGTAAGCTCCTCCGATTATTGGCGAGGGCATCGTTGCGATTAAAGCGCTGAGTTTTCCGATAAAGCTCATGAGGATTAAGATTACTGCGCCAGTGCGAACAACTATTCTTGAAGCTACTCCGGTCAAGCCGATTAAGCCGATATTCTCAGTGTATGAAGTTGTTCCGACTGAGCCGAATACTCCGGATAATGCACAGCAAAGTCCTTCTGCTCCAATTCCTCTGCTGATTGTCTCGGAATCCGGATCGCTCACTCCTGACGCGTAAGAAACTGAATGATAATCTCCGATGCTCTCAATCATGCAAGCGAAAAATCCTGCAAGCAACGCTGTAATCGGCATTAAATCAAATTTCGGTGTGCCCCAAGGGAATATTAACGTCTTCAAACTCTCGACGCTGTCAATTCTCCACCATGAAGCCGTGTTCACCGTCTCAAGGCTGATATACGCAGGATGTCCGGGCGAGAATGTCCCGTTGAGTGAGAGCCACAAACATACACAGTAAACTATCACGATTGAAAGGAGAATTGCGAAGATGTTTATGTATTTATTCTTGAGCACTAAGCTGAACAGGAAAATTAATATCACGACGGCTAAAGACGCTGGCCAGTAATTAGCGGCATTACCCTGAACTGCTGTTCCGGCGAGCGAGAAGCCTATTGCCATTATTACCGGGCCAATTACAACAGGAGTGATTACTTTGCGGATAATTCCTACAATCCTGCTGTAGCCTATAATCGATAAAATTATTCCGCCGACGATTAAGCCTCCAGCTAAGTATTGCATGACTGTTTCGGGGCCTTGAATTTTATAGAGCGCTATTACCGTCATGACCGAAGGGATAAAAGAAAAGCTCGAACCTTGAACTATTGGAAGTCCTGATCCGAGCCGTTTACTTGTCTGTATTAATGTCGCTACACCCATTCCGAAATATACACAAGAGATTAACGAGGCTATTTGTAATGCGTCCATTCCCATTGCGGGACCGAATATTAAGGGAACTAATGTTGTTGAACCGAAAAGGGTTAAAACGTGCTGTGCTCCTGATAGAAGCGTTATGAGAAGCGGCGGTCTGTCGTTGATGCCGTAAACCATTTGTTTGGCCATGTTGAAACCTCCTGAAAAGTTTTTGCTTTCAGGCGTGGAATTTTACATGTGAGATAAATTTTTGTCAAGTATGCACATTTTCAGGATAATAATCAAAAGAGCTAATGATAATCCACAAAATGAGGCAGTTATAATAACCGCAGGCATATAAGGCTTAAATAAATCTTCAGGAAGCATGACATGTTCAATATATTTCAACGTCGGCAAATTTTCATTGGGAGACAGCTTCAGCCTCTGTAAAAATTTCACAGCATCAATGTACATTTTTTCTGCCAGCACAATATCTCTGAGCTTATGCCTGTATCCAATTATTGCGGCCGAAATATTTCCAGAATATGAAATGTTCTCAAGCTCCGAATGCATAGCCTCAAGACGAGCTTCTAAAGTTCTCATTTTGGAATTCATGCTTGAAGAAAATTTTTTCATAATTGAAAGCTCTATATCAAGATCAATTATTGATTCTCGAAGCGAAGTTACACGTGAAATTATATTCTTAAGCTGTGAGTTTGCTAATATTATGTCATTTTCCTTCTGATACTTGGCAAAATTATTCTCGGCCTCAATGAGTTTAGTTTTTCTTCTCTCAATCTCGTTGTTACAAATCATAATTTTAGGGGCATTCTCTTGCGCTGATAATTCTTTTAAGCGTGTGATAGTCTCTGTGACAGCGAAGTCAAGAATTTTTGCTGCCCTCTCAGGGTCTTTATCAAGAATGCTTATAGTGATTAGATTTCCTTTTTGAGAACTTACAGCATGAATGATGTTATTAATGAAATACTTTATGGTCTCTGAACGGCTTTTTTTCGCGTAGACTTCCATCAGGTTAAATTTATTAATAATTTTCCCGGCGATATAATCATCACGTAAGACGCCGGCAATACGATTCATAGTCATCTCGAAATTTATATTATTATCAGAGAATGAGAGCATGCAATCAGCTTTATAAATTTTATCGGCATAAGAACAGTAAAAAAATGCTCCCATCGACGTAAAAGCTACGAATTTGAATATTAAGGCCTTATTCTTATACAAAATTGCGTAAAATTCCTGAAGCATAAATTTCCCTGTTTTAATCTTACGAGCTTTATATATTTCTGACAAAGCAAGCGGCGTGAATAATATGAACATATCACGGAGAAAATTCCCCTCAAAGCAGCCCCATATTAAAAAGGTGATATACATTGAGAAATAAGCCCAATATATTTTTTTGTTTATTAGACCATGAAACAGCCTTAGAGTAATTTTTGTTAATGTTAAGCAGTAAATAATAAATCCGAAACCTCCGAGCTCAAGAAAAACAGCTATGTATGAATTATGCGGGTAAAATAACGATATAGTATCATCGCCAGCTTTCCCGTATTTAAGAACAGTAAGTGGCTTTTGATATAAAACATTGTAATATGACCCCAAGCCTTCTCCTGTGATTAATGTCCTGTTTGAAGCATTTACTAAATAATCATGCCAAACTTTTGTTCTGTTCGTTGCGCCGCTGCTAAATGCTTGTGATACTCTTTCAACTGAATACCTTTTAGGCAGTACACTTGTAAGCTCGTTTAATTCATTACCGCCCGTAAGAATAAAAGCTAAAATCAGCAATCCGATTAATGCTATTGATAGTGTAATTTTAGGCTTCTTGATTAACAGCACTAAGCCCAGCCCGATTATTAAAGCTCCGGTTGAAGTCCTTGACTGTGAAATAAAAACTACGACTAAGCATGTTATAGTGAATATGCCGTAAAAAAGCCTATGCAAAAATTTTCTTGATGACTTGTAAGCGAAAAAGTTAACGTACAGGAATTGCAGAAAGAAAGCAGCGATACTATTTATGTTGAGAGATTCTCCCATGAATGACAAGCCCGGCAGGTCATCCTCATAAATAAATCTGCCTGTTAAGAGCAGCATTATTGCCAAAAAATCAGTACCTATCGCAAACCCTTTGAGAGAAATTTGACGATACTCTATAAAACATCTGAACATAACGTAAATTCCCATCATGTAGATAAAACTCTTTGTCAAAGCAGAGAATGCACGCCATGTCTGATGGAAAATATTATAGTTTAACGAGACTAATTGAAATAAATTCAATCCGAATTCCTGAAAAGAAAAATATGATATACATAATATGAACGGCAGTAAAATTTTTGAAAATGATGTTTTTCTTCGAATGAGTATAACATGATGGAAAGCATAAAACGAAATCAGCATAGTCAATGCCGCCATACGTGAATATTGATTTATCCAGGATATTCCAGTAATAAAGAATAGAACGAAATATATACTAGTCATAATCCAAAAGGGAGCATGCTTTAGATTTTAGGAGCATACTCTGTGAATAAAAAAATGATTTACTCGATAACGATATAAATTTCATTAGATTTAATCTCTTAGCCCGAAGGTGATACTGCCTTAACGTAAACAACAAATTCCTCGCCTGCTTCATAAGCATTAAGGATAAATGTGCCGTCTGCCTGAATTTCTACATCAAGAGCTTCATTGTTGACATCAACTTTTACTTCTGATATTTCGACTTAATTATTTTAGGAATTATACCATACGTCAATTTCAAATAATAAATAGTGGCCACTCGAATTTTTCACAAGGTTTGCTGCAGGTTCACCGTCATTATCGATAACGTGTAAAATATTTTCGTTTTTATCCGTATAATTAAGCTGTCTATGTCCTGTTGAGCTTTGAGATTTACAATCGCAGCAATTGAACTTGACTTATGACGAAGCTGACTTGATAGTTATCGTGAAGCTCTTCGTGTGAGTTCCGTAATCGTTCGAGGCTTTAATCTTGAATGTAAATTTTCCTGTCTTTGTCGGAGTTCCTGAGATTTTGCCCGTCGATTTGTTCAGCTTTAAGCCGCTGGGAAGGCTGCCTTTCTTTAAGCTCCATTTCAGTTTTGCAGTTCCTTCGGCTTTTAGTGTTACTGTATAAGGCGTTCCAGCTATGCCGCGTTTAAGTGTTGCTCCCGTTTTTATCTTCGGTTTAACGTATACAGTAAGGGCAAATTCACGTTCATCTTAATTCTCCAGTACTTGAGTTTAGCGTGAGGCCTCCGGGAAGTTTACCGCGAGTTATTGTTCATTCGATAGGCTCTGAACCGTTGGCACAAAATCTAAGAGAATAATAAGACAAGCTCATATTCGCGTTTATCTTCAGCGTAAGAATTTGAGGCTTGAACCGTGAATTTGTACGCACCTGCTATAGAAGTGGTGCCAAATAAATTTCCGGATTTGGCAAGCGAAAGACCTTCAGGAAGTTCCTGTGTCTGAATTTCAGGGGCATTATTTTTTCTTTCCATATATCACGTATAATTTCGTATCAGAGTAAAGCGAAGCATAAACATATTGAACATTCTTCACAGAAGCAGGATATGATAATTCAATCCCGCCTTCATCTGGAACATCTGAGCTCAGAGAAACATAAACATAATCCCAGTAATAATTATCGTCATCCGAGATAACACCTACTTGAAGACTGAATTCCGCATCATAGCCTAAAGCAACAGCCTTTGATGTATTACTCTTCTTGACAAGCCGCCGCTTCAAAGCCGTAAATTTTCCGTCCGCATTTGGTTTTGATAATTCAACATAAGGTATTGCTGTCTTGAACTGGTCATTGATGGATCTGAAATTCGTCAAAGTTGTACTGCTGTTTAGATAAGCTAATTCGTTCGTTGAGCTTCCAAGTAAATTTACGATTTTTGAAGGCCTCATATCAGTAGCGTATTCCTATCGTATTTGCTTTGCTTCCGTCCACAACTTATATACCGCTGCAATAATAATCTCCTGCGCTTGCTTCAATCGTGAACGAATCAGGAATAAACTTATAGTTGCCGTCTGAAACAGTATTTGCATCGTCTCGCACGAAATTTATAACTTTTCGGCCGTCTTCGAGCTTTACCATTTCATAATTGCCATTCGCTGAATTTTCATCAAACTGGGAGCTTAGAGATAAACTAATATAATGCCAGTTTACATTTTCATATGAAGATTTGCCGTTGACCAAATCAGCTTGAGCATAAAAATTAGTATGTATTTTCAAACTTGAAGGTAGCTGTGCAGGTTTGACAATAAGCGTAAATTCTTTCGAGGCCGTCCCTGCAGCATTCGATGCCCTAATCGTGAAAGTAAATGTGCCGCTCTCTTGAGGAGTTCCTACAAGATCTCCATATTCAGAAAGTTCGAGACCTTCAGGAAGTGAACCGCTCACAATATCCCATGAGTCTACTGAATTGCTGTGAGATATGTGCTGATAATAATATTCTCCGACTTTTGCGTCAGGCAGAGTTTCGGTTGTGATATGCGGCGGAAGCTCAAAAGTGAAGTACCAGTAATAGCATATATTGCCGTCGTAAAGCTCCCCGTATGCATATGCATATGCTAAGTCCTCATAGGAAACAGGAGTATCAAGATCTTTTTCTCCTTCTACAATATGATCCGCACTGACAGTTTCATAATAAGAGAATAAAGATACCCATTGAGTAACATCGCCTGATTTAATTTCGCCATAAGCATAAAAATTAAATACACCGTCAAATCCCAGAGAAACAGCCTTTGATGTATCATTTGCCTTCACAAGCCTGTACTTAAACGCTGTAAATTTCCCTTCTGAATTTGGCTTGATGAACTCGAAATATGGTGCAGCTGTATTGAGCTGATCTTCCAAAGAACGAAATTTATCGAGAGTTATTCCGCCGTTCAAATGTGAAAGCTCAGCGGGGAACTGCCAAGTAATTTCGCGACTCTACGTACCTGTCACCAGTATGATAACCCAATGGGCCCGCTTCAATCGTAAATGCGTCTTCAATTGTGATATTGCCGTTATCGTCAGAAATTATTGCTTTAACGCCGGAAATATCTTTAGGATTTCGGCCTTCAGCGATTGCACGTTCTCGTTCTTCATTTTCCCTGATAATTGTTGCTTCGGCTCTTTCCAATGAAGACTGGCTTTCATCAAAAATTTTGTTCAGGTGGAAATTCATGCTGTTAGCTTCAGTATTATCGTAAACAGTTCTGCCATTTACAACTTTTGCGTATGCATAATAATACATATTGAAGTCAACATCTGAAACTGCCTGTTCCGAAACATTGATAGTGTACTGCTTTGTGTCATATCCGGAAGAGTTCGAGGCCTTGAGTGTGAACGTGTAATCTCCGTATTTTCTCGGATTGCCGCTGATGTAAGCATAGTTTGAATACGAGTATAAAGTTAATCCGTCTGGAAGCTGACCAGTAGAAATTTCCCAAGTGAAAGGCTGATTGCCGTCTGCATAGAAGGTGCTCCGCTTCCAATCGTAAGAGTAAAATCCTTCGTTGATGATGCTCCACCGACAGAAGCCTGAACGGTGAAATTATATTTTCCTGGATTGGCCGGAGTTCCTGCGAGTTTTCCGAAAACGTCAAGTGAGAGACCTTCAGGGAGTTTTCCAGCAGTGATTGAGTAAGTTACAGGATTTTGCCAGCCCCAGCCCTCTGGATTTATATCGCCGCTGTAAATTGGGGCTTCTTCATCTCCATAAGCATAAAAACTTTCATAATAAAAATCGCCTGCTATACCATTTTTAAGCTCTGAGTTAGAGGCTGTAAATACTGCATAAGTGCGGCTTCCTGAATGTCCGCTGAAATCTCTTACAGGAGTTCCGCTAATGAGACCTGATTCGCTGACCATAAGTCCCCTGATGAATGAAATATCTCCTGTCCATGTTATAGGCTTTGTTCCATCGGCTTCAAGTTGGCAATTGTACGGTTCTCCGAAAATCGCGACAGGTATCTTTTTCGTTTTAATCTTAATATCAGAATCTGATTTCGAGCCTATGTATAATATTAATTCCTCTGATGTAGAATTTATTGCGTTTGAAACTCTGACTGAAAAGTAAAAATATCCTTCGCCGGTTGGAGTTCCCTTCAACGTTCCATTTGAAGTCAACGTAAGACCGTCAGGAAGTGATGAACCTTCTTCAATGCTCCAAACGAATGGGCCTGTTCCGATCGCTTCAAGTGGATAATTATACTCCTCGCCAATAACACCACTGGGCAAACAGTCTTCAATTATGTAAACAGGATTTCCGACAAGCAGAGTAAATTCCTTCTTGGTCGAACCTTTTGAACTCTCAAGTTTAACCGTGAATTTATGCTCGCCCTCATCAAACGGCGATAAATAACCGTAAAGATAACCATATGATGTCAGCTGTAGATTTCCGGGAAGTTCTCCTTTTTCAATGCTCCATGTCAAATTGCCAGAACCTATGCCCTCGAAAGAAAATCCGTAATATCCGATTGAAGCAGTTGAAATCGTCTCGGTCAAAATTGCAGGGTCCGAAGCAATCAGAAGTGAAAAACTTTCAGTGTCAGTTCCTCCAAGATTTGATGCCTTGATAGAAAATTCATACTGCCCGGTCTTAGTCGGAGTTCCGCTTAATGTTCCAGTTGAAGACAGAGTTAATCCCGTAGGCAGTGTTGCCCCCTCTGCAATGCTCCAAGTTATTGGGGTTGTCCCTAATGCTGAAAAAGTGTGTGAATAATAAGAGTTCACAGGAATATTCGCTAAAGTCTCAGACGTAATATCAGGGCTTAACGGCTCAACATAAAGTGATAAAGCCTTCTTGTCGCTTCCATATGCATTTGATGCCTTGACTGTGAAATATGCTGTATTGCCTGTATAGTTGGAAGTGCCGTTGATTGAGCCTGTTGAACTAAGTGTTAATCCCTCAGGAAGGCTCCCTTCATAAATTTCCCAGTTTATTGGTCTTGATCCTGTCGCTTTGATGAATTTGCTGTAATATCTCCCGTCAATAGCATTCGGAAGCTCAGTAGTCGTAATAACTGGCGCGTCTGGCTCATCATTCTCAGAAGCATCAAGATATTCTATAGCTTTTGCGATGTCAAGAAAACCATGAACAGAAGTTCCGTCGTCAACACAGTAATTGCTGTCTGCTCCTTTGAGGAGTGCTTATTTAATCTGCTGAGCTGTAGCGTCGGGATTTATTGACATCAAGAGTGCTGCTGCTCCTGCGACATGAGGAGTTGCCATTGATGTGCCGCTGTAATACTCGTAATTATTTCCCGGAGTCGTGCTAAGAATTGTGCTTCCAGGTGCTGTTATATTGACACATTCTGAGCTGTAATTACTGAAATCAGATTTAGTCTTGCTTGAAGTACCTGAAGCAACAACTATCAAATTATCAATTCCAATCAGAGAAGCAGGGTAGCAGCGTGTAAGGTACAGGCTTTCCGACTTCTAAGCCCTCATTTCCAGCAGCAACGCATATTACAGTCCTATTAGTCTGGCTCAATAATGAATATGCTTTCCACTCGAAATTTTGTGTCTTGAGTAGCCGTCAGTCTCAAAATTATTCTTCAAGTCTTCATGCTCGTAAGCTATTCCAGTATCAATTATGACCGAGTAAATATTATTATCACCTATGCTGGTCTTCCAAGCCTGTTGAGCGTTAATCGCCGTCAGAAACACGAATAATATTATCCTGAAACTTCGGGCATTTTCTTGACTTTTCCGAGCAATTCTTTTTCTGATAAAGTGTCTGAGTGTATCAGCATGAAATATTCATTTCCGGCTTCTGAAAGTGCAGGATAAATATTCTTGACACTTGCTCCCATAGACGAAGCGAACGAATTCATCACCGAAAAATCTGACATTACGGAAAAAGTGTTTCTGGTAATTTTTGTGCTGGACGGATTTTTGAGTGTTACAAGGACATCACCCGGCACAGTCTGCCTGTTCTGAGTATCAATGACTTCTCCTAAGAATGCTGTGTTTCATGAAGTCTAAGTTAAGGAGGTTTTTCCTCACACAAGCGTAATAACTTATGAAAAATTTTTATAGTCATTGCAGAATTTCTTGATAAAACTTTATTAATTTCTCAGCTTCCGGCTCCCATGAATATTTTGCTTCCACTGTTTTTCTGCCTCTTGTTCCCATTTCCTGAGCAAGTTCATGATTCTCAAGCAAAGTTCTCATAGCTTTACGAACTGCCTCAACGTCAAAAGGATCTACACAGAAGCCTGAACCGGTTTTCTCAACAGCTTCTATGCAAGCCGGGAAGTTCGAGCATATTACGGGTAAACCGCCTGCCATGTATTCATAAATTTTCGTGGGCTGAGAGTTATAGTAATTCTTAATAGGCTTCATGAGACATAAACCAGCTACGGCCTTACTGAAGAACTCATTGACTTGTTTACGATTAGCTTCGCCAAAATAAGAGACGTTATCAGGAACATAATCAAGCTCTTTTTCCCATTTTTTACCGGCAATAACGAGTGAGCCTTTGACTTCTTTCATAGCTTCGACCATGATTTTTTCGCCTCGTACGTCATTAACACTCCCAACATAGAATAATAAATCTTCACGCTGTGAAAAATTACGAGGAGAATAAATCACGTCTTCAAGGCTTGGAAAATTATTCACGTTCACAACTCTTTTTGCTCTATCACGGAATTTCCCGGTTATATATGGATCTGCTGCTACAACTCCATCAAGACGTTTCACAGCATAACTCTCATAAAATTTATATAAATTTGCAACAAGTCCTCTGATTAAATACGGGATATATTCCTTGCTCATAATCTGAATGGGAATTGCTTCATGGCTGTCAAAGATTACTTTCTTGCCCAAACGTTTCAGCTTAATTCCAAACGGTAATAACTCGGGATCATGAAAATGATAAATATCACAGTCAAGCGATAATGCCTTCTCGTAAACTTTTTTTGTGAAGTTCATCATACGCCTAATTTTTCCTTTGGGAGGCTCGCCAACTCCGATTATATGCACTCCGTTTTCCTCGCGGCTCTCGCCTTTGACGACATAATAAACATCATAACCGGCTCTAGCTAGAGACACGCATTCACGCACAAGTATTCTTACTTCATGACTTCCGTGAACGCTCGAAAAATGACATACTTTTATTTTACTCATAGTTTATCTACCCTCAATTCTCATCATTTAAATCAATGTTATAACCTTTATAATCAGCTACTTTTTCCCTGTAATAGAGCTTCTTGACCGGACCGTGTGCGAGATTATTTATAGTGCATAAGGCTGCTAAAATTCTCCCCTTCTTAAGTTCACGGCGGTACATCTTGTAATACCATTTTGTTAATTCCCATTTACTTACACTTGAAACAGAACCTTCATGCTTGATATAAAACGAAAGACATTCAGGCATTCTATAGCATAAATGCTTCTCAATAACGTGAAACCACATCGCGTAATCATTTCTGCGTTTAAGATCCTGTATCTGAATTAAGCCTATTTTCTTGCGCTCATAAATCACTGTGGACGTAAAAAAGTAACCGTATTCGTATAAAATTTTCTTGGTAATCACTAAAGGTCCAGTATGTATATAATCTTCCCATTTTCCATACCAGCAAACACGGTAATCAGTGAAAGTGAAAGCATAATTGTTCTTGAGCATAAATTTTATTTGACGTTCAAGTTTCTCAGGAACCCATAAATCGTCGCTGTCGAGAAAAGCTACCCATTTTCCTTTAGCTTCACGTAATGCATAATTCCTAGAGAGTGCTGCACCTGAATGGCTGTTGTTGCAAAAGTATTTAATGCGCGGGTCTTGAAACGATGAGATTACTTCTCTTGTATTATCAGTGCTACAGTCATCGACTATTATTAATTCCCAATCTGTATAAGATTGAGCAAAAACGGAATTGATAGAGGCGGCAATATATTTTCCTGTGTTATAAGCCGGCATTACGATTGATACCAGCCCTTTAGAACGAGGCTTTTTCATTGTATTTCAGTAAGAGTAAATGGAAAATTTATTTGATGTAAGTGTAAGTAAAGAAGATATACAGAATTAAGGAAAAAAGACAATAAATTATACATAACGCACTTATTATACTTTTTTTGCAATTGTACATACGTCCTTTCACTGAGTTGTATTGTAAAGAAAATTTATTATTGATTTATTATTATATAATAAAGTACATGAAAAACTTGATGATAAATGAATTTATGAGTAAAAATTTTATCAAGCATTTATTACTATATGTTACAAGTTATTGAATAGCATGCGAAAATTTATACAAAGCCTAAAACTCCATTGTCAGGAAATTTTATGTATAATGACAGCAGAATAATTTAGATATAAAAATTTTTTAGTGTAAAATTGTCTCATTAATAAATTACAGTTCAAGGAGGAATTGCAATCATGTCAACACGAATTAGCCAGACAAGCAATATTCTAAACACAACCGGAACAGTCAGCAGGCTCGAAAAAGGTACCGTAATACGCCGGACTGAGACGCAATACATGCACGTTCGGGAGCCTATTATGGTTCAGCGTCCGCAGATTGAGGACTTCAATAATCTCGTCGTAGTTCATGACCAAGTCGAACAGTATATCTAGCAATTAATTTTCCGCTCTCTCTTTTACTCGCGCAGGAGAGGGCTTATTTCATGAATAATGCCTTATAATACTTTACGAGGTGATGAAATTCATGAAACACAAATTTATTCTTTTCGTTCTTACTTTGGCAATAATCCTCTCAGCTCTTCAGGCTTCAGCTTTCCAGGCAAAAACAAAATGGGAGTTCCAACCTTCAGGAATTCCAACAGGAGGCCTCATAGTTCATCAAAACATACTCTTATTCGGAGACTGGACAGGCCAATTTTACGCGCTCGATAAATCTTCAGGCTCACTCTTATGGCACTATAACGGGAATAATGATAACGCAATTGTCGGAACTCCAGCAGTCTCAGGCGAAAATGTATTTTTTGCTTATGCTGACGGAGAAGTTACCTGCTTGAAAATTTCTGACGGCTCATTAGTCTGGCGTTATCGTCCGTATCAAGATGATTTAGGCTTCAATGACGGAATTGCAGTAGGCGACGGCTTAGTCTTTGCGGCAAAAAAAGAGGGTGAATTATTCGCGCTTGACATTAAAGACGGTCATCTTATCTGGTCATTCAAGACTTCACAAAATTTACAGTCAGCTCCTTCATACGGACACGGCTTTGTTTTTCTCGGCGAGGACAACGGAATATTCGACATCATCGAAGCTAAAACAGGTAAACGTGTGAACGGCGGCGGTGCTGGAGGCTCAATTAATACTCCTGTTGTTGACGGCGGAAATCTTTACGTCTCGGCTTGGGATAAT
>ERZ842401.5460-NODE-5460-length-14097-cov-7.623700_pt1 | contig 14097 bp, 16 predicted proteins | sample MGYA00521270_ERZ842401 | MGnify/ENA primary metagenome ERZ842401 (study PRJEB31892, sample SAMEA3878208) | bioreactor metagenome | biome: Moose rumen | place: Sweden | collected 2011-10 | study: EMG produced TPA metagenomics assembly of the PRJEB12797 data set... | reverse complement strand
TAAAAATAAAACAGGTCATCGCCTTTGAGCATGGCAATTCCTGTATATGCCATCACAATGGCACATTCCTGTTTCGTCATTTTCTGATTCCTTTCGTATCAGCCTAAAAGTTCATGAAATTTTTCAATGGCTTTGTTGTTATATCTGAATAAAACATCAGCCCTGATTCCAGTCTGTACCCCTACCTCATTAGTAATGACCCCGTCTTCACGAAGTCTTGTTTGGGAATTTCACTTTTTGGCTTAAAAGTTCATGAAATTTTTCTCAATAGAAAATCGGTAAGGGAAAATTTTCCCTCCCCTAATTATTCGCTGTATCTACGAACAGCATGTGATCTGGTAGTATGCACCTCTAAGCATTTCATTTTGAAATAATTTTTACTCACCGATATGAATGACGAAAATATCAGGTAGAATAAAGAAAAACTTTTCAGAGCATTCAACCAAACCAATTTTGGATTCGTCAAGATTCAGGAGAGTTTGTGTGTCCGAAATTCGGATGCACAAAAATAATACCGTCAAGCGTCCGAATTTCGGACGGCTGAGGGTTTATGGAATTTACAGGATTTTGTGCGTACGCTTTCCGTTCGCACAAATTTTGCAACCAAGTCAACGAATTTTGTCGGGCTGGTATTCATCAGAAAGGGTTCGTCCGAAAAACGGACACACCTTATAGCAGATTTCGCCTTTCCAGTCAGTGATTTGCTGATTCTTCCTGTTCTATCAATGGAAAAATGCCATCTGATTTCAACAGTTCATAAATAAAAAGTCTGCCTTTCTGTGTCCAGTAGGTATGTGGCTTGCAGTGGATTTCACCATTATTATCTCTGTATGGATAGGTTTTGGTACTGGTATAGCCCTTTTCTGCATATTCATGATAGAGTAACCAGATACCATCTTCTTTATGCTGAATGTTGTGTCTCTGTAGCTGTTTATTCAGCCATACTGCTGATTTTCCATAATCTGCGGCAATTATTTTTATAGGTATCAGATCTTTGCAGTTCAGAACCATGTCATAATAACTTGCCTTTGGCTGTAATTCTGCAATCTGCTGATTCTGAACTGCAATGATAGTTTCCAGTTCACGCTTTGCTTCCTGCTCTTCAATCCAGCGTTTCGCACGTTCGATAGGGTCGTCAATCAGGTAACTGTCGGACTTCGCCTTTGCTCTGAAATAAATTTTAACAAGCTGTCTCTGGACATTCCATGCAAGGTCATCCGTAAAACTCTTGACAAGCATCAGATAGCCGGATTCTGTAATAAGTGTGACATCATTTTGCTGTCTGGAATCCATTTCGCCAATCGCTGTACGAAATTCGTACGGCGTTATTTTGAAGTAATCTTCACCCTCAATAAAATATTTTTTATTTGTGTTAAAATTTCTTCTCGCCGTTCCATCAGCTCTGCTGTGAACCGTGTCGATGTCTTTCAGTGTAACAACACGCTGTCCCTGATATTCCTTGATTGTCACAGGGGTATCATTGATAATAATTTCATTCATGACTGCTTTCTCCTTTTTGATTAGCTGTTGACTCTGTCTTCCTGAAAAGCCATATCCTCTTCGGTAGGTGTATATACATCCGTGCAGGGAAGTTTTTCTCCATTCCGGATAACATACACATCGTCCGTACTCTGCACTGTGGCAACATATCTGCGGACAATGGCAGATGCATATTTCGGGTCAAGCTCCGTAGTACAGCAGATACGGTTGAGCCGTTCTGCCGCCATGAGCGTTGTGCCTGAACCTCCGAATACATCAAGAACAATGCCGTTTTCCTGTGAAGACAATCCCATCGGATAGGCAATCAGAGGAATAGTTTTCATAGTCGGATGCAGTTCTGATTTCTTTGGTCTTGGAAATTCCCAGACAGTAGTCTGCTTGCGGTCTCCATAAAATTTATGTTTGGCTGTATCCTTGAAAGCATAAATCACAGGCTCATGCCGCATCTGGAAGTCCATACGTCCAATCACCAGTGTATCTTTTACCCAGATGCAGGTTGTGGAATAATGGAATCCGGCATTGACTGTGGCATTAAAAAAGTTACATTTCTCTGCATCTGAATGAAAACAGTAAAATGCACCTCCATCAGCAAGATTGGCATAGATGTTTTTAAATGCATCGAGCAGGAACTGATAGAATTTTTCAGAATCAGACCATCTGTCATTCTGAATCGTCATACCTGTGCCGCCTTTGTAGGCACAATTGTAAGGCGGATCAGTGATGCAGATGTTCGCCTTTTTTCCGTCAAGAACAGTGCGTACATCTTCCGGCTTGGTAGCATCTCCGCAGAGCAGTCTGTGTCTGCCGAGCAGCCACAAATCACCTGTCTGAACAAAAGCTTCCTTTTCGAGTGCCTTGTCTACATCGAAACCATCATCTTCTGCTTCTTCATCACCAGCGAACAGGTCAGCAAGCTCTTTTTCATCAAAGCCTGTGAGTGAGAGGTCAAAATCATCATTCTGCAATTCTGACAATTCCACAGCGAGCATTTCATCGTCCCAGCCAGCGTTGAGTGACAGCTTATTATCCGAGATGATATAGGCTCTTCGCTGAGTTTCTGTCAGATGACTTTCCATAACGCACGGGACTTTTTGCAGTCCGAGCTTTTTCGCACCATAGAAACGACCGTGTCCACAAAGGATGGTATTATCTTCTGCGATGATAATCGGAGAAAGAAACCCAAATTCCTTGATGGAAGCGGCAATCTGTGCGATTTGTGCATCAGAATGTGTTCTTGCATTTCTTGCGTAGGGAATGAGCGTATCAATATCTGCAAGAAAATATTGTGTGTCTTTTGTTTCACTCATAAATTTTCACCCTGCCTATCATTTTCTGAAACTGCCGTTCCGCACCATCAATATCACCGGAGCAGGCTTGCTTCCGGAGTGCTTTGAACTGCTGAACGGTCAGCATATTCAATTTTCTGTAATATCTGAATTTCTGAATGATTTCTCTTAAAGTGTACATTTTATCTCCCATTCTTGCGGTGTAAGATTCTTTGCAGACCTTTCCGGGCATCCATGACATTGCCTTTTTTGGCTTGCCCCTTGATGGTATTGTATTGCTGTTTGGTGAGATGCGGTCTGCTGTCTTTGAGTTCTCTCCAAAAGACATAATCTGTATTTGATTTCATAAAAGTTCCTCCTAATTCCGTCTGCTTCTGAGCAGTTGTTCCATCATGTCATTTTCCGGACTCCTGCTGTCGATTTCCACAGAGCAGTTTTCTTTGACAATCTGCTGAATGGAAGCCCACAGAAGATTGGACTGTTTCATGTAATTCAGACTCATGTTGACAAAAGGTGACTGACATGGCTGTCCGGTCGTGCTGTGCTTTCCCAAAAATCCGAAACGGGAGATTGCTTCTTCGCACTGTACCCACCGTGCCACACACATAGCATATTGCTCTATTGCCTGTGGATTAATAAGTTTCTCACAGCTGAGTCTTGTAAGCCATGCATACACCTTGTTGTAAATTTCATCTGCTCCAAGTGGTTTTCCGTCACGCTGCATGGCTGACAGATATTCTCCAGGCGGAGGCATATCCACACCTTCAAGGCTTTCAGGAATATCAATTCTTTTCAGCGGACGCTTGCCGGGATTTCCGGCATCCAGCTTTTCTTTGAGAGCTTTTGGTTTTCTGCCAGCCCCTGGTCTTGCACCGCCACGGTTTGTTCCGTCCTTTGCCATGTGAATACCTCCTTCCTGATTGAAAAATAATCAAAAATAATCAAACTATTTTTGAAAAATAAGCATAAAAAATTCTGACCAGCGGTCAGAAAAAAGTGCTATTCTGCGAATTTATATAAAAATGGCGATAATACGTTATTTTATAAGGCTATACCCTCTCTGAATACGCTTTTTACCAACAAACGACCCCGCCCCGGTGGCTTGGCAAATCAAACACAGAGATTTGATTACCCCCGGTATTCAAACAAATGCCCATCAATAGCGATATTCCGGATTCTTATCCTCTGTCCACGTTTTCTTATCATGGTGTTGCTTGCACAGTGCCTGATAGTTACTCTCGTCCCACATCAGTTCATAATTGCCACGATGTGGGATGATGTGATCGACCACAGTAGCTTCGACAAACTTTCCTTCTGCTAAACACTTCACACAGAGTGGATGCTTGCGGAGATATGCCACACGGACTCTCCTCCACTTGGCTGTGTAGCCACGGCTTTCCCTTGACGGTCTGTCAGGATACAGATGCTTGTGCTGTTCACAGTACAAGCCGTCAGTTAGGTTAGGACAGCCAGGATGCTTGCAGGGTTTCTTACTCTTCATCGGCATCGAAGTCGTCCTCGTAATAGTTGTCATAGAACGAACAGTCCTCTTCATCAATATCCCACTGCTTTTCAAGGTAACTTACAGCGGCATCGTAGCAGGCACGGGTGAAGTTCTCACCTTCATCCATGTTTTCGGCAATGTCGTCAAAGTCCAGTCCGTGTAATACATACTGTTCCAGAACCTCATGCCATCCGGCATTCGGACAGGTGCTGATGATGTCTTCTGCCAGCACACGAAGATGTAACAGTCCGTTCAGGCTTTTTAATAAATCCTGACTTCTGTTGCAGACAAATTCACTGATTATGGTATCTCTCGGAACGGCTATGCTGTAACCATGCCAGAGATTCACCTGTGCAATCATGGAATCAATATAGCGACAGTTTCTTCTTGCATCTTCAAGTACCATTTCTACATTCAATTTCATGCTGTTTCCTCCTGCGTTTCAGCGTAATCGGGAGCATCCTCATTGAGATGCATCTTTTCTTTTCTGGACATATAAGAATCAGGATACTGAATTGGTTCATTCAACATTTCACGGATTTCGTCCATTGCAGATTTTACCGTATCTTCCGCACAGTCTTCGCACCACTTCATCTGTGCCGCAATTTCTGAAAACGGAAGGTCGTCAAAAATGTATTTTCGCAGTGCCGTCTGCTCCTCTTCAAGAATCAGTTCAGAAATAAAATATTCTGCCCTCAAACGTCTGTCTACAAGAACAGACAGTCTGAAATCGATATTTTTAAGCACATTTTCTAAACTTTTGTGTGTTTCAGGCAGTTCTTCAAGTCCGCCGATGAGGTTTTTCCACTCCTCATACTGATGACGGCATTTGAGAATTTCCTGATTGACTCCTCTGGCACATTCCAGAATTTTTTCTGCTTTTTTCTCGCTCATAAGTTCCTCCTTGAATTTTTGCATAAAGAAAGCCGCCACAGGTAATCTGCAACGGCTTGTCATGTATTCAATTTTTCCATTATCTATTATATCACGTTTTGTCAATAATGTCAAGTTCCAAAAACTGCCCTCAACTGCCCTGAACTGCCCAGTTTTTAAATTTTTTTGTTTTTTCGAGTTCAGCCAGTGCCTTGCGGTGCTTTTTATAGATACCATCTTCTGTCATGTGTACTTTCTCAGCTACGCTATTCCAGGGAAGCTGCTGCACATAACGCCAGTGCAGTACAGCACGGTACTGAATATCAGGCACTTCATTGATTGCAGAAATAATATAACTCTGAATGGCAATCTGCTTTTTCAGGGCTTCTTTCAATTCACATTCAGTATCAACTGCATCTCCCATTCTGTCAGACCTGGAATGAACATTGTGTGAACCTGAACAGCCAATCTTTTCACCATATACAGGCGTAACGGATGTAAGCGATTCCTGAATAGTACGCAGTTGGTCTTGCAGCGTTTCAATATCGGTCTGTATGTCTTTCATCAAACCTAAAAATTCTTTTGCAGTCATACTTTACCTCCATTAAATCTTCTGAAATTCAGGTGACGTGCCACGGATGCACATCATACCCACACGGACACCATCGGAATTTTCCATTGCCATTTGTTCAATTATTTTGGCTATGGTTATTTTTTGGTACTGGGTCAACAAGATTAAAAGCAACAAGCTTGGCGATACGCATGGTGACGATAGGAGACTGTTTGTATGCACACACACATCTTCCATTTACGCAGACTTCATAAAAACCGTTGTTTACAGTGATTTTAAGTGCCTGCTTCTTGTAGCGGCGTGTGTAAACATCAGTACTCTGCTGTTTCCAGTTCCGGAGCATGAAACGTTTCTTACGCTGGGAGCGGTTTCGTACAAGCCGTTCCTGTTCTTTTGCATTCAGGATATCGCTTTCCATAACTCCAGCACAATTGCATCCAGCATTCAGACAGGCAGGATAATTTTTATGCTCCATGACGTGGATATAACGGACATGAGGATAACCACACAGTTCACATTTTTCAAGTGAAGCATTAGGATTGTCTTCTCTTACATCAATCACCTCGGAACACGTCCAGTCTTTCAAAGGGGCATTCAGGCTTTTCAGGGTTCTGATACAACGGGCAAGATATTTGTCACATTGTCCCCGAGATTCCAACTGTAATTTTTCAGATTGTTTCATCAAAAAACCTCCTTATTTAGTGTTTTTTTGACTTTTGTCCTTTTTGTCCCTTTTGTCCTTAAATTTGAACTCATACTCGTATATATACATATATTATAATAAATAAATAAATTGTTTTCTTTTTATTTCTTTATATATAGGGACAAAAAGGACAAAACTAAAAACTGTTGATATTTCGATGTTTTTAACATATAACTTTATACAAAACGGCTGTGACAATTGCAGGACAAAAGGACAAAACTATATTTTCGGGTTGACGAAATATTTCGGAAGAGGTGGTCTTCCTGTGATTGTCACTTTTTCAGGCTGTCTGGCAATGTATCCATAATCTTCAAGCTGGTCAAGCACAGGCTGAATTTCCGCTACAGTTTTGAAGGAACGACAGAAACGCATCGCTTCACGGCGGTCAAATTCTGTCAGATGTTTTTCTTTTACCATTTGTAGAATGTGGTCAGCTTTCTGATACATAGCATCTTCCGGCAGAACAGCATATGCCGCCTGTGCATGGTTGAGAAAATAGCGGCTGAGCCGAATCGCATTTTCCATGATTTGCCGACTGACAATCAAAGGTTCGTCATCATCTGAAAGAAAATCAAAATCCCGATAAACAGAAGCTCTGCAAAGCAGTCCAGCAATACGAAGTGTATTACCTATCAGCTTTCCCGCCCAGTCAGCCATCTCTGCATAATCAGTAACAAGTTTTGGTTCAAGTTCAGTAGCATAATCTGCTATCAATTTATCAGCTTCCGGTGATAGCAGAATCAATTCATTTTCACGGTCATCGTCAAGCAGATTGATAATCAGCTGTTCATAATTCTGATAAATCTCATCAGGAATGGTTGCACTATGATACTGACGCTTGCCAACATAAGATTCAGGAATACAGTAGAGAAATCGTGCAGTCAATCCACGTCCTCTGAACGTCTGATTGCCTAATACCGCTGCTACTACATTAGGTTGCGCCATCAGCAGAATGGTAAGAGCAGGGTTCATAACATTTTCACTTTCTCTGCCAATACGGTCAACACGAATGGTGTCACCAGAATATCCTTTCAGCATAACATCAATATTCACAATTTTGGAATACGTACCTGCAAGAGTATCAAAAATACCTCCTTCGGTGGATATCAATGCTGCTTTCCCCTTATTAGCTACAATGACTGATACCAGCTTTTCAGGGGTAATATCATCTACATAAAGTTGCATAGGTTGTTTTTCTATGAAATTGGCAATATCCTGTGCAATCTGGTCAACATCCGCCTGAGTTGCCTTGCCTTTGACAAACTGGTCTTCAATCATTTTCTGTCTGCGTTCCAGCATCCGCCTTTGCATTTTATTAGTTTCAAAAGCAGCGGCATTCCTCATGTTGTACTGGACTTCATAATGATTGACAGGTCGGAGCATGGAATGTGTCACAGCAGATTTTCTTTCTGATGGCGGTGCAATGATAAGACCATAGGTATTCAGGGGTTCAATCCAGTCAAGTTTACACTGTATTTTGTATTTTCCCTGAATACAAGTTGAAAGAATTGCAATTGCTTGTGTACCTGCCATATCTACAGGAGTCTGTGTACTTTCTGCAACAGCAGATGCATATAACGCTATGGGAAGTGGCAGTGCATCAACAGGAAATTTTGCCAAATTATACTTACTGAACGGAATCGGGTCAACCCATTCAGTTTCAGTATATTTTTCAGGCGGTACATAATCCTGCTGTTTCTGGATACGCTGATAATATTTCAATGCACTGCGCCAGATAGAACGAAGTTCTTCTGTTTCTAAAGGGGGATTGCATTTGTCAGCCTGTTCACGGAATGCTTTTTTTGTCTCTTCGGTTTTGCCAAGCCGTTTCAGGAGTTTCACGGCGAAGGTAAAAAGTGTATGATTTCTGGTGCCTTCTTTGATTTCAAACTTGTGTTCCTGCACCAGAAATAAATAATCCTGAATATTCATAGTACCATCATGCCATAATATTTTGTCGGGCAGACAGCCATAAATAAATCTGGGCGCATCCAAAGCGTTGTCATCAAAGAACGGGAATTTTTCATAGAGTTGATTTTTTAATTCTGTACATTCTTTCCAGTCTTTTAGAGGAGGAATGGGAAAATAAATATGATGTCTGGGTCTTGCAGTCTTGTCTTTTTTTGTTTTCATGTGATGTCTGCTTGTTGCTGCCACAAAAGCAACATCTGGAAATATCTGTGCATAATCTTCCAATTGATACCATTCATCTGAATTTTCGCTGTGGTCATTGTCGCAATCCATAACGATACAATCACAGTCAAGCAAATCTTCTTTCTGACGGTGGCAGTTCCGGAAATGTCCGCAAATGTGGTCAAACTGTAAAGCTCCGAACATTTCTTTCTCATTGCTGATAGTGCGGATATCACGATAATAGACATTATTCTGCTTTCCTATTACATTTGAAACAGAGAGGGTAAATTCCATTGTAGTTTCTCCTTTCATTCTCATCTCTCAACCCAGTCCCAAAACGGGACTGAGTCAAAGGAGAATTTATGTCTGATTCTGGTTTAGTGCGTCCAAAAAAAGGACACGCTATGCTTAAGAATCAATACATGCCACTTGTGTTTTTCACGAACCACTGCTTAAACTTCTTGGCAGAAGGAGCTTTGCTTGCAAAAATAAGAGTGTACACGCCAGCCTTGTTGATAAAGATTGTTCTGCTGTCAGTATCTGTCAGTTTGTCATCAGCATCCACACGCTTGCGGAGTGACTTCTGCGGATTGTGAAACAGTACATTTGCAATCGGTTCAGCAGTGAACCACGGCATTCCGTTCAGGCTGATAACACCAATCTGAATGCCCTCATAATTCAATACATTTACTTCAATCATAGAAATTTTCCTTTCCGGCTTATTGCCTTATACCCATTTCTTTCATCGGCTTACCACTACTGATTAAGAACATTTGAAATGTCTGGGCATTGTCTGTTGTGGATTTGCTACTTGCACTTTTCGTCAAAATTGTCAAAAAGTCCTTATTTTCATAAATTCCTAATCCCTCCCACAGCTTTGCCTGCAAACGTCCTCCCGTTTGATTCATGTAATTTCTCATAGGCTTGCTCCTTTTTGGCAGAGTTCTTTTTACTATTAATCGGATAAATTTTAAGGAAAATAACTATATCAAATTGTGTATTTCTAACAAAAACAAATTATACAGTTTCTAATTTGTGCTTTGCTCTGGAAATATTTCTGATTCTGTGCTATAATCATTAGTGGGAACAGTACTTTTTCCCTTTAAAAAACAGATTATCGTTAAGCCTGTTAATGTCAATAGCTTTTAGAAAATTTAAGAATATTTTGTTTTAATGCCTAAATTAAACCTGCTAAAGGAATTCTTCAATGTCACTTTTGCACAAAATTTTATTTGAACCTGTATTTCGTCTATTGATTTTTATAGCACAGCTATTTGAAATTTCATTGCCAGTGTGGATAATCTGGATAATTTGGATAATTCAGATAATTTGGATAAGAACGTCAGGAGATAAATGAAGATGAACCATACGACAACTCCATATTTATGTGGTGGAACATTTATGACGCAAATTTTACGTTTTGTAGATGAGCAATTCTCGCCAAATGAACATTTGCAGGAAAAGAAAGATATCTTTCCAGAATGTGAAATTTTCAGAAGATTGATTTCCGTATTTCAGCTCAGAGAATTTCAGAAAGATTTACAAAAAAGCAGAAAACCAAAGTCCACTTTGAGAACCTATGCTTCTGAATTCAAAAACTGTAAGAATTCACTGGGAACATTCACTAAATTGAATGATTTTGATATGCGGAAAGAATTCGATAAAAATGTCAGACGCTTAAACGGCAAAGCACTTGAAATGATGAACGAATTTATTCAGGATGCATTAAGTGAAGCAGAAGACGAAAACAAATACAAAAAATTAGTCCGTTCTTTGCTGGGTATCATCATGAATGATGATGAAATCAGTCAGGAAGATTTGTTCTATATCAATGGTGACGAAACAGCAGTTGCCAAAAAAGAGCTGCCTACCATTTCTGTTTTTTATATTGCGCCTTTTTTGCTTGGTGTATGGCATTATATTGTCATGAAACGCTTTGACAAAAATGAGTTGGGACAAGCTACCTACAAAGAATGGTATCCTACTAAAGATACTTATAAAGGAACTGTTGGCTGTGATATTGCTGATGCTTTTCAAGTGCTGAATTTACTTCCCTCTGATACAACAGACAGCTCCGATGAAACCGTTCCATTGGAAGGGACAGTGATTGATGAAGAAACAGTTAAAAACCATCAGTTTGCTACATCGCATACAATTGTCAATCAAACAGGCACGAACAATGTGTACGCAGAATACATCGGCACACTAAACTTATAAAGGAGACAATATTATGCAAAATGAAATATTCCCTTTGTCACCATCACAAACAGATAATTTACCAGATGTTCCAGCATCTTCAGTAATACAGCAAGGACAAAGAAATGTTTACTCTGAAAGAACAGAAAATATGGTTATTAATATTCAAACAAGCAGTGATGCTGTTCCGCATATTCTTCCAAAAGAAGCAACTATTGCATCCAAGACAGTTTGTCGGGATTTTTATAATTTATTTGTTATCAATAATATAGATTTTTCAAAAAACGAATCTTTTATGATGTCTCGCAACAGATGCCTGACACAATATACAGAAGAAGCAATCAAAGCGAAATTTGCTTCATTATCAGAATCAGCACAAAAGAGCATTCTTTCTTTTCCCTGTATTTTTACAAATGAGAATAATAATGGTCTGAAGTGCGGACTTGCAAGTCCGGAACAAATGGCTGGTTTTGGTTATATCAGGCGCATGAAAGTACGAAAATCAGAAATCATGGTATATCCACAGGTATTGTATCTTTTGCCACTACGAACACTTGATGAAGCCTTGTTCAATCTTGACTTAGAAGGCACTGAAAGATGGAATCAATTCGACAGAACACATTGGTGTATCAAAAAAATTGACTTAATAAGCGAATTGCAGGAACTCGGATTTATAGATATTTATTAAAATTTATGAGCTGAAAGGAATGATTGCTATGGTTGTGATTTACGCTGAAAAAAGCAGTCTTGCGAAAACAATTGCAGGTGTACTTCATGCCGGACAGCGGATTCCGCTGAATAGTGAGCCGACTGTCGGCTATTATCAGTTCAAATTTAACGGTGAAGATGCCGTTTTGTGTCACGGTGTCGGACATCTGATGCAGTTAGTGCCTGCAAAGCATTATGATGCAAAGTATGCAAAATGGGATTTGTCGGTTTTCCCCTGTATTCCTGAACAATTCCGCATTGCCCCGAAAAGTGAAACGCTTGCTTGTGCAAGGCTTGTCAAATCGTTTCTGAACCGTGCGGACTGGATTATCAATGCGACTGACCCTGACCGTGAAGGCGAACTGATTTTTTCCTATGTCTATCAGGCTTGTGGCTGTCATGTGCCTGTCAAGCGAGCATGGATTGAAGATTTGACAGATGCCAAAATCAGAAAAGCCTTTCAGAATCTGATTGCACCAAATCAGCCGATTTCCCCACAGAATCCAGGCACTCCGCAGGATTTGCAGCTTGCTGGACGTGCCAGAGATATTGCTGACTGGCTGATTGGAAATAATCTGACAGTTGCCGCAACCAAAAAATTCGGAAATTATGAAGAGTTACTTTCTGTCGGACGGGTACAGACTCCGACACTGGCTCTTGTGGTGAAACGTGAAAAAGAAATCAGAGAGTTTGTAAAATCGAAATTCTGGCGGTTGCTGGCGAATTTTACAACAAGAAATCAGGAAAATTTTGAGGCAGAATATTCCGGCGGAAAATTCGATAAAATCGAAGATGCTCAGAAAATGCTTGCTCTTTGTGGAAATGCTCAGGGAATTGTCAAAGAACTTACCACAACCAGAAAAACGCAGTCTGCACCACTGCTCTATAATGCGACACAGTTGCAGATTGCCGCAAATAAAATATTTGGCTGGAATGCGGATAAGACTTCTAAAATCATGCAGATGCTCTATGAAAAGAAACTCATGACCTATCCGAGAACTTCTTCAGAACATCTGACTTCTGCCATGATGTCCGAAACGGCTCAGACTATCGGAAAAATATTGCAAATGCCTGAATACAGCCGTTTATTCATTCCACAGAATCAGTGGCAGAAATTCACGAAACGTCATTTTGATGACAATAAAGTTGGTTCACACCCTGCCATTATTCCAACTGTCAACGTTCCGCAGAATCTTTCCGGACTGTCAGCAGATGAAAAAGCTCTGTATGATTTGCTTGCAAAATCGCTCATCAGAATCATTTATCCAAAAGTCGTTCTTGATGATACGGAAGTTTTAATTGACGTGAATCAGGTGGAATTTAAGGCGACAGGAACAGTGCTTGTCAATGCAGGCTGGTATGCTGTGGATAACCGGAAAATCAAAAAAATGTCCCTTCCGCTGATGCAAAAAGGGGAAATCCTGAACGGGGAATATTTCATCAGAGAGGGCGAAACACAGCCACCTGAACGCTATACGGAAGCTACTTTATTATCAGCAATGGAACTCGCTGGACAGCACATTGAAGATGAGGAAATCCGCACGCTGATGAAAATGCAGAAAAAAGGACTTGGCACAGATGCAACCCGTGCGCCGATTCTCAAAGGCTTGTTTGACAAGAATTATCTGACTTTGCAGGGGAAAACGATTTTTCCGACTGATAAGGGCATTTTCCTGATTGATACACTTCCGATTGAAAATATCAAGTCCGCTGATATGACCGGTGACTGGGAAATGAGATTAAATCAAATCGCTATAGGAAAAGCCGATTATTCGCAGTTTATCAGAGAAATTTCACAGGTGACAAGAGAATGGTTTTCAGCCGTGGCAAACGCTCCAGAACAGCATTTTTCAAACGGTACACAAATAGATTTATCTTGTCCAAATTGTGGAAAATCATTAACACGACTTTCCACTGTCTGCAAATGTCCTGAATGTCAGTTTCATATGAGTACCTACATCTGCAAAGTACGTCTTTCAGAAGAAATCATTTTACAGCTCCTGAAAAAAGGGCGTTCCCATCTTATGAAAGGTTTTCAGTCCAAAAACGGAAAGAAATTCAACGCCTATCTTGTTCTGAATCAGGAAACAGGCGAAATTACGTTTGATTTCACTTCCGAACAGGAAAAGAATCTGCATTGTCCGTTCTGCAATTCGTCTATGAACAAAATGCGGTATAGCTATCAGTGCGGTAATCCAAACTGCGGATTTAAAATCAATTCTGAAATCTGTAAGAAAAAGCTGACGGTTTCACAGATTTCAGCCATTCTGACAAAGGGGCAAACTCCTTTAATCAAAGGTTTCAAATCCAAAGCAGGAAAATCATTTTCTGCTATGCTGTATCTCGACAAAGCAGACAGACAAATCAAGTTTAATTTTCCTGACCGGAAAACCTGAAAACTGTATTTTCTTCCATTTTAAGGCTTGCAATCTTATCGGAAATATGATATAATAGGAATACATTTACATATGGAGTGTGAACTCATGAACGGAAAGGAACAAAAAAAGGCTGCGAAAGAATTCGCAGCCAGATGGAAAGATAAGGGCTATGAAAAAGGCGAGTCCCAGAAATTCTGGATTGACCTGCTTGTCAATGTTTACGGAGTGGAGGACATTGCCGGATT
>ERZ842401.5459-NODE-5459-length-14100-cov-3.798220_pt1 | contig 14100 bp, 10 predicted proteins | sample MGYA00521270_ERZ842401 | MGnify/ENA primary metagenome ERZ842401 (study PRJEB31892, sample SAMEA3878208) | bioreactor metagenome | biome: Moose rumen | place: Sweden | collected 2011-10 | study: EMG produced TPA metagenomics assembly of the PRJEB12797 data set... | reverse complement strand
GATGTACCGGCGGCTTTCGGAGCGCCGTGGTTTATGGCTTATGCCGCCGTAGATCGCGACAGCTTCTGCGGCATACTGATCGCTGAGAAAAATGAAAAGGGTACGGTGAAATCTCCGAAGGTGGACTACACCATACTCTGGGTATATGTCAAAGAGGCTTTGAGGGGCAATGGTATCGGTAGCGAGCTTATATCCCATTTTGTCGGGGGCAGTCCCAATGCGGTGAAATTCATCTGTGATGTCGAGGCTTCCAATCATGTATTCATAAACATGATGGAGGATTGCGGGATGACCTTTTCGGATGAGATCGCGAGGGTTGATCTTACCGCAAAGGATATGTCGGAGAACCGGCTTTTTGATGGGGAAGCATCAAATATAGAGGGACTGACCTTTTTCGATGATCTCGATCCGTGGGATCTGAAGGTCTATCTGATGTGGATAGAGGAGCATCTTTTATTCAAGCATACGATGGATATAAAGGATTATGATACACACATGAGCTGTGTGATCATCCAAAATGACAAGCCCGTAGGATTTTATCTGATAAAAAGATATCCCAGAGGCGTCATGGAGCCGGAGTTTATGCAGACTACCGGTGGAGCTGAGATGGTGGTGAAGCTGCTACGCGCAATAAATGTAAGAGCCGTAGGCTATCTCCCTCCGGATACAAGAGTCAGGCTTATGATAAAACAAAAGCAAAATGTCGCTTTATATGACAAGCTTTTTTCAAAGTTTGAAAAAGTAAACGTGCGGCACGGAGAGATCAGCGTATAGGCGCCTGGGGGATAATGGATGTTTACAGAGATAGTAGCTGCCGAAAGGGCAGACGAGTATATATCGCTTCTGACATTTGACGAGTACTCCGGTATCATAAGCGGCAGGTTTACCTGCTTTGGGGCTTATGATGAGGAGGAGGGTGCCCCCGCCGGTATCCTTGTGGCAGAGGTGCTTCCGGGATATATACGCATAGATAATGTATATACCGTAAGCAGATACCAAAACAAAGGGATAGCAAAAGGCCTTTTAAAGAGTGCCATGGACATTCCGGAGCCGGGGCTTCCGTTTTTCGTTTTTGTCGAGGATGTGGAGGCGGATGTTGGCTTTTTCATAAAGCAGGGCTTTAAAAAGGAAAAGTCGAATTACTGCTACCTCACCGGTCAGCTTTCTGATCTGGAGGATTTTTATATATCGGACAGTGTAAAGTCAGAGTATGAGATCCTCTATATGGATGAGATATCCGGGGATGAACTTTCGGAATATATCGGGAGAGTTCCCCACGACAGCTTTTTCGCATTCCCGGGGTATGTCGATCTGACCCGGTTTTCCGACGGCAGTCTCATATGCCGCCACGAGGGGAAGATCTGCGGAGTACTGATGCTTGAAGAACTTTTTGAGGGCATACAGGTCACATTTTTGCATGCGGATGATACAAAGGCACTTTGCTATCTGCTATCGGAGTTTTACGGGATGATAGAGGAGGAATACAGCGAAAAGGCGAGTGTACGATTTCTCTCTTGCAATGAGAGTGAAGAGGAGGGGATAAAGAAATATTTTAAGGCGCAGGATAAACTTAGTATTGGGATTTTTAAAGGATAGGAGGAACAATGGCAAAAGAAGGATATGTTTATGAAGAAAAAAGACTTGAGAAATATAAAAATGGGATGAACGAGGGCCTCCTCGATCATGGAAAGGTATATGAATATACTGAACTCAACACCAGATATCTGGATCTCAAGAATGGTGGGGAACATGCTACGGTAATGACCAGCGAGAGGAAAAAAGCCCATCAGCAAAAGAAGGAGCGGATCGAGAGAGGCTGGCATGAGCATGCCAAGGCGGATGCCACTGCGATCAGAAACGATCATAACGGTGACGCAAAAACCACGGAATACTATGCCGGTATACAGCTTTCGGATATGGAAAAGCTCTTAAAGGATAGTGACCGTGGCGGTAATTCAGACGAATTCAACGATGTGGTTACTGATCTTTCCGTGTATAATGGGATGATCGGACAGCTTGAACACAAAAAAATCGGTAAGCGTTATGAACTGGTAGAAAAGCTTTTCGGTAGCTGCCAGAAATATGTCGAGACCAGACAAAGTCCAAAGACCTCAAAGGGCAAGATCAGAAAAGCTATGATCCAGAGGATATACAATGAGATCAGCGAGAAAAAGACCGAAATGGAAGCTGATGGGATTGCCAGATATAATGCATTTAAGGATGCATATGCCGAATTTGAACGAAACATGGCAAACGCGGATGAGGAAAATGTAAACCGGTTTTTCAGAAATCATTTTGAACTGATTTCCGATATTCTTCAGAACAATGTTGTTGTTCCTAAGAATATCAGAGAGACACTGGATGATAATATGGCAGCTCTTTTGTTTAAAATACATGGCAACGAAGTAGAAGAAAATCAGGCAGATTGCATGACTACCAGATTTTTCAATGCTTTAGGCTATACCGACCACAAACCGCAGCTCATAGACAAAGACAGACTGAATGCTGCAAAGCAGAATTCTCCGCTTCAGCACCCTATGTATTCATGTATTAAACCGGAGGATGGGCAGGAGGATGCCATGGGATTTGCCAGGCAGCTTGCGGGGACAAATGACCATGATTTTGATAACAGGCAATATATGAGTGATGGTCTCTTTGGTAAGGGAACCTATGTGGCGGTCACATCAGAAAAAGCATCAACAGATCCGCAGGATCACGGTTATATTGCAGGGGATGCTGATGCATCGAAACATGCCTGGGATTCATACGGAGATGTAAATGGTTCCGTCCAGGCGACACTTTGCTTTACGGCAGATGCAAGGATCATAGAGTCCAACAAGGTTGCGGAAAGGATAGAAGGAATAATCGCTGCCAGATTTCCGAAGCTATTAAGGTTCTTAAAAAGTGGTGATGATGTATCAAATATTGAGGAAACCTATGCTCATTCCATAAGGAAGCATCGCGTCTATCACAAACAGGATAATTCAATGTTTGCGGCTCTTTTAGGCTATCATGCTATAAAGGGGACTATGGGAACGAGCAATGGAACTATAGACTATTATAGTATATTTGACAGAAATGCACTTGTGATGGTAAATGAGGTAATGGTTCAGGAAAACGGCAGAAGAGTGAGCAGGAGGGTTGATGATGAGTAATCTTACAAGCGGTGAACTCAGATATATCAGTGAGTCCACAAATTCATGGATGCATATAGTGAGTATGCTAAAGGATGCCGTAAAAGACATCCCACAGGAGACATTGGACCGGATTTCTGAGCTTAAGAGCGGCTTTGAAAAAGAATTCCTGGAGTTTTATTCAGAAAAGAAGCAATCCGGCACAGAGATGGATGGGGATCAGCTACTATATGCTTTTGAGGATGAATGGGAGGAGAAGCACCCTGAATTCTATGATATGAAAGCACTTTTTTTGGGATGTCCCAAAGAGGCTTTAGAAAAAGCGGAGCCTACCTTTAATATGATAGAGGAAGAATTTTTCAGTTAAGGGAATATCGAGGTGATATTATGTCCGATTTTTTGTCGAAACAGGAAGAACTGAAGCAGCAGGTCATACAGACTGATCTGGAGAAAAATAAGGAGACCGAAAAGCAGAAAACTGCAGAGCTTCCCGTAGGGCAAGTGGCTGAAACTGCAAAGGTAAAGGAGGCTCCGGTGGTGCCGGATCCTGCTATGGAGATGGCACAGAAGTCGAGGGACTTAGAGCACGAAAAGAGGGTCGCCGAAGCGGAGCAATTAAGACGCGAGCATAATGACAATCAGTATATCACCACAGAGACCGCGTATATCATCCATGCCGATAAAGAAAGGCAGAAGGAGGTAGAGGCATACTGGCAAAAGAACAAGGTGATCTACTCCGATGACAAAGATGCGATAGAGAAGTTTAAAAAGGAGCATCCCGGCGTGGCGGTAGAGGTGCGTGACCGTACATGGGCGCTGGAGTTCAAGGATGAGATCTTTTCCATCGAGTTCGATGCCGATGTCTTTGATCCCAAGTATTTCAGCCGTCACTATGACGATGTGTCGGAGCTAAAGGACTATCTGACCTTCTTTAAACGCCGGTTTTCCGAGGGTACGGACTGGAATGATATCTTTAGTGAGTCCGAAAAGGCAAAGGCGAAAAAGCTTTTTGACGCTGCCGATCTCTGGACAAAGTGTTATAACGCCACGCTGAATTTCTGCTCTTTGGATTCTGATGTAAATATAGAGGAGCATGACAAAGCTTCCTACGAGAAGTCACGGCAGGAGTATATTGATGCTGTCGGCAGATTAAAGGAGCATTTTGCCGAAAAAAGAAAGCCACGGAGGAGAGTCTTTGAGCCTACACCGCAACCAGTGGTAAAAGAGGCGGAAGTTGTGGAGACTACTGCTGAAGTAACCATGGAGACGGAGGTTGTGGAGAGTACAACTGCGGTGACCGATACGACCTCCGAGGAGCATGCTGAAGTACATGCCGCCCGGGAAGTACATGTAGTAAGACGGGTAAATATCGTAGAGGAGGCAATGAAGCTTCCGACGTACGATGAGAAGCTCTTGTTTTCCATGGAGAACAAATACAATATGCTGATGCGTATAGACCTGCGCTCCATAGACAATCTGCCAAAGTCACAGTTTGAAAAGAAGTTAAGTCTCCTCGGTCGTATCAAGGATACGTTTTTGTCGTTTTATGATGAGTTTTCCAAGCAAAAGATAGACGGTGTTAGTGTAGGGGATAAGATACTAAAAAAGCCGGAGCATGATGCCGGACTCATGGATCTAAAGACCAGGCAGGAGATGGAGATGTATCTGATGAAAAAGAGTCTGATATTAAATAAGATATCAGCGATCAGGTGTCTCGAACTTTGTGTCAGATCCGAAAATCTCCTTAGACGGTTAGAAGCAGGGGAGCCTTTAGGTAAAAACTTAAGCGATGCGGAGAGTAAGCTTAAAAAGGAAGAACTAAGAAAAAAACTGGAAGAGAGGATCATAGAAGCAAGCGAGGCATATATCGTTTATGAAAACCGCATGGTAAATTCAAAAGCCGTAAAGCTCTCACTAAATGCCATGCGTGGCGAGGGTGACAGCTTTATCCCGCAGGAGACATATCTGGAGAGCTATGTAAAGGCTCATAAAGAAGATGCCGCTAAGAACAGAGACGAGCTGGTTCGTGATCTTTATTATGAAAAGAAAAAATCCCTGCTCGATAAGTACAACGGTCTGGAGAGAAAATACGGTCTTTATAACCCGGATCCAGCATTTTTACTTGCCCATATAGATGAGCTGAGAGAGGACTTTGGCAGTGCGGCAGAGGATTTTCGTCTCGTAAAGGAATATATGCATGCAGAGATAGCGGGACTTCAAAGGACAGAAGATGATAGCAGGCTCTATGACCTCGTAACCTTTTATGGCGAATATGCACAGATCGTAGAGGAACTGTGTCAGCAGATGGCATACGAGTTTAAGCCATCGGAGGAGGTCATAAAAAAAGATGCAAAAAATGGTCGCAGGTTTATTTCAAAGAAGGAACAGAGACGAACGACTCGCATCAATGCCTTAAATAACTATATCCGGCGACAGACGGCAGCCTTTTCAATGAAGGAGCTTAGAGATTTTGTCACCGAGTCAATGCTTCGTGATGATGTAAGTGAAAGCCGCAAAAGTCTTATGAGAGATGCCCGGGGAGGGAATGCAGCATGAGCGAGATCAGGACCTTAGAAAGAAAAGATATATACAAATATCCGGTGGGCTTTCCTGCAAATATAGTCTCCCGTATGAATACAGATCCCGACATCCTGTTTTTCGGATTAGAGGATGAGGGGGCTGTCATAGGGTCGGCGGCTGCACAGATCGCAGGGCCGGAGGCAGAGATACTTTACTTTGCGCTGCTCCCCGATTTTCAGGGGAGGGGACTTGGCACAGAATCCTTTATAGAGCTTCTTAATGTGCTGGGAGGTTTTGATACTGTGAAATATGTTGCCATGGAGCTTCCGGTGGGAGCCGACGAGCGGCTGTTTGATATGATAGCGGGGTATATGCCAAAGTACTTCGACATGGAGGAGTGTGTATACCGCACGGATGTGGAGTCGTTTCTGGAGTTTAACATCCTCTCAAAAGACAGTAAAAACTGTGTGGCACTCTCGGAGATCGATGACAAAGCGCTTCGCATTTTTTCAAACGGACTCGTACAGGATAAAAATGCGGTAGTATCTGTGCCTATAGAAAAAAGCAGCTATCGCGCGGATGCTTCTCCGGTATTTATTAAAGAAGGAGTGGCAGTCGGCGCGGCACTGGCCGAATACAGGGACGGCGATATAAAGATATCCTTTGTGGGCGATCTTTCAACCGATCCCTCTGTCATGCCAAATTTACTGCGTTTTATCCGTGGCATGCTTACCGGGATCCCGGAGGAGAAGAGTGTGGAGCTGCATATTCTGACCCGTGAGGTCAGGCTTATTATATCGGAACTTCTCGGTGCGGATGCGGATGATTTTTGCTTCGGACAGAGGGCGGTTATCTCACTTTCTGTTTTTGACGAAGAGAGAGCAGCCGTGCCCTATACCAAAAGACATCTGATCAGCGATATTTTCTGATATTCATACGAGGGGGTATGTTATGGATCAGCAGCACAGTGTATATGGGACTTCCGCAGACTATATGCAGATGTTTTGGAGAGAGGCCTCCCGGACAACTGGCATCTGACACAGGGCTTTAAGGAGACAGGTGCAGGCAGATGAGATAATGTTGCACAGTTGTTGCAGTAATTATTGTATAATCCTCTGTGTATGAAAAGGATCGATCTTTCGTATTTATACAGGGGGATTCAGTATGCCGACAAAGCATATCAAAGGAGCTGAAAGGCGCGCAAATATCAGAAGGCTGGCCGCAGCAAAGAAAAAGCGCAAGGATCAGCGAAAAGCCGATAAAGCCGAGAGAGAGGCTAATACAAAAGCGAAGCTCTGTGACGGCAGGGTCTTCAATTTCCGCACGCTTAATTCACATAAAAAATTTGACAGCGTATCTTCGGAAATTCTAAGAAAACAGGAAATTCAGAAAGCTATCGACAATGGTATGAGATATGGAGAGCACAGGGCAGACGACATCGAGAGCCGTGTGTTCGGCGATGAAAGGCGGGTCAGGTTCGCAAAGAGTCCTGAGCTCTTTTATGGTGCCATGAAGCATATAAAGGCATTAGAGGCACAGTACCGCGAGAGATGGGAGAAGGCCGATTTTATCTCCGGTGTAAATGACGCTGTGCAGAGAAAGGAGTTTGAGCGTGAGGTATACGCTAAGCTCGAAAACGGGGAGTTTGACGAAAAGGAAGCTGAATATCAAATAAAGCATATCAAAGAAGTAAAGGAGCAAGAACGCAAAGATATCATAAGACGCAGAAATATCGAGCTTGACGAGGCTGCCAGAAAGATCATTGAGACCCCTGATGATGTGCTTGAGCAGGAGGGGCGTGAAGTCATGGGAGAAAGGGGCATTGAGGGCATCGGACCCGAGTATATGCAGTCCTCCTTTGAGCACATGAATGCACAGTATAAGGCGAACCGCGCCAAAGAGCTTAAGACCAGAAAGAAAGAAAGAAACAGGATGAACCGCTATGAGCGGATCGACTCCGAAAATGAAGCTGCGCTTAAGATGTTCCAGGCAAATGACGAGATGCTTGAATACATGGATATGAATGCCAGGTATAATAGCGAAGCAGTGCCTCACATGGACAAAATTAAAGAACAGGCTGCGACATTTAACAGGGCAAAGGGGGCACTTTCAGATCCTGCAGAGGAGAAGCAGGAGATAGAAAAGAAAAACAGATCAAAGGAGGCACCGCAGACCACGAAGCGTCCGAGACTCTCGCTTTCTTTGGATGAAGAGGATACGGAGCCTAAGGCACCGGATGGCGAAAAGAAAGAGGCTGTCGAGGATAAAAAGAAAGAAGCCCCCCAAAAAACCAAGAGACAGAGAAAAGAAGAAGCTATAAAGGAGATGACCGCAGAGAATCTGTACTCCGAGATAAAGAGGCTGCAGGCACAGATCAAGTCACTTGCGGATGGTCATGATGATGCCTCCAAGGTGGAGTGGGGCAAGATCAGCGCCGATGCTGACAGACTGATGAAGTGTGCGGACAGTTATTTTGACAAAGCTGCCGATCCTGTAAAGGAACAGGTACACCCCGACTATGAAAAGGTAAAGCAGGCGGTCGGTTTTGTGATAAAGCTCGATGTATGGAACAGGGGACTTATCAAAAAGCCTGACGAGATAAGCGACGCGCAGGCTTACGGCTATGTGGACGGCTATACCTTCGGAGAGACCGATCCCTTCCGCAAGGCAGAGGAAAAGAACCGGTTAGTAAATAACTATGAGCAGGACTATGAGGGAGCTCTTTTAGACTATAAAGAATACACCGGTGACAAGCCCCTCGATGATCTTAAGATGGAAGACCTGCACACCAATGTCTACGAGCTTATGACAAAGGGTAATAAATACCTTAAAGTGCTTCGGAATAATGCCAAAAAGGGCGACTCAAAGGAGCGCATAAAAGAGGTAGAGGATGCCATGACAGAAGCCATGGAAAGCTGGGCAGCAAAGCGTGGCTTTAGCCCGGGTGAGCTTACAAAGGATGAGCTTTTGCGTCTCGGCTCAAAGCTTACGCCCACAGGCTTTGCCATGAACCTAAAGAGCAAGAAGCAGAATATCCTCTATGGAAAATATGTACGCATGAACAAAAGAAATAATGGTCGTTTTGAGACAAAGGATGTCATAGGTCATGATAAGGAGCACAAAAGAGAGTCGGGCACGATGGATTTCTTAAATCTCTTGCCGGCAGAGGAGAAAGAAAAGGAGCAGGGAGAGGAAGAGGCTAAAAACAAAGCACAGGACCCCGAGCTTGAGAGACTCATGGCAGATATAGATTCGGACATGACTTCGGTTAACGAAGCTGCCGGTGACAATATAGAAAACGCCGACTGGGACAAACTGTATGCCGCTATCGAAAAGCTGGTACGGGACGCACTCTCCTTTGTCGATCGTGTGGATGCCGCAGATGACGCTGAGATGAAGGCGCATATCCCCGAGGTTTTGTCGAAGGTGGGTATGGCGATAGGGCTTGACCTGCAAAACAGGAATGTCATCACAGCGGACGATAAGCTTAGCGAGGAAGAGATACTTAAGATAATGAGAAATTATAAGCCCGGCAAAAACGCGCGTGACGGCAGTGTCATAGAGGGCGGCGACAAGTAGTATTAGCATTAAAGGAAAGAGATAATGAGCAGAAAAAGAAGGCAAAAGACAGGCAGGATAATCACCATCGTCGGCATTGTGGCGGTGATAGCCATTGCGGCGATCCTCATTATAAATATAGTCCGCGGTAAGGACGGCAGCTCTAACAGAGGGACGAATGCTCTCGGCACCGGTATATTGGATGAGACCGATGAGGATGTGATACCCTATGGTGACAATGAGTCGGACAGCTATGATTTTTCCGGCGATTACTTTGATACAGCCACACAAAACGGCACGATGACCATCACGAGGGATGGCGAGGCATATAGTATAAATGTCACCTATGCCGAGTCAGATGATTCGGTCACGATCTGGACTATGACTGCGGCCTATGATAAGAACCGCAAGGCACTTTTTTACAGGGATTGTGTCAGAACTGATTATATCACCGGTACTGCCAGTGATGCGAATGCGGGCGGCACCGAGAAATATACCGAGGGCACGGGATATATCTATCTTTCCTCGGGCGACCTCTTCTGGATAGACAATAAAGAGGATATGGGCACAGGCATGCTCTTTGAAAAGACCACAGAGATCGGAAATGAAAGCTCTGCCGCAGAAGAGACCGAAGCTGCCTCAGAGTCAGAGGAAGCCTCCGAGGAAGTCTCTGAGACAGAGGAAGCAGAGGCAGCCGAGTGATAAAGGTAATAGGCAACCGGTATCCGAGACTATTTTTCTCGGATGATGGCGACGAGCCATTTTACTTCAAGGAGGATATCACGATACCGGAGGAGATACCGGAGAGACCGCGCATACCCGACGGGGAGCCTATGAGCTACGAGGAGCACAGGGATATATTTTTAAGCTGTGCGTCGCGGTCGGTCAGGGTACCGGCAGGAGAGCGCATCCTAGATCGGTCGGTCGCTACATGGCAGTTAGCAGAGCTCCTCGGGATAGGGGATATCATAGTTCCGGCATACCGCAGTACCTTTTACTACGAGGGCAGAGAGCTTTCGGGGATAAAGATGCCTCCGGCATCCGGCGTTTCGTATTCGGATCTGATCAAGCTTTCGTCTCTGGCAGGATATCGCTTTTCGTATAGTGTGTGCGCTGTCAGGCAGCTTACGATACTCGTGATGTTTGACTTTTTATGCGGACAGATAGACCGGCACTCGAAAAACATCAGACTGATACTTCCTGCAGAGCCATCGGATATGCCTCCCGCTGCGGAGGGCGCCGACGAGCTATTGATAAAGGGTATATGCGCCATAGACCATGATATGTCATTCGGACTCAATGGCTACGAGGACATCAGAAAGCGGATATCAGCCGGACGCTGTATTTGTCCCGAGATGCTCGGACAGATGCAGTACACCGCGATAGATGAGCCCTTTTATGAGAGGGTGGCGGCAGTAAGTGATGATGAGTACAGACGTGTTCTTTCGCCGCTTATCACGGAGGCAGAGATAGAGGCGTTTTTTGACAGATTGGGTGGGCTTAAGGCTGCAGTGGATAGGTGCAGGGCCGAGGAGAAAAAGGCAAGCGACGAAGCCGGCTTCTTCCCGCGGTTTATATCTTCGGATGATATGTATAGTGATTACCAGTCACGCATGGAGGACTTCGCATTTCATGGCGGCAGGGACAACTGGGATCTGAGGTTTTCCTACAGACCCTCATACTTAAAAAAGTATATTCTGACTCACGAAATGATACAGGGGAGCGATAGCACACAAAACCAAGGTGCTATAGATTTGGGGAGAGACGGCTCATAAAGGATTATGTTTGGCTACAGCGATTATTTTGATGATAAAAAAAAGACTTTGGGCTATGCCGATGGTGAGGAGGAGCTTTTAGACCACCTTCATCTTTTGGATATGCTGATTGAGCATTTTTTGGATGCAAAGACGAAGCGCTCCGAGGGTCTCGTCTTTTCCCGCGGTATGAGGATGACCGAGGCAGAGACGGAAAGCTATTATTTCAAGGCTCCGAGTGAGCGCGTCAGCATGGGCTATGACGCGGATTTTGCAGCTGATGTGAAAAAGGCATTATCCCATATAAAGGCTCGTGAGGATGCCACGGCAGATGATGTGATGCCTCCTATAAACGGGATAGTCCGGGCGTTTTCGCTTTCGGATGAGATGAGGTTATCTCTTATAGCGGCGCTTGCCGTACAGCTTGACCTAAAATACCCGAGGCTCTTTGGCTATCTCTCAAACGAGCCCTCTCTGCAGAACCCGACCGTCGGGGCGGTGCTCTCACTGATAGGCACCTATGATGAGGTGGCAGGAGAGAGTTATATCAGAGAGTGTACAGATAGTGATAACGCATTTTTGACCTTTTGCATCAGAGAGCAGGACGACGGCAAAAAAGAACCCTTTTTACGCAGGGAGCTTGTGATACATGAGGAGCTTTTGTCCTACATTTATGGTCACAAAGACCCAAATGGTGAGGGTACACCCGTCAGGCTGCCGGACTCCTACAAGGAGTTCCTCATGCTTCTCAAAAAGACAGACGAAAGAGGCGGCAGATATTATATAGAGTGCGAGGATCCCGAGGATGCGCTGCTTTTACTTCGCACAGGAGTTGACACCGGGCAGTGTGTCATAGACCTCGACAGATACGAGAGTGCCGCTGACCCGGGGCTTTCAGGTGAGATGATACGGACTGCGCTTTCCGGCAGCCGTGCCGTGATACGGTGCAGCGATATAAAGCGCTTTACGGACATTAAAAAAAAGGCTTCATTTTTCCGTACCGTCTATATCTGCGGAGAGCCACAGATGCCCGATGCGCTTTTGCATGACGATACCGGCGTGATGACGGCGCCGCTGACTTTATCTTTACCGGATGCGGACGGGAGACTTTATATCTGGGAAAAGCTTTTGGCAGATGAGGGGCTTTCGGTAGGAGAGGATGTCTCCATAGGAGCGATCTCCGACACCTATGCTTTTTCCTATACTCGGATCAAAAACATAGTGTCCCAGGCAAAGCTTCTGACCGAGACCAGTGGGGATGAGACTATCGGGCGCGCAGAGCTTTTGTCTGTCGTATTCAGATACAACGCTGCGAATTTCGCAGGGCTCGCCACACAGGTGCATACCACCTATGTATGGGAGGATATGGAGATAGCTGATCTCCAGAAAAAGAGGCTGATGACTGCCTGCGACCGCTACAGGCTAAGGGACCGTATCGACGAGAGATACGGCGTGGCAAAGAGAAATGCCTACGGCAATGGTGTGTCGGTGCTGATGTACGGCGCGCCCGGTACAGGAAAGACCATGGCGGCACAGGTGATGGCTAATGAATTGGGGCTGCCGCTGTATAGGGTAGATGTATCGCAGATATTTTCAAAGTACATAGGAGAGACGGAGAAAAATCTGGCGGTCATATTTGAGGAGGCTAAAAAGGCGGATGTGATCCTCTTTTTCGACGAAGCGGACGCGCTCTTTTCAAAGCGTACCGAGGTGGGAGATTCCTCCGACCGCTATGCCAATGCGGAGACCGCATATCTGCTCCAAAAGATTGAGGCTCATAACGGCATGACGATACTTGCGACAAACCTGTATCATAATTTTGACTCGGCATTTTTACGCCGCATCACCTATGCGGTGCATATAGACAGCCCTGATGAGGCTACGAGGCTTAGGCTCTGGAAGCATACCCTGCCGGAGGGCTGCACCTTTGCATCGGATGTGGACTTTGACTTTCTGGCAGAGGGCTTTGAGATATCGGGCAGCAATATAAAGGCGATACTCCAGAGCGCGGCGTATATGGCGGGAGTGAGAGTGTTTGACGATCCAAAGGGTGACACCGGCTTTTCTATCACCATGGCAGATGTGGTAAAGGCTCTCCGCTATGAGCTTGAAAAGCTCGGACGTATCATAGACTCTACGGATTTCGGTAACTACGGAGTGTATTTGTAGGAGATAGAGCATGGCTATATTTGCCAGGGATAATAAACAAAAAAAGGACGATAAATGGAAGGAGTCCCTAAAGCCCGAGGAACGTGACGAGATAAAGGAGAAAAGGGAACCCTCGGAGGATGTACCGGAGCACTTCCATGCCGATGAAGAAAAAGAAAGCGAGTCGGCAGGAGACGACTGGGCGTATGTGGACGACGGCTTTGACGCGGAGATATCGGACTATGTGACAAACGGCGGGCAAAAGGACGATCACCTGTCGGATATCGTCTCGGCACTTTCCACCTGGAGGACGGCGCTTTCAGGCAACTATGTCCTCGATGATGTCCTAAACCAATCACAGGATGTGCCCACAGCCACGGCTTACGGCGATCTCATCAAGCTCATTGACGACTACGGCAAAGACGAGCGTGCGTGGAGCGCGGAGAAAAAGAGTGTTAAAAACAGCCTGATAAAGCTAAAAAACGTCGCGACCAGACTAAACGAGACCATGATGAAGACCTTGGCGGAGTGCTACAGCGACATTGACGAGGACACTACATATCGCGAGCTTTCGGAGATCGCGCCTGATCCCACGGGCTATAAGAAAAAGCAGTCCTTAAAGCCGGAGAATAAGCGTGTATTTGAGAGACTTAATTCCTACGACGACGAGATCCGCGGAGAAAAGGATATGAGCCGTGTGATCTCCGCATTCATCCCCGATGGTCAGGGCACCGAGTGGATGGGAAAGGAGAGGTCGCATACCAATTCCTTTATGGATGATTATTCTGACAAGGCAGAGGAAAACAGGCGACCCTACTTGGACCTTTTGACCAAAAAGATGTATGACAGGAAGAGAAAGAATTGTGTGCGTTGACAAAAAAATGTGTCTGATATACTACTGAAAGCGTTTTTCTATGCTGTAAGAATAAGTTTTCCCCTCTGCGGAGATATATTTTGAAAGTTTGAAATTATTTTTTGAAACTTTG
>ERZ842401.5458-NODE-5458-length-14100-cov-4.830473_pt1 | contig 14100 bp, 10 predicted proteins | sample MGYA00521270_ERZ842401 | MGnify/ENA primary metagenome ERZ842401 (study PRJEB31892, sample SAMEA3878208) | bioreactor metagenome | biome: Moose rumen | place: Sweden | collected 2011-10 | study: EMG produced TPA metagenomics assembly of the PRJEB12797 data set... | reverse complement strand
ACCACAGATACGGCTGCAACGGCAGATACCGCAGCAGAAACTACCGCAGCCGGAGAAGCATCTGTTGCCGCAGAGCAGGAAAAAGGCGCGGAGGCGGACAATGTGGCAGACAGTACCACGGTGGATACCTCCTACTATGACTCCTACATGGACCGCTTCCGTGCCAAGGATGTGCTGAGCGAGATCACCTTCCGGTTTGAGGTGGATCATTCCGGCGAAAAGGATAAGATCAAGCTGCATTTTGTATCGGATATGAGTAATGAGCAGAAGGGCATCATGCAGAGCGAGGATCAGGGCACGGATTATAAGGTGTGGGAGGACTCTGACGGTCTGCTCTACATAAGGCTTCCTTATGCGGAAGCCGGCTGGGATGCTTCCTGGGAAGGAGAGTATATTGCGCCGGAGGATCCCGGGATACCGGGCATCATTATCCCTGAACCGGAGAAGGAAGACGGCAGATATGTGATCCTGAGCATTTTAAAGGCAGGTATTGTGGACGGTGCGATGTGCTTCAGCATCGAAGGGCTGGCCCAGGGTACGGCGACACTGCAGTTTACGGATACGGAAGGGAAGCGCAGGGTCGTGGTGGAGGTGGAGATTTCCTCCAGCGGCGCAGTCACGGTACTTTCCCATAGAGCAGAAACATTGTAAGAAAAGAGGGAAACAGGCAGACAGAAAGGGCATAAACTGAATGAATATCGTAAAGAAAGAGATCAGGCAGGCTCTTCTGGGCGATCTGGTGCCAATGGACAACAAGCTGGTGGTGTCGGGCAGGCGGATGACGAAGATCAGGTACGGGCTGTGGGATGGCATGGGAAGCGTACTGATCCTGGGCGTCATGTGCAGAAGGCGCTGGTACATGACGAAAAAGTCCCGGAAACAGATCAGGGAGCTGGCGGTGAAGGCCATGCAGGACATGGGGCGCATGGTGGGATTAAAGAGCAATCCGGATATGGAAACGGTGTACTGCCCATATCTGCTGAATGCTCCGGCGATCCTCACCTTCACTCAGGGAAAAGACGCTGTCATTGAGATCGCCGCCTATTCCGGCAGAGGGCTGAGCGGGCTGATCGCCACATTCCGCACGCTGAACCGTTTCCAGAAAGCCATGCAGGACGTGATGGAACGCATGTCCGAAACCGCCGAGGCGAACAGATGGAACGAGGTCAGACAGCAGGAAAGCCAGGATAAGCAGAACCAGAAGCTGGCGAAAAAGAGGGCAAAACAGGAAAAGAAGCAGGAAAGGAAGCAGAGAAAACAGCTGGCAGACCAGCAGGCGCAGAGAACCAGGCAGGTGCAGCAAACGAATAATGCGCAAAGCGTCGGATCCTTTGTGCAGAGGATGACAGGGAAGTTCGGACAGAAACAAAGCGTGCCCCAGACAGCAGCGGATCTCCGACAGGCTGAAATAAACAACAATATCGAAAAGACCGAAAAGGTTGAAAAGACAGAAAATATGTCGGCACAGGAAAGGCTTGCGGCGGGGCGGGCTGAGCTGGAGGAGGCAAAGCTTGCTGCAGAAGAGGCAGCCATGAAGCTTGCCGCCGCAGAGGCAAGGCTTGCGGCGCAGGAGGCAGAGGCGAAGTTAGAGGCAGTGCAGGCAAAGCTCGTGGCACAGGAGGCAGAGACGAAGCAGGAAAGGGCACAGGAGGCAGAGGCAAAGCAGGACAGCACAGAGCCTGATAAGATAGAGAGCAGCAGTAAGAACAGCAACAGCAGTAACAAGAATGCCAACAACAGGAACAAAAATACCAACAACAGGAACAACGGCAACAACAGGAACAGAAAAAAGAAACATTGATAGAACCAAAAGCAAATAAAAAGCAGCATCTATTTTATAGCAAGGAGGATATGGTATGGGTAAAACAATTCAGGAATCACTGCAGGGGTCGCCTTATGAGGATTATGGACTTTCCTTTATGGCTCAAAAGAGCATTATTATTGGTGCGGAAATGGCTTATCTGATCGATCGGGATAATCATGTACCTGAAAAGATTGAAGTGGAAACTATCGGAGAAAACGGAGAAAAAAGCAAGAAAATGGTAACGAACCCGGACTCCCTGGAAAGCAGGCTGGGGGATCTGCGTGTACCATTGATGGAGTTGGATGGACCGCAGCAATCATTGGGAAAGTGGCATGATCAAACGAATGGAGTATCGAAGATCGGTGACAAGTTTGATACCGTAGAAGAGAGAGATGCGTATGATAAGCAGGCGGATAAGATTTTCGGGGAAGTCAGGGAAGGATATGATAAGCTTCTGGCGAAAAACGCAAATAATCCGGATTTTCTTGCATTTAAAGATATGTTTGATTTTAATATGATGACGATGCATCCGGAGAAGGGGGATTTTACGCAGGCTATGGCGGACAGTCCCTATCTTGCGCCGATCCACTCACAGATCGGTGCCATGCCCAATTTCAGGAAATATTCCATGAAAGAACTGCGGGAGGCATTGGACGGTCCGAAAGATCCGGTGACCGGGAAAGAAACAAAGCCGTTAAAGCTGATCAACGGTTTTTATAAGAGCGTGAACGGTCTTTTTGATCTCGAATATGAGAAGCAGAACTTGCAAAAAGGAGGTTATACCCCGGAGCAGGAGAAGGAATATCTTGGCAGGCTGAAAACCGGCATGCAGTCCATGGTGGATTCCTATGATAAGCTGTTTGAATTTGAGTCCGAGCACCCCGGTGAGTATAAACAAGGCGAACATCTGAACAACAACCTTGACCATATAATCGGAGTCGCGGTGAATGAAAACAGAGATGCACACTGCGCCATAGGGCATCTCCGCGGGCAGATCAAGGGCATCGAGAACGGCTGGGGAATGGATGAGCTGGTATATCTCGGCGCGGTAGGAGAGCTGAAGGCAGATCTTGAAACAAAGATACGCAAGGACGGGATCAGAATAGAAAGGGAGAAGGATCCGGAGAAACGGGAAGCCCTGATCCAGGGAAGGCAGCAATCCATGTCCCTCCTTGAAGATCTGAATAAGCTGGATGAGGCGGTCTGGAACCGGAAGGTTGAAAACGCGGCGGATAAGAGAGAGGTGATCGATACCCTTGACGAATTTGTCGCAAAAAAAACAACAAAATATCCGCAGACGGGTCTGGACAGGATCTTTAATAAACAGCTGAAGGACCTGCGGAATGAGACCAAGCAGAAGGTGACGGAAGAGGCATATGAGAAGGATTACCCGAAGGAGTGGGAGAGAAAGGGCATTTCCGCTGAATATGGCGACGCTGCAAGGAATCTGTCCAATGCGGTGGACGTTTACGGCCCCAATCCGAAACATCACGCGGACTGGACGGGCAGAGCGATCATTGACAAGGATACATTTGACCAGAAGATAAAGTCCTATAACGCATCCAAGCTTCCTTTCACGGAAACGGATCTCGCCCTGATGGGAATGGCATACACCAGCATGAATAAGCAAAAAAACCTGGAGCTGATAAAAAAGGGAGTGGACATAGACGGGCAATCAGACAGGGAGCTTCTGGAGAACAATACGTTCTGGACAACGGATCTTCTTATGCATGAAAATGGTCCCAGAGCGGATCTGGTAAGATATACGGACATTATCGCGAACGGCCGAACGGGCGCGGAGGAAGTGGCAAAGCAGTATGCCGCAGGTGATAAAAAACCTTTGGCGGAGCTGATCCAGAACGGCCTGCAGGTCAGCGAACAACAGCTCCGTACAGAAGGTAGTCTCAAAGGCACCCCCTCTTTGCATGATCATGCCATGCGGAAAAGCTTCCTCGGGATGTTAGACCGGGATCCGGAGTTAAGAAAAGAGTTTGACGCGGTGAACGCCTCTGTACCTGCTTCCGAACGGGTGGATCTCGATAAGGCGAGAGTACATCTTGGAAACAGAGAAACAGCCGTAGCAAGTTTTGCTGCCAAAACCGAACTAAAGAGAAAGGGCGACCAGGTTTCTCCCGAGAGGCGGGAACAGCTTGAAAGACAGGTCGCTGTGGGGAAGGCCCTGAATGATATCGTAGGGTTTGAATACAATAAAGCTTCGAATTCGCCGGATCATCTCAGAAAGCTGGATGGGTTTCAAGAGAAAAATGCAGGGCTGCTCCTGAATCCGAGTACATCTGCCCAATTTGGGAAGCTGCACCAGCGTTTCGTGAATGAAAACACACCGGAACAGCAGACCCTGCTGTATTTCGAGACTGAAAAAGGGAAGAAGGAGCTGCAGGAATTCGCGGAGCGGGGGATCAAGGAATACGGCCTGGGAACGGGGAATACGCCTACCGGTCCCGCAGGCGAGCGGTACATGGCTGAGATCGTAAAGATCAACGCGGATGTGCAGAAGGAGAACATCCTCGCAAGACTTTCCTCCGGGCAGGAGCTCTCCGAGAACGAAATGAAGCAGATGACGGCGGACTATATCCGGAACGCTACGGTTTCCGACAAATGCGCCGAATTCCTGAAGGGCGGGGAGAAGGATCCCCTTGCTGAGGTCATCGGCGGAAGGGCGAGGGAAGCGGACAAAAAGCAGATCTATGACTACGACAACCGGCTGAAGCAATTTGTCGATAATATGGATTTCAAAAATATGGACTCCAAAGAGCTCGGCGAGCTGCTGCAGGGCGGCAGCTTCAAGGAGATGACCGACCAGCTCTACAATTCCATGAAGATGGAAAATACGCTGAAGGATATCAAGAGCGGGAAGGAGAAGGCACCGGAGCTTGACGGCGCCGTCGCAGATCTGGCGCAGGGCAAAAAGGACGCCTGGTTCGGCTCAAAGGAGTACAACAAGATCTTTGACGATTACAGCAGCCTGAATAATGCCTACAAGAACAATGAGGAGAAATTCATAAGCGGCGGCTCCAAGGCGGTAGATCCCGCGATCAATAAAAAGCAGGAGGATCTGGTCAAGCGGATGGAGGATTACCAGGCCCGCAAGAGAAAGGAGTTCCAGGACAACAAGGCAAGGAATAAGGCGGATAACCCTGTCTCCAGAGCCCGGTACAACGCCGTGGATAAGGCGCTCAAATCCCTGAAGGAGCGCATGGATTACAACCGGAAGTATGATAAGATGCTGGAAGACTCCAGAGACTATAAGGCATACAGCCAGACTGCGTCCGAGATGAAGGCGGTGGACATAGAGACCGAAAGAGCGAAGTCCCAGGCAAATCATAGGGAAAGCGCAAGGAGGGAGCCCGGGGCAATAGTCAAGAGAGACGCGGCAATATTAAAGCAGATCGATAAAGATGCGGCGGAATTCAGGAGCATGAGTAAAGTTGATTATCATAAGGCGGGCGTGTATGAGAGCCAGGCGGCCAAGGTCATCGCGGGAGTAACTGTGAAGCAGGCATTGGAGAACGGGGATTTGGAACCCGGTCGTCTGAAGGCCGAATATCTGAACAATCAGAGACTTATAGAAGGAAACCCCGCATTCCAGAAATGGATCAAGGATGCTGTCGAGAACGGCAGACAGTCCAAGCTGGGGAGAATGAAGCCGGAAGAATTACAGAATGTCTTTGTCAAGGATATGGCTCATGAAATGAGAGGCGCTAATGTGCAGAAGGCGCATAAGAATCAGATAAGAGAAATGAGAGATGGCGCAAGGGAAGCCAGGAAAAATGCCAAAACAAAACAGCCGAAAGCGAAAAAGCCCATGGAAAAGAATGAGTTGAAAGCATAAGAAACTGTTAAAGCAGGGTGTGATCATAGGAAACACCGGGTACAGGAGGGAGAAAAATGGCAGCAAAATTAGATATGAAACTGATCAACAGGGGAGAAGAAGGGGAAATCGTGATGAGCGGAAAGCTGGACACCCAGACATCCACGGAGGCGGAAAGCTACTTCGAGGAGGCGTCGGACCGGTTTGACCACCTGATCCTGAACATGGAGGATCTCTCTTATGTATCCAGTGCCGGACTGCGCATCCTGAAACGCACCCACATCAAGATGAACAAGAACGGCGGCCTTCTCTCATTGAAGAATGTGAACGAGAACATCATGGAGGTGTTTGAGATCACCGGGTTTGCCGGACTCCTTAATTTCATTGAATAATTACGAATGCGATGGCTATATCTTTAATTTTTCTGGAAACGGATCAAATGACCTGTTTCCAGAAGAAAATAACTTGCACGCAGAACGGATAAGTGTTATATTTTTCTGGAAAAGAGCAAATAACCTTATTGCAAGAAAAATATAACACTTTTTCCGGAGGGCAAAATGATAGTAGGTCGCAAAAAAGAGATAAACAAACTTAACGAATTGTATGATAGTCCGTATGCGGAATTGGTAGCGCTATACGGAAGGAGAAGGGTCGGGAAAACATTTCTGATAGATGAAACATTTGGAGAGAAAATAGTTTTTCGGCATTCCGGTCTTTCCCCGGTTGAAGAAGAACAGTCAGATGACTATAAGGGAAGAAGCCGGATGAAGAACCAATTGAAGCATTTTAGCCGTTCCCTGAAAGAGGCCGGAATGAAAAATGCCAAAACACCGGCGTCCTGGCTGGATGCATTTTATATGCTGGAGGATTTCCTTACAGAAAGGAATGATGGCAAAAGCAGATTATTGGTGTTTATTGATGAAATACAGTGGCTGGATACTCCGAGATCGGGATTCATGACCGGATTTGAAGCATTCTGGAATGGATGGGCATGTCACAGAAGTAATGTTATGGTGATAGTCTGTGGAAGTTCGAGCTCATGGGTGCTGGATAAATTGATCAATAATCACGGTGGGCTGTATGACAGGGTTACATGCGAAATGCAGCTTTTGCCTTTCTCATTAAAAGAATGTGAGGATTATTTTAAATCCCGAAATATAGTGATGTCCAGATATGACATTGTTCAGGCATATATGATGGTGGGGGGGATTCCGTATTATCTGAGGTATTTCAACAGGGGGAGAAGTCTTGCCCAGAATATAGAAGATATTTTTTTCGCTGATAATGCTCCGCTCAAGTATGAATTTGATCGTTTGTTTCACTCATTATTTGGTAATCCGGAAGTGATGAAGAAGATAGTTGTGGCATTAAATACAAGAACACGTGGATTTACAAGGCAGGAACTGATCAGGGAAACCAAAGAGAAGGACTGTGGGGAATTCTCCGGATTTTTAAAGGCACTTATTTCAGGCGGATTTATAACAAGGTATGTTTCGTTTGGAAGCGGGAAAAGAGATGAAATGTATAGGCTTGCAGATCCGTTTTGTATTTTTTATCTGAGATTTGTAAAAGATACCCTGGGCAAAAAGATCAAATGGACGAATCTGGAATCAACCAATCCGGTTGTGATCTGGCGCGGATTAGCTTTTGAGAATGTATGTTTTAATCACGTGGAGCAAATAAAGGTGGCATTGGGAATTGGTAATGTTTCCACAGAAGAATCTCTTTGGTCTAAGCACGGAGATGAAGAAACGAAAGGAACCCAGATCGATCTGATCATCAAACGAAAAGATAATGTAGTAAATATGTGTGAGATAAAATTCTATAACAACCTGTTTGCGGTAAACAAAGACTATCATTTTGTTTTAGAGGATAGGAAGGAGCTCCTGAAACCGCTGATCCCTAAAAGAGCAGTTGTTCACAGTACATTGATCACTACGTATGGATTGAAAAAGAATGAGTATTTTGATGATTTTATAAGTACGGTGCTAATGGATGATCTGTTTCGTTTCTGAGTTTCTTCTTGGAAAAAGTCGTTCAAAAAATGCATAGATAAGGAACAGGAGGTGCGATTATGCAGACAGACAAGGTCAGAGTGAGCAGTGACGGCACGGGTGGATCCCTTGCTATGGATGAGGTGGAACGGTTTTCTGAATATATGGGACTCGACAGGAAAAGCGCGATGCGGATGCGGCTCCTTGCAGAGGAAATGATCGGGATGGTAAATACGATCACCGGAGACTTTGAAGCGGATTTCTGGCTGGAGGGTGAAAAGGGCAGGGCATGTTTCCTGCACCTTATGGCAGAGACCAGGATGAACCTTGCCAAGAAGAGGGAGCTGATCGATGCTGCTTCCGATAAAAAAAATTCCGCATATAAGGGATTTATGGGAAAAATCAGGGAAATGCTGGAAGAAGGGATCTATGCTGCGGGTGAAGCGGGCGAAACCGTGACGGATATGCCTTTTATGTATCATACCATGGGTGTGTGCGATGCCGAGACGGCTGCCATGAATGCTTATGTCTATCAATGGTCCCTTGCAAAATACCGTGTCGGTATCGGCGAAGCAAAGACAAAGGATTCAGACGCAGATGCTACGGAGGCATGGGACGAGCTGGAGAAATCCATTGTTGCAAGTATTGCTGATGATGTGCGGGTCGGTGTCAAGGGCGATACAGTGGAGCTGGTGATCGAAAAAAGGCTGGATACAAAATAAAAAAGTGAAAAATAAAAAGTGAAATAGAAGAAGGGGATTGGATGTGGACACAAGGGAAGAAAACGGTAAGCTTTACATAGAACTGGAAACGAGGATCGACACGAATAATGCCCCGCAGACCGAGCAGGAGCTGTTTGCAATCCTGAACGCGCATCCGGATGCAGTGCCTGTCATGGATGCGGGAAAGCTGGAATATATTTCCAGCGCAGGTCTGAGGGTGTTACTCAAGATCAGGAAGACTTATGGGAAGGATGTGGAAGTCATCCATGTGTCCCAGCCGGTATATGAGATTTTCACCACCACCGGGTTTGACCAGCTGCTGAGCGTCAAAAAGCGACTGCGGGAGATTTCTGTCGAAGGGCTCCAGGAGATCGGCTCCGGCGGGTACAGCAAGGTGTACCGTATTGACCAGGAGACCATTGTGAAGGTTTATAAGCCGCAGCTTTCGATGGAATTTGTGGAAAAGGAGAGGGCGCTTTCCCAGAAGGCTTTTCTCCACGGGATACCGACTGCGATATCCTTCGATGTGGTCGCTTGCGGGGACAGCTACGGGGTGGTGTATGAACTATTGAACTTCGGGACTGTCGCAGAGACTATCTCCGTGCATCCGGAGCGGGTTTCGGAACTGGGGGCGAGGATGGGCGCTTTCTTAAAGGAGCTGCATGGTCTTGAGATCCCGGAGGATCTGTTTCCGGACAGAAAACAGATGATGCTTGCCTTTGTCGAAAGGCTGAAACCCTGGCTGGAGGAAGGGGAATATGAGAAGCTGTACCGTTTTGTGGACGCGATCCCGAAGCGGAACTCCTTTATCCATAGTGATTTCCATGCGAAGAATGTCATGATGCAGGGGGAGGATTTCGTGCTGATCGATATCGGGGACGCGGGAATCGGGCATCCGGTGTTCGACGTTGCGCAGGATATGCTGTCGAATGTGCTGTTCCCGAAGTCGCGTGTCAGGAGCGAAGAGGAAAAGGCTGATATCCTGGGATTTGCCCTAAAGGACGCCGGCAAATTGTGGGGCGGTCTGGTCAGCGGTTATTTTGGTGTAGGAACGTCAGAGGAAATCGAGGATATCACACAGAAGCTTCTGCCTTATGCGTATCTGCAGATGGCTTATCATGCGATAACCCTGGCCGGAGAAGTGAGCAGGGAGGAAATGCAGGGTAGAGTGGATCATCTGGTCAGAGGGCTTCTGATGCCGTTGATCGATACAGCAGGCGAGTTGTTTTTCTGACGGTTCTGAACCGATTAAAAGGATAAGAATATATAGGTATTTGCAAAACACAATATTTCAGCAAGTGTCGTTGTGCATATTGTACATTTCACCGCAGGCACGCTCTCGCTACATGATAAACGTAGCGGACACTAAGGCGCTAAAATAGCAGCGCAAAACATCACGTTGTGATGTTTAAGTGCCGACGTTTATCAAGTACTTGCTTGAGAAATTGTACAAAATGCACAACTCGATACCGACAAAAGGGAGTTTCGCAATTACCTGGATAAGAATATAAAGGAAAAGGAGAATAGAAACAATGCTAAACATTGAAAAGAAAGCGGAACAGTCCGGACTTACCGTTTTACTTTCCGGCAGGCTGGACACAACGACGGCGCCGGAGATGGAGAAAGAGTTAAAGGGGTCACTGGACGGGGTGACAGAGCTTGTCATTGATATGGAGAAGTTAGAGTATATCTCATCCGCGGGACTGAGGGTGCTCCTGTCCGCGCAGAAGATCATGGGCAAGCAGGGAACCATGAAGGTCACACACGTGAGCGAAACGATCATGGAGATCTTTGATGTGACAGGTTTCGCGGATATTCTCACGATCGAGTGACGGAGAGTTGAATATCATAGTGTTTTCTGACCGGCAGGAATGGATCATATCATAATGCCGGTCAGTTGTCGTACAGTTTGGAGCAAAAAGCAGGAAGATCAATAAAGGAGTATTTGTGGAATGAAAATCATTCGAGGACTGAAAATAGGCGGTCTGCAGCAGAAAATATTTAATCTGATGCTGATCTTTATCATTGCGTTAGTCGGCGCTTATCTGGCGGTGGGAGTTTACCAGCAGAAGAATCTCACCAAGATCGTGCAGGATTCGGGGGAGAAACAGCAGGAGTCCATTGTCAATGTTTCCGAGGAGACCATGAAGAGCGTCCTGGAGGCTTCCATGGTGAAGAGTACGGCCCTGCAGGCGTACATTGCAGATGATATGTTCAGCGATGTCAGAGAGGATGTCCTGACGCTGCAGGCGTTCGCTACGGAGCTGTTTGAGCATGGTGACAGCTTTGCGGATCATCCCGTGTATGAGCCGGATGCGGCGAATGACGGCATTCCTTCCGTGCAGCTGCAGCATGAAGCGGCAGTGGATCCGGAGGATTCTGAGACACTGGGACTGTTGGCCAACATGAGTGAGGTCATGCTTGCCATGTTTGAGAATTCCGACAAGCTGTCCTCCTGTCTGGCTGCGACTGCGGACGGAAATATCATCTTTGTGGATGACCGGGCAGGTTCCTACTTTGACGAAAACGGCAATGTATATACCTTCGAGGTGCGGGAACGTCCCTGGTATAAACAGGCAGTGGACGCAGGGGAGCTGATCTTCACCGGCGTGGAGCTGGATGCTTTCACGGATATTCCGGGATTAGTGTGCGCGGCGCCGGTATATAAGGACGGGAAGCTGGTCGCTGTGGTGGGCGCGGATGTCTTCTTGACTTCGGTCAGCGAATATGTGAACAGCACGGCAGGGAACGGCGGCTTTACCTGTGTGGTGAATGAAAAGGGGCAGGTGGTCTTCTCCCCTGAGAAAGAGGGCGTATTTAAGGCGGAGCTTTCAGGGAATGCTCCGGATCTGAGGGAGAGTGATAACGCAGAGTTAGCCCGCTTTGTCACTCAGGCGCTTAATGAGAATACCGGTCTGTGCCAGGTGGCGATCGACGGGAAGGAGTATTATCTGGCAGGTGCGCCGATGCCGTCGGTGGGATGGGCTGCGGTCTCTGTGGTAGATAAGGAGATCACGCATCAGCCCACAGCCCTTATGATCGGGCAGTATGAAACGATCAATGACGAGGCGCTTAGCGTTTATACAGAAGGGGCAAAGAATTCCTCACGGATGCTGGTGATCCTGACGGTGGCCATTTTCATTCTTGCAACCGTGGGTGCACTGGTTGTGGCTACAAGGATCACGAAACCGCTGACCCACATGACGAAGCGGATCGATTCGCTGTCCGGCAGTGACAGTGCCTTTGAGATGGAGGATGTGTACCGGACGGATGATGAGATAGAAATTTTGGCGGAGTCCTTTGTATCATTGTCCGCAAAGACCAGGGAGTATATCAGCCAGATCACGGAGATCACGGCGGAGAAGGAGCGCATCGGGACGGAGCTTGCGCTGGCGACCCGGATACAGGCGGATATGCTGCCCAATATTTTCCCGGCATTTCCGGAGCGGCCTGAGTTTGATATCTACGGAAGCATGACGCCGGCAAAGGAAGTCGGCGGGGATTTCTACGATTTCTTCCTGATCGATGACGACCACCTGGGGCTTGTCATGGCGGATGTGTCCGGAAAAGGCGTACCGGCAGCGCTGTTCATGATGATTTCCAAGATCCTGATACAGAACTACGCGATGCTCGGGCGCAGTCCTGCGGAGGTGTTAAAAAGTGCCAATGACCAGATCTGCCTGAACAACCGCGAGGAAATGTTTGTCACGGTATGGTTCGGCATCCTGGAGATATCGAGCGGAAAGATCGTGGCGGCAAATGCAGGACATGAGTATCCTGTCATGCGGAAAGCGGACGGAGAGTTTGAGATCATCAAGGATAAGCACGGGTTTGTGGTAGGCGGCATGGAAGGGCTGACCTATAAGGAGTATGAGCTGACACTGGAGAAGGGCGGCACACTGTTCCTCTATACAGACGGCGTACCGGAGGCCACCGATGCAAAAGATGAGCTGTTCGGCATGGAGCGGCTGCTGAAAGCGTTGAACAGCGATCCGGGAGCAAAACCGGAAACGCTGCTGCGGAATATGAAGCAGGCAGTGGACGAATTCGTGGGCGATGCGCCGCAGTTTGACGACCTGACGATGTTAGCGGTGAAGCTGGTACCGGATGGACACAAAGAATAAAACGGAGCGTAAATGTTGATCATTCTCAACAGATAACAGGGAGGAAACAGGTATGAGTGATGTTGTGAAAGAAATAGAAGTTGATGCGGACGACTCAAAACTTGATACGGTGATGGAATTTCTGGAGCAGAATCTGGAGACGGTGGACTGTTCTCCAAAGGCGCAGATGCAGATCTGTGTGGCCGCGGAGGAGATCTTTGTGAATATTGCGCATTACGCGTATGGCTCAGAGACCGGGAAAGCGACGGTACGGGTGGAGCTTTCCGGAGATCCGGTCACGGTGACGATCACCTTCATGGACAACGGGGTTCCCTTCGACCCGCTGGCTAAGGAGGATCCGGATGTGACGCTGGCGGCTGACGAGAGGAAGATCGGGGGCTTAGGGATCTTCATGACGAAGAAGACGATGGATGATGTGACCTATGAGTATAAGGATGGGAAGAATATCCTGCAGATGAAGAAGATGATCGGATAAAGCAGGTAGATTTTTTACAGGAGAGTTTTTATGGTTTTATACATTAACGCCTGTGTGCGTAAAGAGTCAAGAACAAATCGTATTGCGGAATGTCTGCTTGAGAAGCTTGGCGGTGAATATGAAGAAGTAAAGCTTTCGGAGAGAAGTCTGAAGCCGCTTTCGGAAGAAATGCTGATTAAGAGGACACAACTCATAGAGAAAGGTTTGTTTTCCGACCCGATGTTTGATCTGGCAAGGCAGTTTCAGCAGGCGGAACAGATTGTGATCGCTGCACCTTTCTGGGATCTGTCTTTTCCATCGATATTGAAGATCTATATGGAAAATATCTATGTGATCGGGCTTGTTTCGGAGTATGGAGCGGACGGGACACCGCATGGTTTATGCCGGGCAGAAAAATTATATTATGTGACGACAGCCGGGGGAGCCTATGTGCCGGACTTTAGCTATGATTATATCCGGTCGTTGGCGTGTGATTATTTTGGCATCCGTAAGACAGAGCTGATCAAGGCAGAAATGCTGGATGTGGTGGGATATGATGCGGAGACGATCGTGGAACAGGTAATAAAGGAAATACAGGAAAGGTGAGGTGCATGAACAAGGAAATCACTATTCTGCATGCGAATGATATCCATGGGCAGCTTAACTTTACGGTAGGCAAGGACCTGACGGTACAGGGTGGTATCTCATTATTGTCAGGGTATGTAAAGAAGGTCAGGGCGGAAACGCCGGTCTTCTTCGGCATCTGCGGGGATGTCCTGCAGGAGGATGTCTGGGGATCGGACTATAAGGGAACAAATACGGTGGAGCTCATCAATTATCTGAAGCCGGACGCCATCTCTCTGGGCAACCATGAGATGGATTACGGGCTGGAGCACCTGCTGATCTTCAATTCCTGCATCCGTTCCTCCGTGCTGTGCGCGAACATCATGGTGGCGCCTCTTGCTCAGGTTCTGTTCAAACCCAGCAAGGTGTATGAGGTGAACGGGGTGCGGATGCTGATGATCGGCGTCATTCCGCAGGCATTCCTGAACAAGATCCTGTCGGATGAGTTCTGCCGGAACATGCTCTCCTATAAGGACAGCTACACAGCAATCCGGGAGGAAATCGAGGCCCATGCCGCGGAAGACATAGATCTGGTGGTGCTCATGTCCC
>ERZ842401.5457-NODE-5457-length-14102-cov-5.948103_pt1 | contig 14102 bp, 21 predicted proteins | sample MGYA00521270_ERZ842401 | MGnify/ENA primary metagenome ERZ842401 (study PRJEB31892, sample SAMEA3878208) | bioreactor metagenome | biome: Moose rumen | place: Sweden | collected 2011-10 | study: EMG produced TPA metagenomics assembly of the PRJEB12797 data set... | reverse complement strand
GGCTGGTTTTGACCAGTATTAGAACGCATTGGCACCCTGACAGGAAATGCGGGGGATTGTTTCGGCGGTCCTGTTTTGACCAGCCTGTCAGGAACGGAAGGCTTGTTGGGGTGTCTCCCAGCGGCCTTCCACCTTTGGAGCTGCTGCCTTTCATGCCTGCGCTTTATCAGGCCAATGTCTGGCGGCGGCTCTTTCAAAAGAAAATGTAACGATTAATATAAATGAAGAAACGGTTAGCAAAGAAGGCTCTTTCGATGGGCTATTACAATGTCTGGTATCACCCAGATACAGGTCGAAGAATGTTAGTTCCGCGCAATGCCCGCTGTTGGGGTATTATCCTGAGGGCATGTAGTCACTTTGGCCATCCAGAGTGGACGGAAAAATATTGCAGCGATATTATAAACGAAATAACCAAGCATAATCATGGTAGAACTGAAAGGCTTTTATAATGAGGCGGTACTGCATGACCTGCTCAACAAGGCAGAGATAGGATACCTGGACTATGTGATGCACCTCGACGAGGGAACCCGGCATAGGTACAAGCAGTATTGCGGTGACAATGGTTTCGAACCGGGCGAACAGTCGGCAGAGCAATTCTTCCAGCTGCTCGTTGAACAAGAGAACCAGGATCATGAACGTTATATGAGATAGAGTATAATGAGAAAGATACTATTCCTCGACTTTGACGGCGTGATGGTCACTGACAGGTACCAAGCGCAACTGGCGGCCACCAACAGTCCGTTACGGGATAACCATGGTGCCAAGTTCGACCCCGTATGCGTGGAGTCCCTGAAGCTGATCATTGACAGCACCGATGCTGAAATCGTTGTCACCTCGACGTGGAAGATGGAAATGGGGCTGGACGGCATACAGCAAATGTGGGATGCCCGCAACCTCCCTGGCAGGGTGATAGGTATAACACCAGACATCGACCCAATTCACAGAGGGGAAGAGATAGTGGCATGGTTAGCCACAAATCCGACCGCCGTCCGCTATGTCATTATAGACGACTGCCCTTTCACAGATTTCTTCCAGGAAGAGCAACTACAGCACCTATTCAAAGTAGATGAACAATCGGGACTCGACGGCGAAACGGCACATAAGATAATAGAATGCTTTAATCAAGATGACTGAACAGATGAAACAAGCCTCGGAAGAATACGCTCAGGGCGTAGTCTGCGATGCGATAGAAGAATTGAAAGGCCAGTATGGTGGTGAATACACCGCCGGAGAAAGTTGTGTTCCACTTGTGGCGAAATATTTCCTGGCTGGTGCAGAATGGTATCGTAATAATATCTGGAAGGATGCCCAAGGCGACGATCTGCCAGAGTTAGACAGGGAGGTGATAGCACTCACCACACAGGGGAAGGTGGTGTTCGCCCACCGCCCAAAAGAGACATGGACGGGCAGGAACATCATTACAGGCGAAGTCAAGACATACGAACCTGTGCGTTACGATGTGGGAGGCTGGAACCAGCCGGATGTGAAATACTGGCTTGATATTGATTTACCAAAGAAGGAAGAGGAATGAAGTGTCGTCTAAGTAATTGGTTATTTGTGCGGAATGTAAACAATTCTGCCGAAAGGGGCATTTTCAGGGCTACTGCTGGAAAAACGACCTCACAGGAAACCCGTAGGGCGCATATCTCGGCCTCGGTGGATAGGTTATACCTCCGAAAATGGGGCGAAAAGAAAATAGTATGCACAGGCCAAATGGCCATAAAAAGCGATCTTTGACATGATAATGGAGTTGATGGCATTGGCGGAGAGGCTGTTTACAGAATTTCCTAAGTACCCTACCATCAATTCCACCTATTGGAGGGCTGAATAGGTAATCACAGGTGCTTCGGCACGTCTGCGTGGGTCTGAGGAAACACTTTCCGATAACGACTTGAAAACGGCTCTCCATTAGCCAAGAGCGGCTGGTTTTGACCAGTATTAGAACGCATTGGCACCCTGACAGGAAATGCGGGGGGCTGTTTCGGTGGCCCTGTTTTGACCAGCCTGCCATCTGACAGGAGTTGCGGGCAGAGGTTACGGCCTTTGCATGTTGTCCGGCCTGTCAGGAACGGAAGGCTTGTAGGGGTGTCCCCTGCGGCCTTCCAATTTCAGGGGCTGCTGCCTCCACCTTTTTGTATTGTTGGGTATGGTGGCGGCCCTTTCAAAAGAAATGTAACGGTTATATAAATGAAGAAACGATTAGCGAAGAAGGCTCTTTCTCTGAGTTATTATAATGTCTGGTGTCATCCAGACACGGGGCGAAGAATGTTAGTTCCGCGTAATGCCCACTGCTGGGGTATTATCCAGAGGGCATATAGTCACTTTGGCCATCCTGAGTGGCTCACTAAAGAAGTGAAGCCAGATTATTTCATCAGCATAAAATAGGAGATATGGTACAGACAATCACAGACGAGCAGAGACAGACCTTAATGAAGACCACTCTGCAGGGCGGACAGAACGCCTGGGCATATACGCTTACATGGCCAACGGACGACCAACCCTGGATCGCCGCTGGGATACTCTCGTGTATGAAGAAGGGCTACAGTTTGAACAGGTTGACCGTCAACTGGGAAGCACGAGATCTGCGGTATGCAGAGAATCAGATAAAATAGGAGGCAGATATGAGTAAAATGAACATATACGAGTATCCTGATGCAAAGGGCATTGTCGTGAGTGGTGACATTCACGGCACCCTTCCCGTTATTGTCCATCAATGCTGCGTCAAGTACGGCGTGAAGTACAACATGCTCAACTGTCAGGAACTGCGAGAACTTAGGTAGAATTCAAATAGGGTAGCAATCATTACCCTATTTGAAATTACCGTCTTAATTTTCTTTGAGCAGGATGGCGTATCATGTAACATGCTGTGGCGAAGCATCTGCGCCGGAACTCATCTTCATCCTCGTCATCCTTCTTACCTCGCCAGCCTCCTTCCGGGCTTCCACCGCCACCGGCAGAGGATGCTATCTCGATGGCTTGCCCCTCTCGTCCGAGGAACAAGGCGGCGGCAGTCTTGATGATGTCATCCCCATGTTCAGAGAACTCCGGAATGTAAGCCCTTTCAAAGATAGAATCAAACTGTTTACGGCCTTCCAGAGACAACTCTTTCCGAAGTCCCTGCATGTCTTTAAAGAAACCGTGCTGGAGGTGGTGCAAAAGGAACTCACCGACATCCGAGAATAGTTCAGTTTCTAACCGGCCAATCTTATCATTGTTCAGTTCCTTCATTTCTTTCTGAAGAACGGCGAGTTTCTCGTTGGTTTCTTTGACCTCCTGGAGCTTTTCGGCATGCTGCTTCTTCAGCAACTCCAACAACTCCTTGGTGTCACCCAGTTCTTTACGTCTCTTACCCAGAAGTTCTTGATTGCTCTGTATGAGTATATCGAGGTTCTTCTTCGCCTGTTCGTTCTGCTGGAGCACCATGTCGCTGGACAGTACCTCGGCCTCCAAGTCTTCCTGCTTTTGTTCCAGGTTTCGAATCATGGTGGTAAGACCTTTGGCCTTGATTTCCTGCTTCCAGATTTCATTTTCAAGCAACTTCAAAGAGTTCTTCATGCCGGACACCTTATCTTTAACATTGCCATAGTCCTGCTCCATCTTATTACACTCTTCGCGCAACCACAGAAGATATTCTTCTGTGGTACGGTGCTTGGCTCCAGTAAGATTGATATTCTCACCTCGCTTCAGTCCCCATTTCTCGTTGACTTCGGCAATGCTATCGTGCAAGGATTTGAATTGTGCTCTTGCTTTATCCTTCGTCTCACCGAACACCTTGTTATAAGAAATCTTACCGTCAACAACAGGAACTATCGAACAGTGAACATGTGGGTTCTTCTCATCGAGATGAACAACAAACGACACAATATTCTCTTCCCCATAAATCTTTGCCATGAGGTTGTACTGGTCGATGGCCCATTTCTCTATGTCTTCACGTCGGGTGATGTGCCTATTATCAGCACCCTTGGCAAGGTCAACCTTCTGACTGCCGAATGCCAGTTCAAGCATTCTGTCTCGGGACCCTCCAAGGATGATGTTGGCGAGACACCTTCTTTCCTTTTCAGTGCCATCCTTCATCTTGTAAGGCTTCGGTTTTTCAATGCCACGTTCTTTCAAGTTATCCTCAAATCTTTGGTCGAGAGAGTACTCCTTATTGACAGGAGAGATCACCCCACCTTTTGTCACCTCGAAATTGAGGTGCATTCGCGTGGGATCATAGAAGCCATACTTCTTTGCATCAGGGTCAATAACTTTATAGTTCCTCAGATGTTCGTTGCTCTGCCCCCTGGACATACCAGTCGTTGCAGAAATGTCACATACTTGCTTACTCATGATGATAAAAATTAAAAATTACGCAGTCAAAGTTCGTCAAAAATGCGATTGTAAGCAAGCGTACTAAAAAAAAAGTCTTGAATTAACGTTTTCAAGACTTTTTCAGAGCGTCAAATGTTAAAATTGACGTGAACCGGGGTCTTGGGGCGAGGCCCTGAGCCTAATTTACCCCCGAGCTTGCTCCCCGTTAGGACAGGGGGTACAGGTGCTTTTTCTCGAAAAACACGAATTAGGCTTCGTACTTTCGCAGAAAGTATCCCGCAAGCGGGAGGGAGGTCGTTGTAAAGACGGCCTCACATAGACCCAAAGGAAGTCAAGGCAAAAAAGGGATTACGTAGTAAGCAAGGTATTAGAATTGTAGTACAAATGACTAAACAGGTTGTAGGACATACAAATGAAAGATTTGTAGTACTGGAATTGTTTAGTTTGTCTGCTATTAATATACATTTGTGTAGTCATAATATCTTATATTATTGTAGTAACTATTACTAAAGAGTTATTCAACAATCGTGATGTAATTTGTAATACGTTAAATATTCAATGCATTAACAAACTTTATATCGTTTTGTATATTATATCTATTATTTATTTGTATCTTTGCAACCTAATCAAATATAGTTTTGTATTATGGCGGAAAATGTAGACAATATGAATGGCATTAGTAGCCAAAACAATAGTAAGGAGAGTAATCAGAACATTACGAACCCTGTAAGTTTTCGTTTATCTTCAACTGTATTCGAATTCACACAGCGAAAGTGGAAAGAACTTGCCGGGCTGAGTATTCCCACTGCCTACCAGATGGTAGCCAAAGGGGATGGCATTGTGTTGGAGAGAGACAAGAATGCATTGCAACAAATCGAAAACTTACTTGTAGCCCTTGACAACTTCATGCCGTTGGTGCCGATGACCGACCATGATGTGAAAAACATCAAGGCTTTTGTAGCCAAATGGAGGGTTCAACTAAAACACATAAAGAAGCAACTCCAGCGTGCAGGAAAGCCCATCTACTTGTATGACGAGGTGAAAGTCTTACTGAAGAAACAGAAAGTCAAGGTGAAGTACCACGAAGTTATGCTGGAGTGGTATCTGTCAAGATTCGGAGGTGACAACATGACACCAGAGAATGTAGTACAAGAGGTTATCCGGCATGATGCTACTGACTGGTCAAAGATCAAACCGCTGGCCAAGGATAAGAAGTACAGCATCCGGAATGTCAAAGATACGCCTGAAGCAAAGGCCGATGTATTGAAGGCCGTCCTGTGGATATATCATATTAAGGCTGGCGATGTAGACGCAGAACTTGGCGGTCACCTTGAAAATGACCTTAAAGTCATGAAAGAGTTTTCGAAGTGGCGTGACAATGAACCAAGGGACTACGAGTATCGGAATGCAGTCCAAGGGTACATTGACCGACTGCAGACAATAACCCCGGAAAAAATCTTTGACGGTGTAGATGAACCCCAGAAAGAGGAAGTCACCGAACAGAAGAGTGAAGTGGCTCTTACAGGTATAGAACAAGATGAGCCGACGGTAAAAGAAGAGTCTGCTGTCTCCTATCGGGATGACGACCCAGAACAGCCAGAGATGGAACCTGTGGAACCAGAGTCGTCATCCCTGGCAGTGGATGTCGAAGAACTATACGAGCAGAATCGGAGAGGGTTGATGTCCTTCATGACTGAGCAATCAGAAAAACTAAGGTTTGGCGAAACAGATATTAAAGACACTGACAATCTCCATAATATACGAATCTTCGCCAAACGTGAGGATTTCAATGATGTATTTAAGACACTAAAAGACAACATTGACAAATGCAGGACATTTGGTAATGCCATGCAGTATATCAGGAACGTCATAAATGAGGGACAGACATTCTGGTCCATGGAGCCAGTTAGGAGATAATATGGGAAACAACCTTCACGACATAATAGCAGGTAAGGTATGCCCATATTGCGGCAGGAGAACCGTATTGGCTGACAGTTCCGAGATATATGGGAGATCATACGGCCCGATATATCTATGTCGTCCGTGCAGGGCTTATGTGGGATGTCACAAGGGAACAACCAGGGCATTAGGAAGACTTGCCAACGAAGAGCTGCGTTTAGCTAAGAACCAGGCACATCAGGTTTTCGACAGACTCTGGCAGGAGAACCTGATCAGCCGTCATGAAGCATACAGGATTCTGGCCGAAGAATTGGCCATCAATCCCGACTATGCCCATATAGGGATGCTTGACGTGGCACAATGTCGTGAGGTTGTCAGGATATTCTCAAAAGTGTACAGTGACTTGAAATCGTAGCAAAATCAAAATAGTATAGCGGAATAGAAGAAATTGAAAAGGTATGACAACTGAATTTGTTTTGTTTATGCTGCTTGTGGCGGTAATACTAATACTGATTTATCGGTATTACACCGTCAATGCCAGATGTGAGGAGGTCGGCCAGGAACTGACCTGGCACACATACTGGCACAAGCCAGAACTGTACGAAATGGTGACCACACCTGAAAGAGGAACACCAAGCGAGAGACACCTGGTGTCTCACCTCCTTGCCTCGGGTTTCAAGCCGACGGCGATATACCACGACCTTATGGTGCAATCCAATAACGGTAAGACAACACAAATAGACATCGTGGTTGCTACCGATGCCGGACTGATAGTCATTGAAGTAAAGGACTTTTCAGGATGGATATTCGGAAAAGGGAATCAGGACTACTGGACACAAGTGTCCGGCTACGGTAGATATAAGAACCGTTTCTATAACCCTTTCAAGCAGAACGAGGGACACATTAAGGCACTTAGAGGATTGTCATCACAAATGGCGACGTTGCCGATGTACTCCCTTGTGGTGTTTGCCGGTGACTGTGAGTTGAAGGATGTCACTTTCATACCACACAACAGTTATTTGTCAACGTTCTACAGGTCTATAGAAGCAGTATATGACATCATAGAGTCACACCCATCAGCCCACTACACAGACAGATGGGAGGTAGCCAATCTGTTGAAAGCTGCCGTTGAAAGCGGCGCGAACTCCTATCTTCAGGAGCAACATGTTTATGGTATTCACGATATGTTAGGAACTAACAGGAGATACGAATGAAGTGCCGACTGAGTAAGTGCAACGCACAATGTTGCTACAACCTCTCCTTCGACCAGAACGAGTTGGAGCGTTTTGCTGACAGGATAGTCAATCCCGTTCTGTACTTCGTGCCGTTATTCGGAAGACAGGTGGCATTCACCGCCGAGAACATGGAGGACAACAAATGCCCATTCCTTCGGCACGACTATAAATGCAACATCTACGAGAATCGTCCAAACGTATGCCGGAAGTTCGGAGAGATAGACAAACTGCCGTGTAAGTTCAGACGCGAATGACCCTAACAGGAAGGTTACGCATCTCAGCCCGCTCTATCATGTCTTTGGTACCACGGGAACGACCATCCCAGAAAGCCACAAGGGCATCCGCATATGCCGCCATCTGTGCGTTCCTGATGGGGCCTGCTGCCTTTCCGTCATTCTCCCAATCTGCAGGAAATCTCTCTACCTGATATCCACGTTCAGCAGCGTAACGTTCTCCGAGTTGGTCGGCACCTCTGGCCGTCCCACTAACAATAACGATGGAGTGAGTTTGCTTCTTTAGAGATAGCAAACTATCACATTTCTGCTTCAGCAACTCATAGTTGACGAAGTCACGGCTCCCGGCCACAATTAGTCTGAATACAGGTGAGTCCATTTTACTTATACACTAATACGACACATCATAATCAATATCCAGACAAGATCTGCAGTCAAAGCAACGCTTGTCAGCCACAGAAGGGCAATGTTCAATCTTTCACTCATATTCAGTCAATTTAAAGGGAACAGATCCGAAAGTAGCCATTTTCAGCAGAGGTGCTTTCTTCTCCGGCACAAAATGAATTAGTCGGAAATAGACCTCGCGTCCATCAGAGCGGTCGCCCGCCATGCACGGGTGTCTGTCATAGACGGCACCAGGGCAAGCGCCACCGGCAAAAGTGGCAAAGGCGCAGTTCTTGCAGCCTTCATCACGGGCGGCACCTATGACAATAACTTTTGCGCCGTCGATATCGTCAATCCAAATATCACCTACTTTATGCTCACTCATGGGTCAGAAGGTTTAAAACCACCGAGAAAGATATTCTTTACGAAGGCATTGAAGCCAAAACAGAAGATGGCGATACATACGCCAACAAGCACCAATTCGAAATTTGTCAAGTGTTCCATATTCAATATTCTATTTTAGATGTCCCTACTTCAAGGAGTGTACTGTCAGCCAGCTTTACGTATTCACGCCCTGCCAATGCAGCCAGACGGCTCTCCTTCTCCATACTCTCATAGCCGGTCTCTATACGACGCTGCATCCTGTCGATGGCCCTGTCGAGATCATCCTTCACGCTGTCAAGGGTGAGCTGCACCTCCTTCAACTTCTCAATATATTCTTCCGGTGTCATAGTCAGAAATTCTTTAACCAATATTATATGCGTTCAAACCAGAACCGTGTCAACTCACGTGCCTCGAAGACATTACGAAACGTACTCTTGTCAACCTTTGGACGGAGGCTGCCATTCTTCACGTACTTACGCAGGGTGTTACGGCTGACACCGAGAATCTTACATGCCTGACCGGTATTATACCTTGCGCCGGTTTCAACTTTTGGAGGTACTGCTGTCATATCTTTGCTGCCTGTTTCTATCCCGTCGGCTGCGGTCTGGTGAATATTGTTGTCTGACGCTTTTTTGAAAGTTATCGGCTGCGAGGAGCTTAAGATCTTTTTCTTCTAATCTTGTCTTATCAAGTCAGCCGTGTGTTTCATGTTCAGTCGTCATCGACTTCGGATCGCTTTGAGTCTTTTTCTTGCTGGTAACAAGGACTGGCTAACAAGTGGCCAAAGGCAAGAAATTCAGGAAGAAATTTTGCGGAATACCCAATCTTTGATTGCGGAAGGCTGCTGCAAAATTTGTTTCGGAATAGGCACGGTTCTTGACGTGGACACGGGCAGTCCTACCTTTGCAAGGAAAAAACTCGCCCGAAAGCGTTCCGAACCGTCAGCGGTGAAAATAGCACAAGGCAGGCGCGGATAAGAATCTTCCTGCATCGGTAAGAGAGTCAGCGGCACAGCCCTCATAGAAAGCATTTGCGCTTCTTCAGGGAGAAAGGTTACAAACAGGACTTTCCATTCAACTCAGCAATAAGGAGTGTCTGGTCATGGCCAGAAGACAGTGGTGTGCGGTGACACGAACATCGAAGAATGAAAATGTTAGTGACACTGTGCAGGGTGTGTGTGACTGTATGCAGGCACATTCTCCCTGAACAGAGCAGACCGCCGTCTGCTATCAGGCCATGACTGGACTCTACGGTTGCCGTGGGGAATGGTGTCCGTCGTGCCGGAACCCTCCCAGATAGAAACGTGAGTGCTTTCAGAGAGGAACAGATGCGCCGGTGGAATTACCGATGCCGCCCTGTGTAAAGTCCCACCAGATAAAATCCCTGGCGATCCAACGGCCACACTGACAGACAATAGACGGCGACCAAGGCTGCTGACGTACCGTCCAGGTTGGCTGACCTATCTCCATGAGATGCCGGAAGCGAACAAGGATCGTGCATCAGCAGGTGCCAGGAGTGGGCCGTGTCCGTCAATGTAGCCGCGCCGGGAGTGAGGGATGGAATGTGGTGGTTGCCCTCGGAAACAGGTATCATGCAAGCCGCATGCGGAGCTGCTTAGGCGTTTCCACCCGTGATAGTGGCTCATATTTCACGAATCCGGCCAGTTGGTCGGTTTTGGTTTCAAATACGCGAATTATGAAGCGTTAAGAAGGTTTCTGGAGCCGAAATTACCCCTGAAAACAGGTGTCATAAGGCTCATACGCGGGAGTCTCAACAGAAATGATCAATCTGGAGAGACCCAGAAAGAGCACATGAAAAGAGGGCGAATCTTTTCGATCAGCCCTCTGATATAAAATGTTTAACTTTTGAATAGGAGGGGTTGCTAACCCTCCTGAGTATTTTCAGCCTTCTCCACCTTCTCGATGGCGGTAGCCTTCCAGGAGATGGCTGTATGTTCCTTGTTGTCCTTGCCGGTATAGGCGCGGGCCTCGAAGAATCCCTCGACCTTTACGAGCGTTCCCTTCTTCAGGAGTTCCAGCTTTGGACTGTCCTTCTTGGTTGCTACCTCGATGTCCTGCAGTGCGGACACCTTCTTCTCGTTGCCGTCTTTATCCTTGCGGGTGGTACGGATTGCCAGAGGGAAGCGGCCCCATACGCTGCCGTTCTCGTTCTCCTTTACTGTAGCGTCCATTGCTACGAAGCCAGTCACTGTGAAATTGTTGTTAGTTGCCATAATCTTTAATTTTTAAAGGGTTTAACTTATTAATTTTTACGTGCAATACAGAGCCAACAAGTAACAGTCATGCAAAGGCAAGGAATGACAAGCAAATTTTACGGAATACCCGATTTTCTTTAGCCATCTGGTGTTAAGAAGAAAATCCGGAAGGCTGCCGGACAATTTGAGAAGGGATAAGGAGGCCACGACTGGTACTTGACGGATGACGCTTGGGCTAAATTTGCAAAGGAAAAATATAAGCGAACCCGACATGAAAAATGAAATGGCAACATAGACGGCAATTAGTGACAAGCCGCTGGCCATGGATGCCTGGATGATGTGAACGAGAGGCGTGTACAGGGCCGTACCAACCACCAGAACCAGCACCGCCGGTGAGATAGACGGCGAGAAAACGGGAAAAGTCGACGCAGTGAGTTGACAATCGCAATCAAGAGGGGTAAGCAGCCCTGATGACCCCTGAAAAGGAAAAAGAACGTTCTAAGAAGTTGAGATCAAAGAAAAGCCCACAGCCATCAAGAGACGACAATAGTCAGACTGCCCACTGTGTGGCAGTTGATGGAATAGAGAAGACGGAAAGAGTGATACGACAGGAGGAGAACCCGCAAATGGTCGTTGAATAAACAGAATAGAGCTGATAAATGAGCCAAAATATTCTGTATAGATTCTATATGGAACATTTGAACCTGTTGTATCGCTGAAAACAGGCCTCTAACGGGTGGTGGGGCCATATTTATTCGAGTTTTGTTTGTTTTGTTGTTGACGTGTTCTTATGTTTTCACGTCAGCAGATGTTCAAAACAACACATTTTCATATCCTCATGTTTTCGTGATTTCAATTTCAAATTGAAATTGTGTTTTCGTGTTGACAAAACAGCAAAAACAACGTGTTTACTTGTATTCATATGGATATAATGCACAAATATTCTATTTTTTAGAAAAACATTTTGTGATTCTGAAAATTATTCGTACCTTTGCAGCCAAAGTGACAAGTTATGAGAATATTCACAGAGCAAGCCATCAAGAGGTTCACAGAAGAACATCCTGATTCGCTCACCGCCTTTCAGGTATGGGTGAGCGTTGTAAAGGCAAGTCGTTGGACGTGCTTTGCCGACATAAAGCAGGATTTCAACTCTGTGGATGCCGTTGGCAACCAACGGTATGTGTTCAACATCATGGGGAATCACTACCGCGTGGTGGCTGTGATAAAGTTCACGATAGGTTTCCTGTATGTCCGCTTTGTCGGCACACATCAGGAATATGACAAGATTGATTGTAAGACCATTTAAGGAGGAACTGAATATGACGAAGATTGAGAACAGAGAACAGTATGAGTGGGCAGTGGCAAGAGTAGAGAAACTGCTACCACTGGTTGATGACAATACTCCCAGGACAGACCCCAGCAGCATTGAACTGGAGTTGCTCTCGAATTTAGTAGCCGATTATTCAGAAGAGAACTTTGCCATTGGTAAGCCCGCCTTAGGCGATGTCATCAAGATGCGTATGTCTGAGTTGGGTATCACGCAGACAAAGTTGGCAGAGGTGCTTGGCATCAGTGCCTCACGCATCAGTGAATACATCACGGGAAAAGCAGAGCCGACTCTGAAGATCGCCAGAGACCTTGTATTGAAGTTGGATATTGCTCCAGCCGTTGTGCTGGGGCTTTAAACTGACTCGTTTTGCTTTTCAAGTTTTCATGTATTTGTGTTTTCATGTTTACTTGAAAACAAACACACATATAAACAATGCACAAGCGTACACATATATACATTATTAACTATATACATGTGTGCATTTAAACAAAAACACGAAAACAGCCTATAAAGTTTCTAACTTGTGGCTGTTTAAGGTCTATTTGCTTGATTTTTGAGCCGGAAACGATGATATTACGGATTTTTTCACTACCTTTGCAACCAAATGATACCTCAGCCGTATAGGCCAGGCTCTTTGATGTGTTCTTTGGATTAATGCAACTCTCCTATATCTCGATTTTAGGCAGACTGTCAAGCGCCTCTTTCTTCAATTTGTCAACGGCACGGACGTAAACTTCGACGTATTTCAGGCTGCTATGACCCAGTAGGTCGGCAACGACCTTGATGTTGGCGCCATTGGAGAGCAACTGTGTACCGAAACTGTGCCGGCCGCAGTGCCAGGTTATATGCTTGGTGATACCAGCAGCCTTCGTCCACTGTTTCAGGAAATGGTTACAGTTGTCGCCACCATTGTTCGGTGGCAGCTTGAAGATACGAGTCTCTGGCGTGGCATCCTCCGGCATTTCGCCTACGATGGTCATCAGCGTGTCATTCAATGGCATGACAACCCCGCTTTTGCGACTATGGGCCTCTGTCTTCTTTTGCCTGAAGGAAATAATACGGTTGGCATAGTCCACATCACCGAAGGTCAGTGCCTCGACATCGCAGAACCTGATGCCAGAGAAGCAGGTCATGGCGAATGCCCGGCGAATGTCCGGGTACTTCCATGTGTAGGGTGTAGAGAAAAGCTGCTGCAATTCCTCCGCACTCAGGATGTCCTTCACCAGCATGTCCTCTTTATCGTCAAGAACGATGCCTTTACAGGGGTTTTCACTAAATAAGCCCTGTTCAACTCCTGCGAGAATGACCTTTTTGAAGCGTCTGAACGCAGAAGAGACACCAGAACCTCGATGATGATCCTGGATGTACTGGGCAAATTCAGTCATCATCTTCTTGTTGATGTAGCGAGGCTCTATTCTGGTTGTAAGATGCGGGTATTGCTCGGCGAGGAATTTCTTGAAGTCATTGAAGCCCATTTTGATAACTTTGATGTCCTTCTTAGGGTATTTGTCGATGTAGGACTGAAAGAAATCCAAGAAGTTGACTGATCTTGACTTCTTCAGACGGTAGCCCTCCTTATTCTCCAGGAACTCCTGTTCGCGTTCAAATCGGATTTTACGGGCTAAATCAATGGTTTCCTTGTTCTTCTGACGCTGTGCGGTGGTTCTGGGATTGGCCATGATATAAAGGGAGAGGGTCTCTTTCCTGCGTATGCAGGAGCCGTTATCCTCCTTATAGCCAATCTTGTATTCGAGATAAAGACTGTACTCAGAACCATCTTTGATGGGTTTCTTCAGTAGTCTGGGGTTACCAGGCTCAATAAGGTACATGTTTTTGCCTTTTTCTGCCATCTTGTTTTCTTTTATTTTCCGTTTGTTTGCAAAGGTAATAAAAAGAATTCATTCAGGGTGTAGAAAAGGTGTAGTTTTTAGCAGAATTTAGGAAAAATCCTATAAAATGGGAAAATAAAAGAAAATGGAATATTTTTATAACAGCCTGAAAATCATTGCATTTGTCCTTTGGCTTTACTTTTGTTTTCTTTTGCTTTCTGATGGTCTGTACCCCGACCGAGAATCGAACTCGGAACTAAGCTTTAGGAGAGCCTTGTTATA
>ERZ842401.5456-NODE-5456-length-14104-cov-4.146558_pt1 | contig 14104 bp, 8 predicted proteins | sample MGYA00521270_ERZ842401 | MGnify/ENA primary metagenome ERZ842401 (study PRJEB31892, sample SAMEA3878208) | bioreactor metagenome | biome: Moose rumen | place: Sweden | collected 2011-10 | study: EMG produced TPA metagenomics assembly of the PRJEB12797 data set... | reverse complement strand
AGCTGGACTCTATCTTCCTCACCACAACAGTAGCCCCTGCTGTAGCTACAGTTACCTGCATGGTATTCACATGGCTCAAATACGGCAAGCCTGATGTTTCAATGTGCCTTAACGCTTCGCTGGCAGGACTTGTGGGCATAACCGCAGGCTGTGATGTAATGGACTGCCTGGGCTCGCTGTTGGTGGGTGTAGTTTCAGGTCTGCTGGTATGCTTCGGCGTATGGTTCCTTGATTACAAGCTGCATATAGACGACCCTGTGGGCGCTGTGGCAGTACATATGATGAACGGTATCTGGGGAACTATCGCAGTGGGACTTTTTGCAACAAAGTCAGCCCCCGGCTATGCTATCCAGCTTGAGCAGGGCGGCATCAAGGCTGAGGGTCTTTTCTACGGCGGCGGCTTTGAGCAGCTGGGATTACAGCTTTTAGGCTTTGCAAGCGTTGCTGCATGGGCAGCGGTATCTATCACAGTAACATTCCTTATCATCAAGCACACCATCGGTCTGAGAGCCTCTGAGCAGGAGGAGATCATCGGTCTGGACGTTACCGAGCACGGACTTATCTCTTCATATGCTGACTTTGCACCCTCGGTAAACGATGTGTCCATCTACGGCTACACCAAGGACGACGCCAAGAGCGTCAAGAAAGTTCCCGTATCTGTTGAAAAGGCAGTGGAGGTGGAGAGCTATGTAGCGCCCAGCCCCGACAGCTCACCCAAGATGACCAAGATAGTAGTGGTTTTCAAAGAGCAGAAGCTCCACGAATTTATACAGTCTATGGAGGCTATCGACGTTACGGGCATAACCATAACCCATGTTCTGGGCTGCGGTATGCAGAACGGTCAGCGCCATTTCTACAGAGGTACAAGTATCGAGATGAACCTGCTGCCTAAGGTAAAGGCTGAGATAGTTGTTTGCGCAGTGCCTGTAAACAAGGTGGTCGACGCAGCAAGGTCTGCCCTCTACACAGGCAACTACGGCGACGGCAAGCTGTTCATCTATCCTATCGAGAACGTTGTTAAGGTGAGAACAGGCGAGCAGGGCTATGACGCTTTGCAGAATTACGACGAAGCCTGAGAACAGTTGATATACCAAAAACCACCGCAGAGTATAAAAGCTCTGCGGTTTTTTTTGTGCATTTTTTCAAAAATCTCTGCTGAATGATTGACAATTATGGCAAATTGTACTATAATTAAATATATAGCCTTAAATAAGCAAGTAAATCAAGGCAGCAGGGCGGTGTTATTGTGGCAAAATTCGGTGATACGCTGAAAAAGTGGATAGGTATAGATAAGCAGACTGATTATGTGCGTGAATATTTTTATATGACCAATATGAGGGCGAGCATTTATATGTCAGTGGTGGTCATCGTGCTGGAGCTGTGGATGATCGAGCGCATGACCCTGAGCATATTCACAGACCACCTGCAGCCGGTTTTCTGGTCGTTGGTGGAGAAGTATTATACCAACTATTTTCTGCTGCTGTCATCGGGCATACTTATGCTTTTGTATGCGGTGAGGGCGCTGTATAAAAAGCACAAGGTGCGGTGGCTGGGCATAATATCCATAGTGCTGTCGGCAGCGGTCTGCGTTTATGAGGTCTCTATGCTCATAAAATACCCCCGCAGCGAAAAGACCGTGTCTGATTTGCAAAACTATATGATCCTGCTGGGGGCAGGCATCACCATGATAGCCTTTTCAGTCATACTTATCGCAGATAAGCAGGAGAAAAAGTGGCACAGCCTTACGGTCATGTACATATTCTCATTCGTGTGCATAAATTTCGGTATCATCATATCTGTCAACAGCTACGCCACAGGCGGTCAGATGCTGACATTTCTGACTATGGAGCTTTTCGTTATCTGCCTGCTGGTGTGGAGACCCTGGCTGGGCTTTCTGGTGCTCACAGCGTCGTATCTGGTGTTCTATTACAGGATAAGCGGCTTGATAGACCTCAGCACCGTTGGCGGTTTTACGGGAGTTGTGGATTTTACAAAGGTAAAGCCCGGGCTTGGCGACGGCGTAAAGATAAACGGATTTACAATGTGGCTCTCCACCCTGCTGTTTTGTATCTCAAACTACAACAAGACCCTTTCGCAGGCGCAGAAGGACGAGGACCTGGAAGAGGTGAACGCATACCTCACCAAAATATCTGTGGAGGACGAGCTGACGGGCATACATAACATGGTGTATTTCCGCAGTGAGGCTAAAAAGCTGCTCAGCTATGTCACCACTGATAAAAACAATGTGGTGTTTTTGTTTTTCGATATTGAGAATTTCAAGTATTACAACGAAAAATACGGCTTCCATGAGGGCAACAAGCTGCTGATAGATACGGCAAAGCTTATAAACGAGTCCTTCTCGGGCTCGCTGGTATCACGCTTTTCAGATGACCACTTTGTGGTGCTCACAAGGTATGAGGGGAGCGAGAAGATAATCGGGCAGATAACCGCAAAGCTCAGGAGCTATGACGACGAGGTGCATATCGAGCTGAAATGCGGCGCCTTCCGCCCTCATGGCGAGCATGAGACAGACCCCAGTCTTGCCTGCGACCGTGCGAGATTTGCCTGCAACAGCATAAAGAAGCATTTTGACAGGAACTACAGGCTATATGACAAAACTCTTGAAGAGAAGTTCCGCTTGAAGCAGTACATCGTAAATAACATTGATACTGCCATTGAAAACGGCTATATCAAGGTGTATTACCAGCCTGTGGTCTCCACCAAGGATAAGTCGATAGTGGGCTTTGAGGCACTGGCACGCTGGCTTGACCCCACCTACGGTCTGCTGCCCCCCGGGGCATTTATCGGCGTGCTTGAAGAGCACAGGCAGATACATAAGCTGGATATCTGCGTTATCGAGGAGGTCTGCAAGGCTTATAAGGAGGCTTATGACAAGGGCTACCCCTTTGCGCCTGTTTCCATAAACTTCTCACGCCTTGACTTTGAGCTTTGCGACATAGTGGGCGAGCTGAAACGGCTGGCTGAAAAGTATAACGTGCCCCAGCGCTTTATCGACGTGGAGATAACCGAGAGCGCTCTCACCGAGCAGCAGGATCTTCTCAAAAAAGCCATGCGCTCCCTCAAAGAGTCGGGCTATAAGGTCTGGCTGGACGACTTCGGCAGCGGCTATTCATCGCTGAACGTGCTTAAAGACTACCAGTTCGATGTGCTTAAAATTGATATGAATTTCCTGTCGGGCTTTTCCGATAACGACAAGACCCGACCGATACTCAGCAACATCGTCAGCCTTACCCAGCAGCTGGGCATGGTCTCGCTGACGGAGGGCGTTGAGCAAAACGACCAGTTTGATTTTCTGGCTTCCATAGGCTGCGAAAGAGCTCAGGGCTACCTGTTCTCAAAGCCCGTGCCCTATGAGCGGATAAAGGAACTGATAGACGAGGGCAAGCTTAAAATAGCCAAAGAATATGAGTAGCGGCAAGCCTTGTACAGCTCATTATTATACGGCAGGATAACGGAGAAATGAATATGAAAAAAGCATTGAAGGTCACAGGTAAAGTTTTGCTCGTACTTCTGATACTGATAACGCTGTTTCTTATCATCATGACGGTATATAATCAGATAATGTTCAAAAAGAACAAAGACCTTTACGAAACGCCCCTGGGGCAGCTTGTTGAGGTGGACGGTCACAATATGAGCATATACACCGAGGGTGAGGGCGACCACACCATAGTATTTCTGTCGGGCTATGGCACTGCATCGCCGATACTTGATTTCAAGGCACTTTACAGCAGACTCAGCGATGAATATAAAATTGTCGTTGTTGAAAAGTTCGGCTACGGTTTCAGCGATGAGAACGACGGTGAGCGTGACATGGATACCATACTTCGTCAGGACAGAGAAGCGCTTGAAAAGGCAGGAATCAAAGCGCCTTATGTGCTGTGTGCTCACTCATTTTCGGGCTATGAGGCTGCACTCTGGGCGCAGAAGTATCCCGATGAGGTGGAGGCGATAGTGGGTCTTGATATGTGTACGCCTAACTGCAAGGACGAAAGCACACTTACCTCCGAGCGTGACAGCATGAAGAAAATACTGCCTATTTATAAGTTCTTCCAATATACAGGCGTTTTGCGGATATTCGAGGTAGACCGCTCGGGGACTCTCTCCAATGAGGAGAGGCAGATATTCAAGGAGCTGTATTGTAAAAATAGCCTTAATGATACCGTGCTGAGAGAGGGTGACAACGATCTCGAGAGGGATCTGCAGGAAGAACTCAACTCAATGCCCCTGCCGAACACCCCGATGATAATGTATATTTCAGCCGACAATAAAGATGACAAGCTGTGGGAAGGCGGTATGCAGGCAATGGTCGACGCATCATCTGACGGCAAGCTGATAAAGCTGGACTGCGGACACTACGTTCACGATTACGAATATGAGCGGATAAGCAAGGATATGAAGGAGCTCATTGAGACGCTTGACAAGTAAAGAATTGAAAAGATCCCCAAGGACCTTACCTCGGGGATCTTTATTTTTTGTTTGGTATTTTTTATCAGAAGCCGAGCACTGCCTTGAAATCTGCTTTGAGCTTTGCTTCCTGAGCCTCTGCATCGGCTCTTGTATCGCCGATAGTTGTGTAGTAAGCCTTTATCTTTGGCTCTGTGCCTGAGGGTCTGATGATAACGCTTGCGCCCTGTTCAAGGTTGAATGCAAGCACATCTGACTTGGGCAGAGTGAGAATGGTCTTCTCGCCTGTTGCAGTGTCGGTCTGCTCTGAAGCCACATAGTCTGCAACTGATACTACCTTCAGACCGCCTATCTCCTTAGGACCGTTGGTGCGCAGGTCTGACATGATCTGCTTCATTCTCTCCATACCGCTTGCACCCTCGCACTGGAAGCTCTCCTGGCTGTGGAGATAGTTGCCGTACTGCTTGTACAGCTCCTCCCTTGCCTTGAGCAGCGAAATGCCCTTTGTTCTGTAGAAAGCAGCCATCTCGCAGATAAGCATGGAAGCCACAACTGCGTCCTTATCTCTTACATAAGAGCCTGCAAGGTAGCCGTAGCTCTCCTCAAAGCCGAAGATGTATCTGTCAGCCTCGTTGTCCTGCTCTAAGAAACCGATCTGCTCGCCAATGAATTTGAAGCCTGTGAGCACGTTCCTCAGCTCAACGCCGAACTCGTCAGCTATCTTCTGGCAGATATCTGTAGTAACTATAGTCTTAACAGCCACCGGCTTTTCAGGCATTGTGCCCAGTGCAGTCCTCTCCTGGCAGATGTATTTGAGCAGCAGAGCGCCTACCTCATTGCCCGAGAACAGCACATAATTGCCGTCGGGGTCGGGCACAGCTATGCCTACTCTGTCACAGTCGGGGTCGGTAGCCAGCAGCAGGTCGGGCTTTACAGTCTCGCAAAGCTCCAGTCCCTTTTGCAGAGCTTCTCTTATCTCAGGGTTCGGGAAGGGGCAGGTGGGGAAGTTGCCGTCGGGCAGCTCCTGCTCGGGAACTACTGTGACTTCCTTGATGCCGATCTTTTTGAGTATAGCTCTTACGGGCTTATTGCCTGTACCGTTGAGAGGTGTGTATACCACTTTAAGTCCGCTGTCAGCCACAAGGTCGGTATGTATGCCCTGCTCGGAAACCTTATCAAGATACTTGTCGATGACCTCCTGACCGATATACTCTATCTTGCCCGAAGCCAGTCCTTCCTCAAAGCTTACGGTCTTAGCGCCGCCGAACATATCAACAGCGTTTATCTTACCGATAACAGCGTTGGCAGCGTCAAGGGTGATCTGGCAGCCGTCATCGCCGTAGACCTTATAGCCGTTATACTTAGCAGGGTTGTGTGATGCTGTTACCATTATACCTGCCTGGCATTTCAGCTCCCTGACAGCCCATGAAAGGCAGGGTGTGGGCATAAGCTCTGTATAGATATAAGCCTTGATGCCGTTGGCAGCCAGAACAGCCGCAGCCTCCTTGGCAAAAACATCAGACTTTATTCTCGAGTCGTAGGAGATAGCAACTGCGGGGTCGCTGTAAGCCTCGTTAACATAGTCAGCCAGACCCTGTGTAGCACGCCTGATAGTGTAGACGTTGAGCCTGAATGCGCCTGCGCCGATAACACCTCTCAGACCGCCTGTACCAAATTCAAGGTCTCTGTAAAATCTGTCCTGGATAGCTTCGTCATCGCCCTCGATAGCCTTTAGCTCGGTCTGCAGATCGGGATCGTCAACAGCCTTTTCACACCACAGCTGATAAAGTTCTTTTTCTGTCATGATCATCACCTCATAAATAATATTTTTTCGCCCTCGGCGATCATTTACACTCTATAAAATTTCTGTAAACTATAGAAATTTTACACACCTATAGTTATATTATACCACGTTTTGAGAAATTAGCAAGAGGTATAATAATTTATTAACAATTCTAATCGTTTACGAACAAAATTTTTATGAACGCAACAAATCGGCAGCTTAAAAAAGCCCATATCTTGGCAATCTTAACGCATTTTGCCCCCCAGCTTTTTTATAAAGGCAGCCATAAAAACAGGCAGCAGGCACTGGGCTGCAAAGCTGACGGCAAACAGTGCAGACACAGCCCAGTCCTCAGTATTCAGCCTTGGGTAGAACCACTGCCTGCCCCCCTTGGCATATAGTGCGGCAGTTACCGCCATAAGCAGCAGTGAAGCTGCGCAAATGGCTTTATCACGGGCTTTTGGCTTGGCGGCAGAGCTTTTTGACAGCCTTGCCATGCCGTAGCACCTTGAGTTCATCACCTGTGCGGTCTCGGCAGCGGCTTCGGCTGACCATGCTGCGGCAGCCATGAAAACTCTGCCTGATGAAACGACCCTGTCGGTGCAGCTCTCTCCCCTCAGCAGCCCCGAGGTCAGCTGCGCCGAGGATATATCGGCGGTTTTTCTGCGTATTTTCGGCACAAAGCCAAGGCTCATAGACACCGCCAGTGCCAGCTTTGGCGAAAATCTGCCCATCAGCGCCAGCAGCTCTTCACGCCTGGTCATATCCTGCAAAAGGGTGAGCAGGGCGATAACTGCGGCGGCTGACAGCCCCAGGTCAAAGCCGAACAGCATGGCTTCAAGGGTATAAGCTCTGCCGTTTATAAACAAAAGCGGTGTTGCGCCCCTGTGGGATATAAGGGGATTTGTAAGTGCGATGAGCACCGCAGCGCCAAGGCTTAAAAACAGCGCTTTAGCGCCGTACCTGCCGCCCCTTGTTATCGTAAGCCCCACAACCGCTGCCGCAAGCCCCAGCCCTGCGGCAGTCAGCGAGGTGCAGAACATTATCACAGGCAGCAGGGCGATGACTGCGGTAAGCTTTGATAGGGGGTGAAAATATCTCATGACATACCTGCCCCCCTGTAGTAAGTATCAACATATTTAAAAACTATCTCGTCCCCCGATTTTGGACGGTACTCGCCGCAGTTTATATCGGGGGCGATGCCGTTGACGGTATAAAGCCACCCCGACTGCGCCCCGAAGTCGAACTCATAAATGCCGTCGATACCTGTTATATAGATATTCCTGCCGCCGCTGTGGTCAAGGGGCAGGCGCTGATATGCGGCAGCCTTTGATATCACCTCAAAAACCGTTTCGTCCTTAGTGAGCACATATTTCTCGCCGTCGATCAGCACCCCGTTTTCGGGCAGGGTTTTATCATAGCCCTTGCGGTGGGCAATGCTTCGGCACTCCACCGTAAGAGTGACCCAGTCGCTGTCCTCGGTAACGGCGTCGGGGTGGGCGGAGTAAAACTCCTCGGGAGTTTGTATCTCAACATTAAAAGCTGCCCCGATGACAGCCGCACCTGCCGCCAGCAGTATAAAAATATCTTTTTTTGTCATGGGGTCACCTTCTTTATTATTTGGTATTATTTTCTCCCCCCCCCGGGGGAAAACGTGAGGTACAATATATATCATTTACAGCTGTCTATCACAGGTATAACGTGTGCCAGAGTTTCGCAGCAGGCGAACATGAGCTTTTGGGTCTCGGGGTCGGGCTGTGACAGGTCGGGGACGAACACAGGCACGCAGCCTGCGGTGTGGGCAGACTTTATGCCGTTAGGGGAGTCCTCCAGCGCTATACACTGCTGCGGCGGCAGCCCCAGCTCTTTTGAAGCGGTCAGGTAGATATCGGGGTCTGGCTTGCTTGCCTTGACCATATTGCCGCATATGACCTTATCGAACTTATCATACACCCCGATAGATGTGAGATACATCTCGGTGCGCACATTATCGGTGGCGGTGGCGACAGCCAGCTTCAGCCCCCTGTTTTTGCCGTATTCTATCAGCTCATCGAGCCCCGGCTTTTTTTCTATGCCGTTTTTTGCAATAAAGCTGTTCATAAGCTCTATACGCTTCAGGCGCACCTTCCGGTAGTCAAAATCCTCACCTATCTCGGCTCTCAGCTTAGGTGCGGCATATTTTGCCGCCAGTGAGCGTATGCCGAGCACGTGCTCCCTTGTCATTTCCCAGCCGTAAAACGCTGCCGCCTCACACCAGAACCGTGAGAGCAGCTTTTCGGTATCTACCATAAGTCCGTCCATGTCAAATATCAGTGCTTTTATATCCATAATGATAACCTCTTTTTTATTCGGGAGTTGCAGTTAAAGCGCCGTCTGTCGGCGGTTTTCTTTATTATACTACATATTCCCCCCTTTTTCAAGTCCTCGTGTCCTCACCGGACGGGGTAATTCCCCCACCTGTCGCACTATTGTGGAGTGGGCAAGATATCGAGTCCTCCCCGGAGGGGAGGGGGTGCTTTTGTGGCGGCTAGTATTTTGTGACGCTGCGCGAACCTTGCAAAATCGTTTTCCAGCCACTAGCACTCTAACGACCAGCGCCTGGCAGCTTACGACCGGTTGTCTGCGATTTATACTAAAAAACACAGCCGATGATCACGGCTGTGCCTTTAATGCTATTTTGCTATTCTCCATATGATAAAAGCCCATAAGACCAATGACAAAATATTTGCAGCCCAGAAATAGCCATGTCTGGTTTTATGGTGAAACAACTTCATAGCCAGAAGTGCGCCTGCAAAGCCGCCAAGCACACCAAGCCCTATAAGGGTCTTTTCGGGTATTCTCCATGCGTTTGCCTTTGCTTTCAGCTTATCTATGCCGTAAGCCGGAAATGCTATGACATTCACCGCTATAAGATATATTGCCAAAAGCTTGATATGACTTTCCATAGCTCCTCCAAAGCAAAGGGCGGAGTTATCCGCCCTTTAACTATGCCTAAATTCTATTTGAAGTAATTAACTCCGCTCTCAAATATCTTCTGATCCTTAACACCGGGGACATTTATGCAGACGCCGCTGCCCATTCTCTCTGAGTGACCCATTTTACCGAGAACTCTGCCATCGGGGGAGGTTATGCCCTCGATAGCCTGGAAAGATGTGTTGGGGTTGCAGTGTATATCAAATGTGGGCTGACCATCAAAGTCAACATACTGGGTAGCTATCTGACCGTTTTCGGCAAGTTTTGCTATCTCCTCGTCAGTTGCGACAAATCTGCCCTCGCCGTGGGATATTGCTACCGAATGGATATCACCCACCTCACAGCCTGCAAGCCAGGGCGATTTGTTTGATGCTATCCTTGTATTTACCATCTTTGACTGGTGTCTTGCAATGGTGTTGAAGGTCAGTGTAGGCGAGTCGTTTCTCATATCAACTATCTCGCCATATGGCACAAGACCCAGTTTGACAAGCGCCTGGAAGCCGTTGCAGATACCGAGCATAAGACCGTCCCTGTTTTTGAGAAGGTCGTGTATAGCGTCGGTGAGCTTGGGATTTCTCAGGAAAGAAACTATAAACTTGCCGCTGCCGTCAGGCTCGTCGCCGCCGCTGAAGCCGCCGGGGAGCATAACTATCTGCGAATGCTTTATCTTTCTTTCCATAGCGTCAACAGACTCCTTTATAGCCTGCTCGGAAAGATTTCTGACAACAAATATCTCTGTCTCTGCTCCTGCTTTTTCAAATACTCTTGCGGTATCATACTCGCAGTTTGTACCCGGGAATACGGGTATAAGAACTCTCGGTCTTGCTGCCTTTATTGCAGGCGATCTTCTCTCCTGTGCTGAGTAGCTGTATACCTCGGGCTTCTTATCGGGCTCTTTAACGTGTATGGGATAAACAGGCTCCAGCTTGCTTTCCCAAAGCTTTTGCAGCTTGTTTATATCTATTGTGTAGTTATCTGAGATTATCTTGTATTCGTCAATAGTCTCGCCGATAACTCTTTCATCGGTCTCAACGCCCTCTGCAAGCTCGATAACAAAGCTGCCGTAGCAGGCTCTGAACAGCTCAACAGGCTCTACCTTATCGGTGAATTTAAAGCCGATCTTATTACCGAAAGACATCTTTGCGATAGCCTCTGAAACGCCGCCGTAAGCCACTGACCAGCATGAGAGCACCTTTCCCTCGGCGATCAGCTTCTCCACCTTTTCAAACACTGTTTTAAGGGACTTGAAGTTGACCAGTCTGTTCGCATCATACTCAGGTCTGAGGAGTATCACCTTTGAGCCTGCTTTTTTGAACTCCTGAGAGATTATCTTATCGGTCTTTGCTGTAGATACCGCAAAGGATACCAGCGTAGGCGGAACATCAATATTCTCGAAAGTGCCCGACATTGAGTCCTTGCCGCCGATAGAGCCTATACCCAGCTCGATCTGTGCCTTGTATGCGCCCAGCAGCGCCGAGAAAGGCTTGCCCCAGCGTGAGGGATTATTCTGTGTTCTCTCAAAATACTCCTGGAATGTGAGCCAGCTGTGCTCATAGGTACCGCCTGCTGCGATGACCTTTGAAACAGACTCTACCACAGCCGACATTGCGCCGTGATAGGGGCTGACACTTGAAAGGAACGGGTCGAAGCCCCAGCCCATAACAGATGCTGTGGTGGTCTCGCCCTCAAGAACGGGCAGCTTTGCAGCCATTGCCTGTGTAGGTGTGTTCTGATACTTGCCGCCGTAGGGCATGAGCACTGTTCCTGCGCCGATAGTCGAGTCAAATCTCTCTACCAGACCCTTTTGTGAGCAGATGTTGAGGTTTGATATCATACCCTCCCACCTGTCGGCGGTGTCCTCATTGTTTGCTTCCTGAGCGAATACAGGTGTTGCCACCTCGATATCGGTATGCTTTTCAGCGCCGTTTGAGTTAAGAAACTCTCTTGAAAGGTCAACAATGGTATTGCCGTTCCAGTTCATTCTCAGCCTAGGCTCTTCGGTAACTCTTGCGACCATTGTAGCTTCAAGGTTCTCTCTGGCAGCTTCGCTCATGAACCTTTCGAGGTCCTCCCTGGCGATAACAACAGCCATTCTCTCCTGCGACTCGGAGATAGCCAGCTCTGTGCCGTCAAGTCCGTCATACTTTTTAGTAACAAGGTCAAGGTTTATCTGCAAGCCGTCAGCCAATTCGCCGATAGCCACCGAAACACCGCCTGCGCCGAAATCATTGCAGCGCTTTATCATTGCGGTGACTTCTGGGTTTCTGAAAAGTCTCTGCAGCTTTCTCTCTTCGGGAGCATTACCCTTCTGCACCTCGGCACCGCAGGTCTCCAGCGAGTGCAGGGTGTGGGATTTAGACGAGCCTGTAGCGCCGCCGCAGCCGTCTCTTCCTGTTTTGCCGCCCAGAAGGATAACTATATCCTCGGGGGCAGGTCTTTCACGCCTTACGTTTGAAGCAGGAGCTGCGCCGATAACTGCGCCTATCTCCATTCTCTTGGCAACATAGCCGGGGTGATATATCTCATTGACATGACCTGTAGCCAGACCTATCTGGTTGCCGTAGGAGGAATAGCCGTTGGCAGCGCCCACCACCAGCTTTCTCTGAGGCAGCTTACCTGCGATAGTGTCCTCAACAGGCACCAGCGGATTGCCTGCACCTGTAACTCTCATTGCCTGATATACATAGGAGCGTCCCGACAGGGGGTCTCTGATAGCGCCGCCCAGACAGGTAGCCGCACCGCCGAAGGGCTCTATCTCGGTGGGGTGGTTGTGAGTCTCGTTTTTGAACATCAAAAGCCAGTCCTCATCAACACCGTCAACGTCAACCTTTATCTTTACCGAGCAGGCATTTATCTCCTCGCTCTCATCAAGGTCTTTCAGCTTGCCTGCCTTTTTGAGCTGCTTTGCGCCGAAGCAGGCAAGGTCCATAAGAGTAACAGGCTTGTCCGTTCTGCCTGCATACAGATCCTTTCTTGCCTTAACATAATCCGCAAAGGTAGCAGCCACATACTCAGGCTCGATATCCACATTGTCGATTATGGTCGAGAAGGTGGTATGGCGGCAGTGGTCCGACCAGTAGGTATCTATCATTCTTATCTCTGTAATGGTAGGATTTCTCTTTTCGGTATTCTTGAAATAATCCTGACAGAACTTGATATCGTCAAGATCCATAGCAAGACCGAGGTCGGTGAGCATTTCATTCAGCTCCTCCTCGGTGGAGTAGATAAAGCCGTCAACTGTATCAACAGTGGTGGGTATATCGTACTTGATATCAAGAGTATCAAACTCGTCAAGCGAAGCCTCTCTTGACTCAACGGGGTTTATCATATAATTCTTTATCTGCAAAAGCTCTTCATCGCTGAGCTCTCCCGATACTATGTATATCCTTGCGGACTTTATAACAGGTCTTTTGCCTGCTGTCAGCAGAGAGATACACTGTGCGCAGGAATCAGCCCTCTGGTCAAACTGACCGGGCAGATACTCAACTGCAAATATCTGTTCATCAGCTCCCACCGCAGGCAGGTGATCGTAGGTAACATCTACCGCAGGCTCGGAGAATACCACGGGCACAGCCAGCTTGAAATCATTAAGCGGCAGACCCTCGGCGTCATAGCGGTTTACGACTCTCAGACCTTTCAGTCCTTCAAGTCCCAGTGCAGACTTGATACCGCTCAGCAGCGAATCAGCTTCAACGGCAAACTCAGGCTTTTTTTCAACATAAATTCTGTATACTGACATAACAGCAGCTCCTTTACAGATCAAATTTACATACCAATATATAATATTATACAACATCTTGTCCCCTCTTGTCAATGGCTAAATAATTAATCATTGACTAATCCGAAAAAATGTTATATAATGATGATAACATATACTTTAGAGGTGTAAATTTATGACTGATCTGAAAATGATGACCACAGGGCTTAAAACCCTGGTGATATTCAAAAATTTGCGAAAAGACCCTGTAATTACTGATATGGCAGATACCATAAGTGCCGCTTTGCAGAACGATACACAGCTGGCGATAGAAAGATATACCGATCTTATATCACATCTTTATCCCAAAAGCGAGGATCTTACCAAGTATGTGCTCAGGCTCATTCTGGAGGACGAGAACATCTTCATACTCAGAAAAGGCGAGGGTCTGCCAACGGGAACACTGCTGGATAACTGCCTTGCCAATGAGCTGGAATTTCTGCAGGAGCTTGCGTCTGTCCCGTGCAGCGAGCTTACAAGCCGCATAGATTATGACGGTTTTCTGCCCGAATACAGGACCAGTGCTCTTGACTTTTCAAAAACTTATGCCGACAGGGTACACGCCATAGGTCAGGTGGGCTACGGCGTTTACTCAAAATATCACGTATTCGTGGTAAAGGAGGGCTTGATAACTCCTGTTGAGTACCCCGACCCCATAAAGCTCTCTCAGCTGCACAACTATGAGGAGAAGCGCAGTCAGGTGATAGCCAACACTCTGGCGCTGCTCTCGGGCAAGCCTGCTAACAATGTGCTGCTATACGGCGACTGCGGCACGGGTAAGTCATCGACCGTCAAGGCTATCGCCAACGAATATGCGCCAAAGGGGCTGAGGCTCATAGAGCTGAAAAAAAAGCAGCTGCATGAGATACCCACCATTGTTGAGAATATCAGCAAAAATCCCCTTAAATTCATTATTTTTATTGATGATCTTTCCTTTACCGAGGACGACAACGACTATGCGGCGCTTAAAGCTATACTGGAGGGCAGCGTTTCATCGACTGCTTCAAATCTGGTGATCTATGCCACATCTAACCGCAGACATCTGGTGAGGGAGACATTCTCTGCACGCAAGGGGGACGAGATACATTTCAGAGATACCATGCAGGAGCTTTTGTCCCTTTCCGACCGCTTTGGTCTTACGGTGACCTTCCAGAAGCCGGACAAAA
>ERZ842401.5455-NODE-5455-length-14106-cov-3.550708_pt1 | contig 14106 bp, 12 predicted proteins | sample MGYA00521270_ERZ842401 | MGnify/ENA primary metagenome ERZ842401 (study PRJEB31892, sample SAMEA3878208) | bioreactor metagenome | biome: Moose rumen | place: Sweden | collected 2011-10 | study: EMG produced TPA metagenomics assembly of the PRJEB12797 data set... | reverse complement strand
AGTCCCGCCAGTGCCGCCGTCAGTAATTTTTTCTTCAACTCAATCACCTGTTGCCGTACATTTTATCGTAATACTGTTGATATTCGCCGCTGATGATCTTCTGCCACCAGGCTTGATTGTCGACGTACCAATCGATCGTCTTTTTGATGCCGTCCTCGAACTTCATCTTCGGCTTCCAACCGAGCTCGTGCTCGATCTTTGACGGATCGATCGCGTAGCGCAAGTCGTGCCCCTTCCGATCGGTTACAAACTCAATCAGCGACTCCGGTTTGCCGAGAATATGCAGGATCGTTTCGACGACGTCAATATTCGCGCGCTCGTTATGCCCGCCGACGTTGTAGACCTCGCCGTCTTTTCCGCGCCGAATGATCAGATCGATCGCGCGGCAATGATCCTCCACATACAACCAATCGCGGACGTTTTTGCCTTCGCCGTACACCGGCAATTTTTTGTCGTTGAGCGCGTTGATGATCATCAGCGGGATCAATTTTTCCGGGAAGTGATACGGACCGTAATTGTTCGAGCAACGCGAGATCGAGATTGGAACGCCGTAAGTTCTGCCGTAAGCCTGCACGAGCAGATCGGCGGACGCCTTCGATGCCGAGTACGGACTTGACGTGTGCAAATTCGTCTGCTCGGTGAAAAACAGTTCCGGCTTGTCGAGCGGCAGATCGCCGTAAACCTCGTCGGTCGAGACTTGATGGAATCTCTGAATGCCGAACTTTTTGCAGGCGTCGAGCAAGACGCTCGTGCCGATAATGTTCGTGCGCAGGAACAGCTCGGGATCGTCAATCGATCGATCGACGTGAGACTCCGCCGCGAAGTTGACGACGATGTCAGGCTTCATGGTCGAAAACAGCTCGTCGACTGCCGCGCGATCGGCAATATCACCTCGAATGAATTTGAAGTTCGGCATGAATTGCGCGGTGGCGAGCGTCTCGAGATTGCCGGCGTACGTGAGCTTATCGAAGCAGATCACTTTATCCGACGGACGATTTTTCAGCAGAAAATAGACAAAATTCGCGCCGATAAATCCCGCGCCGCCGGTTACGACTATATTCATATCAATCACTCCTTCACAGCAACTCGAACAAGAAATTGATCTCGTCGTGCTCGATACGCTCTTTCAGCAATGGAGCGTTTCGATCTTTATCGGAGAGGAGCGTCGGTGTAAACGGCCAATCAATTCCAATATCCGGATCGTCCCAGCGAATGTTGCCGTCCAAGCGCGGCGCGTAGAAATTATCCGCCTTGTATTGCACTTCGACGTCCTCGGTCAACGTCAAAAAGCCATGCGCAAATCCGCGCGGAATGAGCAGCTGGCGTTTGTTCTCGGCAGAGAGAATATGTCCCGTCCACTTCGCGAATTGCGGCGAGTTTTTGCGAATGTCGACCGCCACATCGAAGATCGAGCCGCGCGAGCACCGGATCAATTTCGCCTGAGCCATCGGCTCGTTCTGATAATGCAAGCCGCGCAAGATGCCCTTCTCCGCCGAATACGAATGATTATCCTGCACGAAGTCGAAATGCAGTCCGGCGGCAACCATTTTCTGTTGAGACCAGCTCTCCATAAACCAGCCGCGCGAGTCGCCGAAGACCTTCGGCTCGAGCAGCAGCACTTCCTTGAGTTTCGTCTGCGTAACCTTCATTGAAAAAAACTCCTCCGATCGAAAAAATTACTTCCCGCGCCGAGCGAGTCGCGCGAGATATTGCCCGTACTCATTCTTCGACAGCGGCTCCGCCAACTTCAGCAATTGCGCCGCGTCGATGTAATTCATGCGATATGCGATCTCCTCGATGCACGAAATTTTGAGCCCCTGCCGAGTTTGGATCGTGTGAACGAACGCGCCCGCCTGCAACAGAGACTCGTGCGTGCCGGTGTCGAGCCACGCGTAGCCGCGACGCATTTTCTCAACGCGAAGTTTGTCGCGCTCGAGATACACGCGGTTCACGTCGGTAATTTCGAGCTCGCCGCGCGCCGACGGCTTGATCGATTTCGCCACGTCGACTATGTCTTTATCGTAAAAATACAATCCGGTGACGGCGTAATTCGACTTCGGCTCTTTCGGCTTCTCTTCGAGCGAGATCGCCTTGCCCGTCGTCCGATCGAACTCGACAACGCCGTACGATTGCGGATCATTGACGTAATACGCAAACACCGTCGCGCCGTCGTCGATCGATGCCGCGCGCTGCACGAGCTTTGCAAAGTCCGCGCCGTAAAAAATATTGTCGCCGAGCACGAGCGCACAGCCCTCGCCGTCGATGAACTCCTCGCCGATCAGAAATGCCTGCGCAAGTCCTTCCGGCTTCGGCTGTACCGCGTAATTGATCGACAGTCCGAGTTGCGAGCCGTCGAGCAACAGTGCTTTGAACAGTTTCTGATCTTCCGGCGTCGTGATGATGAGAATGTCGCGAATGCCCGCCAGCATCAGCGTCGACAGCGGGTAGTAAATCATCGGCTTGTCGAACACCGGCATCAATTGTTTCGATACGACTTCCGTGAGCGGATACAGCCGCGTGCCCGCGCCGCCCGCCAGGATTATCCCTTTCTTGATCAAAAAAATCGCCTCCTCACATTGGCTGTATTATACAACATGAGAAGACAATTTTCATTCGCCGACCGAAAATATTTTAATCAACGCGGTCGCCGTCAAAATTAATAACGCAAGGCGACTTGTCTTTTCGCGCAATCATCTGCGCCTGATGCGTCTCGGATCGATGATGCCCGAATAGCGTTGCGCTTTACGTTCGTCGACGTCAGCTGAACTTTGCCCCGGTCCGTGCGGGCGATTCGGACGTCCGACAGACGACGCCGCTATTCGATTGAGCATCGCCACGTCGATCGGTGCCGCGCGATCGGGATCGCCGGGCGCGTGCGTCGGAAGTGCCGGTGTCGAAGCGAGAACCGACCGGCTTTTGATCGTATGCATCCATGACTGAAAACAGTCCGGGCAATACGTTCTGCCTTCGGCGATCGGTTTGCCGCACGACGCGCACACATTCTTCCGAACGTGATGGCTTTCAAGAATGTCTCTTTCAGCCATAACATCTTCAGCCGCGTGATTATCGACTTCCGACTTCATCGCCTTTACTTCGCGAACAATGTCGATTGTCGTCTCGCCTTGATGCTCGAACATAAACTCGCGCAATTTGCGCTCTTTTTCTTCCGCCTCCGGCAGACATGCTTGACAATAATCCTCGGTATGCACCACGACGAATACCTTGCCGCAGGCTTTGCAATTTTTCAACGTGCCGCGCGCTGTTCTCATTGCTGACATTTAAAGTCCTCCTCCCGAGGGCTGAATTTTTGATGCAATTTTAACTGCTTAACGTGAAACAGTCAAACAATAATTCCGCCGCCGAGGACGATCTCGCCGTCGTAAAAGACGATCGATTGCCCGCTCGTGATCGCGCGTTGCGGCTCGTCGAATTCGACCGTCAGCCTGCCGTCGATTGAGCGGACATTGCATTTCTGAATTCTCGGACCGTATCGGATTTTTGCTTCCGCGCGGAGCGGCAGCTCGATCGGATAAATCCAATGCAAATTGTCGGCAGTCAATGTCGTCGAAAACAATTCTTGCGATTGCCCGACAATAACCCGGCGATTGCTCGGCTCGGTGTCGACGACGTAAAGCGGTTGCGGCGCGGCGATTCCGAGTCCTTTGCGCTGACCGATCGTGTAAAACGCCGTACCTTCATGCCGCCCGAGCACATTGCCTTCGCGATCGACGATCTCGCCGCTCTCGAGCGCGGACGCCGATGGCGTTTTCGATCGAATAAACGACTTGTAATCGTCGTTCGGCACGAAGCAAATCTCTTGACTGTCGGGCTTGTGCGCAACCGGCAATTTCAGCTCCGAAGCGAGTTTTCGCGTATGATCTTTTGATTGATATCCGAGCGGCATGACGATTTTCGGCAATTGTTCCGCGCGGAGATTGTAAAGCACATACGACTGATCTTTGCGAAGATCGATTGCCTTCATCAATTGGAAACGATCGCCGATGCGCTCCACGCGAGCGTAATGCCCGGTCGAAAACACGTCCGCGCCGAGTTTTGTTGCGTGATCGAAAAGCGCGCCGAACTTGATGAATTTATTGCACTCGACGCAAGGATTGGGCGTCTTGCCCTCGAGATACGCGTCGACGAAATAATTGACGACATGTTTCAGAAATTCCGCGCGGAGATCGACAACGTGATGCTCGATGCCGAGAAAATCCGCCACACGTCGAGCTTCACTCGCCGCCGAATTTTGCTCGTCAGTGAGTTGCATCGTCAATCCGATCACTTCAAAGCCGCGCTCGAGAAGCAGTGCGGCAGTGAGAGAACTGTCGACGCCGCCGCTCATTGCAACCGCCGCCTTCATTTCCTCGCCTCCAATGTCAAAAGCATCTCGCGCATGAGTTTCAATGCCGTCGCGGTCGAAATTCCGCTCGGATCGTAATTTGGCGCGAGCTCGACCAGATCGCAACCGATCACTCGACAATTTTCAATCACCGTCAATGCCGCGCGGAGCAATTCGAGATAAGTCACGCCGCCCGCCTCCGGAGTGCCCGTGCCCGGAAATGCCGAAGGATCGATCACGTCGAGATCGATCGTGAAATACACCGGTCGAGCTTTCAGAAATTCGATTACGTCCGTCAAGCCGTCGAAATTGAATTTCTGCAGTCGAGTGTGTTTTGCCGCGAATTGAAATTCCGCGCGCTCGCCGCTCCGAATTCCGAACTGAAAGATCGAGTCGTCGCCGAGAAGGTCGTGCGCCCGACGCATGACACTCGCATGCGAAAGTCTTGCGCCGAGATATTGATCTCGAAGATCGGCATGCGCGTCGAATTGAATGACGGCGAGGTTCGGATATTTATTCGCCGCCGCGCGGATTGCACCGAGCGAGACGAGATGCTCGCCGCCGAGCATGAACGGCAGTTTGCCATCGTCGAGTAATTGATCGGCAAAATGCTCGATGTCGTTCAGCGCGATTTTTGAATCGCCGAAGCATAGTTCGAGCTCGCCGCCGTCGAAAATTTTCGCGTCTTCGAGATCGAGATCGAGCATCGGCGAATACGTTTCCAAGCCGTAAGACTCCGCGCGCATCGTCCGACTGCCGAAGCGGGCTCCCGGGCGATAACTCGTCGTCGAGTCGAACGGCGCGCCGAAGATCACAACCGAAGCCTCGTCATACTCCGCATCGCAACCGAGAAACGTCTCAACATTTTTTGCGCGTCGCATTCAATCAAATCCCCTTTCAATTGACATGATAGCCGCAATCGCTTAAGATATCAACATCAAATTGATTGGAGGCGAAGAACATGATGTTTGAATCGGAGCGGCATTTGAAATTGAAATGCTTCGTTTATTGGCTGATGACGGTGATTTTGTTCGTCATCGTCATGCGATTGCTCGGCGAAGCGATCGATGTTGACTTCAACCTGTTCTCGCATCTGTGCGGCGTCGCGGTGTTGACGTATCATTCAATCAAAGATTATCGGAAAAACGAGCGCGAGTTTCGGCGGCGCGGGCGGCGGGTGAATTGACATGGCAGAAGAAAGATTGCAAAAGATTTTGAATCGCGCGGGCGTGGCATCTCGACGCGCGTCGGAAACATTAATCGCCGAAGGGCACGTGAGCGTCAACGGCACAATCATTCGCGAGCTCGGAAAAAAATTCGACGCCGCCAAATGCGATATTCGAGTCGACGGCAAAAAAATCAAACTCGACGTCGAAAAAATCTATATAATGTTGAACAAGCCGCGCGGAGTTTTATCGGCGGTATCGGACGATCGCGATCGCAAGACGGTGATCGAGCTGATTGACGATGTCGACGAGAGAATTTTTCCGATCGGGCGGCTTGATTACAACACGGAAGGCTTGCTTTTATTAACCAACGACGGCGAGCTGATGAACGGACTGCTGCATCCGAGTCACAACGTCAACAAGACGTATGTGGCGGTGCTGAAGGGACGCGTCGAGCAGGAGCGGCTCGATCGATTGCGGCTCGGCATCGAGCTCGAAGACGGCATGACCGCGCCGGCGATTGTCAATCTGCTCGAGCTCGGCGAAGATCAATCGATTGTCGAGATCACCATTCACGAAGGGCGCAATCGGCAAGTCAGAAGAATGTTTTCGGCAATCGGATATCTTATCAAAAAATTGCGGCGCGTCAAATTCGCCGGTTTGAAACTCGAAGGGCTCAAACTCGGTGCGCATCGTCGTTTGAAACGCGCGGAGGTAGAGAAACTCTATCGATTGGTGAATTGACATGGATATTCGCGATTTTGTTGCCTATTGGAAGGAGCACGGTTCGGAGAAATCCGATGCGCAGACGTTTTGGATTGAGTTGTTGGAGGCACTCGGGCTCGAGCAGCCGACGAAGAAAGTGAATTTCGAGTATCCGGTCGAAGTCGACGAGCATAAGTGTTTCATCGACGTGCTCATTCCTTCGACCAAAGTACTGATTGAGCAGAAGTCGCGCGGCGTCGAGCTCGAAAAGCCCGCGCGGCAATCGGACGGAAAATTCCTCACGCCCTTTCAACAGGCGAAACGCTATGCCGCCGAACTGCCGTATTCGCTCCTGCCGCGTTGGATCGTCACTTGCAACTTCGACGAGCTCCGCATCTATGATCTCAATCAATTGCCGAAGTTGGCGGATCTCTCGGTATACGGCGCGACGATTAAGCCGCAGATCATCAGACTCGAGCAATTGATTCGGGAGAGCAAGCGGTTGAATTTCCTGATCGATCGAGAGGACGAGAACGTCTGCCCCGAGATCAGAATTTCAAAGCGCGCGGGTGAAGTCGTCGGCGACATGTACCGAGCATTCGTGCGTTCTTACAAACATCTCGACGATGCGCGGCTCGACGCATTAAATAAACTTTGTGTCCGACTCGTGTTTTGCCTTTACGCCGAAGACGATCGCATTTTCGATCAAAATCAATTCACGGATTACTTGCGCGCCGCGAGCGATCGGCGGCAGGCGTTGATCGATCTGTTCCGAGTGCTCGATACACCGAAAGAACTCCGCGCGGATGATCTCGATGATCGATTGAAGGCATTCCCTTACGTCGACGGCGAGCTGTTCAAAGTCGAGTCCGACATCCCGAACATTTCGCAGGACGCCGCGCATTACATCCTCGTCAAGCTCGACGACGAAGCGAGTTGGGCGGGCATCAATCCCACGATCTTCGGCGCGCTTTTCGAGTCGACGATCAACTCTGCCATTCGTCGGAGCGGCGGCATGCATTATACGAGCATCGACAACATTCACCGCGTGATCGATCCGCTTTTCCTCGACGACTTGCATGACGAGTTTCAGAAAATACGTCGGAAGCGCAAAAACAAACGCCGCGAGCTCGAAATGTTTCAAGACAAGCTCGCCGCGCTGACATTTTTGGATCCGGCATGCGGCTCGGGCAATTTCTTGACAGAAACATATATCAGCCTCCGCACGCTCGAGAATGAAGTTATTCGCGAGTTGCTCGGCGAGGGCGGCATCGGCAAAATCAAAGTGTCGATCGAGAATTTCTTCGGCGTCGAGATCAATGACTTCGCCGTCGCCGTGGCGCAAACCGCCATGTTGATCGCCGAGAATCAGACGCGCGGCGAGACCGAGATGATCCTGAACGCCGACATTCAATTCCTGCCGCTCACTCGCATGGCGCACATCATTCGCGGCAATGCGCTTCGGCTCGATTGGAAAGAGATCGTGCCCGACGGCGTCGACTACATCATCGGCAATCCGCCGTTCAGCGGCGCGCGTTTCATGACGTCGGAGAACAAATCCGATTTGCTCCGCGTCTTCGACGGTTGGAAAAACGCCGGCGATCTCGACTTCGTCACGTGCTGGTTTAAGCGCGCGAGCGATTTCATGATCGGGACACAAACCCGCGCGGCGTTCGTCGCGACCAATTCGATAGTGCAGGGCGAGAGTGTCGGCAATCTCTGGTCGAAACTGCTTGAGATCGTGCACATCGATTTCGCATGGCGCACGTTCAAGTGGCTCAGCGAGTCGGACGATATGGCGGCAGTTCATTGCGTAATTGTCGGGTTCAGCCATGCACCGAGCAAGCGCAAGAAACTCATCATCACCGACAAGGAGAAGATCGTCGCGCGGAACATCAACGGCTACTTGATCGACGCGCCAAACTTCTTCGTCGAGAGACGCGCAAAACCGCTCTGCAACGTGCCGAGGATCGGTATCGGCAATATGCCAATCGACGACGGCAATTATCTCTTCACTGCCGAGGAGAAGGAAGCATTCATTCGACGAGAACCGAGTTCGGAAAAATATTTCCATCCGTGGTTTGGTGCCGAGGAGTTTCTCAACGGCAAGACTCGATATTGTCTGTGGCTTGGCAAGGCAACGCCGGACGAGATTAATTCGATGCCGCTTGTTTTCGCTCGCATTGAGGCTGTTAGACAGTTTCGCACGTTGAGTTGCCGACAAAGCACAAAGGTATTTGCCGATAAACCGACGCGATTTCGTACCGAAAACATTCCGAGCGGAAAATTCATAGCCATTCCGCGAAATTCGTCCGGACGGCGGAAATACATTCCCATGGGATTTATGACGCCGGATAATTTTGTCGGTGATTCCATTCAAGTCATGCCGGACGCAACTCTGTTTCACTTCGGAGTGTTAGAATCGATCGTTCACATGGCATGGATGCGAGTGGTTTGCGGGCGATTGAAGTCTGATTACAATTACTCACAAACGATCGTGTACAACAACTTCGTGTGGCCGAGCGTCGATGCGAAACAACGACGTCGGATCGGTCAAACCGCAAAGCGCATCCTCAATGCGCGCGAGCGATATCACGAGCGAACACTCGCCTCTCTCTACGACGATCAATGCATGCCGAACGAGCTCCGCGCGGCGCATCGTGACAATGATGCGGCAGTGCTTTCGGCGTACGGCTTCTCGCCGGACATGTCCGAAGACGAGATCGTCTCTCGATTGATGCTGTTGTATGCGGCGAGCTCGGCGCAAGAATAATAAAACGGGAGACATCACTGCCTCCCAATTTTTTTTATCGCTCGGGCTTCTCGCCCGGAATGTCTTTGATCGCATCGACGCCACGCTGCCCCGTGCGTATTCGCACCGCGTCCGACAGCTCGTACACGAATATCTTGCCGTCGCCGAACTTGCCCGTCCGCAATACCGACTGCGCCGTTTCGATCACGCGCTCGACCGGTATCTCGCACACAACCGTTTCGACTTTGATCTTCGGCACGAGACTCACATCGAATTCACGCCCGCGAAACAATTCTTTGTGCCCCTTCTGCAGTCCGCAACCGTACACTTGGCTGACCGTCATTCCGAGCACTCCGATCTCGTTGAGCGCGTCTTTGAGCTCCTCGAGCTTCGACGGGCGCGTGATGATCTCGATCTTCGTCAATTTCTGTTCCATGTCAAATCACTCCGTTTTTGGGCGTCGACGACGCGATCGATATTGTTTCCGAATCCGCATTGCCGAAAAAGCTCGGCGCGCCCGTGAACAATCCGACCGTGTAGCCGCGCTCGCCATGCTCGACCAGATCAAGTCCGTTCACTTCTTCGTCCGCATCCGCGCGGAGCGTCGAGATGTTGTCGACAATCTTATACAGCACCGTCGAGCCGATTACCGCAAATGCAATCGCCACAAACACCGAGATCAACTGCGCTATAAACAAATTCGTTTCGCCGTAGAAAATGCCGTTCGCGCCGTCGGGATTGATCGCCGTCGTTGCCCATAAGCCCGTCGCAATCGAGCCCCAGATGCCGCCGATCCCATGCACTCCGAACGCGTCGAGCGAGTCGTCATAACCGAATCGCTCTTTTAAAATCGCAACCGCCGTGTAGCAAATGCCTCCTCCGAGCAATCCGATTGCGATCGAAGGGAGCGGCTCGACGAAGCCCGCGGCGGGAGTGATTGCCACAAGCCCGGCAACGCCGCCCGAAACCGCGCCGATGATCGTCGGCTTGCCGTTGCGAATCCATTCCGGCAGAACCCAGCCGAGCACTCCGGCAGCAGCCGCCGCTTGCGTGACGACGAATGCATTTGCCGCCAGTTCGTTCGCGCCGAGCGCACTGCCCGCGTTAAATCCGAACCACCCGAACCACAGGAATGCCGCGCCGAGTACCGTCATCGGAACGTTGTGAGGAACCATTGCCGTGCGCCCGTAGCCGTGCCGTTTGCCGAGCAGAAGGCAGATCGTCAAGCCGCTTACGCCGCTCAAAATGTGAATGACGAGTCCGCCGGCGAAGTCGAGCGCGCCGAGTTCTGCCAAAAAGCCGCCGCCCCAAACCCAGTGCGCCATCGGATTGTATATCAGCACTGCCCAGAGGAGCATCAGTAAGGCGAAGCCGCGAAACTTCATGCGCTCTGCGAATGCGCCCGTTATCAGCGCGGGAGTCAATGCCGCGAACATGCATTGGAAGGCAACAAACGCGAGTTCCGGAATTGTCGTGCCTTCGAGAATGTTCATGCCGACGCCGCTCAATCCGATTTTTGACAGATCGCCGATCAAGCCGTTCACGTCCGGACCGAACGCCATCGTATAGCCGAGCAGAATGAACTCGACCGAAATCATTCCGAGGATGAACATCGACTGCATTATAGTCGTCAGCACGTTCTTCGATCGAACCATGCCGCCGTAAAAAAGCGCGAGCGCGGGAGTCATGATGAAAACCATTGCCGCCGAGATTAAAACCCAAGCCGTGTCGCCTGCATTAATCATATCAATCAAACCTTTCGTCGAATGTAGTCGATCGACAAGGACATTGTACTTACAGCGGCGAATGAAGTCAATCGTTGCAACATTTGTATATCTGATTCTTCGATTGCATACAACGTGCAAACATTTTTCGGCGAGGGATTGAATGAAATGAATCCGGTTGTTTTTGATAATCTGAATCAAACCGTCTGCGACGATCTGAAGAAAGTCATTCGCAAGAGAAGTAAAATTGCCGTTGCCGCTCCATGTTTTTCGCTTTACGCCTACGACGCGCTGAAGAAACAGCTCGAGTCCGCCAAGGAGTTTCGATTTGTGTTCACCACTCCGACTTTTGTCGAAAAACTTGACGATAAAGTTCAACGCGAATTTGTCATATCGAAACTGAAACGCGAGCGAAGTCTCTACGGCACGGAGTTCGAGCTCAAATTGCGCAACGAAATGACTCAACGCGCCGTCGCTCGCGATTGCGTCGCTTGGCTCCGACGATGTGCAAAATTCAAATCGAACGTCACCGACGAATATGTCAATGCCTTCATGCTTGTCGAAACGCCCGACGACAGAGTTGTTTACCAGCCTTTGAACGGTTTTACGAGCGTAGGTTTGGGCTGCAAGCGCGGAGATTGTCTGTCCAACATCGTCAGTCGTCTCGGCAATCCGGAATCGAAAACGTATTTTCAAGTCTTTGAATCGCTGTGGAATGATCGTAATCGATTGCGAGATGTTACCGAGACCGTCATCGAAAATCTCTCGAGCGTTTACAAAGAAAATTCGCCGTCTCTGATATATTTCATGACGCTCTTCAACGTCTTCAACGAATTTCTCGTCGACATTTCCGAAGATGTTCTGCCGAACGAAGCAACCGGTTTCAAGCAGAGCGCAATTTGGTCGATGCTCTTCGATTTTCAGCGCGATGCCGTGCTCGCGTGCATCAATAAGCTCGAAATGTACAACGGCTGCATTCTCGCCGACAGCGTCGGGCTCGGCAAAACTTTTTCCGCACTCGCCGTTATCAAGTACTACGAAAATCGAAACAAATCCGTGCTCGTCCTTTGCCCGAAAAAACTCGCCGACAATTGGAATACATTCAAGTACAACTACAAAAACAATCCGATTGCCGAAGATCGGTTGCGATATGATGTGTTGTTTCATACCGATCTGCTTCGCGAGCGCGGCGAATCGAACGGGATCGACCTCTCGCGGATCAATTGGAGCAACTATGATCTCGTTGTCATCGACGAGTCTCACAATTTCAGAAACGGCGGAGATTATATCGGCGACGAGCTGCGCGAAAATCGTTACCTCCGATTGCTGAACAAAGTCATTCGAGAAGGCGTCAAAACGAAAGTGCTGATGCTTTCGGCGACGCCCGTCAACAATCGATTTTTGGATTTGCGCAATCAGTTGGCGTTGGCATACGAAGGCAAGGCGGAGCTTTTGGACGAGAAGCTGAATACATCAACACCCGTCGGCGACATCTTCAAACAAGCTCAACAGGCATTCAACGCTTGGATCTGTCTGCCGACAAGCGATCGAACAACCGAAAATCTCTTGAAGCGATTGGACTTTGACTTTTTCGAGTTGCTCGACAGCGTAACAATCGCCCGCTCGCGCAAACACATCGAACGATATTACAACGCCGAAAAGATTGGCAAATTTCCCGAACGTCTTAAGCCGATATCGCGCCGCCCGCCCCTGACCGATCAGCCCGACACGATTACCTGCAATGAAATTTACAATCGGCTGACCGAGCTCTCTCTCGACATTTATACTCCGTCTGCATACATTTTTCCGAGCCGTCTGTCGAAATATGTCACGTCGACCGAGTCCGGCTCGAATCTCACACAAGACGGACGCGAACTCGGCATTCAACGCTTGATGCGCATCAATCTTTTGAAGCGACTCGAGAGTTCCGTGCATTCGTTCCGATTGACTTTGAACAGGATGCTCGACAAAATCACAAAAACAATCCGACTCACAGAAAAATTCGAGCAAGACAACGGAGCGGAATTGATCACCGCCGCCGGCAAACCGATCGACATCGACGATGAAGATCAAAACACCGAGTACTTCACCGAGTGGAAAAACATTCGCATCGATCTGCGAGATATGGATCGCGTGCGTTGGCGGGATTCGCTGTCGAAAGACGCCGACATCATCAACGATTTGCTCGAGGCGATCAAGGGCATTACTCCCAAGCACGACGAGAAGTTGAAAACTCTGTTGAATTTGATCGCAAACAAGATCGAAAATCCGATCAACGGCGGCAACAAAAAAATTCTGATCTTCGCCGCTTTCGCCGATACCGCCGAGTATCTTTTCGAGCATGTCAGCAAGTTCGTCAAAACAAAATACGCTCTCGAAACGGCACTCGTCACCGGCACCGGCAGTGGACGCAGTACCGTCAAAAAACTTCACGGCTTGAATGACATCTTGACATGCTTCTCACCCGTATCGAAGAATCGCGACGTTTTGATGCCGAATGGTGCGCCCGATATCGACGTTCTCATCGCAACCGATTGCATTTCCGAAGGGCAAAATCTTCAGGATTGCGATTACTGCATCAACTTCGACATTCATTGGAATCCCGTGCGGATTATTCAGCGTTTCGGCAGAATTGATCGCATCGGCAGTCCGAACGCGCAAATTCAGTTGGTAAATTTCTGGCCCGATCTCACTCTCGACGAATACATCAATCTGAAGGCGCGCGTCGAGAACAAAATGAAGCTCGCGGTTATGGCGGCGACCGGCGACGACAATCTTCTCAGTCCGGAAGAAAAGGGCGACCTCGAATATCGTCGACAGCAATTGGAGCGTCTGCAGGATGAAGTGATCGATCTCGAGGATATGACGAACGGCGTTTCGATTACCGATCTCGGTTTGAACGAGTTTCGGCTCGATCTGTTGGATTACATCAAAACGCACGGCTCATTAGACAACAAACCGCTCGGCTTGCATGCCGTGACGAAGGCAATCGGCAATGACGGCAAGATCATCAATGATTACCTCGATCCGAAAAAACTGTTGGATACGATGCGCGCGCTCTGTCGCGGCAATGACGAGCCGATTGTCGAACTCTGTCGAACCTTCAACGCCGAAACCGACGACGGACGCAATATGACGGCGATCTCGAAACTGCTTAACGATGCGATCGAATCCGTCATCGAAAAGAAAAACGAAAGCGACATCAAAAGTCTGTTTCGCCCCGGCGGCACGACGGCTTTGCTTTCTCCGATTGCGGGCATTGACGATTAGATCGAGATCATCGAGCTGAGCCGCGACGGCTTGTATCGAGCGTGCGCCGCATACAAAAACGGATCGATCTCCAAAAATTATTTCTACACCGGCCGGTTTTCGGAAGGCGAATTGCCTCTCGCCGATGATATTTGTCTGATCGAAAGG
>ERZ842401.5454-NODE-5454-length-14107-cov-4.016510_pt1 | contig 14107 bp, 14 predicted proteins | sample MGYA00521270_ERZ842401 | MGnify/ENA primary metagenome ERZ842401 (study PRJEB31892, sample SAMEA3878208) | bioreactor metagenome | biome: Moose rumen | place: Sweden | collected 2011-10 | study: EMG produced TPA metagenomics assembly of the PRJEB12797 data set... | reverse complement strand
GAATTATGGTCAAAATAATTCAAGTTTCGCACCAGGTCGATGGCCTTGTCCGGCAGGTAGCGGTCCACGATATACCGTGCGGAAAGCTCCACCGCCGCCTGAATGGCCTCCTCCGTGATGGTCACCTTGTGGTGGGCCTCGTACCGGTCCTTCAGGCCCCGAAGGATCTCAATGGCTTCCTCCTCCGAGGGCTCTCCCACCATCACCGGCTGAAATCTCCGCTCCAGGGCGGCGTCCTTCTCGATGTGCTTGCGGTACTCGTTGATGGTGGTGGCCCCGATGACCTGGAAATCGCCCCGGGCCAGCGCGGGCTTGAGGATATTGGCCGCGTCGGTAGAGCCCTCCGCTGAGCCCGCCCCAATGAGGGTGTGCAGCTCGTCGATGAACAGGATGACGTCGCCGTCGTTCTTCACTTCGTCCATGGCGCTCTTGATGCGCTCCTCAAAGTCTCCCCGGTACTTGGCGCCGGCCACCATGCCGGTCAGGTCCAGGGAGATCAGCCGCTTGCCCTTGATGGTCTCCGGCACCTCGCCGGCCCGTATCTTCAGGGCCAATCCTTCCGCCACGGCGGTCTTTCCCACCCCGGGCTCTCCAATGAGCACCGGGTTGTTCTTGGTCCGACGGGAGAGGATCTGCACTACCCGCTGGATCTCTTCCTCCCGGCCGATCACCGGGTCGATCTTTCCCTCCGCGGCCAGTTGAGTCAGGTCTCGGCCAAACTGGTCCAGGGCCGTCTTCTCCTCGTTTCCCGGCCGGGACGGGTCTCCTGCTTTGGCAGGAGCCTCCCCCGGCTGCCGGAGCAGCTGGGACAGGGCCTGAGTGAGCCGGTCGGTATCCACCTTCATCAGCTGGAGGAACCGCATGCCAAAGCAGGCCTGGTCCTCCATGACGCCGATAAGCAGATGCTCGGTATTCACCGAAGTACTGTGCATCCGGGCAGCAGCCATGGCGGAGATCTGCAGGATGCGCTGGGTGCGGGGCGTCAGGTCCTCCGGGGTCAGCTGGGTGGGCTCCCCCACCCGTACCCGCTCCCGGACCAGGGTCTCATACCCCTCCGCTGTGACGCCGGCCGCCTGCAGCGCCTGATAGGCCAGCCCGCTGCCTTCCTTCAGCAGCCCCAGCACCAGGTGCTCGCTGCCGATATTCTCACTGCCCAGCTCCTGTGCGGAGGTCAGGGCCAGATTCAAGGCCTGATTGGCCTTTTCCGAAAAACCGTTGAATTGATACACCTTCCATTTCCCCTTTATCTCGATGTTATCCCGGCAGGGCGACGCCGCTGCAGGCCTCTCGGACCAGCTGGGCCCGCAGGGTATCCCGCTCTTTCTGCGTCATGGACCGGCCTGCTCTCACCGTGAGGGTAGCCGGCTGGGTCTCCAGCTCCAGGGCGTTGAGCGCCTCGGGAGAAACGCCCTCGATCAGTCCGGCGGAAAGCCCGAAGCGCAGAGCCGACAGCAGCTCGCTGCACTCCCGGGAGGAGAGGAGCCGAGCGCTTTTCAGCAGGCCGGCTGCCCGGTCCACCTTGTCCTGGATCAGCAAGTCCTCCCCCATTTGCCGGCGGGCCTGGCGCTCCTGGCTCTCCAGCTGCCGGGTGATGGCCGCCAGGTTCTCGATAGCCTCTCCTTCGCTGAGCCCCAGGGTGATCTGATTGGACAGCTGATACTGCGCCCCGGACACCCTGGAGCCCTCTCCATAGGTGCCCCGAAGGGTCAGCCCCAGCTTGGAAAAGTTCGCCGCCACCCGCTCCATGGCGCCGCTCTCTGTCATCGCCGGCAGGTGCAGCATGGCCGAAGCCCGCATGCCGGTCCCCAGGTTGGTAGGACAGTGGGTCAGGTAGCCCAGCTCCGGGTCAAAGGCGAAGCGCAGGGTCTCTCCCAGCAGGGTGTCGATGCGGTCGGCCCATTGAGCCGTCTCCTCCAGAGCCAGCCCCTCATGGAGCACCTGGATGCGCAGGTGGTCCTCCTCGTTGATCATGATGGAGATGCGCTCGTCAGACGACAGCAGCAGCGCCCGCCCCTCCCGGGAGGAGATGAACTCAGGGCTCACCAGGTGACGCTCCACCAGGGAGACGGCCTCCGCGTCGGAAAGCTCCTCCAGGGGCACGAACTCCACCGGCTGGCCCAGGGCCGCACCGCGAGCCAGCAGCGCCTCCCGGACCTGGGCGATCACGCTCTCCAGATCTTTCTTCTTGGCCTTCCCGGGAAACGGAACGTCCGCCAGGTCCCGGGCCAGCCGGACCCGGGTGCTCAGGACGATATCGTTGTCCGCCCCGGGGCACTCATACCATTTTTTGCTGGCCTTATCCATGGCGTTCCATCTCCTTGATCTCGTCCCGCAGCACAGCGGCACGCTCATAGTCCTGGGCCTCCACCGCCTGCTGCAGCAGCCGTTTCTTCTCCTCCAGCTCAGGGACCTCCACTGCCACCAGAGGGCTCACCTGAGGCACCAGCTTCAAGGCGGAGCCAATAGGCTTCTTGCCCCGGTGCTGAGCCGTCCCGTGAAGCTTCAGGATGGTGGGGGTCAGCTCCTTTCGGAAGGTAAAGTAACACTGGGCACAGCCCACCTTTCCCGCCCGGGCGATCTCCCGGAAGGTGGCCCCACAGCACTCGCAGCGCTTTTCCGCGGGCAGGTCGGCGGGAGCACCCATCATCCCGCCCAGCAGAGCGCCCAGGTCCATCCCCGGACCGAAAAACGCCCCGACGCCCAGCTTCCGGGCGCAGGCGTCGCACAGGTGCAGCTGGGTCAGCTGCCCTTCGGAGATCTCTTTGATCAGCGTGGTAGCCTGCCGCTCCCCACAGGATTGACAAAGCATAAGCATCCTCCTCTATCGTCTGGTGGCGGCCAGCATATTCTTGAAGATACTGGCCCGGGTGGCATTGCGCAGTTCCTTGGGCAGCACGGCCAAGGTCTTCTCCGAAACGGCGGAGAAGATCAGGTCGGCGGCCTCCTTGGTAATGCCCCCGCTCTGGACCATATTGCTCAGCATCACTCGGGCGGCGGCCTCGTCCAACTCGTCCCCGATATTGTTCACCAGGTGCATGACCATATCCGGCCCGCTGATCTGCAGGCGGGTGATGCGGATATACCCGCCCCCGCCCCGGCGGCTCTCCACCAGGTAGCCCTGCTCCGGGGTGAACCGGGAGGTGAGCACATAGTTGATCTGGCTGGGCACACACCCCAGAGACCCGGCAAGCTCATTGCGCTGGATCTCTGCAACGCCGTTTTCCTCCTGAAGCAGCCGTAAAATATACGCTGCTACGCTGTCACTGATACGCATTGACTCACTTCCTCGCTTTTGCCTTTGACTTTCTTTGACTTTAATTATACAGAAATCTTCTCATTCGTCAAGTGCCAGAATTGTAAAACTTCCGTGAACTCCACTGCGCCAGAGAAGTGTCACATCTTTTGCCTTGCGCCATAAGATGAAGTATCAACCATAAGGAGGCGCACGACTATGTGTAATAGCAATTGCAGCAACTGGATCGTCCTGATCCTCATTATCCTGATCCTGGGCGGCGGCAACTTCGGCGGCTGCGGCAACAACAACTGTGGCTGCGGCAACAACAACTGTGGCTGCAACGACTGCGGCTGCGGGTGCTGATCTCGCCGGAAGGCAACAAAAAAGGGCGCTGTGGGAACACAGCGTCCTTTTTCTGTACTTTACTTACCCGGGCATGGACTCCAGGGCCTGCTCCAGAGCTTTGGCCAGCTGGTCGGGGCAGGAGGTCCCCTTCCCCGCGCAGTTGATGCCCTTGCACCGGGCGATGTAGTCCCCCACCTTCATACCCTGAGCCAAGGCGGCCACCCCCTGGGTGTTGCCGTGGCAGCCGCCGGTGAACTTCACTGAGCGGATCACGTCGCCGTCCAGCTCTACGTGGATGTTCCGGGAGCAAACGCCCCGAGGCTGATAATCAAATTCCATGCAGCTCATTCCTTTCCATTCCAAGCGTTCTCTTGCGCTTTTCATTCAGTACTCTATCAAACGGACAACTATCTGTCAAGGGACTCTTTTGTGAACAATGTCTCGGCGTTGAATTTGGCCCCGGAGACATTGAAGATGACGATGGATGCCGAGACCAGCAGGACGAACAGCCCCAACAGCGGTAGCGGACCGATATAGAACAGCCCGGAGAACTGCAGCAGATACAGGATCGTCAGGGGCACCAGCAGGTACCCGCTGGTCTGCAGCACCTCCTGGACCCCCTGGACTCGGGTCAGGATCAGGGAGACGAACACCACGGCAAAGAAGACCAGCGCCGGGGTGATCAGCAGGGCGATGATGATCCACTCCAGGCTCAGGAAGAAGGGCGCTCCCAGCAGTAGCTCCAGAATGGACACCGTGATGGCGAACACGGTAAAAGACACCCAGGAAATGAGCAGGGACAGCAAGGAGCAGGCTGTCACCTTGGCGTTATAGATAGAGCGGGACGGCAGTGCGGAGAGGAACAAGCTCTCCAGGGTATGGCCCTCCTTCTCCCCGGCAAAGGAGCACGCCGCGGAGGCCACCCCGCACACGGCGGGGATGCACAGATAGAACAACGGGCACAGCAGCTTCGTCACCGTCTCCATCCAGATCTGCTTGGAGGTGCCCTCCTGCCGGGAGAGCAAGGCCCGCACCTCCTGGGAGGGCACAGTGGCCTCGGGAAGCAGATTGATGGCGATATAGGCCGCCACGGGCAGCAGCACCGCCCCGATGATGGGCACGGAGAGCAGCAGGGTCCGGATAGCCGGAGCCCCCCAAATGGCCTGGATATCTTTTCCCACCAGGACGGACTCCGCCCTGGAGAACAGGCGCTTACGGCTCCGCTGGGCTCGGATCGTCTCCGTCCTCCGGCGGCTGGGAGTCGTCTCCCCCGTCTTCCGTGCGCTCATTTTCTTCCCCTCCTCGATGGACGCCGCCCACCAGAACGGCGTCATAGATCTCCTGCAGCATGGGCTGGATCATCCGAGCCTCGTACAGCGGAATGCCCGACGCCACCGTGTCGGCGATGATCCGGGCCATCTCATCCTGCCCGGCGACTTCCTTGGTCCACAGGCCGTCTTCCCCCTGGGTGAATCCCCGGGGGCCTTTCTCAGCCTCCCCGATGCGCAGCTCCGCCTGATACCGGACGTCGGCGCCTTGCCGCAGGGTCTCGAAATCTCCCTTGGCCACCAATCGGCCATCCTGCAGCACCCCGAACTGATCGCACAGATCCTGGGCAAACAGCAGGTTCTGGGTGGTCAGCAGCAGGGACAAGCCCTCCTCTTCCCGCAGGCTGCAAAGGACGCTGCGGATGCGCTGGCCGGTCTCCTGGTCCGGGCCCTCCAGGGGCTCGTCCATCAACAGCACCTTCGGCCGATGGATCAGCGCCCGGGCCAGGGCGCCCCGATAGAGCACGCCAGTGGGCATGTCGTCCACCTTTTCGTCCCGCCAATCCCAGATATCCAGCTCATGGAGCAGGAAGGAGCTCCGCTCCGAGATCTCGTTCTCCCGCAGGCCGTTGAGCCCGGCGAAGACCCGCAGGTTTTCCGTCAGGGTCATGTCCGCGTAAAGCTGGGCGCTGTCCAGCACCGTGCCGCTGACCAGATGGCACCGTTCGCTTTCAAAAAACGGTGAAAATCCCAGGACCTCGCACTCCCCGGAGGTGGGCCGGCACAGCCCAGCCAGCAGGCGGATCAAGGTAGTCTTTCCCCCGCCCTTGCCGGAGAGGCAGCCGAAAAAGGTCTGCTCCGGCACCTGCAGGGTGATCCGGTCCAATGCCGTCACAGGGCCGAATTGCTTGGTCAGCTCATAGAGAGCGATGGCGTCCATATCTCTCGGTCTTCCCTTCCCTTAATGCTGCCGTACGTCGGAGGTGCCGTGCTCCCGCAGGTAGGTAGCCTCCAGGTCCGCCAGGTGGAGCTTCACCGCCAGCGGGTACTTATCGTAGGCGGCGCTGATGGCAAAGCTGCCGCCCCTGGCGGCCTCGTCAAAGCCGCCCATGTGCCAGCGGATGGCCATGGCCTCCGCGGGCTTGAGCCGCAGGAAGCGCTCAATAAGAAAGACAGACTTTTCCCCATGGCCGAAAGGAAAGGCGTCCTCCACCACGTAATAGGGCTTTTTCTCCCACTGGCCGGTCTCCTCGTTCTTCACATTGCGGGTGGAGACCTTATAGAACTGGGCCTTGCAGATATCGTGGAGCAGCCCGCAGAGAGCAAAGCTCTCCTCGCTGTCCCCTTCCTCGAAGTACCGCTCCCGCAGGACCTTGTACACGTTGATGCTGTGCTGCACCAGGCCGAACTCGCAGGCGCAGTGGAACTTGGTGCTGGCTGGGGCGGTAAAGAAGTCCGTGGTGCCCAGCCAGGCCAGCAGCCTGTCTCCGCCCTCCCGGGTCACGTGCTCCCGAAAGAGAGCGGAAAACTCCTCCTGATAGGGATTGGCGGCCATATCCTCCATGAGATCTCCTCTTTTCTCCGATTTTCCCCAGTATAGCACAGTTCTCCCGGGATGACAAACCCCCAGCGGGAAAAAGATGTTCTCCGCAGCAAAAAGCCCGGCAGGTTTCTCCCCGCCGGGCCTGGAACTCACTGGATGTGCTTCTTCAGAAACTGTACCGCCATGCCGATGTCCTTCTCCGGGTCCTCCCCCACTTCCCGCTCGATGGTCAGGAAGCCCTTGAAGCCGATGTCGTTCAGGGCTTTCAGGTAGTTGGGGAAGTCCACGTCGCCCTCGCCCAGGGGCAGCTCGATAAAGGAGGGGTCCGCCAGCATATCAGCCTCCACCATGCCGTACAGGATCTCCGGATCCTGAAAGTACAGGCGCTTGCCGTCCTTGGCGTGGGTGTGGACGATATAGTCCTTCAGGGTATAGACCGCCTGGACCGGATCGTCCCCGGTGACCATGACGAAGTTGGCCGGGTCCAGGTTTACCGCCACCCCGGTGGAGTGCAGGCTGTCCAGGAAGGCTTTCAGGGTCACGGCCTTCTCCGGGCCGGTCTCCACGGCAAAGTGAGCCTGGAGGGAATCGGCATATTCCGCCAGCTGGCCGCAGGCGTCCTGCATCACCGCATAACGGGGGTGCTTGGGGTCCTCCGGCACCACACCAATGTGGGTGGTGACCACGTCAGTCTCAAGGTCCTTGGCCAGATCGAGGATGCGCTTGCTGCGCTCGATCATCGCCGGGTTCTTCTCCGGGTGCACGAAGGCCCCGATATCTCCGCACAGAGCGGAGATTGTCAAGCCGTGGTCCTTCACAGCCTTCAAAAACTCCCGGCGTTTCTCCGCCGTCATCTCTTCGGGAGACATCTCCCCCTGGGTAGCATATACCTGGATGCCCTGGGCCCCCAGGGTCTGAGCCTTATCCAGGGCGGAAGCGATATCCACCCGGAAGGAATCCAGCATCACACCAATGGAAAAAGGATACATGGTCCTCAGCCTCCTTTGGTCAGGTCGATCTCATGGTGGCTCTCGGCGGAGTCGTAAATGGCCTGCATCATCTCCGCGGTGACGATCACCGTGTCGATATGGGAGGCCAGCTTTTCGCCGGTCTTGCAGCATCGCACGAAGGCGTCGATCTCGTGCTGGAACATGTCCCCGGTCTCGAACTCGGGAGTGTAGCTGACCAATGCGCCGTTCTCCGTGGTGTACAGGGTGAAGTCTCCCCCATAGATCAGCCGGATGCCGCCCTTATCGCCCATGAAGTCGATATAGCGGTCTTCCACGCCGATATTCTGGGCCCAGGCGCCGTTGACGGTGATCACCGGCCCGTCCGTGCGGATCAGAGCCGTGACGGAATCGTCCACATCGTAGGTGCCGTTATAATCCGGCGGGCCGGCCCACATATCCTTGTAGACGTAGCCTTTCATATCCTTGCCCAGCTTGCAGAAGGTCTCCCCGGTGACGGTGCGCACCTTGGGGTCGCCGCAGCAGTACATGACGATATCCAGATAATGCACGCCCCAGTCGATAAGAGCCCCGCCCCCGGCGATGGCCTTGGTGGTAAAGGCGCCGCCCAGCCCGGGGATGGACCGGTGGGCCCGGAAGCTCACATAGACATGGTGGATGTTTCCCAGCTTGCCGGACTGGATGTACTCCCGGATGCGGTTGACGCTCTCGTTGAAGCGGTTGACCACCCCGATATTCAGCACCTTTCCGGTCTCATGCTGGGCCTTTTGCATCTCCAGGGCCTCGGAATAGACCCGGGCGGCAGGCTTCTCGCAAAGCACGTTTTTCCCGGCCCTCAGGGCGTCGATGGCGATCTGGGCGTGGACGTTATTGGGGGTGCACACGGACAGCGCCTCGATCTCCGGGTCCTCCAGCGCCTCATGGTAGTCCACGATGGCCGTGCCGCAGCCGTACCTTTCCACAGCGCCCTGGGCACGCTCCGGGAGGATATCGCAGAAATACTTGATCTCCGCCTCCTCGTTCTTCAGGTAGGACGGGATGTGGGCGGCGTTGGCAATAGTACCGCAGCCGATGACAGCAACTTTCATCAGGATCACAACTCCTCTCCGATTAGTTCGGTCTTTCTCCGATTATACTGCAACGGCGCGGAATTGCAAGGGGGTGCCACAGGTTTATTTCCGGATGGAAAACAGCCCGGAGAAAACCTCCGGGCTGCCGCTGCGTGACCAAGTCTGTAAGCCGAGTTCTGTCTTGAACAGTCATCTATCTTGGCCTGCCGTTGCCGACAGGCTCACGCCACCTCCTCGGAACGCGCAGGGCACGCTTGCAGTTGAGTGCAGTTCCTCCACGGTGTTGCTTCGGATAGGGTTTGCAGGGCCGCGGGGTCTCCCCCGCGCCGGTGAGCTCTTACCTCGCCTTTCCACCCTTGCCTGCAGTGCAGGCGGTATCTCTCTGTTGCACTTTCCCTGGGGTCGCCCCCGGCGGCGGTTAGCCGTTATCCTTGCCCTGGGAAGCTCGGACTTTCCTCAGACGGGGGATCTCTCCCATCGCCCGCGACTGTCCGGCTTGCTCACGCACCTGCTATTCTATCGGAAAAGCAGGCCATCTGTCAATAGTTGTTTTCCGAGAGCATCCGGTGCTTCTCGTCCCACAGGGCCTGGGAAAGGTCCACATAGTAGGTGTGAGGGTTCTCGAAGCGGGTGACCTCCTCCCAGAGGGTGTCCACCTGAGCCTGGCAGTAGGCCTTGATAGCGTTCAGCGCCCGAGGCGTGTACACACACTGGCCGCCCTTGAAGATCTGATTCATCAGGGGCACCGCCCGGAAGTTCTCCACGGTCTTGCGCTTCCAGGTGTGCTCCGGGTCGAAGATCACATAGGGCTTCTCGTCGTCGATGACCTCGTCGTGCAAGGTGATCACATCCGCGATGGCCTTGTCCGTCTCCCGGTCATACAGGCGCCAGAGGGACTTGAAGCACGGGGTGGTGATCTTGGTCACATTCTCGCTGATCTTGATCTTGGGATGGATGGTCCCCTGCTCGTCCTCCACGGCCACCAGCTTGTACACGCCGCCGAACACCGGCTCCGAGCTGGAGGTGATCAGCCGCTCTCCCACGCCGAAGGAGTCCACCTTGGCCCCCTGCATCAGCATGTCCCGGATCAGCAGCTCGTCCAGGGAGTTGGAGGCGCAGATCTGGCAGTCCTCGTACCCGGCCTCGTCCAGCATCTTCCGGGCTTTCCGGGAAAGGTAGGTGATATCGCCGCTGTCGATACGGATGCCGCCCGGCCGCAGGCCCTGGGGCTTGAGCACCTCGTCGAACACCTTGATGGCGTTGGGTACCCCGGACTTCAGCACGTTGTAGGTGTCCACCAGCAGGGTGCAGTTCCGGGGATAGGCAGTGGCGTAGGCCTTGAAGGCCTCATATTCGGAATCGAAAAGCTGCACCCAGCTGTGGGCCATAGTACCCAGAGCCGGCACGCCGAACAGCCGATCGCTGATGGTGCAGGCCGTGCCCACACAGCCCCCGATATAGGCCGCCCGGGCCCCGTATACGGCCCCATCAAAGCCCTGGGCCCGACGGGAGCCGAACTCCATCACCGCTCTCCCCTGGGCTGCCCGGACGATGCGGTTGGCCTTGGTGGCAATGAGGCTCTGGTGGTTGACAGTGAGCAGGATCATGGTCTCCACGAACTGGGCCTGGATGGCAGGCCCCCGCACGGTGACGATCGGCTCTCCCGGGAAGATGGGCGTGCCCTCCGGGACGCACCACACGTCGCAGGAGAACTTGAAATCCGCCAGGTAGTCCAGGAAGCGGGGATCAAAAATGCCCCTGCCCCGGAGGTATTCGATGTCCTCCTTGGAGAAGGAGAGCTGGCTCAAATACTCCACCAGCTGCTCCACCCCGGCCATGATGGCAAAGCCCCCGTTATCCGGCAGCCGGCGGAAGAACATATCGAAATAGCAGATCCTGTCCTGGAAGCCGTTGACGAGATACCCGTTGGCCATGGTGATCTCGTAAAAATCAGTGAGCATGGTCAGGTTGCGACCGGTGGATAGATCTCCCATAAAACAGCCTCATTTCCTTGATTTTTCTTTATTATAGCAGTATTTTTGCAAAAGTACAGGTTATATTTCCAAAAGGGACATTGATTTTATTTTTTATCCACCGTATAATGCAGATGTGAGAAATCGGTACATCATATTTCTTTGAGAGGTGTCCTGTATGAGATTAAGGAACCAGCCCCTCGGGAATAAGAACTTAGTCGGCTCTCGTGTAGAAACAGCCCGGAAAAACCTAGGCATGAAACAGAAAGAGCTTCTGGCTCAGCTGCAGGTACGCGGGGTAGACCTGAACGCCTCCGGCCTGTCCAAGCTGGAAGGTCAGCTTCGCCAAGTCAACGACTTTGAGCTCCTGGCCCTGTCGGATATCCTCGGGGTCTCCGTGAAGTGGCTGCTGACCGGAAAAGAGAAGTAAGCGGTACCAAAAAGGACCTCCTGAGCGGATCAGGGGGTCCTTTCTTTTACGCTTTCAGCAGCTTCTCCGCCGCGGCCAGCCGCACGCAGACACACAGAAGCTGGGCGGCCAAAGCCAGCTCCTCCTCCGGCGGGAAGGAGGGAGCGATGCGGATATTGCTGTCCTTGGGGTCTTTCCCGTAAGGGAAGGTGGCGCCGGCGTCCGTCAGGGCCACTCCGGCCTCCGCGCACAGGCTGACGACCCGCTTAGCGCAGCCGTCCATCACATCCAGGTTGATGAAATATCCCCCGTTGGGCTTGCTCCACTGGGCCACGCCCAGGTCCCCCAGCTGCCGTTCCAGCGTCTCCTGGACGATCCGGAACTTGGGCTCCAGGATGGCCCGGTGGCCCTGCATCAGGTACTTCACCCCGTTGATATCGTGGAGGAACAGGATGTGCCGCAGTTGGTTGAGCTTATTGGGCCCGATGGTCTGCACGTTGGCTCGCTTCTTGACGTCCGCCATGTTCCGGGGGCTGCAGGCCAGAGCGGACACTCCCGCCCCGGGGAAGGTGATCTTGGAGGTGGAGGCGAAAATGAACACCTGGTCCTCTGTCCCCCGCTTCACGCATTCCTCGTAGAGATTCAGCAGCGTGTCCGGGGTGTCGGTCAGGTCGTGGACGCAGTAGGCGTTGTCCCAGATGATGCGGAAATCCTTGGCAGCCGGCTGCAGCGCCGCAAACCGGCTCACGGTCTCGTCGGAGTAGGTGATGCCCGAGGGGTTGGAATACTTGGGCACGCACCAGCAGCCCTTCACGGCGGGATCCTTCACGTATTCCTCGATCAGGTCCATATCCGGCCCGGTGGGCAGCATGGGGATGGGGATCATCTCGATATCGAAATACTCCGTGATGGCAAAATGCCGGTCGTATCCCGGCACCGGGCAGAGAAACTTCAGCTTCTCCTGGCGGCACCAGGGGGCGCAGCCGCCGTAGCCGTGGGTATACCCCTGGGAGATGATCTCATACATCAGCTGCAGGCTGGAGTTGTTCCCCAGCACGATCTGCTCCGCCGGCACGCCGATCATGGCACTGAAGATCTCCCGCATCTCCGGCAGGCCGTTCCAGACGCCGTAGTTCCGGCAGTCGTCCCCGTCGGAATTGGCAAACTCGCTGCGGGCATGCAAAGCTTCCAGCACCCCCAGGGCCAGGTCCAGCTGCTTGGCGCTGGGCTTGCCCCGGGCCATATTCAGGCTCAGTTTTTTGGCACGGAAGGCCTCGTATTCCTCTTTGGCTGCCTGATAGACCTGGACGATCTGCTCCCGGTCCATTTCCGCCAGCTTCATGGCAAACACTCCTCGTCTCCGGGTGGGATGAATCACCGCGGAATTCTGAAAATCATTTTTAGCGTCTCAGTTGGCCTAATTCTACCCTATCCAGCCAAAAAATGCAAGTTCATTTTCTTTTTCCTGCAAAAATGGAGGAAGTTTTCTGTTTTGCCCGGTTTCTGTCCTATGACGGCGGCAAAAACTGTTCACCTCTCTGAAAGTTGAAAAAACATCGAATTCGATTGCCGAAAGACCTGAAATGTGCTATCATGATAGTATCTTTTTCTGGAGAGGAGCAGGACTCTATGGGCGGTTTTTTCGGGGTGGTCTCGAAAGAGGATTGTCTTTTCGACGTGTTTTTCGGGACGGACTACCATTCTCACCTGGGCACCCGCCGTGCCGGCATGGCGGTCTACGATGACAAGAAGGGCTTCGATCGCGCCATCCATAACATCGAGAACTCCCCCTTCCGGACCAAGTTCGACAAGGACGTCTCCCAGATGAAGGGCAAAATGGGCATCGGTTGCATTTCCGACTATGAGCCCCAGCCTTTGATCGTACGCTCTCACCACGGCACTTATGCCATCGTCACCGTGGGGAAGATCAACAACACCGACCAGATCGTCTCCGATCTGTTTGCCAGCGGCTATTCTCACTTTCTGGAAATGAGCGGCGGAGAGGTCAACGCCACAGAGTTGGTGGCTGCCGTCATCAACCAGAAGGACAACCTCATCGAGGGCATCCGTTACGCCCAGGACGTCATCGACGGCTCCATGACCATGCTTATCCTCCCCCCCAAGGGCATCTATGCCGCCCGGGACAAGCTGGGCCGCACGCCCCTCTCCGTGGGCAAGAAGGAAGACGGCTGCTGCGTTTCCTTTGAGAGCTTTGCCTACCTGCACCTGGGGTACTCTTTTGAGCGAGAGCTGGGCCCCGGGGAGATCGCCATCGTCACGGCGGAGGGCGTGCAGACCCTTTCCGCTCCCGGGGAGAAAATGCGCATCTGCACCTTCCTGTGGATCTACTACGGCTATCCGTCCTCCGCCTACGAAGGCGTGGGCGTGGAGGAAATGCGCTACCGCTGCGGCTCCATGCTGGCCCGTCGGGACGACGCCTCTCCGGACACCGTGGCCGGCGTGCCGGATTCCGGGACCGCCCATGCCATCGGCTACGCCAATGAGTCCGGCATCCCCTTTGCCCGGCCCTTTATCAAGTACACCCCCACCTGGCCCCGGTCCTTTATGCCTACCATCCAGAGCAAGCGGGACCTCATTGCCCGGATGAAGCTGATCCCGGTCCAGGAGCTTATCAAGGACCGCAGCCTGCTGCTTATCGACGACTCCATCGTCCGGGGCACCCAGCTGCGGGAAGCCACCGAGTTCCTCTACCAGAGCGGCGCCAAGGAGGTCCACGTTCGGCCGGCCTGCCCGCCGCTGGTGTTCTCCTGCAAGTATTTGAACTTCTCCCGGTCCACCTCTCTGATGGACCTGATCACTCGCCGGGTCATCAAGGACCTGGAGGGCACGGAAGAGCCCGAGAACCTGGCGGCCTACGTCAACCCCGACGACCACCACTACACCGCCATGCTGGAGGAGATCCGCAAGCGGCTGAACTTTACCTCTCTTCGGTACCACCGGCTGGACGACATGATCGAGAGCGTGGGCATCGATAAGTGCAAGCTCTGCACCTACTGCTGGGACGGCCGGGAATGAGACTCCCGCTGGAAAACATTACAGCTTAAATCAGCCCGTTCGCCGTGCTATAGTGAAGCTGTCCTCGAGAGACAAAAAACTCTTTAGAAGGTGGCACGGTATGTGTAATTGGAACACCATTTGGCAGCTCCTCTGCCAGCTGTGCTGTTTCGGCTGCTAAACGGAACAGTGCTAAAAAGCCCCCGGAAAACCGGGGGCTTTCGTATTTGTAGCTTCAGCGAAAAGAACCACCAGCTTTGCTGGTGGGATTAAAATCTTTA
>ERZ842401.5453-NODE-5453-length-14112-cov-5.420787_pt1 | contig 14112 bp, 11 predicted proteins | sample MGYA00521270_ERZ842401 | MGnify/ENA primary metagenome ERZ842401 (study PRJEB31892, sample SAMEA3878208) | bioreactor metagenome | biome: Moose rumen | place: Sweden | collected 2011-10 | study: EMG produced TPA metagenomics assembly of the PRJEB12797 data set... | reverse complement strand
AGGCTGCCGAATACTACAAAAAAGCAGTTGCACTTGATCCGAATGATATTGATTTAAGACTTTCTTATGCAAAAATCCTCGACAAAATCAGCCGTGAAGATGAAGCCGTTGAGCAATATAATCTTATACTCTCAAAAACCGGCAACAACAAGGATATTTTATATGCATTAGAAAGGATTTATAAAAGCAAACTTGAGGAAAATCCGACAGATGCCGCAATTACTGCAAATCTTGGTGCAATCATGCAAAAAGAGGGTAAATTTAATGATGCATTAAATTATTATTCAAAAGCTCAAGCTCTTAATCCTCAAGACATAAATACAAGAATTAATGTCGGAACTTTATACCAGCAAAAAGGTGATTATAAGACAGCGATTAACGCTTATGATTCGGTTTTAATAATGTATCCGAATAATACGAGCGCAAACCTTTATAAAGGGCAGGCTTATGAAGCTTTAGGCGACAATGAAAAAGCAATGGCACAATATAAAAAAGCGCTGGCTTCAGAACCTAATAATGTGGAAGTTAAAAATTCAATTCTTTCTCTTACCAGAAAAACAATGACACCTGCCGAATTCATAGCTCATATTAAAAGCACGTCAGGCGCTGAAGCAGGTAATATGATTTATGATTACGCACTTCAACTTCACAAAGACAACAAAATTGACGATGCTATCACAATGTATTCGGAAGCCTTAAATTTAATGGTTAACACGCCTGAAATTTATGCAAATTTGGCTATTGCGCAGAGTCAAAAAAAAGATTTCACCTCCGCAATGAATACTTTAAAAATAGCAAGTGCAAAATTTCCAACCAGCGGACAGATAAAAGATACGTATAAATCTATATCTACGGAATTTAATGATGGTATTCTTGATGCTGCAGCTACACTATACAATCAAGGTAAGTATGAAGATGCAATAAAAAAATACAATGAAGTTGTTCCGCAAACCTTTAATACAAACCTTGCAATAGCATCTTCTTACCAAAACTTGAAGGACTATGATAAAGCGATAGAATATTACCAAAAGGCGTTGGCAATGAAATCAGACTCAAATACAGCTTATTATATAGCTGCATTATATGCCGATAAAGGCGATATACAAAACGCCATAAGCTTTGCTGATAAAGCAATTTTAATTGATAACAACAATAGTGATGCAATTTCATTGAAAAAAGATTTGGAAGATAATGTTGCTGCAGGAAATCTTCAACAAGCAATAGAGCTTTTTGATAAGGAAAATTATGATGAAAGCCTTGTACTATTGAATAAAATACTATCCTCAGACAATCAAAATTCTTATGCACTATACTATAGAGGAATGATTTACGATGCAAAGAGTAATTATAACGGCGCTATTGCTGATTATAAAAAAGCTTTGAGCATAAACACCAGTTCTGATTTGGCAGTTGTGAATTATTTAATCGCCGTGGATTACGATAATTTGAAGCAGTGGACAAATTCCAAAACTTATTATCAATCATTTTTAGACAGTTACCAAACAGATGACGAATACAGGAAATATGCTCAATCGAGAATTGATGAGTTGAAAAACGTAAAATAGATGGCTGACAGAGTTAAAAATTTAATATCATCAAGAGTGTCATTGGCCCCGATGGCAGGAATTACCGACTATGTTTTGAGGGGTTTGGTCAGAAAATATTCAAAATCAGCACTCTTGACGACAGAGATGATAAGTTCCGAATACTTAAAACAGGTTCAGGCCGGAGATATTTTAAAAACTGATGAAATTCAACATCCGATATCATTTCAAATTTCGGGGCATAAACCTGAGCTTATGGCGCAGGCTGCAAAATTTTTGAGCAGCAGAGCAGATATGATAGACATTAACATGGGATGTCCGGTAAACAAGGTTGTAAAAGGTCAAGACGGTTCGGCTTTGATGAGAAATATTCCGCTTGCCAAAGATATTGTTATTGCCGTAAAGGAAAGTACCGAGCTTCCCGTTAGCGTTAAATTCAGACTCGGTTACACCCAAGATAAGATGAATTTTGTTGAATTCGGTCAGGCAATGCAGGAGGCTGGTGCAGAATTTATAACGCTGCATGCCAGAACTCGCGCCCAATTATATAGCGGAAATGCCGATTGGTCCAAAATTAAGGATTTGGTACATAATGTTGATGTTCCTGTATTTGCAAACGGCGATATAAAATGTGTTGAAGATGCGATTAAATGTCTTGAACAATCAGATGCTTTTGGGGTTGCAGTCGGGCGGGCAGCTATGGGCGATCCGACTCTTATCGGAAGAATTGAACATTATTTTAAAACAGGTGAAATTTTACCTCAGCCATCTTTGGATGAACGTGTTAAAATTTTAAAAAATCATCTTGATGAAGAAATTCGGCTTCGCGGGGATAAAATTGCAATAAAATTCATGAGAAAATTTTATCCGTTTTATCTTGCGGGTTTTGAACATGCAAAGCAGCTCAGAGTAAAAATTATTACGGAAGAAAATTATGAAAATATAATTAATGCCTTGAATGAGGCTTTTAATTTATAGATCGCAAGGCAAAATCATCATTTTACCAATCTCAAAAGCTGCATCTTCAGGCTCAAAGCGGCTTGTACCGTTACTTGGAGTAAAAGTCATTTCCCTGAATTTCAGTTTTCCATTATATATTATAAAATCTACCCTTACATGATAAAATCCTTGTGCTAATTTTTCGGAAATTTCCAAAAATTCTTCAAGACACTTTGGCTTTGGCGGTACTATTTCAAAATCCAAAAATTTTTCAACCCCCATCTTAAACTCAGCAACCTGCCAGTTCGGAGTAAATAAGCATTTATAGCGTTTTTCTTGAGATTTATCAGTAAGATACGAAATAAATTTCACTTTACCGTTAAAACAATATGCCTGAAGCTCTACCTCAGATAATGACGAATCTATGTATTCTTCTGCTATAATTTTTCGCTTAATCCTTGAATAATGAAGTTCTAAACCTTGCCTAAATCCATAATCCTCTTTCATCCAGATATCAAATTGTTTCTTTGCCTCATCATAATCAAATTGTGATTTATCTTTAACCGCAATGTTATATCCGCTTCCATGGTTACATTTTAGTACAAATTGATTAGGCAAATTATCAAAATTTATATCATCGAATTTTTTCCAATACCCTATTAACGGGATTAAATAATCAGTACCGATTTTATTTTTAATCCAATTTCTCACTGCATATTTATCCGCCAATTCAGACTTTAACAAAGTCGAATCGTTTAACTTTAGCCATTGAATTTTTTCCCCGTAAGTCTGAGGTTTAATTAAATTTAACTTATGATTGGTCTTTCTGTAATACCAACGCTTTAAATGCTTTTCTCTATAACGTCTGCTAATCCTTAAAAAAATATTTATTATAAATTGTTTTATTTTTCTTCTTATTTCCGAATTCGAAAATTTAATATTAAATATATTATTCATATTTTCCCAACATATTATCTGAATATCAGACTGAGTATCTTTCCTGTAATTGTTCTTGTCGGATTGTGCGAATACATGTTAAAATTCAGTTTATCAATTCTCGCATTATCAATTGATATATCTTGAACTTTTATATTATTTTTCCACAAAATATACGAAAAAGATAATTGGTCACGTTTTGTGTAATTTTCTATAATAAACCACCAATCATCAATTATTTTTTGGATTTTGGGATTATGATGTTTTCTGTAAATAATATTTGTTTCATTCATACCGTAATTTTCAGGCATATTCTGCTCTTTGATAAATTTTAAGGTATTCTTTGAATTTTCTTCACTATCTTTACCGAGAGCTTCTACAACTCCAAACTCTTTATATATACAACTTCTGCAATAGTGAATAGGAACAAGAATATCAGAATTTTTATTATTTATTTCTTCAAATAAATAATTGGTTAAAATATTTATATTGGCATCTATCCAAATACTTTCTTCATATTCAGGAAATAATATATGAGGGTGCGTTTTATGCCAGCGGGCATTTTTGGTAGAATCCAAATTTGTATACTGCATCGGACTTAATTCCCACATACCGATTTTTCCCAATTTTAAAAGAGTTTTGTTATTTGTAAAACAAACATACTTCCAATCTTTTGCATAATAATCCTGAATAATCGGTAAAATATCATATTTTCCGGAAATGCATGTATAGATTACTTTTCTTAAGGATTTTTTATTTTCATATTTTTTAAAAATATTTCTCAAAGTTAAAATTCTGTTTGAACTTATCTGTCCTTTAAGTTTTCTTAGTAATTTGATAAAAATTGCAAACCTACCAAAAGTTTCATTAATAATTTTGATTATCGGAGGTTTTTCCTTCACTTGGCATTCTTTATTTGTAATTAAATCTCCCCACTTTGAATAAAATATTTTATTATTTTCAGTCAGATATTTTGCCTTGTTACCTTTGAAGCTTTTATGTCGCTTGTGAATTAAATATAAATCATCAATTAAAACCGTCCTTTTATTATGAGTTTGAACATCAAAACAAAAATCTACTTCTTCACAATAGCCCTTGTTATAAATAGGATCAAATAATAGTCCGTTTCTTACGTTATTAATATAATCTTTTCTTACACAAAAGCAAAAACCGTCAGAATTGTATAAATCCGGATATGTAGGTTTTCTCCTTTCAAGTAACCGATTCATAACATTTATCGGAAATATCAAAGGAATATAGTTTTGTGCAGTTGCCGAAGCTATTGGAGATGCGGTCACAATATCAATATCAGCTTCAAAACATTTTATAATTTTGGGGCAAAAATTCTTCGGAATAACACAGTCACTATTCAATAATACAATAATTTCATTGTTAGAAAATTTGACCGCATTATTACAAGTTTTTAACCAACCGAGATTTTCACTGTTTCTTTGTAATGTTAATTTATCCTTGTATTTTTCAGCTATTTTTAAAAGATAATTTTTAGTGTCATTTTCTGAAAAATCATCAATTATTAAAACTTCACCAAGACTGAAATCAAAATTTTTTAAAACACTTTTTATACAAACTTTTACGTCCTTTAATGCGTTAAATACAGGTATAACTAAACTGATTTTCATTATTACAATTTAACATAATTACAAGTATTTTGCAATTTTTATTAATAATAAAAAAGCAGTAACAACTAGTTACTGCTTTTTAAGTTTATCATCAACTATAGAGAACCTCCGCCTCCGTCTTTAAAGTAGTCATAGTGACGAGGATCAGGATAGTTATCAAAGTACATTGGAGGCGCTGTAGGTGACATTGGCTGCATAGCATTCTTTCTGTATCTGCTTGCCAACAACGCATCGAAGTCAGGTGACAGAGTCATTTCGAAATGGAAACGACCGTATTTCCTGTCAGTTTCCCAACGGTTATTAATTAGCGGGAAGCCCCAATATAATCTTGCGCTTAAATCACCCGGTAATTGAACCCTTAAGCCCATACCAACAGATGCTACGAAATAACTTCCGCCATAAACATCATATTTAGCAGCAGGGAATACACCCGCTGTATCTGCAAATATTGCACCTTTCACAAATGAACCGATGAATCTGTGCGATTTACCTTCCTTATCGGTAATAGTTCTCGGTAACAACGGGAACATCAATTCGCCTGATACGAAGTATCCGTTCTTACCAATCATAATACCTTCGTTATAACCTCTAACTGTTGCCAAACCACCTGTCTGGAACTGGTCAAGGTAAGGAATATATTTATTACCTGTAATTGCTTGATAATTAGCTCTTAATTGACCGATTACACCGTGAGAGAAGTCATGTAATCTAACTGCATCACCACTGAATTTGAAATAGCTTGAATCACTGTCCAAAAGCGGGAACGCATAAGAAAAATTCTGATCTAAATACCAAATACCGTATTTAGTATCTTTTCTCATCTGCAAACCGACAGTTGCACTTGTAACTTGGTCAACATCTTTAAATTCTTGACCAAAGAAGTATTTGTACATATTATTCAAGTCATCATTTGATGAAAACATTCTTGAACGTTTGTAATCCAATGATGCAACAGTTTTTAATTCAAATCCCGGTTTCCTTACAACAGGTTGGTTATAATATAATGAATAGATGTAAGAATTACTTCTCATTTTCATCCAACTGTAAGGACCGTTTCCAACTCTTGCAAATGTTGAGGAGAACAAGAATCCGACACGTCCGTCACGCTTATTAACCGGAATATTATAATCAAAGAATGGAGATGTTGCGTATTTGCTGAAATATGAACCTAAAGAAACTTTGTCTCTGTGTTTAAACAAAGAATCTTCATAAATCATAGCACCGCCTCTAAGACGTCCTGTTGAATAACGACCTGCGTTATCCATAACACCGGCGATATGGAACGGGAAGCTTTCATGGGCTTGCAATTCAATATCCGTTGTTCCCGGCTGAGTACCTGCTTTTAAGTTAGCAGTAAGGTTTACGCCTTCGTGGTATCTGTTAAAATCAAGAACATCCTGTTCCAATTCAACAACATCAAAAAGCTCACCGCTTTTTTGCGGAATTCTTTTTGTAATAAATCCGTCTGTTGTATATTTGTTGTTTTCAACCGTAATATTACCGATACGGCTTTCCATTAAACCGATATAAAGACGACCTTCAGTAATATTTTGTTCGGGTAAAAATGCACGAGCGGTAATTACACCCTTATTTTCGTATAATTGATTTAATTCGTTAATCGCAGATTGAATTTCTGCCATTGTAACCGTACGACCTACAAGAGAGCTTACGGCATTGTTAATTTCGGACGGTGAAAGAATTTCGGAAGGTGCAACTTCAACACTTGTTATGTTTACTTCTTGTGCTAAAAATGCTTCCTGCTGAGCCTTTGCTTCCTCTTCGGAAAGCGAAACACCACCTGACATGCCGGTATTTTCACCGTTTCTGTCACGTACAATTACACTGTTGTTATCAGGATCATCCTCAAGTTGTTTACGTCTTTCGTAATACTGATATTCACGTTCAAACGCTTTTCTGTCCTGACTGTAACGCATATTAACGGTATCGTTCATATAGCTTGTGCCGGCTTGATAGTGCATTTCGGTTTTGACTTCATTAGGTACATCCAATGCACCCGCAGAACCTATCGAAACGCCAAACAAACAGCATAAACCAACCGTTAAAGCTGCACTCTTAATGTTTCTTTGATTGTTCATCTTTTTCATTTTTTATTCACCTATTTTATGTATTATTTTCCCTTGTTATCCATCCTAAAACCCGTAAATATTATTTTTGTCATGGGTTCAGACTTCTTATTTACAAAAATTAATATAAGTAATACATTTTACAGTTTATATTATATTGTATTATGATAAATGAGTAAAGAAATTTACAATTATTTAGTATTTTTGTTGTATAATATATTTATAAAATACATCGTTTAATGTATACGGAGGAAAATTTATGAGTAAAAATGTAAAAACATTAGTTATTGCGGGTTTGTTAATACTTGCGACATCAAGCAGTGCGTTTTCTGCATCAAAACCGGCAAAGGCTGTATCAACTGCAGTTACTGAACCGTTACCTGCTGTATCAACCCCGATTGCACCTGTAATGCAAGCTCCAAATCTTAATTACAACATTGCAATAGTTGATGTACAAAAGGTAGTAGCTTCATCATCTCAAGTAGCAGCTTTGAAAAAAGAGCAGGAAGCAAAAACAAAAAGCTTAATTGAATTTGTGGAAAAAGCAAGAAAAGAAGTTGCTGCAACAACCGATACAAAGAAAAAAGAAGCGCTTGAAGCAAAGTACAATAAAGAATTAAATGCGAAAAAGGAAGCATACGATAAAGCTTATGCAGAAAAGTTGAAAAATATTGATGATAATATTACAAGACAAATAGAAAATGTTGCAAAAAGCGGCGGGTATAGCATAATTTTAGCTAAAGGCGTAGTTCTTTGGGGCGGTAACGACATAACCGATACGGTTATAAAAGCCGTTAAATAATTTTTTTAATAATAAAAAAACGAGGTAAAAATCGATATGATTTTTTACCTCGTTTTTTATGAAAATTGTAACATTATTTACCCTTCTTTATCCATCATTTGTTTAGCTTTGTCTGCAAGCGGGGTAGCTATGAACGGAACAAGAACACGTTTGCCGATAATTGTTGCTGCAATCAATGATGAGAAGTGAGCGAAGGCTTTTCTTGCACCATCTTCGTATTTTGCAAAAGCTTCATTAAATGCCTGATTAGAAGTTGGTTTTAAGCCTTTTTGCATACATTTCTTATCAACAAGTGCTTTATAACATTTCTTTGCAGGTTCTGAAATATGTTTGCCAAAAAGTTTTGCAAATGTCTTACTTTGAACAAGTTTATTAGAAATTGTTAAATATGCAAGTAATTGTAATGCAATCATCAATCCGCCGTTTGTTAAATCAAGTGCGGCAACAAACTTGCGTTTATCTTCGGGAATTTTGTCATTGTGCAGGCTCTGATTTACATACATATAGCATCCCAAACCGTCTTTTAAAACGAGTGATAAAATTCCAAGTGCTGTAATAGTTGCAGAAGTTTTATCGCAATTCCAAGCCTTTGTTTCCAATTTATTTATAAGTTTTGATTTAGACATGACTTTAAGCGGATATTTAAAAAATTTTGTATTGCCAATTGCGTTTACGGTATTTGTGAATGCGCTCATTATTTATCACCGCCTTTCACATCTTTTGCAACTTTATTTTTATGAGACAGTGTCGGGAAGCACAAATCCATAAATCTCGGATATACCCAGTTTAATAATGTGCAAGTTACAGGAAGCATTGCCAGAGATACTCCCATACCCGAAACCTGTTTGAACATTGAAATATTATTTTTGGTAAATTTCTTTAATGTTTCCATTACTTCTTTAGCAAATTCAGTTTTGCCAAGTCTTACATTTTTACCCATTCTTTGCGTAAACTCTTGTTCTATTTCTTTTATTGAAAGTTTTCCGCCTGAATATTTTGATTTTAAATCCATTAGGAAATTTTTCGCCTGAGAACTTGTTTCAACTTCTTGTTTTAACCCGTCACGAACAAGTTGTTCAACTTCCTGCTCGGTTTTACCTGAAAATTTATTAATCAGTCCGCTTTTTGAAGTTAAGTTATCCAATTCGCTATTCAGCAATTCGATTACGGTTTTGTTACCTTCTGTCAAATCAGCCAATTTAGGGTTGCGATGCAATATTTTATCCCAAATTGATGGTTTTGTTTTTGGATTATATGCCGCCATATTTCTTAAATTCTCGGTCAATTCAATCAGTTTTTTATCTGCTTTTGATTGTTTTAGTGACTTTACTTTATTATCAAGGTAAATTCCTGCTTCTTTTGAAGTTTTTATATTTGCCAAATCTTTTTGAATTGCTTCAAAATGCTTTCTTGCGACATCGGAATTTTTACTTAAATATTTGGCAGTTTGAATTTGTTCGGCTGCTGATGCTTCCAAATTTTTCAAAACTTTTGCTTCACTATCGATTAAATCATCAAAAGTGTGGTTAATAAGATTTTCAAGAGACTTCTTATCCATTTCTTCAACACGTTCAGCACCTTTTATTGATTTAAGAGTGTATAAAATTTTGTTATCGTTTCTCAAATTATTTAAAAAAGTTTCAGGATTTGCATAAGGAGTTTCGTTATAAAGTTTGCCGAGCATACCATCAGCTGCCATAGATTTGAGTGCAGATGCAAATGGCAGGGTAATTGCAGCTTGAGTCCCAATCGCAAGTACCGCAGACACAGGCTGACGCATTGCCGTATATGTTCTTGTATCTTCATCCGTTTTTGATAGCGGATTCCATTTTATAAAAATCGGAGCTATTAAACCTGTACCAATCGAATTTATCATTATATTCTGAAATTCGTTGATATTGTCTTTTAAAGCGCACATTCTATTTAGGATATTTGGGGTAACATCTTTTAGGGCTTCTGCCGTTTGTTTTGCATTTGGCACACCCCCCGTAAATGAAGTTGTATCTTGCTTCAATCCATAATCAGCTATTCTGTAATGCTTTTGAGCCTCTGATTGCACACTGTTTAAAGCACCTTTAACTATATCAGGATTACTAACCTTTAACACGGCCATAAATAACCTTTCATAACCTTTACCTACCTATATAAACAATATTTTTAGGCAAAAATTGCGTAACGATATAATTATTTATTAACTTTTGTAAACTTAAAAGCACTCCAGCTTCCCGCACTCTGATATCCGCTAAACTCAAGGGTTTTAAGGCATTGCTCGGTGGTTTTATTTTTCAGGTATGAGAATATTAAATACATAATTGGAACTTTTGAATAAAATTGTTCATTTGAAGCTATTGTTTTAAGATTTTCGTCTGATAACATTGCAACCCCGTCAAAGGTTATAACAACAAGATTTTGACCTGATTGCATATCAGAAAGTATTTCATTATCAAGCGTTTTTATAAAATAATCATTGTTTTCACCCAAAAATAAAGGTTTATAAAGAGTTTTTCCATTTTTGTAAGCCATAGAATAATCAACTCCATTGATTAAATATTTTGGGAAATTACCTTTATTCATTGAGTAAGTCTTGTATTTTGAAAAATCAAAATATTTGCCAAACCTGTCTTTTCCGTAATATTGGATTAAGATAATATCGCCATCTTTTAATTTACAGTTATAGAGCATTTTTGCAACGATATTATGCCCTTCAGTCCGCGGCATACGCTGAGCCGCTTTTGGACTTGTGAACATAAAGAATAAGGATAAGATTATGTATATCGATACCAAAAAGCGCCTTAAAATTCTGTTTTCAATCGAGCCTGCACCTATACATACGAGAAGAATTAATATCGGATAAATTTCAATGGAATATTTTGTCAACAGTACAAGTTTACCCGCTATACTTGCAATAATAAGTATTGAAAGAGTTAAAATACTTAAAAACAGCAATTGTAAATTTCTCGTTCTTTTATAAAGTGATTTAATTAAAAATCCAAAAGCAATACATGATGGAATTATGCAAAATAAAAAGAATTTGAGTGTCGGATTATAGAAAAATTTGTCAGGTGCATTAGTTAGATTAACAAGATATGGTGAGAAATAGTCTGTAAATACAAATAAAATTTTTGATGGAGTAAAATGTCCCCACCATTGAGAAAAAGTTTTTTCCGTAAGAATTTTGATAACTTGAGGTGAAAAAATTAAACCGCATACAAAAATTGTCAGCCAAATTGTCTTTATTTGAGATTTGTGAGATTTGAAAAGCTTTATACTCACATATAAAAGATTAAAAAATACATAAACAAACCCTATTGTATGGGTAAAAAGTATAAAAAAGTTTGAAATTAAATATCCGATAATATTTTTATTTGAAGGTGATTTTAAAATTTTTAGCGTAAATAAAAGCGATAAAGCACTTATTAAAAATAGTAGCGAGTAGAGCCTTACTTCTTGTGAATAAAAAATAAGAAATGAACTTATAGCACAAAAAACGGCACAATACTTCCCTGTACGTCTTGAGTCAGCTTCCTTCCCAACAAGATACATTATAGGAATTGAAACAAGCGCAGGGATTATTGAAGTCAAACGTAATAAAAAATCCGAATTTCCAAAACATTTGGTCAAAATTTTCAGATAAATGTAATAAAACGGCATGTGGCATTGGGCAAAAATACTTTTCCAAAACCCGCCAAAGAAAGGCTTTTGGGAAATCATCCAGCTGACATATTCATCATTCCAAAGCCCCTGCTCTTTATTAATAAATAATAAACGCAAAATCAGCGCAAAAATAATAAGTAAAATAAAATTTGATTTCTTCATGAAGCCCCCAAATTACGGATTATAAAAAAATTATACAATAAAGATTAAATATGGGCTTGAAAATAAAACATGTTTCAGATAGTATAGACAAGTAAATTTAATAAGCGCGTGTAGCCCAGCTGCCCCGCGGCGAGCGAATGGGCAAGCCGAGTGGATAAAATCCGCGAGGTGGAGTGAGTCAACGGAGTCGGCTCGCAGACATGCGAGACGAGCAGGTTGACGAACGGAGCCGTCTAAGATAAAATTAAATACGATAAGCGCGTGTAGCCCAGCTGGATAGAGCGTTTGGCTACGAACCAAAAGGTCGGGGGTTCGAATCCCTCCACGCGTAAATTAAAAACACTCCTGTAAAGGGGTGTTTTTTATTTGGAGGGATATCTCACCCCCGACGGGGTTCTTACCTCTCGAAAAACGATACTTAATCGTTTTTCTCGGCAGAGTCTCCACGCGTAAATAAAAAACACTTGCTTGATGGCACTTTTTATTATATGCCTTTTCATATCCTCACCTCCTTTCCACCGATTTCTTAGTAAAATACGTGTGTGGGTGGAGGTAAGTGGTACTACCCTTGGAACTTATTATATAAAAATATTTTTGTATTTTCAATATTTACACAGTAGGAGGTAAATATGAAAAAACAAAAATTAAAATATGCGATTGCCTTTGATGGTAATGTAGTTTCTAAAGAAGAACAACTAAAATTATTTGCAAAATTAGTATTTTGCCTTAATGACTTGCATGAGTCTGCAAAATTAAAAAACAAAGAGCATAAGAGTCACTAGAACTTTAAAAAAATCTTGATATTATTAGCTCATAGATGATTTTAATTATTGTGAACAGATAAAAATTAGAATATTAAATAACAATCGGTTTGAGAAGAAAGAACAGGAATTTTGAGAATATATTATGTGTGTTTACTTTTAACAAATAGTAATGGTAAACCTATGCAAATGCCTAAAATAGGAATTGACCACAAAATCAAAAACCACTGGCTCCATTTGATATCTCGCAACCTTTTGCTTGCAGCATAGAATGATAATATAAATATAACTTGCAGAGAAATTAAATATATGATTTCATATATATCAAATGAATTTTTAGAAAAATGTTGTTTTGCAATCATAATTGCAATTAATAATACATAAAAAATTACTTTAGTAATTAAATATTGCAATCTTTCAATACGACCATTAAAAAACAGTGGAATATTATTAATTAGAAGATTGTTTTGAGTTTGTTCTATTTCTTTATCAACAAAATAATGTATAAATAACAGAACGCATATAGTTGCTGCGATATAAATAATAGCAGAACCATTTGCTAATATTATGAACTTTGAAAAAGCATCAGCAATTTGCATATCCAAAAATTTTACATCGTATAAAATTCCTAAACATAAATTTGTAAAAACCAAAATAGCATCGAAACAAAATAAAGCATTACCAATCTTATACAAAATATTGTTTTTACTAACAATGTTATAAATAATCACAGGATATATCGCAAATATTGATAGTAGCATTATAAAACCAACTAGCATATTTCCTGATACGATAAAATTGCCTATGTTATTGATTATAACACCAGCATTACCTTTAAATAGTATCAAAAATGCTATAAAAAGTGACAATATTACTTTTATTAATATTGATATTTTGTTAATGTTAAGATTTCTCATTTACCCCAAACCCTATTTTACTCGGTTTTGTTCTGTCCATGAGCAAACCGATAGCTTCATATAGTTTTCGCATATCGCTTTCTTGGTCTTTGCAATGTTCTATAAAATAATATTCAAGTTCTGCAAGTCTTTGACCTAAATCTTTATTTTCAATAGCCCATTTACGCATACTTACAAAAGTGTCCATTATTTGTATATTTATTTGAATTGCTTTTTTAGATTTTAGTACGGATGATAACATTGCAACACCTTGTTCTGTAAAGGCATACGGCATTTTTCGAACACCACCCCAACTTGATGTCACATTTTGTGATATCAAGTTTTGATATTCTTCTGTGGTCAGTTGAAACATAAAATGTTTTGGAAATCTCTCAATATTTCTTTTAACAGCTTGGTTTAAAGCCCTTGTTTCAACACCATACAACATAGCAAGGTCAGAATCTAACATTACCCTACAACCTCGAATTGTATAAATTAAATTCTTAATTTGCACTAAATCATTCATAAAATGATTATACAAAAATTTACAATAGCATGTCAAAAAGTTAATAATTACCAATCTAATTTTGCAAAAATTTCCGACCTTTATTTCAAATGTCCACCAGAAAAAAAAATCACTTGAACCGTACACTTTCAAACTGTGCCTAAAACACCGCCATCATTGGCTTTAAGT
>ERZ842401.5452-NODE-5452-length-14120-cov-9.215428_pt1 | contig 14120 bp, 6 predicted proteins | sample MGYA00521270_ERZ842401 | MGnify/ENA primary metagenome ERZ842401 (study PRJEB31892, sample SAMEA3878208) | bioreactor metagenome | biome: Moose rumen | place: Sweden | collected 2011-10 | study: EMG produced TPA metagenomics assembly of the PRJEB12797 data set... | reverse complement strand
CTTACTCCGTCGGCGGCTAGGAATACATTTATCGCGAAGCCCGCCACGCTCCAAATTAAGTATCGTTTAGTCAGCGCGGCAACGTCCCGGTCGGTCAGTTCGCGGCTGAACGGCAGATAACGCAGATAAGCATCGCCCAGTTGCGTAAGCGTCATTGCCGCCCCGAAAATTATTTTTTCCGTCACTTAACGCCCTCCGATACCTCGTAAAAGTTTCGTTGCCGACAACTTATATGTTCCGAGCTTACTCCGTCGGCGGCTAGGAATACATTTATCGCGAAGCCCGCCACGCTCCAAATTAAGTATCGTTTAGTCAGCGCGGCAACGTCCCGGTCGGTCAGTTCGCGGCTGAACGGCAGATAACGCAGATAAGCATCGCCCAGTTGCGTAAGCGTCATTGCCGCCCCGAAAATTATTTTTTCCGTCACTTAACGCCCTCCGATACCTCGTAAAAGTTTCGTTGCCAACAGGAAATCGATTTTATTTTTCCCCCCCCCCCCGTTGGTATAATTCCAAGACATCAGGAGGTGCGCTTTGCCGTCTTGCTGTGAAAAGACCGCGCAGGCTTCGTATTCCTCCATGAACGCCTGCAACGAATCTTTGCCGTGATTTTCCGTCAAACTCAGCGGCAAGCCCTCCGCGTCCAAAGACAATGGCTCCGCCGCGTCGAACGATATTTCCAAAACGCATTGCTCCGCCTCGTGCCGCAGGATTATCGACAGCTCCCGCGCAGGTTCCGCCTGCTTGATATTTTCCGCCGTCGCGCCCGCCAATACGTTCGACAGCAACAGCGCAAGATCCAGCTCGTCCGTCTCAAGTTTGGCGGGCAATTTTATTTGCGGGAAGACTTTAACGCCCGCCTCCTCTGCGTGACGCAAACTTACCGTCAACGCCGCATTTATCATCGGCGAATGGCAAAACGTTTGAATGTCCGTCGCCGCCAATAACAATTCCTGCGTGATTATGAGTTCGCGTGCCTTGGCGACGTTGCCGCTCTCCAACAGCGCGTAAAGCAGATTGTAACTGTGCCGCAAGTCGTGACGCATTACCGAAACTTGCCGCTGATTTTCCCGAATCAAGGCATTGTACCGCTTAAGCCCGCCGAGTTGCTCCTCCAGCCGCTGCTTATTGCGCCGCAACTTCTGCAAGGCATAAAAACTATTCGCCGCCGACAATATGTAGTGATAGAAAAATAACAACACGACCGGCAAATAAATTCGCGACAGCCGCTCCGCCCACGAGTGGACAAGCACGCCGTCCGCCAGCTGTATCAAGCTCCCCGATATTATCACGAGCGGCATTATCGCGATATAAATGCCCGTCGGGCGCAGGTCGAACAATTCCCGCGCCGGCAACAGCTCCGCAAAATAACGCCGCCCAATCGGCAGGAACAGCACCGATATAATCAGATAGCCCGCCGCCTCCATTAAAATAAGTTCCGCGTCGGATTTGACGGTTATCGTCAGCAGGATTATCGTCGCCGCCGTGCTGTGTTGGAACAGGCTTAACGTCGCGCCCATGCTCAACAGGAATACATGTTGCGCAAACCCCCGCGATAACAACGCCGACTCTATCAGAAAGTGCGGCAACCAACCCAGCATAAACATCGCCTTGTAAACTGCCGCGTTGACGCCGAAGCCGTCGAAGACAGATTTGTACAGTGCGATACTTGCGACGCTCCAAAGTGCCGAGCCGAGCCACAGCCGCCGCTTTACCTCCGCCGATGTTCGCCGCGTCAATGCCGTCCGCCTAAGGTACGTCTCCGACAACTGCGCCGCCGCTATCAGCGTTGCCAATATCAATGACAACCTCTCCATTCCGAAAAGTGATTTGTATCGCCGAAAAGTGCACAACATTTCCGCCGCCGTTTGTGGTTTAATATCAATCGCGACCTCAACTTTCAACTTCATGTCAATACTTCCCGATAATCTCAGCCTCGGTGATTGAGGCATTTTTTTTCGTAAAAGTGATTCGTGTCACCGAAAACTGCATAGCATTTATAACGCGTTTGGGCGTATAATCTTAACAATAATCTCTCGGAAAGGCAAAGTGACCATGAAATACTTTAAAGATTGGCAAATCCTGCGGCGGACAGACTTCGCGATAATCGGCGTCATCACGGCAATATTCCTAATCGTGATAGCCATGAACGACCGCCTGATATTCCGAATCACGGCGAATCAGACGGAGGAAATCGGGCGGACGCAATTGGAAGTTATTCGCTCGGATTTTCAAGCAATGCTCCAAACGGCGGAGGGCACCACGCTCCGAACGGCAATGGAGTCCGAACAGCTCATGAAGGCGGGCATCTCAAGGGAGGAGCTGAGTAAGTTTTTCTATAAGCGCAAGCGTGAACAGAAAGACATTACCGGCGGCGTGTGCTTCAACGTGTACATAGCCGGCAAGGGCTGGGAGATAATCCCCGACTTCGCGGCACCGGCGGATTATCACGCGACGGAGCGGAATTGGTACAAGGGCGCGGCGGAAAATCCCGGCAAGATTTATATCACCGAGCCTTATATCGACGCCATGAGCGGCATCATGTGCTACACAATGTCGAAAATGTTGCCCGACAACGAGACGGTCGTCGCGCTCGACTTCAACTTTTCCGACGTGCAATATCTGATTCACCGCATGACGGAGCTGGGCAATCGCCAATCGCTTATCGTGACGGGCAACGGCATGATTATCGGCTATACCGATATGAATCTTGTCGGCAAGAAAATCGCCAAGGAATTGCCCGAATACGAGGACATTCTTAATCGCGTGATTCAATCCGAGCGGCACGACAGCTTTACCGCGCAACTTAACGACAGCGAGCATACGATATTCAGCAGCAAGACCACAAACGGCTGGTATATGATTTTGAGCGTCGACAACCGGGCGTTTTACAAGGAAAGTTATATCCAAATCGTTTTGACGACGCTCCTTAGCCTGCTGATGATGCTGGCGATAATTTTTTTCTATCTGAACGCACGGAGCAACGGCTTGCGAGCCGAAAACGCCTTGCGCGTCAAGGAAGAATTTCTGTCGCGGCTGTCAAAGGAGTTACGCGCCCCGTTGCACAATATCCTTAAGCTGTCGAACGTCAAGACCGTGGAAAGCAACGCCAATCCGACCGAGTCCGCCGCGCAGGTTCGCGAATCCGCACTTAAGCTCTCCGACATGCTGGACAATCTGTTTTCCTTTTCGACAATCGTCACCCGCGATAAGGAAAAAACTGCGGCGTCCAAAACCTTCCGCAACAACGAATTGTCCAAAGTCAGCCGCTACGCCCGCAGCGGTGTTATTGCCGTGCTGGTTGCGGCAATGCTTGTGGCGTTCGGCATTTGCATAAATACCACGATTAGCAACGGCGATACCAAAATGAATCGCGAGGTCGACATCTACGAGCACCAACTTGCCAACTGGCTCGCCAAGCACAAAAGTATCCTCAGTATGTTCGTCAACGTCATAGGCAAGCACCCCGAAACCATGAACGATTATCCGTCCGCCGTTAAGTTTTTGGACGAGCTGGCGAAGAATTACCCCGAAATTTCCGTTTGCTATATGGCGAATCCCTACAAGGAGCACCCGCTGATTATGAATAACGGTTGGACATCGCCCGACCCCGATTGGCGCGTGGAAAAGCGTCCGTGGTATATCGAAACGGAAAAGTCCGAAGACGGCTTCAGCGTCTCGGCTCCCTACTACGACGCGCAGACCGGCTTGTATTGCCTTACCATTTCGCAGGTTGTTTACGGCAAGAACGGCGAATTTCTCGGCATATTCGGCATAGATTTTTATCTCGACACGCTGGTTAAAGTTTTGGGCGAAAGCTACACCAAAACCGGCTACGCGTTCCTCGTCGACCGCAACGGTATCATCATCAATCACCCCAACGATAATTATCAGCTCTCCGTGCACAGAATGACCGACGTTGCGGGCACGGAATACTCGCGGGTTTACGGCAGCAAGGAGGTCGCCACGCTCAAGGACTACACCGGCGGCTACGTGGCGTGTTTTGCCAAGAAAAATCCGACCTCGAACTTTACGGTTATCGTCGCCAACAGCTGGTGGAATATCTACGGCAATATCCTCCTGCTCGGCGGCTTTTTCGTAATCTTGCTGATGATTTGCGTCCTGATTGTGTATTCGCTGATAAATCGGCTGCTTAAGTGGCAAGACTCGGTAAACGGGCAACTCAAAGCGGCGTCGGATACGGCATTGGCGGCAAGCAAAGCAAAATCGCAATTCCTGGCGCAAATGAGTCACGAAATCCGCACGCCCATTAACGCCGTCCTCGGTATGAACGAAATGATCCTCCGCGAAAGCAAAACCAAAACGATTTTGGACTACGCAACGAATATTCAGAGCGCGGGCAGGACGCTCCTCACGCTGATAAATTCAATCCTCGACTTCAGCAAGATTGAGGACGGCAAAATGGAAATCGTGCCCGTGCGCTACGAAACGCTGAATTTAATCAACGACCTCGTCAACATGACGCTCGAACGCGCAAAGAAAAAAGGTCTCACCCTAAACACGGAAATTGATTCAAAGCTCCCCAAAAGTCTTTACGGCGACGACGTGCGGCTCCGCCAAGTCATCACGAACATTTTGACCAACGCGGTTAAGTACACGCACGCCGGCTCCGTCACGCTGTCGATAAGCGGCACGGAAACGGACGCCGATACCCTTAACCTGCTGGTCAAAGTTTCCGACACCGGCATAGGCATTCACGCCGAGGATATTGATAAGCTGTTCATGTCCTTCCAACGCCTCGACGAGGAAAAAAATCGCAACATAGAGGGCACGGGGCTTGGCATATCAATCGTGCAAAAGCTCCTCGACATGATGGGCAGTAAGCTTGAGGTGGAGAGCGTCTACGGGCAAGGCTCGACGTTTTCATTCACAATCGCGCAGAAAATCATCGACAGGACGCCGCTGGGCGACTACGACGAACAACGCACCAAAGCCGCCGACGATACCGGCTCCGCCAAAAGATTCCTCACGGCGGCGGGCGCGAGGGTTCTTGCCGTCGACGATAACGACATGAATCTTAAGGTTATCAGCGGCTTGCTCAAGCGCAATAAAATTTACCCCGACTTAGCCGACAGCGGGCAACAGGGTATCGAAATGGCGAAAAAAAATTTCTACCATATGATTTTCCTCGATAATATGATGCCCGTCATGAACGGCATTGAGACGCTTAAGAAAATGCGCCGCGAACACGTCCTGAACGACAAGACGAAGGTTATCATGCTGACGGCAAGCGCGATAGCCGGCATGAGGGAAATTTATCTGCGCGAGGGCTTCGACGATTATTTGAGCAAGCCGATTGACGTTAGCGAGCTTGAAAAAATGTTGGAGCGATATTTGCCCGCCGATATGGTAAGCTTTGAGGCGGAGGAGGCTCCCGTCGTCGAAGAGGCTCCCGCCGTCGAGGAGGTTCCCGTCGTTGAAGAGGTTCCTGCCGACAGCTTCAGCGCGGCTGAGAAAAAACACTTCGCGGAGCGTTGCCCCGATATAACTTTGGAGGTCGGCTTGAAATATTGCATGGACAGCAAAGATTTTCTGATTCAAATGCTGACCGCCTTCACGGACGCCAAGAAAGCTGATAAAATTCAGGCTAAGTTCGACGCGGAAGATTGGAAAAATTATCAGATACTCGTCCACGCGTTGAAGTCAACTTCGTTATCAATAGGCGCGGAGGCTCTGAGTGCGGCGGCGAAAAATTTGGAGCTTGCGGCAAAAGACGGCGCGATTGAGGAAATTCGGGCGAATCACGCGGCTTTAATGGCGGACTACAAAAAAGTGCGCGAGGAAATAGGGGAGTGGCTTAGGGAATGAGCAAAATATTGGTCGTCGACGATGAGGAAATGATGTTGATGATGGCGCGGCATATCCTGTCGACGAAATACGACGTAGTAACGGCGTCGGACGGCGCGGAGGCGATAGAACTTTTCGAGCGCGAACGCCCCGATATGGTCTTATCGGATTTGATGATGCCGGAAATGGACGGCTACGAACTGCACAGAATTTTACAGGAAAAAAGCGGCGGCTCGGTACCGATAATGTTCATGACGGCTGACGACAGCGAGGAGTCGGAGAGCAAAGGCTTCGAGGTCGGCGCAGAAGATTATATCCGCAAACCGCTTAAACCAGATGTGCTGTTGCGGCGCGTGGGAATAATAATCGAGCACTTGGATAAAGTACACGCGCTCAAAGCGGCGGCGGCAACCGACCAGCTGACCAAATTGCTCAACAAAACTTCCGCGCAGAAAAAAATAGGCGAAGTCGTCAAGCACGCGACGGGCGCATTGCTTATGATTGACCTTGACAACTTCAAGCAGGTAAACGACATCTACGGGCACACGGCGGGCGATAAAATCTTAATCCATTTCGCCGAGCTGATACGGAATGTGATTCGGGCGGGCGATTTGGCAGGGCGCATGGGCGGCGACGAGTTCACGGCGTTTTTAAATAACGTCACCGACGAAAAAATTTTGCAAGCCAAGGCAAATTACCTTAACGCGGGGATTTTGCAATCTGCGCGGAAACTTTTCGGCGCGGATATGGAGATACCGCTGGGCGTGTCGACAGGGGCGGTGTTCGTGCCCGACGAAGGGACGGATTTTCAAACGCTCTACGAAAAAGCAGACAAAGCCCTCTACGAAGTCAAACAGCGCGGCAAACACGGCTTGGCGGTCTTCGGCAATAAACACCGCTCGGAGCAAGCGTTATTGGTCGAGGGAATATCGCAAATGCGGCTGATATTGAGCGAACGCAACATGGAGGCGGGCGCGTACTTCGTCGAGTTCGAGGTCTTCAAAAAAATTTATCAAATGCTGGAGCGGCTGGCGGAACATTACGACAAGCGGCTCGTGCTGATACAATTCACGTTGCCCGACGAAAATTTTGCGGAAGAATTCCAAGCGACGCTGATTCAATCGTTGCGGCGGAGCGACTGCGTAACGCGGAGCGGACGGAAATTTTTGGTCTTGCTTTCGGAAACGACAACGGCGGAAGCGGCTTACATTAAGGAACGGATATTTTCACAGTTGGAAAATTTATCGGCGGATATTGCATTCGAGTCGGAAGAAATATTCTGAGCGGTGCCGGAACAAATCGCATTACAGCGAGATAAAGGCGGCGTGCGATAAAAAGCTTGGCGGGCTTGAAAGGTCGTCGTCATGTGGACGGGGGCTTGGCAGGACGAGGACGCCACCGCGCAGGGGCGCATTCGCGACATGACGGTGCTGACGGTTTTGGTCGTGGCTGGCTTCCGACGGCGTATCGCGGCAATGAGGTCGTCGACTACTGCGCGGGCAAGGGCTTGCTGTTCGCGGTACCCGTCATGAACGCGCTCAAGTCGACGGCGTTGTCAATCGGCGGGAAGCAACTGTCTGCGGCGGCTCTGCGCCTTTACGATAAACTTGCCGGGGAAGTCGTCCGATTGGCGACAACGCTTTGAACATTTGGGGAGGTTGAATTATGCGCAAGAAAGTTATTTTGGTGATTGACGATGACGAAATGAATTTGCAAATCGCGAAGATGGTCTTGGAGCGGAAATTGCCCTGCAAAGTCATTGGCGCAACCAACGGCGTCGAGGGCATAGAAATTTTGAAAACCAAACGAGTGAACCTCGTCCTGCTGGACGTGCTGATGCCCGACTTCGACGGCATTGAAACTCTGCAGGAAATTCGCAACGACGAAATGATTAAAGACGTGCCCGTCATGATGCTGACGGCTTCGGGCGACATGGAAAACGTAAGGGAGTCAAGGCGGCTAGGCGTCAAGGATTATATCAAGAAGCCGTTCCTGCCCGCCGACCTCGTCGCACGCGTAGAGAAAAAGCTCGCCGAAGAGCCGCCCTCCACCGATATTCTGATTATCGGCAACGACTACAAAGTCTTGGAAAACTTGAAGGAGGTTATCGAAAACAATTTCAATCACGAAATTTTAATCGCCGCCGATTATGACGACGCGATTGAGATTCTGCGCGAAACAAATTTGTCTTTGATTATCGCTTGCGGCGAAATGGAGTTTATCGACGGCTTTAAGATTTTGGCGTACATTGCCGGCGACGAGAAATTTAAAAGCGTTCCGTTCGCCGTCACGACACTCAGCAAGATACTCCTGCTCATTGACAAGCTGAATCAACCCGAAGCCGAGGAGCCTGAAGTCGCGGAGCCGCCCGTAGTCGAGGAGCCGCCCGCCATTGAGGAGCCGCCAGCTGTTAAGGAGCCGCCCGCCGTCGAGGAAGTTGCGGAAGCGGTCATTGCTCATGCCGAGAAAAAAAAGCTCGCCAAAGTCGTTACCAATCTTATCGGCTACGACCTTGACGTAAGGATTTAGCGTAACGTCGCTTTTGTTTGATAAATCCCCGCCCGCGTGGTAAAATGCCCGCATTGTTATCAAATTTATCAAGGCGGTTTGTTACATGGGCATTTTTTCTAAGAAAAAAATTCTTAAGCTCTACTTGAACGGCGAAATAACTTCCAACCCGTCGAACTTCAGTACCGACAGCTCCGTCCGCAAGTTGAAAAGCACTTTGCTTGAAGTCAAGCGGACGAACAAGGAAAAATACAAGGGCATTCTCTTGAAGATAAATTCTCCGGGCGGCGCGGCTGCTACAAGTGAGGAATTGGCTAAGTTGGTTTTCAGTCTAAGGGAAACGGTGCCCGTCGTCACGTCGATTGGCGACAGTGCTTGTTCGGGCGCGTATATGATTGCCGCCGCCTCCAATTACATTTTCGCCAACACCATGTCTTGGATGGGCTCTATCGGCGTGATTATGATGTTGCCCAACTTGCAAGAGCTGGCTAAAAAGCTCGGCGTGTCTGTCAAGACGATTAAAGCCGGCAAGATGAAAGACCTCGGCAACCCCTACCGCGAAATGACGCCCGACGAAGAAGCTTACCTTGAGACGCTCGTTAAGCGGGCGCACGCGGAATTTATCAATTTCATCAAGCTCACGCGTCCCAATGCGACGAATCTTGACGAATTGGCTGACGGCAGAGTTCTGGACGCTCAAACCGCGCTGGAAAATAATCTTATCGACAGGCTCGGCACCGAGGACGACGCCTTGAACTTCCTGATTACCGACCTCCTTCACAGCGTCGAAAAAGATTTCACCATTGAAGACACCGCGCCCAAGCCCGGCTTTTTGAAACGTATACTCGATATGCACTCCCCGATTACGATTAAGCTGGAGTTGCCCGATAAGTTTCAACGATTCTAAAAAAAACTGCCCCGACAAATCGTCGAGGCTTTATTTTTTGCAACGTCTTTGGTAAAATGCCCGCGTCGTTATCCGACCCCACCGCAGTAGTCCGGGGTGAGGGGGTGATAGCGATGGGGAAAATACTTAAAGAGCTCTTAAAGAAAATCGTTGAGAGTGCCGTTGCCCGCTCAATATACGACTGGTTCAAACACCTCTTCGAGGATGACGACGATTGAACCATAACTGCGCTGTAGCATAGCGCAACCCCCAAGGGTCTGTTCCCATCAGATCGCCTTGGGGGTTTTGCTTTTGTGATAGCGATGGGAATTTCCTTAAAGATCATAGACGCATTATAAGCCGCTAACAAACTTTTTGCAAGTCTGACGTGCAAGACGATAACGCGTCGCAACAAAAAGACAGCCCCGAGTGTTCGAAGCTGTCCGAGAGGTCTTACTTAACGTTTATATCGTGCCGATTGAAATTTACTTTTTGTTGCCGCCAAAGGTGACGGGCGTGCTCTGTTTGGTGAGCGTTGTGAGGTCGTCGGAGCCGCTGAAGGCTTGCGTGTCCGTAAGGTCGCCGAGCGCGCCGCTTGAGGTTATCGCGCCGAGGTCGTCCTCCATACCGATGAAGTTATCCGACGTCATCAAATCCGCCGCCTCAATGCTCTTGGTCGTGGCAACTTTGTTCTTGTCGAGGTAGGTTATCGTGTCCGCGCCGAAGTCCTTAAGCGTAATCTTGCTGCCGTCGTTGAGCGTGAGGAGGGCGTCGCCGTCGTCGTAAATCGCCTTCGTGACGGTCTTCGAGTCGATTATGAGCGTATCCTGATTGTTGCCCGTCGCCGTGAAGTTGGCGATAACGTCATTGCCGCCGCCGTAGACGACCGTATTGCCGCCCTGCAAGCCCAGGTCAATGTAGTCGTTGCCGCCGCCCGCCGCGACAGTCAAGCCCGTGCCGTCAACCGCGATTTTCTCTGCGTTCGCCGTGCCGTTTATCGACGCGTTTTCGTAGCCTTGGAAGTCAAGCAGGAAGGTGCCGCTTACAGTGACCGAATTCTCGTCCAGGTCGGCTTTGTAGAGTACGACGCGCTCCTGTTCCAAGTTCACATAGTCGCTCTTCTCAAAGGTGCCCGTCGCGCCAACTATCGACGCAAAGTTTTCCTTGGTGTCCGCCGTGCTGTACTTGATAAGCGTGTCGCTCGTCTGAGAGTAGCCCGCCTCGCGCTTGCCCGCCAAAGTTATCGTGTTGCTCTTCTGCGTCCACGTCGCCTCGGAGACAACGGGGTTGCTGACTTGCGGGTCGAGTTCCAGGCTGTAGCCGTCGCCGCTTATGCTGATGTCGGAGCCGCGCACGTCGTTGGCAAAAATCGTGACGGTCTTGTCGGTCTCGTCAAACATCTCATCAGCGAATTGGCTGACGCCCGTAAGCGTGGCAATGCCCGTGCCCGCCGATTGCGCAACGTAAGTGATTGTGTTGCCGCTGAGCTTGTAGTGCGCGGGCGTGACGTGCTTGTAGGTCGCCTTGAAGGTCTTGGCGTCGTAGTCCCAAACGTCCTCGCCGTTAATGATGTCGGCGTCGGTGTCGTCGGCTACCGTGGCGTCGAGCGCAAGCTTGAATTGCTCCGTGCCCTTATTGGTGAGCGTGAGCGTGCCCGTGCCCAAGACGTCCTCGGAAACCGTAATGGTTTCGCCGTCGAATTCGATGCCCTCGATTGAGCCGTCCGCCGCCGTGAGTCCGCTCTTGAGTCCCGTGATTGTCGCCGCAACGGGCTTAGTCTCGGCGGTGTAGGCGATAGATTTTTCCTTAGACGTGTTGGTAAGCGTGTAGCCGTCCGATACGTTGGCGGTGAGCGTCGCCGTAGTGCCCTTTATGCTCCACGTGTAGTCTTCCGTCCTCGGCTCGGCTACGTCGTTGCCCATGACAAGAGTATAGCCGTTCGCCGTGAGCGTGGTCTTGCCCGTGCCAAGTACGGCTTGCGACAGCTTAATCGTCTTGTTCGTCTCGTCAATCGTGACGCCGTCAAGCGTGCCCGAAGAGTTGAGCGTCAAATCCTTAGCCAAACCGGTTATTGTCGCGAGCTTAGTCGCAGTGCCGACCGTCGTGGTGATTGCGGTGCCCTTGTCGTTAATCGTGTAGTAGGTGTCGGGCGTGCTGTTTATCGTCAACGTGGTGCCCTTGAGCGTCCAAACTTCCTCGGTGCCGGCATTGTCCTTGTTGAGAACGTCTGCGGCAAGGGCAAGTTTGTAGCCCGCGCCCGTCAACGATACGTTGCTGTCGCCGAGCATGTCTTTGGTTAGCGTGATTATATTGGTGGTGCTATTCGTAGCCGTGTCGACAGCCGAAGCCTTAATGCCCGCCTTGAGACCCGTGATTTTGGCGGTGGCTGTGCCGCTTGTCGCGAAGGGCTGATACGTCAAAGTCTTGCCGTCCGCCGAGGGCTTGTAGTAGGAAGGCGTGCCCTTCGACAGGGTTGCCGTCGCCGTCGTGACCTTGACTTTATTCTTGGTTACGGTCTCTTCGGCAACAGACCATGCGGCGTCCGTCAAAGCGGCTTGCTTATTGCCATGCGTGGCGTCCGAAGCGATAGCCAGCGTGTAGCCCGAACCCGTAAGCGTGATGTCCGAGGTGTTATTTGCAAACGCCGCGTCTTTGAGCGTGATAACGCCGTTCGCAACCGTTGCATTGTTGTTGGCGTCGAAGTTGTCGGGCAAGCCGCTGATTGTCGCCAGGACTTGACTGCCGCCGTTGTTGCCGACTTTGGTTATCGTGTTGCCGTCGCAGAGGAATTTGTTAGCCGCCGCCGTTTGGACGTAGCTTGCGGTATTGCCGCTGACAACCCATGCCGTCGAAGCAGGAGGTGTTTCAAGTTGCAAAGTGTAGCCGTCCGAGACGGTGACCTTTTTGCCCTCTGTAAGACCGCTGAGCGCACTGTCGCTTACCCTGATTGTCTTTGTCGCCAAGTTCTCCGAGAGACCGTTTATTGTGCTGAGTCCGCCCACGACGACTTTGGAGGTGCCCTTCGGCGTGTAAACGACTTTGGTATCGCTGTCGCCCAAGGTGTAGCCGCCCTCCGAGGTGATTGTCAAGACTGCCGCGTTGCCATTTACCGCCCAACCTGTGGTTGCGGCTTGCGGTGAAGTGATTCCGTCAAGCGCGAGCTTGTAAGTGGTATTGGCGTCGCTGTCCTTATCGGTGAGGGTAACGGTATCGGTGCCGAGGACGTCTTTGCTGAGCGTGAAGGTGCCCGTCGTGTTGTCGCCTTCCGTGACCTCTGTGTAGGTTATGCCCGCGATTTGACCGTTGGCGTTAGCCTTAAGCCCGCTCTTAAGCCCGCTGAGCGTCGCGAAGTTCGCGGCGGTTGAGGAGGTCGAAGCCGTCTTGTTGTATTTAATCGTATCGGTGCCGCTGAGCGAATAGCCGACGGGGGTGTAGCCGTTGCTGACCGTAATGATACCGCTGTTTTCGACAGTGAACTTGACACCCTGCGCGGAGTCGACAACGGCATAGTCTTTGGAGGCGTCGGTCTGGAGCGCAAGCGCATAATCGTCCGTGACACCTGTAGCCGTAGTGAGTTTGGCGTCGGTGGTGCCCAGTGCGCGGCTGTCGAGCGTGAAGGTGCCGCCCGTGGCAGGAGATTCAGCTGCCTTATACGTTATGCCCGCGATTTCGCCGTTGCTAGCCTTGATGCCCTTCTTCAGCCCCGTGATACTCAAGACCGTCGTCGAGCCTGCCGTCGTGCCGTTGTTGTAGGTGAGCGTCTTGCCGCTGTTATCGGTCGCCTTGCCTTCGGCGTCAACGGTGTAGCCCGCAGTGTTTGCCTTCTTGAGGATGGCAGTGGTGCCGCTGACCGTCCAGGTGGTGCCGCCGTTGGCTGTGGAGGCAAGTTCGGTTTTATCAGCTTCGGCAAGCTTGAGCGTGAGATTTGAGGAACCCGAAATCTTGACGGTCTTGCTATCGAGGATGGTGCCCGACAAAGCGATTGTGCTGCCGGAATTTATCTTGCCGGTCGCATCGTAAATGCCGGTGTCGTTAATGCCGTCAATCTTGCCGTTCACAGCCTTGAAACCGCTCTTAAGCCCGTCGATTGTCGCCTTGGCAGAGCTGGTCGCCGCTTTGGTGTAGACGACCTTGCCGTCTTTGACTGTCCAGCCCGCCGAGGTGACCTCTTTGAGGACAGCCTTCGAGTTGCTGACGCTCCAAACGCCCGTAACCGTGGAGGCAGGAACCGCATAATTGCCCGTGCTTGCAAGTTCGAGCGTGTAGCCTCCCGATACGCTTACGTTGCCGGTGCCCAGGACGCGGCTGTCGAGCGTGATTGTCGTACCGTCGAGGCTTATGCCGTCAATGCCGCCGTCGGCGTTGAGCTTGAGCCCCTTCTTAAGCCCGCTGATTGTGACGCCGCTGGTCGTGGTTTCCTTGCTTTGGAGAGTGAGCGTATTCTTGACTGTGCCGTCGGTTGTCTTGTCGAGTTCCCACGTGGCGTTGGTGCTGGGCTTATAGTAAACGTTGGTGCCGCTGACGCTCCAGACGTTGTTCGAGACGCTTTCGCCCGTTTGGGCAACAGGATAGGAGCCTGTCGTGTCGATACCGAGCGTATAAGTTTGGTCTTTGCCGTTGTTGAGCTTGACCTGCGTCTTCTTGACGGTGCCCGTAGTGGGAAGGACGCGATTGTCGAGCGTAATGGTGCTGCCGCTTACGGTAATGCCTTTAACGGTGGCGTCGGCTTCGGCGGTCATGCCCTTCTTGAGACCCGTAACCGTGGCGAGGACTGTACTGCCGCTTGCGGCTTTGGCGGTTGCCTGCTTGGTAAAGGTGATTGCGTTCGTCTTGGAGTTGGTCGTCCGCTTCCAGCCGGGCAAGGTGATTGCACTCCTGAGCGTGGCAGTGGTGCCGCCCGCCAACCAAGCCGCGCCAGT
>ERZ842401.5450-NODE-5450-length-14122-cov-82.201749_pt1 | contig 14122 bp, 8 predicted proteins | sample MGYA00521270_ERZ842401 | MGnify/ENA primary metagenome ERZ842401 (study PRJEB31892, sample SAMEA3878208) | bioreactor metagenome | biome: Moose rumen | place: Sweden | collected 2011-10 | study: EMG produced TPA metagenomics assembly of the PRJEB12797 data set... | reverse complement strand
AGCACCTCTTTGGTACCATCTATGCTTCGACGAAGAAAGGCAAGCACGCCTTGATAGTCTGCCCTGATGGCCACTGGCCTTATCGTTATCGCAAGGACGAGCAACAACGTTTAGGAACGCTGGCCCGTATGGGTGCCGTCTGCGTAGATTTTGACCTCTATGGCTGGGGTGAATCAGAAAAGGAGGTAGGCAAGGAGGCGCATCATACAGCTCGTGCCCACGTCTATCAGGCAGCTTGCGGCTACGTGCTGCTCGACTATATGCTGAAAAACCGCAAGGACATCGACCCTGAGCGTGTTGGCGTGATGGGTGGCTCTGGTGGTGGTACGCATACCGTTCTCCTTTCTTTATTAGACGAGCGTGTCACAGCCTCTGCCCCTGTGGTGCATCTGGCCAGCCATTTTGATGGTGGTTGTCCCTGCGAGAGCGGCAAACCCGTACAGCTCTCCGCTGGTGGCACGTGTGAACCAGAACTCGCAGCGGTGATGGCACCCAAACCGATGCTCATCGTGAGCGACGGTGGTGACTGGACATCCAGTGTCCCCACGCTCGAATTTCCCTATCTGCAACGTATTTATGGCTTCTATGGAGCACAAGACAAAGTTCGTAACGTGCACCTGCCAGGTGAGCGCCACGACTTCAAGGAGAACAAGCGCCAAGCTGTCTACGACTTCTTCATCGACGTCTTCGGCCTCGACCGCTCGATGCTCGATGAAAGCAAGATAGAAATCGAACCTGACGAAGCCCTCAAATCACTCTACAAATGAAACGAATCTTCCTGACCTTAACACTGCTGTCAGCCACACTTATCATGACAGCTCGCGAATATCGCCTGTGGTACAACCAGCCTGCACAGACGTGGACACAAGCCTTGCCCATTGGAAATGGCGTGATGGGTGGTATGGTGTTTGGTACGCCTGCTGTAGAACATATCCAACTGAACGAGGAAACCATTTGGGCTGGTCAGCCTAATAATGTGGTGAACCCCAACGCGAAGGAGTATCTGCCGAAGGTGCGCCAACTGATTTTCGAAGGAAAATACAAGGAGGCACAGAATCTGGCCAACGAGAAGGTAATGCCCATTGGTGCTGGCCAGAATATGGGTATGCCGTATCAGCCCTTTGGCGACCTGTATATCGCAATGCCTGGTCACGCTGCCTACCAGAACTACGAACGCTGGCTGGACTTGGATGAAGCCAAAAGCGTAGTACGATACAGCGTGGACGGGGTGCAGTACGAGCGTGAGACGATAGCCCCATTGGGTGGTCACGAGGTTATTGCCGTCCGACTGACTGCCAGCGAGAAAGGCAAGATCACTTTCACCGCCAACATGACCTCGCCCCACGAGAATGTACTTGTTAATATGGATGGAAACGAAGCCACCTTGTTGGGCGTGTCCTCCAAGCACGAAGGTCTGAAAGGCAAGGTGCGCTTCATGGGCCGCATGGCTGTACAGACAAAGGGTGGCAAAGTGAACGGCTCGAATGGAAACATCAGCGTGGTGGGTGCCGACGAGGCAACCCTCTACCTCGCCGTAGGCACTAATGTCAAGAGTTACAAGGACATCACGGGCGACGAGGCGGCACAATCACGGGAACGTCTGCAAGGGGCTATGACTCTGGGCTACGAGGCGTTGAAAGACCTGCACGAGAAGACCTACCATAAATACTACGACCGTGTAAAACTCAACTTGGGCGAGGATGCCTATGCCAATGTACCCATGAACAAGCGCATCGAACAGTTTGGCAAGGTTACTGATAATTATCTCGTCGCCACCTACTTCCAGTTCGGCCGCTACCTGTTGATCTGTAGCTCTCAACCCGACAATATGAATCCTGCCAATCTACAGGGCATCTGGAACGACAAGATGTTTCCCTCATGGGATTCGAAATACACCACGAACATCAACCTCGAGATGAACTACTGGCCTTCGGAGGTCACGAACCTGACAGAGATGAATGAACCTTTGTTCAAACTCATCCGTGAAATCTACGAACAGGGCAAGCAGACAGCTCGCGACATGTATGGTGCTGAGGGTTGGGTGTTGCACCACAATACCGACCAATGGCGCATCACGGGTCCTGTAGATCGTGCCCAGACGGGCTTGTGGCCTATGGGCTCAGCATGGCTCTGTCGCCATCTTTGGGAGCACTACCTCTATACAGGCGACAAGGACTTCCTGCGTCAGTATTACCCCATTATGCTCGACGCTGCCCGCTTCTATACGCAGACACTGCAGAAGCATCCCACAAAGGGTTGGCTTGTCGTCTGTCCTGGTGAATCGCCTGAACATGGTGGCAAGGGACGTCCTACCCCACTCGATGCAGGTGTGACAATGGACAACCAAATCGTTACCGAGCTCTACACCAACGTCCTCGAAGCTGCCAAAATCTTAGGCGATAATAACTCTCATCTCTCAGTCCTCAGTTCTCAGTTAAAACAGCTTCCTCCCATGCAGATCGGTCGCTGGGGACAGTTGCAGGAGTGGCTCGACGACTTGGACGATCCCAAGGATGACCATCGTCATTTCTCACACCTCTACGGACTCTATCCTTCGAACCAGATATCACCCTTCCGCAATCCCGACCTCTGGAAAGCCGCCAAAGTTTCGCTCGAGGCTCGTGGCGACGTATCGACAGGATGGTCGATGGGGTGGAAGGTCTGTTCGTGGGCCCGTCTGCTGAATGGCGAGCACGCCTACAAGCTCATCAAGGACCAGTTGACGCTGACAGCCGATACCTTCTTGATTTTCGGCACCGTCAAACAGCGTGGTGGTACCTATCCCAACATGTTCGACGCTCATCCTCCTTTCCAGATTGACGGTAACTTCGGTTGTACGGCAGGTATTGCCGAGATGCTAATGCAGAGTCACGACGGATTTATCTACTTGCTGCCTGCCCTACCCGCTGTTTGGAAAGACGGCTCGGTGAAAGGTCTCGTGGCTCGTGGAGGCTTCGAGATTGACATCGACTGGAAAGACGGCAAGCTGACCCAAACCACCATCCGCTCGAAGAATGGCGGTATCTGTAAGTTACGCAGCAATACCCCACTGAAAGGTAAGGGACTAAGCAAGACGAGAGAAAAAAATGTATACAGCCTGAAGACTAAGGCTGGTGTCGAATATACGATCAAATAAACGATTATGAAGAAACTAATGATGATATTGAGCCTCGTGTTGCTGACGGTGTCGGCACAGGCAGGCAAGCCGTGGGATAACGGCAAGTTACGTGTGTCGGATAACCAGCGTTATCTGCAGTTTGAGAACGGACAGCCTTTCTTCTGGTTGGGTGAGACAGGATGGCTATTGCCAGAACGTCTGGACAGGGCCGAGGCCGAGTGGTATCTGCAAAGCTGTGCGAAAGCCGGTTATAACGTAGTACAGGTACAAACCATCGACGGAGTGCCTGCCGTCAACACCTACGGACAGTTGTCGAACATCGACGGATGGAACTTCAAGAACATCAACCAGAAAGGTGTTTACGGCTATTGGGACCACATGGACTATATCATCGATATGGCTGAACAACAGGGCATCTACATCGGTATGGTGTGCATCTGGGGTGGACTCGTCAAAGCTGGCAAGCTGAGTGTAGAGGATGCCAAGAAATATGGCACTTTCCTCGCCAACCGTTATAAAAACAAACCTAATATCATTTGGTTTATGGGTGGCGACATTCAGGGCGACATCAAGCCTGAGGTATGGGAGTCGCTGGCTACCAGTATCAAGGCCATCGACAAGAACCACATCATGACATACCATCCTCGTGGTCGTTACACCTCAGCCAAATGGTGGAGCAAGGCTTCGTGGATAGACTTCCATACTTTCCAAAGCGGCCACCGTCGCTACGGACAGCGTATGGGTAACAAGGACTACCCCATTCCTGACAATACAGAGGAAGACAACTGGATGTATGTGGACTCGACGTGGAAGTTCAACCCCATCAAACCCGTGCTCGACGCAGAGCCCTCATACGAGGATATTCCCATGGGACTGCACGATGCCAACGAGCCCCGCTGGAAAGACTATGATGTGCGTCGCTATGCCTATTGGAGCGTGTTTGCCGGAAGCTGCGGACACACCTACGGCCACAATGCCATCATGCAGATGCTAAAGCCGGGCTATCCCACCAGCTATGGTGATGCTGGCGACGTGAAGACGTGGTATCAAGCATTGAAAGACCCTGGTTTCAACCAGATGCAATACCTGAAGCGCCTCATGCTGTCGTTCCCCTACTTTGAGCGTGTGGCAGACCAGAGTGTCATCCAGGATAATGGTGAGAAGTACAACCGCCTGATTGCCACCCGTGGTAATGACTACCTGCTGGTTTACAACTACAACAATAATAACATGAAGCTCGACCTGACGAAGATCAGCGGAGCCAAGAAGAACGTGTGGTGGATGACTGCCGCAACGGGTCAGTTGAAATACTTAGGCGAGTTTGACTCAAAGGTGATTACCTTCCGCTATCATCCGCAGACGTCGCGCGTAGAGGATGGTGTGCTTATCGCCATCGACAGCACCAAAGATTATCTGAAGAAAGACCAGACGGCCCTCTCGCCTGATGGATATAAAGCTAAAGAACGCGACCTCAATGAATAGACTGCTTATCATATTGTTGGCCATGCTGTCGCTGACAGTTTCGGCTAAGAAGAAGAAAGAGGTAAAGCCAGCAGTCAGCATCTCCTGTTTACGTGTCGAGAACCTGCAGAACCCCCAAGGTATCGATACTGCTGAGCCCCGTTTCTCATGGACCATCCTTTCCGACAAGCAGGATGTGCGCCAGACGGCCTACCAGATTGTGGTATCGACAGAAAAGGGCGAGGTATGGAACACAGGACGCGTCGAGAGCGACCAACAGCTCTGGGTGCGCTATAAGGGTAAGCCGTTGAATAGCGCCATGCAATGCACGTGGAAAGTGAAGGTATGGACTAATGTGGGTGAGACGGCTTGGAGCGAGTCTCAGCGTTTCGGTATTGGACTGCTGAAGGAGAACCACTGGACAGGACGCTGGATAGGTCTTGAGCGTCTGATGCCTGGCGAACAGCGTGGCCTGCATACCCGTCTGGCAGCCCGTTATGTGCGTAAGGAGTTTGAACTGAGCAAGCCCGTCAAGCGTGCTATCGCTTATGTGGCAGGCATCGGACTCCATGAGTTGCACGTCAATGGCGTAGCCTACAATCGTCAGGTGTTGGTGCCTATGCCCACCGACTATCGCAAGACCGTGCTCTACAACACCTACGACATTACAGAGGCCTTAAAGGAGAAGAATGCCATAGGTCTTATTCTGGGTAATGGCCGCGTGTTCCCCATGCGCCAGAACAAGCCCTACAAAGCCCCCGTTTTCGGATTGCCCAAATGTCGCATCAACATCCTCATCGAGTTTACTGACGGTACCATGAAGCGTATCTCTACGGATGAGAAATGGAAGATAACAGCTGATGGTCCCATTCGTGCCAACAATGAGTACGATGGTGAAGAATACGACGCCCGCAAGGATTTGACGGGTTGGGACATGCCCAACTACGACGACAAATCCTGGCTTCCTGCAGAACGCTCTGAGATTCCTCTTGGCACCCTTCGTGCCCAGATGGCACCAGGAATGGAGATGGCTCCGCTGACTCCAGAGCCCAACAAGTTGGCTAACAACATCTACGATTTTCATCAGAACATAGCTGGTTGGATTGCCTTCGTACCTGCTGGCCGTGAGGGCGATACCATCCGTGTGAAATATGCCGAGAAACTGAATGCCGACGGCTCGCTTTATCTGGAGAATTTCCGTGATGCGAAGTCGGAGGACATCTACGTTTGTGGCAAGACGCCAAGAGTAGAAGAGTGGCACGCCATCTTCAGCTATCATGGTTTCCGCTATGCGCAGATCACAGGACCTGTGAAGTTTGTTCATGCCTATACCGTCAGCGACGATATCCAGCAACTGGGTCACTTCGAGTGCTCCGATACCGTATTGAACAAGGTGATGCACAATGCCTGGTGGGGCATCTATGGCAACTACAAAGGCATGCCCGTCGACTGTCCACAACGTAACGAACGACAGCCTTGGCTGGGAGACCGCACGATGGGTTCACTGGGCGAGTCGTTCCTCTTCAACAACGAGCGCCTTTATACCAAGTGGATGCGCGACATCTGTGAGTCACAGCGCGAGGATGGTGTCTTCAGCGATGTGGCTCCTGCCTACTGGAACTACTACAACGACGACGTGACGTGGCCTGCTGCCCTACCCTTCAGCTGCGATATGCTCTACCGTCAGTTTGGCAACCGCGAGGCTATCGACAAGTCATACCCCTATATCAAGCGCTGGCTACAGCACCTGTTGGACGATTACCAGCAGGACGGCATCATCACCAAAGACCAGTATGGCGACTGGTGTGTACCCCCTGAGAAGCTGGAGTTGATTCACTCGCAAGACCCTGCCCGCAAGACCGACGGTGCACTTATCTCGACAGCCTATGTCATCCGCGTGATGCAGCTGTTGGAGCAATGGGGTTGCGAGGCATCGAAGTGGAAACCCATCCGTGAGGAGATGACGAAAGCCTTCAACAAGAAGTTCCTGACCATCAAGCGAGGCACCTCGCCCCGTCCTGGTCATGTGCTCTATCCTGATAGCGTCTATTACGGCAACAATACCGTAACAGCCAATCTGCTACCGCTGGCCATAGGCATCGTACCTGACGACTGCAAGGAGGATGTAGTGAAGCAGGTGGTAGAGAATATCTGCATCAAGAACAAGCACCACGTATCGTGTGGTGTCATTGGCATCTCGTGGTTGATGCGAGGCTTGTCAGACAATGGTTTTGCTGATGTGGCCTATCGTTTGGCAACCACCAAGACCTACCCCTCATGGGGCTATATGACGGAGAATGGTGCTACGACCATTTGGGAGCTTTGGAATGGTGATAAGGCATCACCTAAGATGAACAGCGGCAACCACGTGATGCTGCTGGGCGACCTGCTCACTTGGTGCTACCAGTACCTAGGGGGTATCCGCAGTACCGATGCCTACAAACATATCGTGCTGAAACCAGCCTTCGACATTCAAGACTGCGAATGGGCTAACGTCAGCTACGACTCACCCTACGGCACCATCAAGAGCCATTGGCGTAAGACGCTGCAGCACCTGGAGTGGGATGTGACTATTCCTTGTAACACAACAGCCGAGGTCTGTCTGCCCAATGGCGAGACGAAGACCGTTGGTTCTGGCTCGTATCATTTCAGCGTTGACATCCCGACTTCGCACCCTGCCATCGTGAAGGATGAGTTTCTCTACGAGCATACATATTTCCCGGAGGCCCACGCCTCAACTATTGTCGAACGGAACAATGGCGACCTCGTGGCAGGCTACTTCGGAGGTACCCACGAGCGTGATCCGGATGTCTGCATCTGGGTGAATATCAAGAAGAAAGGCTCGGGCGAATGGAGCAAACCCATCCTGGCTGCTGATGGTGTGCTGAGTCTCGACGACCCCAATGCCAAATACATGGGACTTTCTGGTCTGAAGGACGATACGACGCCTGCTACTGCTGGTCCTATCGGCACACCAGACTCCTACGACTACGTCACCAAGACTACCCGTCTGAAGAATGTCTCTGACCGCCTGAAGCGTAAGTCGTGCTGGAATCCCGTCCTCTTCGAGATGCCCAACGGCGAGCTGTGGCTCTTCTTCAAGATAGGCTCCACCGTAGGTGACTGGACGGGTTGGCTCACGAAGTCTAAAGACGGAGGCCGCACGTGGAGCAAGAAGGAGCCCCTGCCCTACGACGCTGAGGGACGTGCTTTCCTCGGCCCCATCAAGAACAAGCCCGAGCTGATTAATGGCCGCCTGCTTTGTCCCTCGTCTACAGAGAACAATGGCTGGCGCTTCCACATGGAGATTTACGACCTGAAGACCAAGCAATGGAAGTATGTGCCGGTAGAGAGCACAGAGGCCATCAAGACCGATGACAACAAGATGCACCCCATCGACTGCATCCAACCCTCTATCCTCAAACTGAAGGACGGTCGTCTGCAAGTGCTGATGCGTACGCACAATGCCCATATCGCCACCTCGTTCTCGTCGGATAATAGCGACACATGGACACCCGTCACCCTGCTCAACATCGAGAACAACCAGAGCGGCACCGATGCCGTTTCTCTACAAGACGGTCGCCATGCCCTCATCTACAACAACTTCGAGACGCTGCCATTGACACCCAAGGGTGTGCGCACGCCCTGCTCTATCGCCCTCAGCCCCGACGGCACCAACTGGCAACACGCCCTCACCCTTGAGGACTCGCCCATCGACCAGTACTCTTACCCTGCCATCATTCAGGGCCGCGACGGCACGCTACATTGCGTCTATACCTGGCGTCGCCAGCGTGTCAGCTACAAGCAGATAGACTTAAACCAATTGAAATAAGCAGACATAATAATATAGAATGAAACCAAACGTACACCTTGTTTTTATTTATGCCGCGTTGCTGATCCTAGTGGGATGTGGAGGCGGCAAGTCTGTGAGGCAAGTGCCACATTTGGGTAATACGCCCTATCAGCAGGATACTATACTGGTCACTTACGCTACCAATTCTGAGCGGGCGCTTACTTTGCTCGACTCAGCATTGCTTTTAGGTAACATCAGCGAATACCGCGCTCAGTGCATCCGTGCCAGGATCTATAGCAAATCGCTTGTGGAGCAACGTCAGGACTCGGCCATCCTGATTTGCAAGGAACTGCTCGGTCACGACTCCGTGCGCAACGACGCTGCGGAACAGGAGAATATCCTTGACCTGCTCATTACCACCAGCCGTGCCAAGCCCGACGACGAGCAATATATACATTGGGCCACTCAAAAGGCCGAACTCTGTCAGAAACAAGGCCAGGAGACCGAACGATGGCGCACCGAGGCCGACATTGGTTTAGTGATGACGCATTTGGGACAAGAGGACGAAGGGCTTGCCAAACTCGACGAGGCCATCAGCCATCTCGACGCTCCCGGCAGCATCGACCGCATGGATGCCTTCATCGTTGCTGTTAAGCGTAAGATTAATGCGCTCAACGCCCAGCGCCGCTACGAAGAGTTCATCCCACTGGCGCAGCGCATCCTCGACCGGCTGGACCACTTCGAGAGCCATATCAAGGACTATGCCGAGGACAGCTACCGCCTCGCGTGGAACGATAACCCCAGCGAACGCGACCGCTATCTCGACTTCAGCCGAGCACAGGCATGGGGCTTTATGGCTATAGCGTATAGCCACACCCAGAACCCTCCGAAGGGCGAGGAGAGCCGTTACCTAAGTCTGGCGAAGAAATACCTGTCGCTCTTTGACAACAGCGGCTACGGCAAGACCTTCTCCGCCCGCCGCATGATTTCCCCCGCGCAGATGGCCTTGGGTATGTACGACGAGGCGCTGGCCACCTACGACGAACTGGAGCGCCGCATGGCGGGCGACACACTCAACGAGAACTATGCCATCATCCTGCGTTCCCGTGCCATCGCAGCCCGTGAGAAGAGAAATTTTGCCGAGGCTTTTGGCTACCAGACGCGCTACGCCAACCTCTCGAAGGCGGTTAGCGACAGCCTGCACCGCAGCGAGGCCCACGACTATGCCGCCCGCTACCATGCCTACGAGCAGCAATTAGAGATTCAGGAGAAGGAGGCCGAGGCCGAACGTTCCCATATCATTAGCATCGCCGTTGCCGCATTGGCAGTACTGGCTATCGCATTTGCCATCTATTTCTTCCGTCAGAAACGTATTGTCAGCGAAAAGAACCATGCATTGGTGCGCATGATTAACAGCATGCAACCCAAGTCCATCGATTCAAGGACGGTTAATAACGCTGATTCAGAGCTTTTTAAGCATATAGACACAGCCATCCGTTCTGAGCGCCTCTATGCCAATATTGGCTTACAACGCCAGGATATCTGCGACCGTTTCAATATCAGCCGCCATACGCTGAACGACTTGCTGTCCGATTACACCGGCGGACTCTCCTTCCCACAGTATGTCAATATTATCCGTTTAGAGGAGGCACTCCGACTACTTCGCGACGAACCCGACAAGATTATATCGGCCATTGCTAGCGAAGTAGGTTTCTCATCCGCCAATCTGCGCGAACAATTCAAACGGAAATATGGTATGACACCTGCCGAATACCGTCAGAATATGAATACCTGACACTACCAGAATTTACAAAACACTTTCAGAATTTACAAAATCACCGCATTCGATGCACTCATTTGGTACGTGGCCCAAATGAGTGCATTTCTTTTCTTTCGCATCCAATTATTTATGATTAATTTTGCAGAAATTTTTATTCCAATCATGGACAAAGATCTCTTCAAAACTATCGACACAGTCATCCGCAAGGAACGTCTTTACGCACAAGCCAACTTGATGCGTGAGGACGTTATGCAGCGTTTTAGTATTGGTCGTCATCATTTGAATGATCAGCTCAATGCCTTTGCAGATGGTATGTCTTTTCCGCAATACATCAATTCTATTCGCATGGAGGTGGCCTACGACCTGCTAACCAACCGATCGGAGATGACTATCACTGAAATAGCCCGTGAGGTTGGCTTTTCTGCCCCAAACCTTCGTGAGCAGTTCAAGCGTTGCTATGGTATTACTCCCGCTGAATATCGTGCCACCCTTGTTCCCGAAGATGATGGTTTTGAACCTTGAAATTTTCACTTTTAATTTATATAGATGTACGTACAACAAAGTCTCCAAGATAACCTTTTCCTCATGCTCTATGGCGCTATTGCCATATTGGCCCTAGCAACAGGCCTTTATCTGTGGCTGCGACGCAGTAATACCATTGCGCCAGACGTCACTCCACCGAAGGCGCTGCGCCTATGTACGGCAGCCTTCTTCATCACCGCGGCACTGAGCCACATCTGGTGGTATGTGCTGGGCATCTATTGGCTGACTGACGACCGTCTGGTACGCAACATCGTGGCGGTAACACTCGACCATATCACCCTTGTTCCACTTGTGATGGCCTTTTTGCTACGCATGTTGCAGGACCGCCAGCGTCCCCTCTGGCCGTGGGTTTTGAGTCAATTACCAATCCTCGTGGCCGCTGCCGTGGGCATCGCCTGGCACAATGGATTCTACGGCTTTGACCTGACGACCTACTGGCAGACAACCGTCATGATTATCTTTGTCTTGTATTATATCCACGCACTGATACAGTATAGCCGCTGGCTACGCGAGAACTATGCCGATCTGGAACACAAGGAGGTATGGCAGAGCCTGCTGTTCATATCCACTCTCTTTGTCATCTATGAGATTTATTTCACGAATCCGGGCAACATGGCAAGAGTGTATCTGGCACAAGTGGAGACTCTCGCCATCATTGTCTTCCTGAGTTGGCGCGTCGAGACGCTACAGCATCTTGACGACAAGCTATCCTACACCAGCCAGGAAGATGAAATGGCACCCTTGAGCCTGCACATCACTATCAATATCCAACAACAACTGGAAACATACTGCGAGGCCCGTCAGTCCTATCTACAGCACGACATCACCCTGCAGCAACTCGCCACAGCCATCGGCACCAACCGCACCTATCTGGGCAACTATTTCGCTCAGCAGGGCACCACTTACAATACTTATATCAACCGCTTGCGCATAGACCACTTCATGCGTTGCTACCAGAAAAGTATCCGTTCGAATCTTCCCTTCACCGCCACAGAACTTGCCCAGCAGAGCGGATTCCGCAGCTACAGCACCTTCGCTGCAGCCTTCAAGCAGTTCAACGGCCAAACCGTTGCCTCATGGATGAAGAGTCTATAACATCATCAAAAAGTAATTTTCTATTTAAATAAAAAATAATGCATCAAGGTAAAAAGATTATACAGCCACCCTATTTGCAGGCAGGAGATAAAGTCGCGTTAGTATCTCCTGCCTATTGGGTGCCACAGGAGGCTTTGATGCAGGCTGCAGAAGCCATTAGAGGTTGGGGACTTGAGCCTATTATCGGGCCCCACACCAACAACCTTAATGTCAATGCCTATGCAGGTACTGCCGACGATCGCGCCGCCGACCTGCTATGGGCCCTCGAAGACGACAGCATCAAAGCCGTCATCTGTTCACGAGGCGGCTATGGCTCCATTCACCTTCTGGACCGTATTCCCCAAGAGTATTTCCAGCAACATCCCAAATGGTTCATCGGTCATGGCGACATCACCATGCTGCTCTATGCAATAGCCTTTGCAGATGTCATGTGTATTCATGGCCCGATGGCGTTCCAGATTGCTGGTCGACAGGAGCCTACGACCTCCATCATTCGTAACATGCTTTTTGGCACCCTGCCGCAATACATCATTCCCTGTCACCCTTACAACCAGTGCGGTCATGCTGAGGGTATTCTCGTGGGAGGCAACCTCTCAAGCTATTCCGCAGTAGCAGGAACAAAGATCCACCTATCAGCGAAACACGACATCATTCTTTTTATAGAAGAGGTCGAGGAGTCGTTACACAATATTGACCGATTGTTTTATATGCTACGTCTGCAGTATGACTTCGAACGGGTCAAAGGCATCATTTTCGGCACGTTCCACTCCATCAAGTACGACCTGCAGTATGGCAGCGTCGAACAGATGCTGGTAGCCCATCTCCACGAATACGAAATCCCCGTCTGCTGTGGGTTCCCCGTTGGCAGCAACAGTTGTATTCCGCTGATAGAAGGTGCACCATGTACGTTGGACGTGTCAATAGACAAGGCCATGCTATCCTATAACATCAAGGGCAATGTGGAACCCTACGAGGTCAATTTTGCAAAATCGAATTTAATAAAGGAACCAGATTTATAATATATCAGATGAACGAGAGAATCATCAAGATGGTGAACGAGGCGCGATGGATGGACGGCCAACAGGTGAGAAACAGGCTGGAGGACATCACGTGCAACCCGATGCACAGTCAGGAGGAATTCATTATGAGGATGATGCGCGAGAACGGTCAGACAGAATACGGACTAGCGTACAACTTCAAGAACATTCGCACGCTAGACGACTTCAAACACTACATTCCGCTAACATCGTATACCGACTATACAGACTATATCGAGCGCATTGCCGCCGGTGAGCGCAACATCCTGACGGCCTATCTCACTAAGCATATCTCCATCTGGGACGGTTTCAGAGGATTTCCACAGTCACGCTGGGGCGTACAGGCAAGCTACGACTACAGTTTCTGCTCGGGATTCTATATTGCCGGCAATCACGGCATCCTGAAGGACGGCATGACGCTGAATCTAGTGGACAACAGCGTAGAACGGCTAGCGTCGGGCATAACCATGGGTAACCTGCTGGGCAGGCTGCTGGTAAAGCGGGAAAACAAGCAGGTGTATGTCGTACCGGTCGACATCGCGGAATCGCAACATGAAGATAAGATTCTCTATCTGCAGGCACTCTATGCCCTCGCGCAAAAGAACATATCACTGGCCATCTGCGACCGCTATGACAACATGGTCGAGATGCTTCGCTATATTGAGAAACACTGGCCGTGGCTTACGGAAACGATAGAGCGCGGCAACAACTATATACAGCCCGACACGGAGCGAGCCAATGACATTCGCGAAATCATGGAGGGTCACCAGATCGGTACGCTGTTGGTTCCCCTGCTGTGGCCGGGACTGCGCTGCATGATGGTTTACGACGTGGATAGGTTGAATGCCAGCTTCGAACTGTTACGTACCTATTGCGGCAGCGACGTACACTTTGTGTTTATGGGCATTAGCACACCCGAGGGAACGTTTTCAACTACGTTGAACCTGGACGACCCACAGACCGTGCTCATCCCCGACAGTGTGTTCTACGAATTCAAGCCAAAGGAAACAAATAGCTATCTAACTCTCCTCACCATAGACCAACTAGAGATAGGTCGCAGCTACGAACTGGTTGTCACCACTCTCTCAGGCCTCTATCGCTATAAAACTGGTAAGAACATTACGGTAGTTGGCTGCTATCACGACACACCCACCGTAATGATTGACAAAGAATAACTATCTCACCAAATTCAGGTCGGTCAAAACCGAATTTTATTCCTTTAGGAAAACAGGGGGCTTTGTTAACGTCTGTCTTTGTTCGTTTAATGTACGTCTGATATCCGTTTGTTGTCCGTT
>ERZ842401.5449-NODE-5449-length-14123-cov-64.837432_pt1 | contig 14123 bp, 24 predicted proteins | sample MGYA00521270_ERZ842401 | MGnify/ENA primary metagenome ERZ842401 (study PRJEB31892, sample SAMEA3878208) | bioreactor metagenome | biome: Moose rumen | place: Sweden | collected 2011-10 | study: EMG produced TPA metagenomics assembly of the PRJEB12797 data set... | reverse complement strand
CAAACGACAGATTCAGACTCTCGAGCAAATCATCAAGCTCCGTGAGCGATTTCTTGCCGAAGTTGCGGAACTTCAGGAGGTCGGTCTTGTTGTACTGCACCAGATCGCCGAGCGTCTCGACGTCGGCAGCCTTCAGACAATTGAGGGCACGAACGGAGAGGTTCATGTCGACAAGCTTGGTCTTCAGCAGCTGGCGCATGTGCAGCACCTCCTCATCAAACTCCTGGTTGCCCTCGTTGTCGTTGGTCTCGAGGGTGATCTTCTCGTCGGAGAAGAGCATGAAGTGGTAGATGAGGATCTTTGCAGCCTCCTTCAGGGCATCCTTCGGGTGGATGGAACCGTCCGTCGTCACTTCGAGCACGAGCTTGTCGTAGTCGGTCTTCTGCTCGACACGATAAGGCTCGACAGCGAACTTGACGTTGCGGATGGGTGTGTAGATAGAATCGATGGGTATGACATTGACATCGGTGCAGAACTCGCGGTTCTCATCACTGGGCACGTAGCCACGGCCCTTGTTGATGGTAAGGTCGATCTGCATGGATGCCTTTGTGTCGAGATGACAAATCACCAAATCGGGATTTAACACTTCAAATCCAGTCAGGTACTTGCCGATATCACCGGCTTTGAACTCGGTAGAATTCTCGACCGTGATACTGACTTTCTCGTTCTCGAATTCTTCTACTACTTGCTTGAAGCGCACTTGCTTCAAGTTCAGGATAATGTTGGTGACATCCTCCTTAACACCAGGTACGGATGAGAACTCGTGCTCAACACCACTGATGCGAATGGTGTTGATGGCATAGCCCTCAAGCGATGAAAGGAGTATGCGGCGCAGGGCGTTGCCGATGGTCACACCGAAGCCCGGCTCCAACGGACGGAATTCGAACTTGCCGAACCTGTCGTTGGCATCCAACATTACCACTTTATCGGGTTTTTGAAATGCTAATATCGCCATTAATTTTAATGATTTTTAGTTCTTAGAGTACAACTCAACGATTAACTGCTCCTTGATGGGCTCAGGAATATCAGCGCGCTCAGGACGGTGCAGGAACTTGCCGGCCTTCTGCTGCTCATCCCACTCTACCCAGGGATACTTGCTGTGGTTGAAACCAGCCAGTGCGCTGTCGATAATCTCAAGCGACTTCGACTTCTCACGAACGCCGATGACCTGACCGGGCTTTACAGAGTAAGAAGGAATGTTCACTACCTGACCGTCGACCACAACGTGGCGATGGCTGACGAGCTGGCGTGCAGCTGCACGGGTAGGAGCGAGTCCCAGACGGAAGACAACATTGTCGAGTCGGCTCTCAAGAAGCTGCAGGAGCACCTCACCAGTGATGCCTTCAGCCTTGGCAGCCTTCTCAAACAAAATGCGGAACTGGCGCTCAAGAACTCCGTAAGTGTACTTGGCTTTCTGCTTCTCTGCCAGCATGACTGCATACTCCGACTGCTTGCGGCGACGGTTGTTGCCATGCTGTCCAGGAGGGAAGTTTCTCCTGGACAAAACTTTGTCAGCGCCGAAGATGGGTTCACCAAAACGGCGTGCAATTTTAGATTTCGGTCCAATATATCTTGCCATAACTTTTATAAAATTGAAAAACTGAAAAATTAAAAGTTGAAAAAAGGCTCGCGCCAGTTGAACTTTCTCTTTTTCCTAATCTTCCAACATTTTTTTATTTATAATATTTAATTACTATTTTTACACGCGACGGCGCTTCGGGGGACGGCAGCCATTGTGTGGCAGCGGAGTGACGTCGACAATCTCGATGACCTCGATGCCGGCACCATGACAGGCACGGATGGCCGACTCACGGCCATTGCCGGGACCCTTGACGTAGGCCTTCACCTTGCGCAGGCCAAGGTCGTAAGCAACCTTTGCGCAGTCCTCGGCTGCCATCTGGGCAGCGTATGGAGTGTTCTTCTTTGAACCACGGAAGCCCATCTTACCAGCTGACGACCAGGAGATAACCTGACCCTCGTCGTTGGCCAGAGAGACGATGATATTGTTGAAAGAGCTATGAACGTGCAGCTGACCCATCGCGGTCACACGCACATTCCTTTTCTTTGAAACGACTGTTTTCTTTGCCATAATAATTCCTAATTCTGAATTGTTAATTGATTAATTGTGAATTACTTCGTGGCCTTCTTCTTGTTAGCAACAGTCTTCTTCTTACCCTTACGTGTACGGGCATTGTTCTTTGTGCTCTGACCACGAACGGGAAGACCATTACGATGACGGACACCACGATAGCAACCAATATCCATCAGTCGCTTGATATTCAACTGGATCTCACTGCGGAGATCACCTTCAACCTTGAATTCAGCGCCGATAATTTCACGGATCTTGGCTGCCTGATCGTCACTCCACTCGTTGACCTTCAGGTCGCGGCTGACGCCTGCCTTATCCAATATCTTTGCTGAACTACTTCGACCTATACCATAGATATAGGTCAATGCGATTTCGCCACGCTTGTTCTGGGGCAAATCTACTCCAACAATTCTTATTGCCATTGTTAATAATGTGTGATAAAAAATAAAATTTAAATTTCGAAATTTGCTAAAAAGCATGCAAAGGTAAGGAAATAAATTGATATTTCCCACCTCTGTTATGCTTATTTAACAATTTAACCCTGACGCATCTTGTACTTGGGGTTCTTCTTGTTGATAACGAACAGGCGACCCTTGCGACGAACAATCTTGCACTCGGGGGTACGCTTTTTCAATGATGCTCTTGTCTTCATATCTTTGTCTAAAATTATTTGTATCTGAACACGATTCTTCCCTTTGTCAGATCATACGGACTCATCTCCACCTTGACCTTGTCGCCAGGGAGGATGCGGATGTAGTGCATGCGCATCTTGCCAGAGATGTGAGCAATAATCTGCACACCGTTCTCAAGTTCTACGCGGAACATGGCGTTGGAGAGACTCTCCAGTATCGTTCCGTCCTGCTCAATAGCGGATTGCTTTGCCATACGCTTACTTAGTATAGTTTACCTTCAAATGTTTCAACTTCTTCGAACGAGGATAAAATCTCGGCCTGCCCCTTGCGGATGGCAATGGTATGCTCGAAATGAGCAGCCGGCTTGCCGTCGCGCGTGCAAACACTCCACTTGTCTTCCTTCAGATAGATGTCGCGCTTGCCCATCGTGATCATCGGCTCGATGGCAATGCACATGCCAGCCTTGAGCTGGCTGCCGTTGCCACGGCGTCCGTAGTTGGGAACAGGCGGGTCTTCATGCATCTCTCGGCCTATGCCATGACCTGTCAGCTCACGCACGACACCGTAGCCGTGCGACTCGCAGTAGTCCTGCACCGTGCTGCTGATGTCGCCGACATGCTTGCCGGCTACAGCCATCTCGATGCCCTTATAGAGCGACTCCTTCGTAACACGCAGCAATGTCTTCACCTCTTCAGACACCTCGCCGACACAGAACGTGTAGCAAGAGTCGCCGTTGAAACCATTGAGGAGCGTGCCGCAGTCGATGGAGATGATGTCGCCCTCCTTGAGCACCGTTGTGCTGTTGGGCACCCCGTGCACCACCACGTCGTTGACCGACGTGCAGATGCTGGCGGGGAACGGCCCTCCATATGGATTGGGGAAGCCCTTGAAGGTTGGGACGGCACCGTGGTCACGGATGAACTCGTCGGCAATCTTATCCAACTGGAGGGTCGTTACACCAGGCTTGATATGCTTTGCCAATTCGCCAAGCGTGCTACCGACAAGTCGGTTGGCCTGGCGCATCAGCTCAATTTCATCTTCAGTCTTGAGAAATATCTTCATGAGCTTAGTAAGCTGCTACGCCACCACGGCCGTGGATGCGGCCAGAGTCCAGAAGACCATCGTAATGGCGCATAAGCAGATGGCTCTCTATCTGCTGGAGCGTGTCGAGCACGACACCCACGAGAATGAGCAGCGAGGTGCCCCCAAAGAACTGGGAGAAGGCGTCCTGCACATTGAGCAGACTGGCGAAGGCCGGCATGATGGCGATGAAGGCGATGAACAGTGAACCGGGCAGTGTGATACGCGACATCACGGTATCAATGTAATCGGCCGTGTCCTTGCCAGGCTTCACACCAGGGATGAAGCCGTTGTTGCGCTTCATGTCCTCGGCCATCTGAGTGGGGTTCAGCGTGATAGCAGTGTAGAAATAGGTGAATGCTATGATCAGCGCAGCGAAGATGAGGTTATACAGCCAGCTGTGATGATCGAGCATGGTGCGGAGGAACCAGCTTGCACTCTCGGGGTTGGTCCACTGTGCGATGGTCAACGGGATGAACATGATTGCCTGGGCAAAGATGATAGGCATCACATTGGCTGCGAACAGCTTCAGAGGAATGTACTGGCGGGCACCGCCTACCTGCTTATTTCCAACAAGACGTTTAGCATACTGTACGGGAATCTTGCGGACGCCCTGTACCAAGACGATAGATGCACAAACAACTGCATAGAGAATGATAATCTCGACGAGGAACATGACCAGACCGCCACCAGTGATGGCCGTGAAACGCGAGCTGACCTCCTGGAAGAAAGCCTGAGGCAGGCGTGCAATGATACCGATCATAATAATCATCGAGATGCCATTTCCAATACCTTTATCGGTAATGCGCTCACCCAACCAAAGGATGAACATACTTCCTGCTGCCAAGATGATCGTTGCAGGGAACATAAACCAGAACCAGTCAATGCCTGTAGCAAGGGCTGCACCAGCCTGCACCTTCAGATTGAGCAGGTAGCTCGGTGCCTGGAAGAAAAGGATTCCCACCGTGAGGTACCGAGTATACATGCTTATCTTTTTGCGACCGCTCTCACCCTCGCGCTGCATCTTCTGGAAGTAAGGTACAGCAACAGCAAGAAGCTGCATAACGATAGAAGCAGAGATGTAAGGCATGATTCCCAGTGCGAAGATCGATGCATTGGAAAATGCACCACCGGAGAACATGTCCAGCAGCGACATCAGGCCCGAAGCAGTCTGCGACGACAGCTTGTCAAGCATTGTCGGGTTGATACCTGGAAGAACGACAAACGATCCAAAACGGTAGATGGCCACAAACAGTATTGTGATGCCAATACGGGTGCGCAGATCCTCGATCTTCCAAATGTTCTTCAGTGTCTCTATTAACTTCTTCATCTTTCGTTTAGATTATAGTTGCGTTTCCACCTACAGCCTTAATAGCCTCTTCAGCCGTCTTCGAGAAAGCGTTTGCCTCAACGTCGACCTTGGCCTTCAGCTCACCGTTGCCAAGAATCTTCACCAGCTCACGGCCATTGGTCAGGCCAGCAGCCACCAGCTCGGCGATGCCGATCTTGGTGAGACCCTTCTCCTCAGCCAGCTTCTGCAGCGTAGAGAGGTTCACGGCGAAATATTCCTTGTGGTTGATGTTCTTGAAACCAGACTTCGGCAGGCGACGCTGCAGAGGCATCTGGCCACCCTCAAAACCTATCTTCTTCTTATAGCCAGAGCGAGCCTTTGCACCCTTGTGACCACGGGTAGACGTGCCGCCGAGACCCGAACCGGGACCGCGACCGATTCTACGACGTGAATGGGTAGAACCCTCTGCAGGCTTCAAATTATTCAGTTTCATAATAGAATTCTGTTTTAATGTGTGTGATTACTGTTTTAGTCGATAACGGTCACCAGATGATGAACCTTGCGTATCATGCCGCGGATGGCGGGAGAGTCTTCCTTTTCGACAACTTGCGAAATCTTGTGAAGTCCAAGTGCCTCAAGGGTACGCTTCTGGTCAACGGGATAACCGATCTTACTCTTAATCTGCTTAATCTTAATTGTTGCCATAGTTCTCTCTCCTTATTATCCTCTAAATACTTTGTCCATACTGATACCACGGGTACCGGCCACCGTATAGGCGTCGCGCATCTGGCTGAGGGCCTCGATGGTGGCCTTCACCAGGTTGTGGGGGTTCGACGAACCCTTCGACTTAGCCAGCACATCCTTCACACCAGCGCTCTCGAGCACGGCGCGCATAGCACCACCGGCCACAAGGCCCGTACCGGCAGCAGCCGGCTTGAGGAACACCTGAGCACCGCCGAAGCGAGCTTCCATCTCGTGGGGGATGGTACCCTTGAGCACAGGCACCTTGACGAGGTTCTTCTTAGCTGCCTCAACACCCTTGGCGATGGCGGCAGTCACTTCGCCTGCCTTGCCAAGTCCCCAGCCAATCACGCCATTGCCGTCGCCGACAACCACGATAGCTGCGAAAGTAAAGGTGCGACCGCCCTTCGTTACCTTGGTAACACGGTTGATGGCAACCAGTCTGTCTTTCAGTTCTACGTCACTATTTACTTTAACTCTGTTCATTGCCATAATCGTTTAAAAATTAAGTCCACCCTTACGTGCTGCATCAGCAAGCGACTTCACGCGGCCATGATAGAGATAGCCGTTGCGGTCGAAGACAACCGACTTCACACCAGCCTCGAGGGCCTTGGCTGCAATCAGCTCGCCAACCTTCTCTGCCTGCTGAATCTTCGGCATGGCCTCGAGGCCGAGCGAAGATGCTGCTGCAAGTGTTTTACCTTCCAAATCGTTAATCACCTGAACGTAAATCTGCTTGTTGCTGCGGAATACGCTCATACGAGGACGCTCGGCAGTGCCGAAGACGCTCTTGCGAATTCTGTATTTAATCTTGATTCGTCTTTCAACTTTCTTTGTTGTCATAATTCTTTAATTTTTTAATTATTTAATTTTAGAATTACTTAGCCGAGGCCGACTTACCCGACTTACGGCGGATGACCTCACCCTTGAACAAGATACCCTTTCCTTTATAAGGCTCAGGCTTGCGGAAAGAACGAATTTTTGCACAGATAAGACCGAGGAGCTGCTTGTCAGCACTTTCGAGGATGATCTGGGGGTTCTGGTTACGCTCCGACTTGGTCTCGACCTTCACTTCCTTGGGAAGCTGGATGAAGATGGGGTGCGTATAGCCCAGCGAGAACTCGATGAGGTTGCCCTGGTTGGACACACGATAGCCCACACCGACAAGCTCGAGTTCCTTCTTATAGCCTTCGCTCACACCCACAACCATATTGTTCACCAGGGCGCGGTAGAGGCCATGGAAAGCCTGCTTCTGCTTCTGGTTCACGGGGCTGTTCTCGTCAATCTCGAATGTGACGTGGCCGTCCTCAATCTTAACATTAATCGACTTGTCGACTTTCTGACAGAGTTCACCCTTGGGGCCTTTTACGGTAACAACGCCGTCCTTGTCCTGGGCAATCGTAACGCCAGCAGGAATACTAATTGGCAATTTTCCTATTCTTGACATATTCTATCCTCCAATTAATAAACGTAGCAAAGCACCTCACCACCAATCTTCTGCTGTGCGGCTTCTTTGTCTGTCATTACACCCTTGGACGTAGATAAGATAGCGATACCCAGTCCGTTAATAACTCTCGGCATGTCCTTGTAACCCGTGTACCTACGGAGACCAGGAGTGGAAACGCGCTTCAGATACTTGATGGCGTTCTCCTTTGTTACAGGATCGTACTTCAGAGCGACCTTGATGGTACCCTGAGGGCCATCCTCAATGAACTTGTAGTTCAGGATGTAACCCTTCTCGAAGAGGATTTTCGTAATCTCCTTCTTCAAGTTTGAAGCTGGTACTTCAACAACACGGTGATGAGCCATGATTGCGTTTCTCAACCTCGTCAGAAAATCTGCTATTGGATCTGTCATAAAAATGAATGTTTAATTAATCGGGACTCCCCCGACAATATTAATAAATTCTTTCAATAGTCAGAAGGAGTTGGGGAAACTCCTTTAACCGAACTTTACCAGCTTGCCTTCTTCACGCCGGGGATGAGACCGTTGGAAGCCATCTCACGGAACTGGATACGCGACAGGCCGAACTGGCGCATGTAGCCCTTGGGACGACCCGTAACCTTGCAACGGTTGTGCAGGCGGATGGGGTTGGCGTTCCTGGGGATGCCCTGCAGCTTGCGGGCAGCCTCATAGGCAGCGATGGCACCTTCCTCGGTGGTCACATCGGCATGGGCGATGATGCTCTTCAGTGCGGCACGCTTCTCAGCATAGCGGGCAACGAGCTTGGCACGCTTCACCTCGCGGGCCTTCATTGATTCTTTTGCCATATCTCTTAATCGTTTTTAGCGTTCTTGAAAGGAAGACCGAAGGCCTTGAGCAGGGCGAAGCCCTCCTCGTCGGTCTTAGCCGTTGTCACAAAGGTGATGTTCATACCCTGGATGCGGTCGACAGAGTCGATGTTGATTTCAGGGAAGATGATCTGCTCCTGGATGCCCAGCGTATAGTTGCCACGGCCATCGAACTTGCTCTCAATGCCCTTGAAGTCGCGGATACGAGGCAGTGCGATGCGCACGAGCTTCTCGAGGAACTCGTACATACGCTCACGGCGCAGGGTAACCATGACGCCGATAGGCATCTTCTTACGCAGCTTGAAGTTGGCAATATCCTTCTTCGAATAGGTTGCAACAGCCTTCTGACCAGTGATGGCGGTAATCTCGTTGATAGCCACCTCGATGATCTTCTTGTCCTGTGTGGCGTCGCCCAGACCCTGGTTGACGACAATCTTCTTCAGGACAGGAATCTGCATGGCAGAAGTATAGTTGAACTGCTTCTTCAGTGCCGGGGCAATCTGCTCGGCATACGTTTTCTTGAGTTGTGCTGTATTCATTACTTAATCTCCTCTCCTGACTTTTTAGCGATGCGAATGACATTCTTGCCCTCGTGCTTGATGGCTACGCGGGTCGGTTTGCCACTCTTGGGGTCAACCAAACTTAAATTAGAAATATGGATGGGAGCCTCGACTTTCTCAAAGCCACCCTGAGGATTCTTGGCGCTGGGCTTCGAGCTCTTGTTGACGATGTTGATACCCTCAACAATGGCACGCTGCTTCTCTACCAAGACCTTCAGCACCTTACCAGTCTTGCCCTTGTCCTCACCGGCCAGGACGACGACTGTATCGTTTTTCTTGATATGTAACTTGCTCATTACTTCTTAATACTTTTAATGTTAAAGAACCTCAGGTGCCAAAGATACGACCTTCATGTTTACTGCACGCAGTTCGCGGGCAACGGGGCCGAAGATACGGCTTCCGCGCAGCTCGCCGGCATTGTTCAGCAGCACGCAGGCATTGTCGTCGAAACGGATGTACGAGCCATCGGCGCGGCGTATTTCCTTCTTTGTGCGGACAATGAGTGCCTTCGACACAGTACCTTTTTTCACATCGCTCGTAGGAATGGCGTTCTTGATGGCAACGACAATGATGTCGCCCACACTTGCATAGCGGCGGCGGGTACCACCGAGCACACGGATGCAGAGAGCCTCGCGTGCACCGCTGTTGTCAGCTACTGTAAGTCTTGATTCTGTCTGTATCATAATTACTTAGCTTTTTCTACGATTTGAACTAATCTCCAGCGCTTTGTCTTCGACAGAGGGCGGGTTTCCATAATGAGCACGGTATCACCGATGTTGCACTCATTCTTCTCGTCATGTACATGGTACTTCTTCGTCTTCTGGACGAACTTACCATAAATAGGGTGCTTCTCCTTGAACTTGGCAGCGATAACAATGGTTTTATCCATCTTGTTGCTGATAACGACACCCTGTCTTGTCTTTCTTAAATTTCTTGTTTCCATCTGGACCATTGTTATTTGTTAAGTTCCCTCTGACGGAGCTCCGTCTTCATACGTGCAATGTCGCGACGTGCGGCCTTAATCAGTGATGGGTTCTCCAGCGGAGTGATGTTGTGGTTCAACTTCATCTGGTTGTACTTGGCAACCTCCGTCTCAATGCGCTCGGCCAGTTCCTTGGTCTCAAGCTCTTTCAGTTCTGTACTCTTCATACTAATTAAGCGTTTTTATCGTAGTCACGTCTTACAACAAACTTAGTCTTCACAGGCAGCTTCTGTGCGCCGAGACGCAGGGCTTCCTTAGCGATGTCGAAAGGCACGCCCTCCACCTCGAAGAGGATGCGTCCGGGAGTGACGGGTGCCACCCATCCGGCGGGATCACCCTTACCTTTACCCATTCGCACGTCAGCAGGCTTGCGAGTGATGGGTTTGTCGGGGAAGATGCGGATCCAAACCTGACCTTCACGGTTCATATAACGGTTGATGGCAACACGTGCTGCCTCAATCTGGCGGCTGTCAATCCATTTGGCGTCAAGTGTCTTGATGCCGAACGAGCCGAAAGCCAGCGTCGTGCCCCTGTGGGCGTTGCCTTTGTTGCCTCGCCCGTCCTGAGGCCTTCTATATCTTACTCTCTTAGGCTGTAACATGATAGCTTCTTACTTTAAATACAGTTATTACTTCTTCTTATTACGGAACTTACGGCCATCTCTGTTACCGCCACCGCCGTTTCCACGGCCAGCCTGCTTGTCCTGAGTGAAGTTGGGTGCGAGATCCACCTTGCCATAGATTTCACCACGGCAAATCCAAACCTTGATGCCCAACAGGCCAACCTTAGTCAAAGCCTCAGCCTGGCAGTAATCGATGTCTGCACGGAAGGTGTGCAAGGGAGTACGTCCCTCCTTGATCATCTCGCTACGTGCGATTTCAGCGCCGTTCAGACGTCCCGAAATCTGAACCTTGATACCTTCTGCGCCAGCACGCATGGTGTTGGCCACAGCCTGCTTGATAGCACGACGGTAAGCAATCTTGCCCTCAATCTGGCGAGCGATGTTTGTGGCAACGATTGTGGCGTCGAGCTCCGGACGCTTCACCTCAAAGATGTTGATCTGGATTTCCTTGTCGAAGAGCTTCTTCAGCTCGTCCTTCAGGTTGTCCACATCCTGACCGCCCTTACCGATGACGATGCCCGGACGAGCCGTGCAGATAGTGATGGTAACCAGCTTCAGTGTGCGCTCGATGACAATCTTCGAAACGCTGGCCTTGGCCAGGCGCTCGTTGAGGTACTTGCGGATTTTCTGATCCTCTACCAGGTTGTCTCCGAAGTCCTTGCCTCCGAACCAATTTGAATCCCAACCGCGAACGATACCCAGGCGGTTGCTAATCGGATTAACTTTCTGTCCCATTCTGCTTATTCTTTTACGTCATTAGTTTTAGCGTCAACAAACAGAGTCACGTGGTTCGAACGCTTGCGGATACGATAGCCACGGCCCTGAGGTGCCGGTCTCATTCGCTTCATAGTAACACCCTCGTCAACGAAGATGCGGGTGACGAACAGCTCGCCGGCCTCGGCCTTGCGGTCGTTCTTAGCTTCCCAGTTGGCAATGGCCGAACGGAGGAGTTTCTCCACGTCGGCGGCAGCAGCCTTCTTCGAGAAGCGAAGCACGCCCAGGGCGCGGTTCACCTCCATGCCGCGAATCATGTCGACGACATAGCGCATCTTGCGCGGAGAAGAAGGACAGCCTTTCAGCTTTGCAAAATACTGTGTCTTAAGAGCTGCTTTTCTCTCTTCAGCCTTAATATGTTTTCTTGCTCCCATTTTTAATTTTCAATTTTTAATTTTCAATTTCCCCTGGGGCATTACTTCTTGTTGCCGGCGTGGCCACCGAAGCGACGTGTGGGTGCAAACTCACCGAGCTTGTGACCTACCATGTTCTCAGTAATGTAAACAGGGATAAATTTGTTACCGTTATGAACTGCAACAGTGTGTCCCACGAAATCGGGTGAGATCATTGATGCCCTGGCCCATGTCTTCACGACGTTCTTCTTGCCGCTCTCATTCATGGCGAGAACCTTCTTCTCGAGAGAGACGTTGATGTACGGACCTTTCTTTAATGAACGACTCATAATTTAACTCTTCAGATTACTTGTTTACTTCTTGTTAGCTCTTTCAATGATGTACTTGTTTGAAAGCTTCTTCGGTGCGCGCGTCTTGAGGCCCTTAGCATAGAGACCCTTACGCGAACGGGGATGTCCACCACTCTGGCGACCTTCACCACCACCCATCGGGTGATCGTGCGGGTTCATCACCACACCACGGTTGTGCGGGCGACGTCCCAGCCAGCGTGAGCGACCGGCCTTACCCGACTGCTCAAGAGCGTGGTCAGAGTTGCCAACGGCACCGACGGTAGCCTTGCAAGCAGAGAGCACCTTGCGTGTCTCACCCGAGGGGAGCTTAATCACGCAGTAGGCTCCCTCACGAGAAGTCAACTGAGCAAAATTACCAGCCGAACGAACGAGCAGTGCACCCTGGCCGGGACGGAGCTCAATGTTGTGAATCACCGTACCCACAGGGATGTTGGCCAGCGGCAGGGCATTACCAATCTCAGGCACTGCCTCTGCTCCAGACATCAGCTGAGCGCCGACCTGCAGTCCATTAGGAGCAATAATGTAGCGTTTTTCACCATCTGCGTAGAAAAGCAGAGCGATGCGAGCCGAGCGGTTCGGATCGTACTCAATAGTCTTCACTACAGCAGGAACACCATCTTTCTCTCGCTTGAAGTCGATGATACGATACTTCTTCTTGTGGCCGCCGCCCATGTAGCGCACGGTCATCTTACCGGTGTTGTTTCGACCGCCGGTTGAACGTTTGCCGTAGACGAGAGACTTCTCTGGCACGGATGCAGTAATATCCTCGAACGTGCCAATAATCTTGTGTCTTTGACCCGGAGTTACGGGCTTTAATTTACGTACTGCCATTACTTTTATTAATCAATATTGCTGTAAAAATCAATTTCTTCGCCCTCCTTCAGAGTGACGATCGCCTTCTTGAAGGCGCTCTTATGTCCTTTCACGAGGCCAGCCTTGGTGTAGCGCTGGCTGCGCTTGCCGGCATAGCGGATGGTGTTGACATCCTCTACCGTAACATTGTAAAGAGCCTCGACTTCCTTCTTAATCTCGAGCTTGTTAGCCTCAGGACGCACAACGAATCCGTAGCGGTTAGGCTTCTTCTCCGTAATCTTGGTCATCTTCTCGGTGACCAGGGGTTTTATAATGAATGCCATAGTCTAAATGTCCTTTTTACTTGTTTAAGATTCCGTCGATTATCTCCAGCGACTTCTCGGTGATGAGCAGCACGTCAGCGTTCAAAATCTTGTACGTATTGACCTTGGCTGCCTCAAGCACCTCGGTGCCTTGCAGGTTGCGAGCCGACAAATATACATTTTTATTTGTGTCTGGCAAAACGAAGAGAAGCTTCTTACCATCGACTTTAAGATTTTTAGCAATGTTTAACACCTCTTTTGTCTTAGGTGCATCAAAGCTGAAGTCCTCAAGCACGACGATACCGTTCTCCTGTGCCTTGTACGAGAGAGCCGACTTACGTGCAAGAATCTTTACTTTCTTGTTGAGCTTGAAACCGTAGTCGCGGGGCTTCGGTCCGAACACGGTACCACCGCCGCGAAGCAGGGGCGAGTTGATGTCACCATGACGTGCGCCGCCGCCGCCCTTCTGTCGGCCAAGCTTGCGGGTAGAGCCTGCGTGCTCGCTTCTTTCCTTGGACTTGGCAGTGCCCTGACGTCCGTTGGCCAGATACTGCTTCACATCCAGATAGATCACGTGGTCATTAGGTTCAATGCCAAAGACAGCCTCGTTGAGCGCCACCTTCCTACCGGTCTCCTGACCGTTGATTTTCAATACACTAACTTCCATTTTACTTCTGAATTAAGACGGTTGAACCATTACATCCGGCGCAGCTGCCCTTCACGAGAAGGAGGTTGTGCTCCGGAATCACCTTTAACACGCGAAGGTTCTGCGTCGTCACGCGGTCGCCACCCATGTGGCCACCCATGCGCATTCCCTTGAACACCTTGGCGGGATAAGAACAGGCACCGATAGAACCCGGCTTGCGCAGACGGTCGTCCTGACCGTGAGTGCTCTGGCCTACGCCACCGAAGCCATGACGCTTCACAACGCCCTGGAAGCCCTTACCTTTCGAGGTACCCACCACGTCGACGAACTCGGCATCGGCGAACAGGTCCACGGTGACTGTGTCACCCAGGTTCAGCTCCTCGTCAAACTTGAACTCGGCCAAGTGGGCCTTCGGTGTTGTGCCGGCTTTTTTGAAGACGCCCATCATAGCCTTGGTGGTGTTCTTCTCTTTTCTTTCGCCGAATGCGAGCTGAACGGCCTTGTAGCCATCCTTCTCAACGGTCTTCACCTGTGTCACAACGCAAGGACCAGCTTCGATAACAGTGCACGGCACGTTCTTGCCGTCGGCACTGAAAA
>ERZ842401.5448-NODE-5448-length-14124-cov-5.024309_pt1 | contig 14124 bp, 13 predicted proteins | sample MGYA00521270_ERZ842401 | MGnify/ENA primary metagenome ERZ842401 (study PRJEB31892, sample SAMEA3878208) | bioreactor metagenome | biome: Moose rumen | place: Sweden | collected 2011-10 | study: EMG produced TPA metagenomics assembly of the PRJEB12797 data set... | reverse complement strand
CTTTATATTCTTGAGGCAATAATACGTTTTGAGTAAATATTTCACGACTTTAGGGGTATAAGAGTAAAAACACTAATCGAGACGGATATTATAAAAGCTATGGATCAAATAGAGGCATTAAAGAAGAATTCTGATTCTTGCGATACATCGGAATACCATATAAACAAAGAGATTATCCATGCTTCTTCTCAATACATCGTTGAGCTTGAAAAAATAGCTCAGCGCACTTACGATACCGGAACATATATATATGGTTGGTAAATCTTTGTGGTATATATCATGGACTTTGTATGTGATATGTGCTACAATTGACCACGGAGGTTATCGCTATGAATAAAACAATTTCTATAAGCATCCGAGTAAGCGAAGAAGAACTTGAACGCCTTAAAACGGCATCTAAGATTGAAGAATACTCTTCATATAGTGAATTTATTCGACGTACTGCTCTGTTGGAAGCAAACAAAATAATAACTAAGGATGAACAAAATGAGAATAGAACGAATCTGGGCAATGCCTAACAAAAATACTTTTGAAATAAAGCCTATAAAAGAAATGTTAACGGAGGAAATAACGAACGGATTATGGGTTGATCCTTTCGCTAACAGAAATAAATTTGCAACCATTACTAATGATCTAAACCCAGAATATGATACTGATTATCATATGGATGCTTTAGATTTTCTTAAAACATTTAAAGACAATTCTGTTGATGGGATATTATATGATCCTCCATGCTGAAGTATAAGTCCTTCCGCAACCATGCAGATCATAAACACAGGTAGTCCTATGTAACCGTACATCATCCTTCTCTTCTTATGAATGTGTCTGGAAGCCATTCCCATAACAAGGAACACAGGAACATAAAACAAACCATTCCTTGTATATGAGAAAATTTGAAACAAAAGACTATATACTCCATAAGCCATGCTGTCAGGCTTAATAAAACCATAATAACTATCCCCAAATAGTCCAATCGCATAAAGAAGCATAACTATTACATATGCAGCAACTGTGGGGACAAATCTATACAAGCATACCGTTAGCAGTAATCCTTCTATAATCGCAGGAAAGTACCACAAATGATAAAAAGTCCCATCAAAAAATATCCTTCGTACTTCTCCTAAGAATCCTATGTTACATAGATGATGCGAATATAAATTAACCGGGAAATATAAAAGCATAGCTCCCAAGTACAGCTTTGCATTCTTTTTTACAAACCGTATTATTGAATTTGTGCAGTTCTCCTTCTTGTCAATGAGCTGTGGCAATCCAAAATATCCTGTCAGCATAATAAAAAACGGAACTGCCACTCTTGCTATAACTCTTGCGAACACATAGTTAATACTGTCAGAATATGATGTAAATGGATCTGTATGTATAGCGATTACCAGAAACGCAGCCAGTAGCCTAAAACAATCCAGCCCTCCAAGTTCTTTGTCTTTGCTCAACCTCTACACACCCCATTCTGTGATGATAAATCCATTTATATTATTGCCGGAAACTGCATACGGTTTATTATCGTTTATCTCAATAATCGTATCCTTTCCTTCTTGTGCTGTAACATAAGATATCTGTACTTTGATTCCCTTATTGACATAGACATACGGATCATGTGCATATTCACGCCCACTCAAAAAGCCAATGTATTCCTCAAGCGTTAATCCAAGATCATTCATAATCTGAGCATGAGGTGCTCCAACATAGCGGAAATGCCATGGTTCATGAGCAATCCCGGTAATCGCTTCTTTGCCTACCGGATATCGCTGTATAAATCCATAAGTTAAAGCTACTTCCCTGAACTTCTGGCAGATTCCTTTATATGGAAACTCTGGGCAGATGAAATCAATATTTTCCTGTGTTAATCCAAGATCAATGGCAAGTCCTGTCTCATGTTCGCTGTGTCCGGGAAGTGCGACATATTTTTCCGTGTATTCTTTACCGTTATCTCTTAAAGAATCTGCATATAACTCTTCCTGTTCTTTCCTTGATCTCCATCCACTTATTGCACTAATACACTCCCAACCATTAATCTTATCCATAACACTTGTAAGGACTCGTACTGCAGGTGCAGTAAGCAATATTGCTTTATCATTTGGAAGAACTGGTATAAGCTCTATTGACTCTTTATCCTCTATATATGGATACTGTGCATTAACTAAGATCAGGTTTCCTATATTTATTTCCTTTGGTTTCAAAATAAGCTTTTTCATTTTTCCAGTACCTGCTCAATCGACATCCGTACAACCTGTTCAAAAGTATATCCCGCCGCTTTCATCATGTTTGGAAATCGGCTGTGTTCTGTAAAGCCCGGAATAGTATTTACCTCATTAAAGAAAATCTCACCGGTATCAGAAAGAAACATATCTACTCTTGCAAATACATTACAATCTAATATCCTGTATATCTGTTTAGCTGTTTTCTTTATTTGTTCGGCTGTGCTTTTATCAATTCTGGCAGGCACATGAATCGCTGAGTTCTTTAGTGAATACTTTTCCGTATAGTCAAAAAATCCATCAGACAGTTCTATTTCATCTACCTCCCCGACTTTGATTGCAACTCCGCCCATGACCGCACATCCAACCTCAAAACCTTTGATATTCTCCTCCATTATAATCTTGTCATCATAATCAAAAGCTTTATTGATCGCCTCAGTTAAATCCTTCGATTCAGAAACTTTTGCTACACCAAAAGAAGAACCTGCTCTAATAGGTTTAATAAATAACGGGTAACCTATCGTTTCCGCGTAGGTTTCAATGGTTTTTCTCTCAGTATTTCTGTCAATCACAAAGGATTTTGGTACAGAAATTCCCCGTTCAGAGACAAGACGATGAGCTCGCTCTTTGTCCATACATAGTGCAGATGATAAGACTCCACATCCAATAATAGGAATTCCACCAACTTCCAATACTCCCTGTACGGTTCCGTCCTCTCCGTTTTTTCCATGAAGTATCGGAAATGCCGCATCAATATGTATCATCTCAATCTCGCTGTCAGAATAACGAATAATTGCACTCTCCGAGCGATCAGGAACTACTGCAACCGAAGAACAGAAAGCATCATCATTCCATGTGTCTGATTTGATCCCTTCAACATCTCCCTGAAAAAGTCTCCATTTTCCATCCCTTGTTATTCCAATCAAAACTGGAAAATACTTATCTGTATCTATATTTTTAATAACGCCATAGGCTGACTGTAGGGAAATATCATATTCTGGAGAACATCCTCCAAAAATGACAGCTATCTTCTTTTTCATCTCCGGATGATTATCTAGTATCATCTTCATCAAACGCTTCTTAAAGTCCTTTGATGCTCTTGTAGAATATGCCATCTCCCTTAATGCTGCCTTGATTTCCTGTCCCAATTCATCGTCTAAATTCTCGATTTTCATGCGCTTGTCCCTCCTTGTTATTCCTTTTCCTTTATAAAAGTTTCTTTCGGCAGTTCATATCCGATTTCACAGCAATTCTGATAAAGTAACTTGCTTCCAATATCTTTTCCGTCCGGCACAGAAATTGCGTTTTGAATGACATCAACTTGTTCATATATCTTTCCGTTCTCACGGTAATACTGTAATTGCCCATTCTGAATACTATATTGAATTTGGGGCTTTGACGCTGTTCTTATCTGTCCTACAATCATTCCATCTTCAAAGCTGATTACTATTTGGTATGTTTCGTTCGTATCATTTTTTACTTTGAGATCAAGCCAGCCTTCCGATACCGTAGCATCAACCCCCAATGGTGCATCACTTGGAGGCTCTGGAAAATCCTTCTTTCTATGCCCATGACGCTCAATTATTTTCATAGGTGTATGAAGAAAACACCAGAACAACAAATTACTCATCTGGCATAATCCGCCGCCCTGCATAGTTTGAAGTTCTCCATTTAACACTACTAATCCATCCTTATAGGGTGTATCCTTATCTGCATCTTTAACCAGCTTCCAGAACGAAAATGTTTCTCCCGGACGAATAATCAACATATTTAACGGTTTTGCAGCCAACTTCAGATTGAAAACCTTATTCTCTTGATACTTAATGTCGAACCCCGTTTCCGTGTTAATTAACGGGCAACTTGAGCTGAACATCAAATGCTCAAGTACACATTCTTCATGTTCATTTGCATATTTGTTCTTATCAAGACAAAGCCCAAGATAAAAACAAAAAATTCTTTGTTTTCTTCTTAAAGGTAAAATCCATGGAAATCTCTCTGTTATTCTCTTCGCTCTCACCACTTTTCCTCCATACAAAAATGCCTGTCATTGGTTTTAATCGTACCAAAGACAGGCATCCGCATCTTTAATATATTGTTGTTTAATTCCAAATTAAATCCTAATATCTCATTTATATAATCCTAAGTTCCATCTGGTAATGTTATTTTGAATATAGTGTGTTCATCTTTGCTCTCTGCTGTGATCGTTCCGTTATGCAGATCAACAATCTCCTTTGCTATTGCTAAGCCAAGTCCTGTTCCTCCGGTGTTAGATGACCTTGCATCGTCTGCTCGATAGAACCTGTCAAATACAGACCTTAAAGCATCTTGCGGCATTGTCTTTCCCATATTCTCAAACGATACCACAACAGATCCATCCGTCTTTCTTGCCGCTATGGTTATCTCTGTATTGGGGTAACTATATGCAACTGCATTCTTCAATATATTATTAAATACACGAGCCAATTTGTCCGGGTCCGCATAGGCAGTTATAGATTCATCTGCATTCAATGAAATGGTGTTTCCGTGTTTCGACAACATAGGCGATAATTCATCTGATAATTGCACCAACATATAATAGAGATCAATCGTATCTTTACAAATCGAAATCTGCTGCATATTGTATCGGGTGATTTCAAAGAACTCATTTACCATTTTTTCTAAGCGATATGCTTTATCAATCCCAATCCTAATATATTTTGTTCTCTGTTCCTCCGGCATATCTGGTGCTTCATCCAACAAATTTAGATAACCTATTACCGATGTCAATGGCGTCCTTATATCATGTGCCAGGTACATCACAAGGTCATTCTTTTTTTGTTCTGCAATCTGTGCCTCAACAGCTCGTTTTTCCAACTCCGCTTTTACAGCATTCAATTTCCTTTCCACAGTAGCCATTTCTTGCGGTAATTGTATTTCTTTACTATCAGAAGTCAATTCATCTATACCACGAATTACAATATCAAAATACTTTGTAAACCAGCCGAGAACTATGTAAAGCAAAACGAAAAAAACTATTATGACAGCAGCAATCCATATCATATCAAGATAATTTCTAAATACTTGTTGATACAGATTATGTGCATTATCAGAATCAAGCTTTAACACATTTTGGAAGAAGCCAACTACCTCATCGCCTCCTCGTCCACGCCATAAGACAGTATATAATGCAAGAATGATTATAAACGCTATAACCGCAAGTCCTATCAAGCGAAGATACAACATGTGTTTTAGCTGCGAATAGCCAGATTTATTTACATTATGATTTCTTTTCAATTTTATACCCCACTCCATAGATAGTTTTAATAAACCTTGGATTGTCTACAGTATCCTTCAACTTTTCCCTTAAATGCCTGATATGCACAGTGATTGTATTATTACTTTTGCTGTAATATTCATCTTTCCAAATAGTATGAAACAACTGTTCTGAGCTGACAACATTCCCAATATTCTCAAGGAGAATATGCATAATGGAAAACTCTGTAGGAGTAAGTTCTAATTCCTTTCCATCCAACATACACTCATGTGTATTGAGATTTAGAAGCAGATTACCATGTTCAATAACATCATTCTCATTCGTGTTCTGGTAAGCTGTATTATATTTCTTAAACCTGCGGAGCTGTGCTTTGACTCTTGCAACCAATTCCAATGGTCTAAAAGGCTTCGTAATATAATCATCCGCCCCAAGCGTAAGTCCGGTTATCTTATCCGTTTCCTCATCCTTTGCAGTAAGCATAATGATTGGATAATTATTGTCCTCTCTTATTCGTTGACACAGCGTAAATCCACTCATATCAGGAAGCATGATATCTAAAATAGCAAGATCAATACCTGAATCATTTGCACATTCAAGCGCCTCCTGCGCTGTGTAGAATTTATACACCTCATAATTCTCGTTTTTAAGATAGACTTCTATCAAATCCGCAATTTCAATCTCATCGTCAACAACGAGTATTTTATCCGCCACGAGTCTCACATCCTCTCTAAAAGATTATTCTTTTTATCATATCATCCAAGTTTACACAAATTGTTATTTTCTTCATTAAAAAATATTAAGAAAATCCTAAGATCGATTTTTATATCGCCTGTCTTGCGGTTTCTTAGCATCACTTGGAATAAGCCAGACAGTTCCTTTCTTCTCTGCTCCTTCTATTCTTCCCCGTGAGCAATAGTAATTGATCATCCGTGGCGTAATGCCCCATTTTTCACTTGCTTCTTTTAATGTCATGTAATCCATAATTCGCCTCCGATGTTTACATTATATTTCGTTCTCTCGAATAATACAAGTAGAGATATGAATTATTCTCTGCAAGACAACTGCATATCAAATCATTTATTGGCTGATTTATGAACTATAAAATGTAGGAAGGTGGTGTATAATGAAGAATGAGAATTATTGTCCTTTCTTTGCTTCCTTTGGAGACGATCTGAAAGCCGCAAGAAAGGCGTTGGACTTAACAAGAAGTAAATTAGCAGAACAGGTTGGCATAGATCCCCGTTATCTTGCCAATATAGAGAATAGCGGACAAATTCCAAGCATCCCTGTCTTTTACAGTTTAGCACGGCAGTGTAAACTACCTGTTGAACGCTATTTTTCCGGCACTTCTACCGATCAGGACAGTGCCGAACTCCAGAGACTGTATCATAAATTGCGCCTTTGCGATGAATCCCTGTTCCCTATCATCGAAGGTGCTATTGATGGCGCTTTGAAGATACAAGCTGAGAATAAGTCATAGTAAAAGCAGGGAATCGTTCCCTGCTTTTACTTTACATTACATATAAATATCCTATCGCACAGGCTTTGGCGAAAGAAGCGCAAGCACATACTCTTTCGTCACATTATATTTCTCCATTATCTTCGTAATTATATCATTTTCTGCAGCTCCCATATCCTGCATAGTTTCAATAGCCCCTGTAATCTTCATCTTTCTGTTATTATCTTCCATTGCCTTGCACATATCTACCGTCTCCTCCTCTTCTTCAAACTCAAGTCCAAGATTTGCCACTCTATTCAGGAATATCGCCGTATTCCGGTCAATTCTCCTGTGGTCGGTTTCCTCTATGACTTCTATTGCTCCAGCCTTCTGATATTTAAGGACTTTCATTGCCAATCCGAGATCCGTTCCAAACTTTTCAAAGTCCGCATCCCCGATATTCGCCGGTGCTATAAGATTTATCGGGTAATTCGGTATAAACCTTAACAACTCCTTGTCACGGACATCTAACATATCGTGGAGATCATGCGGTCCATCCCATTCTTCCGATGAAAGATATACTGTAGCAGTAATTATAGGAATCAGTCTGTCATCCTTACGAAAACCAGATAGGAACTCCTCGCTTGTCAGTTTTATCTTTAGCGTTCCGTCATCCACATAAAGATCGCCTTCTCCATCCTTACGCTTTTTATAAGAATTCCGAGCCTCTTCGACCTGTCTTGCATAGCCAATCATATCATACAACCCCTTTTTTACAGGCATTGCATAATGGGTCTTACCCTGAAGCTCCGCACCAAGCATCACATATACTGCGGTATCGTCCATCATCGCCGACCATAATCTTAACAGATCACGGTACTTCTGAACCGGAACCCTTGCCCCGTTACCGTAGGGAATAGCTATCTCCGTTGTATCAAGCTCTTTCAGCTTATTTGGCTGTATGACCTGTTTCCCATCATATAGCAGGAAGTTAAACAAGTCAGCAAAAATGCTATGGATGGAAAGATAGTTCTTTCCCTCTGTGTCGATCACTCCCATGCGTATCCCTCCATTCTGCCGCAGGAAGCACATCTCCCGCATCAGCCACTTTTACAAAATGAATTATATCACAAAATCCGCTATTTTACTATAATTTTTCAAAAAAATACGGGCAGCCGAAGCCGCCCGCCGATATTTCAATCATCCACTCCCATATTGGGAGATTTTACCGTTTTCTGCGGTTCCGGGGCTTTCCCGTCCCTCTCCGCTACCTCTGCCTTTTTCTCAGCCAGTTTCTTCTTCATAGACACACGCTTGCGGACTTTCTTATGCTCCTCAATACGCATAACCTTCTGAGGGGCAGGCTCTTTCTTTTCCTCTGGGTCTTGGGGCAGATTATTGATTACATTGTCGATCATGTTGTAATTCTGCTCCTCCCGCTCCTCCACCTTAGCAAGCGGCTTGTATTCATCCAACTTCTTGAGAAGCTCCTTCGCCTGAGCCACAGTTTCGGGATCATCACTCTCCTGCACAAAGGAATTCAAATACGCCCTTGCACCGCCGTCCTGTCTGCTCTCTATAGATTCCGCTATCCCTCGGATATTTACCTCACGATCTTCTACCGTATCATTGTATTCATAGGTATCCGTCTCATAAGCAAACTGATCTATCTGTGCGGCAAGCTCCATGGCAGTAAGCTGTATTTTCTCCTCTGCTCCCTGTTCCGACTTTTGGACCGTCGGTCCAGCAGTTCCCCGCTCCTCCGGGAAACTGCCTATGATCTCGGCATTCGGATAATATTCCGCCATCTGGTGCAGAGCTTCCATAACCTCCGTATTCTGACTCATTTCCGGCAGATACATAAGCCCCTCCAGATTAAGCCGCCCACCGGACAGGAAGTCCCATTGGACATCCTCATGCTCCTGCGCACCCACGGTATGAAGATTGATACCAAGCGCAGGGATCGCATTCAGATTGCTCTCTTCACAGAGTTTATCATATATCTTTATCGCATCCTGCAAGTTCGGGATGCCCTCATGCAACTCTCCGAAGCTGTGAAATTCGCTGCTCTCCGCCACAGTAAAGGTCACATGCCGCTTTGGCTGTCTCTCCGGTTCCCTTGACTGTCTCACCGCCTCGGCTCTGTCAGGGAAATCCCGGATGATAGCCTGATCAGCCTTATATCTGATAGCTGCCCGGAGCTGTTCATCCGATACACCATACGGGATTTTGCTTAAATCCCCGTCAAGTCTGCCACGAAGCACCGGAAGGCTATGCTGCTCCACCAGTTCGTCCACATCCTTAAAATAATCGTGTACCATCTGCCAGCCGTCAAACCCGAACGGTTCCCTCTCGCCCACAGAACGGATAAGAGTAAAATCGTGTTCATTATCCTGCTCCGCTACCAGCTCATAACCGTATTTTCCCATCAGTTCAAGCGCCGGTTCCTTAAAACTCTGATCTATGGCTTTACTCTTTTCAGACAGGTATTTCTCCACGCCCGGAAGGTACTCCGCAAGCGTTCCCGTCTGTTCTGTCCCGATTGGATTGATGTCCAGCTCCACACTTCCGAAGTACATTTTTTCATCGTGCAGGATATTAAAGAAATCATCCTCCCGCTCCGTCCCGGAAAAAGATACCACCACATCAAGGTCGGACTTATCATTCTCCAGACCTCTGCTCCTGCTCCCGGATACGATCACATCCTCAATCTTGGCGTCCAGCTCATACTCGTCTATCATCTGCTGCACCCGGTCTCTTACGGCATCTTCAATGTCAGACGGTCTCATGCCATCCACCCTCTCCGGGCGAAACAAACGCTCCGTATTGGAACGGAAGTCCTCAACAATCTCCTGTGCAGATTTTACCTTTTCGACCTCTGCCAGTCCCACCGCTTCCGTTTTTTCCATAAGCTCCTCATAGTCCACACGCTCTGGAATGTCGCTTTGCCGGATATTGCCCTGTATCTCGGAATGCGAATAAGTGTCTTTTGCCTCGTCATATATGGGCTGTTTCAGTTCATCCGTGATCTCCTGCAGCACCTCACCGATGCTCACATCAGGATTGTCATACACGCCGCCATCCAAAAGATGATAACCCTCATCAAAGATGGAATAATCATATCCCTCCTCGGTTTTCTGGATACTGATATAACGGTCTCCAAGTTTATAAGCAGCCTCATCCGCAAAGGCAAGGAACTCCTGCTCATCAAGAAGTGTTTGCAGGCTCTCGGTTATACCGGCAAGCTCATCCTCCAGACGGTTGATATGCGACTGCAATCTGTCAGTCCGGTCACTCGGTCCTCCATCCTCTTCCATAGCGGCATACATCTTCTCTTTTTCGGAACTTATGATCTTTTCCATTTCATCTTTTTTTTCGCCAAGGCTCCCTATGGTCTCTGTATCACGCTCTTGTGCTTTCTCCAGCAGAAAATCCGGCAGCTCCGCAAATCCAAAGCGATCCACATAAAAAGCCTTATCCTCTTCTCCCTGATGCAGCACCACCACATCACTGACAGACATGGAATGTCCTCTGAAATCAAGGGGACGCTGCATATTAAACTGGAAATACAGATCATCAAGTGTAGTCCCCGGCTTTAGCGGAGCATCATAGACAAGATTGTAATTGCCCCTATCAACCTCATTCCCTTCTTTCCTTATCCGGTCAAGACCTTCAAAACGGATGTAGCGCAAGGATTCATCATCTTTGAGCTGATAGATCGTAAAGCTGTCTCCCACGCTGCTCTCCCGGTATCTGTCCCGAAGTTCCTTTATCTTATCCCGGCACTCCTGCTCGCTCCCCTCAAAAAGCACTCTCGCCCTGTTTACACCAATTGTCTCATACACGCCGAAATTCCTGTATGTCGGACGCACCATGAGACTGTCCGGATCAAGCTTCGCCTGCGGTTCTCGGACGGAATACTCCGCTTCCTCCCTTACTGCAAACATATCCGGGGAATTATCACGAAAGCTGAAATGATCCGCCGTACCGCCCGCCACGATGATATGGTCAAGCACGGGAATATTCATGATACGCCCGGCTTCGATCAGCCGCTTTGTTACATCTATATCCGCTCGGCTTGCCTTTAGCGATCCGCTCGGATGGTTATGGAACATCATTATGCTTGCAGCATTGGATAAAATGGCACTCTTAAACACATTCTGTATCGGGATCTGCGCCTGATTCACATCGCCGATGCTGACCACATTGAAATTGATCGGGTGATTGGAAGAATCGAGATTCACCACACAGCAATACTCCCTGTCCATCTGTGCAAGCGCCTGTGCCATTACCTCCGCAGCCTTATCCGGCGTAGTGATCTGTTCCGTGCTGTATAGCGGTTCCGCCTCTGCGAGCTTCAGCCTGACTTTTACCTGCTTCAATTCGTATTCCTCAGCCATTCTGATCACCACCTTCCTCTTCCGCATTCTTTCCGGCAAGTTCCAAAACAACGCTTATGACGGTCTTATCATCCGCCGTATTTTTAAGATATCCCCAAAACTGCTCCACGCTTGTCAGTACAACTTCTTTTTCTTCCATACCATTTCCTTTCCGGACGGTAGATCCCGACTGGATTCTGCCCAGCCGGGATCATTGTCCTTTGCCTATAATGAATTTTGCTTACTCTTTGCTATGGGAGCCTTTGGAGACACCGCCTGCACTGCCAGCTCCTTTTTCTGCTCCAGCCTTTCATGGAACGGCTTTGCTGCATCCTGCCTCTCCTGACGCTTCGTGCCATAGTCCACCCTCGGCTCGGATGCCTTCGCCGTGACGGTCTTGGTATCCACATAAGTCATGTTATCCTTATGCTCTCCCTGCTCCTGTCCGATGTGTTCTTTTGCTGCCTCTTCCTTTGGCTGTTCCGGCTTGGGGGCTTCATCATCCACATCCATGGCATCATCGCCCTTCTCGTCCATGTTAAGGAGCGAGTTAAGCTCTGCCAGACGGTCCAGCTTTTCGGCAAGCTCTGCCTCCTGCGCAAATGGCTTTCCTACCTCCACTTTTGCAGTCTCCAGCTGATGCTCCACATTTTCCAGTTTAGCCACCGCCTCCTCAAGCTGTTTTCCCATGCCTTCAAGGACATTGTTGATACGGGTAATGTTACCGGACGGATCGGAGCCTACATCAACGCTATACTTGAGTTTACCTTTCAATGAAAGAGAAAACTTCCTCGTAAATGAATCAAAGCTCACATCCATCTTCATGCCAAGATACTCTCCGACAGGAACGCCGGTATTCACCGTTTTCATTTCCTTGCATACTGCAATCAGGGCTTCCCCTGCTTCCTTCCTGTCCGCATAGGTCTTTCCGGCTACCGTCATTTTGAAATCTTCCTTATCCGCAGGCTTTCTTGCGTTATAATCAGCAATGTCCGCCTTTAGACCGGCAATCTTTTCCTTCAGCACTGATATCTGCTTCGGGTACCTCTGTGCGATATCGTCCTCCAGACGGTACTTCTGACTGGTATGGTTTGCCTTCATCAGTTTTAGCTTCGACACCTGAATATCCAAGTCCATCTTTTCCTTGATGTACGGATTCCCCGTTGCAAGTGCCTTTACCTCTGCATAAGTAAGAGCTGCATCGTCGATATCCTCGCAGCTCCTCACAGGGCTTTTGCTCGTCATGATCTGACCGATGAACTTCTGCTTATTCTCAATCAGCTGCCATGAGTAGGCATCAAATGTACCCTCCGTGACATAGCGGAAGATCTTGACCTTGGGATTGGTATTGCCCTGTCTTAAAATACGCCCTTCCTGCTGCTCTATGTCAGACGGTCGCCATGGCACATCCAGATGATGCAGGGCAATCAGCTTATCCTGCACATTTGTTCCGGCTCCCATCTTTGCGGTCGATCCCAAAAGAAAACGGACCTGCCCGCTTCTTACCTTTGCAAACAGCTCCGCTTTCCGAAGTTCCGTATTCGCATCATGAATAAATGCTATCTCCTCTTTTGGTACACCTTTCGCCATCAGCTTATCCCGTATGTCCTCATAGACATTGAAAGTTCCGTCTCCCTTTGGTGTCGAAAGGTCGCAGAAAATAAGCTGTGCGCTCTTTTGCGGCGTTGTGTCCTTCCATATTTCAAATGCCTTCTCCACACACACACTTGCTTTGCTATTAGGATCATCGGGCAGCATATCACTCATAAGCCTCTGATCCAGAGCGAGCTTCCTGCCGTCATTGGTTATTTTAAGCATGTTATCGACGGAAGAATCCACCATACGGTTTCGCACACGCTCCGCCCTGTCAGCCAAAGACTGCACCATCTCTTTCTGCGCCTCGGACGGCTTCAATGTCACATTCTCATACTCCGCCTCCGGCACAGGTAATTTCAGCATATCCGGTGTTTGGATGTCCGCACTCTCCTTAAAGAGCGATATCAGCTCCGGCAGGTTAAAGAACTTCGCAAACCTTGTCTTGGCACGATACCCCGTACCCTCTGGTGCCAACTCTATCGCCGTCTGAGTTTCGCCAAAGGTTGCCGCCCAGCTGTCAAACTGTCCCAGCCCCATCTTCTGAAGCGTGCCATACTGAAGATACCGCATATTGGTATATAGCTCCGTCATGCTGTTGCTGATCGGCGTACCGGTTGCAAAGGTCACGCCCTTGCCGCCTGTCAGTTCATCAAGGTACTGGCATTTATTGAACATATCCTGCGACTTCTGCGCCTCGGTCTGTGCAATACCCGCCACATTACGCATCTTGGTATAAAGGAACAGATTCTTGTAATTGTGGCTCTCGTCCACAAACAGCCTGTCCACGCCCAGCTGCTCAAAGGTCACAACATTATCCTTGCGGCTTGTATCATTTAACTTATCCAGCTTCGCCACAAGGGACTTACGGCTCTTTTCCATTTCCTTGATGGTGTACCGTTCGCCCCGCTCCGCCTTTGCGAGTGCTATCGCCGCCTCGATCTCGTCGATCTGACGCTCTATGATGGCGATCTGCCTTTCTGTCGATAACGGGATCTTCTCAAACTGGCTATGTCCGATGATAACTGCATCATAGTCACCCGTTGCGATACGGGAACAGAACTTCTTGCGGTTCGCAGGCTCAAAATCTTTTTTCGTGGCGGCAAGGATATTCGCACCCGGATACAGGCGCAGAAAGTCACTCGCCCACTGCTCCGTTAAATGGTTCGGCACAACAAATAATGACTTATGGCACAGCCCCAGCCTTTTGCTCTCCATAGCAGCCGCCGCCATCTCAAAGGTCTTGCC
>ERZ842401.5447-NODE-5447-length-14125-cov-6.944492_pt1 | contig 14125 bp, 11 predicted proteins | sample MGYA00521270_ERZ842401 | MGnify/ENA primary metagenome ERZ842401 (study PRJEB31892, sample SAMEA3878208) | bioreactor metagenome | biome: Moose rumen | place: Sweden | collected 2011-10 | study: EMG produced TPA metagenomics assembly of the PRJEB12797 data set... | reverse complement strand
AGGAAAAAGAACCTGCCGCACCGGAACTTTTCGACCACCTGCGCAGCTTGCGCAAAGAAATCGCCACCCGCGAACACGTCCCGCCCTATGTGGTCTTCTCCGATGCCACCCTCAGAGATATGTGCCTTATACAACCAACCACCCTCGATGAAATGCTTGACGTCAAGGGCATTGGTGAAATGAAGCTCCAAAAATACGGGCAGGAATTTCTCGATTGCATACAAACCTACAAATGAAACAAGAACCGCCCACGACTTCACAACATGGGCGGTTCTTTTATAAATTCACCAATTATTATTCACGAACAATACTGCTTCATCCTGCGACACCGGATACCTCTTTGCCAACTGTTGAATGGCTACATCTTTACCAAGGTTAAGATCCCTTACTGTCGCAATAATATTTTTCATTCCCTCATTCGTTGCTTCATTGCGGCCTTGGCTAATACCTTGGCTAATACCTTGGCTAATACCTTGGCTAATACCTTGAGTTATTCCTTCATTGCGGGCATCTGTAATCATATCATCTATTGCCTTGCACACATCAATCCGCTCCTCTCCCAATGGAAAGTTAAAATTCTGTCCAGAACAAACACTTATTGTCTGTGCCGTTAAACGCTCTAGTGATTTATACTCCTGATTATTATTTACCAAATTTGCCAGTTTATGCTTGTCCTTGGAATACTTAATGAATTTCAATACGGCCTTTAAGTCTGAACGAAAAATATCCAACTGCTGATCAGTCATATTGGCTGGTGAAACCAAATTCACCTTATATTCATTTGTATATTGCAGGATTTTTTCATCCAGCCCATTTGGATACATTTCTCTCAATGTAATAGGCGCATTCCACTCGTCAGCTCCCCAATATACCACCAAGGTGATGACAGGCAACAATTTGTCTTCACGATGAAAGCCAGATAAATACTCTGCACTGTCTTTCCCTCTATTATGCGCAGACTTATGCGATTTTGCTGCTGCCGCTACCTGTTCTGCCAAAGTCATGGCATCGTATAACATATTTCGCACAGGCATAGCCGTATGAATTTTCGCCTGATTTTCTACGCCTAAAATGCAATATGCAACTTTTCCATCAGTCTTTAGCGCCAGCTTCAATACATCTCTGGCCTTTTGCTTTGGCATTGGTGCCCCGTCTTCTCCATAAGGCAAAACAATACTCGTGGTGTCCATATCCTTAAGCTCCTCCGGTTGAAGCTTTTCTTCCCCACCAAAGCAAAAGCCATTGAAAAGATCTGCAAAACGGTCTGACTGTTTCATGTATTCCTTGGTTATGGAATCTTTACCGCCCAACTGTCAACACCTCATTTCTTTCCAAGTATAACTTAATTATACAGCAGTATTGGCAAAAGTGTCTATGCTATATTTTCCCCATGGCTACACAAAATGACAAATTACATTGCTTGAAATACAAACACTAAACCCGTGGGGCTGGTGATATTTTTCCGCAGCTTTTGACAAGCTTGTCTATGGCGAAGGAAAAATATTACCAGCCCCACGGGCGCCTTAGCATACATATGTTATGTACGCACTAAGCTATTTATTTTGCATTAACGTATTTTACGTTTTCATCCGTCTGAATCGGAGTCTTGCCACAGTAACGCATCAGAGCGCGGAAGAAGGTTGCGCTGCGGTTGACGCGCTGAATAGCTTCGTCATGGGTCAGTTCGCGGTCTTCGGCGCGGAGTTTCTGTGCCAGTTCAAAGGATTCATTGGCAATCATGAGCATATGGTCGATGATTTCATCTTCGTTGTTGAAGCGCAGGCTGTCATCAACGGTCATTTCCTTGGTGATAAGGGGAACCCCATCCACATCCCATTTCACTTCGCTGTGATTGAGCGTCTGGTCAATGTTCAGATGATGTTTGCGGTTGAAGTCATCATAAACGGACATATGCAGCGGCATGGAAAGGTCACCGCAATAATGACCGAGAACAGCGTAGTTATAATCATCGAACTTGCCCTGTTCCGTCCAAGCCTTAGACTTGCGGACAGAGTTGATAATACCGCCGAGAATCCAGCCATCCGGAGATTCATCGCGGCCCTGTCCAATCATTTCGAGCTGTTCTTCAACGTCCTTGCGCGTAGGCGGTTTGGAAGCATCAAAGAAATGTCCCTGACCATCATTCTTTTTGAGCTTGTTGACAGCCGAAACCGTCTTGGAAACGTCCGGTGCCGGAGCGTTCTGGTAACTCATCAGACCTGCGGCACGTTCAATAGCCATATGGGTCTGGTCAGTCCAAGCTTCTGCCGGAGCCGGAGAAAAGCTAAGAGCACCAAAAGATGCCAGCATAGCGGGAATAATCATTAATTGAGATTTTTTGCTAAATTTCATTAGGATTTACCTCCCATTTTTAATAGCATGGCTATGACGAAAAAGCCTGCCCTTACGGGCATTGCCCAACGGGGCAGGCTTTTTCACAGCCATTTTATATGGTAATTTTTAGGGGAAACGGATTAACGGAACTTGTATGCAAGTTCGGCTACTATTGCCGTCTTCCACTTGCCATTTGCGGGGTCATAGCTACTATCGCCGCCTTTATCCTGCATACGGGAAATAGCAATATCTCCCGCCAGTCCCTTTCTAAAGGTATGACCATAGTTCAGTCTCCAACCTCTAGCATCATTATAGAACGTCGTATTATGGTCACCTACAGCATTGGAACCAATATCCTGATATTTCAGCGACCAAACGCTCGTACCCGGTTTCTGCAACGGCAATTGCGAAGTCATATCATTCGTTGGTCCCGTATATAATTCAATAAAGTAAGCACGTTTATCAGTACTACGAGCCTTATAATAAACACGCTCAGACGGTGCAATATTCTGCGCATATTCAGCAACCAACGTAATTCCCGGCATCTTATACTTAAAGCCAACATCCCAATCCTGTACCTCGCTATATTTATTCGCATTACTAATTTCAGTTTTGGTTGTTACTCTCTTACCTTCCGTTGTTGTATAGTAATTTGTATAAGATTTAGCACTTGCCGCAGTATGTTTCAAATATGTGGCAGTCATTTGGAAATTCTTAAAAAGTTCCTTAGATGCCTGTACAGCAAACATCTTCTGCCCGTTTTTCTTATTTACATACCAAATTTGTAAAGACTGTGGGTCATACCAATTACCAATAGAAATCTTTCCACCTGTATGGTTACCAGTCGAGTTATACACCATAGACTGCCCCAAGACTGCACCTAACTTACCAATACTGTAAGTAACATTAGCCTTTTTATCTTTGAAATCAATCCATGACTGGTCAAAATAAGCATGCCCATCTGAACCCACTTTGCCATTGCTATAATAGTTACCCACTTCTTCATAACCGCTGTGCAAGCGAGTATGCAAAGTAATATTCTTGTCAGCATAGTAGGTCAATACAACACGAGTATAGTTACTCCAATTTCCGCTACTCAACTTATTTCCATTAGCATCATTCTTGGAATAGCCACCCAAATAATCCTTATTGTAAACATAACTCGTTACGCCATTCAATTCCATACGGAACTTATCGGAAATCTCCGCACTTGCCGTAGAAGGTGCAACTGCATTGATGCCAGCCGTAGCGCCCATCATCAGAGCCATAGCGATAGAAAGCTTTATTGATTTTTTCATTGTGATAATCCTCTCTTGTAAGCAAGACTTGCAAGAAAGAGGATATAATGTTGTATCAGCTAACCGCTGATTTCTTAATTCCGCATTTCTTCTGGGAATCACTTACAAGAGGGTTATCACATTCCCCAAAGGCTTAGGACTTAACGGAACTTGTAGGAAATTTCAGCTACTACTGCTGTCTTCCACTTGCCGTTATCGGGGTCGGAAGAAGCATTTCCGCCCTTGTCCTGCATACGGGCAATGGAGATGTCTCCTGCCAGACCTTTTCTAAAGGTATGACCATAGTTGAGTCTCCAACCTCTTGCATCATCATAGAATGTCGTGTTATGGCTGCCAACGGCGTTAGAGCCAATATCCTGATATTTCAGCGACCAAACGCTGGTTCCCGGTTTCTGCAAAGGCAGACCGGAAGTCATATCATTGGTAGGCCCTGTATACACTTCAATGAAGAACGCACGCTTATCCGTATTACGGGCTTTGTAATACACACGATTTGATCTGGCAATATTCTTTGCGTATTCACCAACTACCGTAAAGGCCGGCAATTTTGCCTTAAAACCTACATCCCAGTCTCTAATTTGAGTGTAAGTCTTGCCGTTGCTGGTGGTATTATGCGACAGATAAGTAGCCGTCATCTGGAAATTCTTCACCAGTTCCTTGGATGCCTGCACAGCAAACATCCTCTGACCGGAGGTCTTGTTGACATACCAGAGCTGCAGGGACTGTGGGTCATACCAGTTGCCAATGGATATTTTCGCACCGGTATGGTTACCAGTGGAATTGTAAATCATCGTCTGTCCCAACACAGCACCTAACTTACCTATCGAATAGGTTACATTTGCTTTTTTATCTTTGAAATCCAACCAGGACTGGTCAAAGTAAGCACCCTTCGTATTGGTTTCAGCAAAGTCGTTCCCCAGATTATCATACCCACTGTGCAGACGACCATGGAAGGTAACATTCTTGTCTGCATAATAAGTGAGTGCCAAACGCGTATAGCTATTCCAATACCCATTCAGCAGGTCACCGGACTTGTTCGTTTTTGCATAACCGCCCAGTGCGTGTTTGTTCATTACATAACTCGTTACGCCGTTGATTTCCATGCGGAATTTATCGGAAATCTCAGCGGACGCCTCCTGGGGGGGGGCAAAGGTATATACAGCAGGGACGGTGGCAAACGATAATGCCAATGTCATTGCTAATTTAGCCGATTTTTTCATTATATTATCCCCTATCTTGAAAGTTTCTCTAATTCTCTAAATAAATTCTTACTGTTCCGTGCCCGGCTTGGTGTTTGCCTTGTCCTGAGCACTCTTCATGGGTCTCCAGGTACGGAGAGACTTGCGGCGGATTTCGCTCTTGCCTGCCGGAGTCTGTTTCCAGTAGTTGCCGCTCTTGTCCAGAGCCGGTTCCCAGTCACCATAGGTCGGGTTCGGCAGAACGATGAAACGTTTGCCAAATTCTTTCTGATGAGCATCTACGAGCGCGTTGCGTTCTTCCTGACTCTTGTGGTAGGAACCAATCGGCATATCGCCCGTGTTGTCACCCATGAAGACTACTACGTCATAGTCTTTCATAACCTGCTGGAAGCGTTCCATCTTGTCGCTCTTGTCGGTCTTCAAAAGCATATGCTTCTTATCAACCTGCGGGAAGCCGATCGCTTTCATGTTCTTTGCAGAACCTTCGTACTGGGTTTTCATGCTGCGGTTGGTGACATAGAAGATTTCCACACCCAGCTTGTCAACCGCTTGCAGATATTCTGCTGCACCCGGCATAGCCGTGGCTTTGGCAGCTGCGCACCATTCATCCCAGGTTGCATTGCTGTAGCTGTTGCCCGTACCAACGAGGCCAGCTTCAAATGCACTGTTGTCGAGTACCGTTTCATCGGCATCCAGAACGATAGCCAGCGGCTTGTCGCCTTTCTTGTGATGCGCAACGGCATAAGCTACACGGTCAAGAGCCGTGTTGTAAGCCTGATAGCAAAGTTCGCGGTACTCAGCAGAGTTCTGGAACCAAGCTACGGCCATGCCCAGCTCGTTGTTCAGCTGTTCCTGCGTGTAATTTGCCGGAACATCAGCAGCGTGGCTGGTGGTGAGCGGAGCCGTCATGAAAGATACGCTCATAGCTGCAGCAATCAAAAGGCTCTTTTTCTTGCTCAAGAAGTTCATCAAAACATCCCCTTAATAAAATAATAAAATAATTCCTGGCTGAACCTCAACAAAAGAATCCCCATAAGAGGAAATTTAATCGTCTGCAGCCGCCATCATGCTATGTTATAACCCCTGGGCAGTTTCCTTGTTTCCTGTCCCCAATGCAACTGGCATTGACTGCATCACTTTTAAACCTGCTCTAATTGTTATTTCTCTTGTTAATTTCAGACGTTTTTTGAAAATTACATGTTTATTATAACGCAAGGCAAACAAATAAAAAAGGTCACGTGTCCTCTATAGTACATATTTATGTACTACTTTTTATTGTTTTTCCCCAAATATTTTGCATGCCCAATAGAAAACGATTATAGAAAATGTTTTTTGTCAGAATTTTATTATTGACAATACTTTTTGTAACTTTTACAATAATAAACAGGAAATTTCGTGTTTTGCGAAAGGAGTTATCTTTTATGTCAAAGAAAAAAACCTGGCTGCGGGCAGCTTTAGCCGCCATGATGCTGACGGGAGCAGGGATGTACACCGCTCTGGAAATGCCGTGGCAAGCACCACTTGCTTATGCCGCCCAGCAGGAAACTGCTCTGCATATCGGTGATATTCAAGGGGAAAATCATATTTCGCCTTATAATGGAAAGAAGGTCAAGGATATTCGCGGGGTCATCACCTTCCGTCAGAGTGACAGCGTGTTCTTCATTCAGGATGAGGGTGACGGCAATGATAAGACCTCCGATGGCATAATGGTTTATGCCCCCAACACCAGTGCCGGAATCGGTGACTATGTGTCTGTGGATGGTGAAGTGATTGAATATTATGGTGCCGGTTACAAGGGTAAGGAAGAAACCGACCTCACCATCACGGAGATAAAAGCCAGCAAGGTAAAGCAGCTGGGACGCAAGGACTTGCCCAAGCCTGTGGTACTGGACAAGGACCGCATGATTCCCCGCAAAACGATTGACAGTGACGGGCTTTCCGTTTTCAATCCCGATAAGGATGCCATTGATTTTTGGGAATCGCTGGAAGGAATGCTCGTAGAGGTTGACCAGCCCCGCATCTTAGGGCCGCAGCGTTATGGAGAGATATTTGTCGTACCGGGCACGCATGAAGGTCCCTTCAACAATTCCGGCAGCCTCTCCATCACGGCTGATGATATGCATCCGGAACATATCTGCCTTGCCCTGCAGGGCGGCAATGCCAAGAATTTTGTCTGCAAATCCGGTGACCGCCTTAATGGCAATGTAACGGGTGTTGTAACCTATGGCTTCGGTATTTTCAAGGTGCTGACCCGCATGAACCAGCTCCCGCCTCTTGTAGATGGCGGCCTGCAGCCGGAAAAGACCACGATCAATCCTGACCCCAACAAGCTGTTGGTGGCTTCCTACAATATCGAAAATTTCTCCGCCAATCCGGCAAAAACCTCTGACCGCAAGGTAAAACGTCTGGCTCAGTCCATCATCAATGACCTCAAGAAACCGGATATTATCACGGTGCTGGAGCTGCAGGATAATGACGGCCCCACCGACAGCGGCGATGCGGATGCCTCCAAGAGTGCAAAACGACTGACGGATGAAATCCTCGCTCAGTCCGGTGTTCAGTATGAATGCGTAAACATCAATCCGAACTATAACGAGGACGGCGGCCAGCCCGGTGCCAATATCCGTGTAGCCTATTTCTACCGCCCTGACCGGGTACAGTTGAAAGCCGGCAAGGTGGGCAAGGCAAATGATGCCAACAAATGGGAAAATGGCCATCTCACCCTGAATCCGGGACGCATTAACCCCAATGATCCCTTGTACGAACACACGCGTAAATCTCTGGCTGCTGAATTTACCTTTAACGGCAAAGACGTGCTGATTGTCGCCAACCATCTCAATTCCAAGCTCGGTGACGACAGCCTGTATGGCAAGAAGCAGCCCGTGACTTTCAAATCCGAGGCAAAACGGCTGAAACTGGCTGCTGACATCAAGAAGTTCGTTGATGAAGGCATGGCCCAGAATCCCAACCTCAATGTCCTGCTCACGGGTGACTTCAATGACTTTGAATTCAGCCCCGTAATCAAGACCTTTGAAGGCTCCAATATGCACAGCGTAATCAAGGACTACAAGTTAGGTGACCGCTACGCTTATTACTATCAGGGCAACAATCAGATTCTCGACAATATCATTGTCAGCAACAATCTGAAGGGGCATTACGAATTTGACATCGTGCATGTGAACTCCTCCTTCATGGTGGAACATGGGCGTGTCAGTGACCATGACCCGCTGCTCATTCAACTCGACCTGCAGTAAAATTCCATAAGAAAAAGACCGTTGCGGCAATCAGGCTGCAACGGTCTTTTTTTATTCGCTTATCTTCTTTTGCAATACTTCTTTTGCCATATTGAGCTGAGTATCTTCCAGCACATCTTCCGGCAGGTTTACCATAATATCCGGTTCAATACCTATGCCGTCAATACATTTGCCGCTGGGCGTATAGTATTTGGCAATGGTAAGTTTCAGCCCGTCATTATGAAACAGGGGAACCACTACCTGCACAGACCCTTTGCCGTAGGATTTCGTGCCAACAATCGTTGCGGCCTCCCTGTCCTGCAAGGCTCCGGCCAGAATTTCCGAGGCGCTGGCGCTGTTCTCGTCAATCAGAACGACCAAAGGATAGGACGCTTCTTCCAAATCGGAATCATAGCTTTCCCGGGAGCCGTCCCGTTGTACAACGGAAACAATGTTCCCCTTAGGCACCAGCATATCCGCCACTTCTACGCAGCTTGTGATAAGACCGCCGGGATTTTGCCGCAGGTCAAGGATAAGGCCTGTCATCCCGCTGTCTTTCAGCTTATTGTATTCTTCTTTAAATTCGTCACCCGTGTTTTCCCCAAAAGAGGCAATGCGGATATAGCCCAAATTGCTGTCATCAAGCAGTTTGCCCTTGGCCGAGCGCACTTTAATCATGTCTCGTTCAATGGTATATTCCTTGTCCTCCTCCTCTGCGCGGTGAATCAGCAGCTTCACTTCGGTACCTGCTTCGCCGCGGATATGGAGGGCCACTTCCTCCGGCTGGTACTCCGACACCGGCGTACCGTCCACAGACAGGATTTCGTCACCGACTTTAAGTCCCACCTTTTCGCCGGGCGTGCCTTCCAGCACCGACATAATCGTGACCTTGTCATCCTTAAAGCCCATCGTGACGCCAATGCCGCCAAAGGTGCCTGCGGTATGCTCCTTGAGGGATTTATACAGGGAAGTTTTCATGTACATGGAATGGGGGTCGCCCAGGGATTTCACCATGCCGTCAATGGCACCGTCCATCAGCGTACTGCTGTCCACATCGCTGACATAACGGGTTTCAATCATGCGCATGACGCCGAAGAACCGCAGCAAATCCGTGGTCTTTTCACCGCCCAGCCCAAATAATTTCATCAGTCCCATAATGGTCAGGACACTGGAAAAAAGTGCCGTCACCACGATAATCAGGGCTATTTTTTTCTTACTCAATCGCTTTCACCTTCTAACCGGTTATCAAAGATAGCCATAAGGACTCACCGGCGAGCCGTTTTGACGCACCTCGAAATGACAATGGGGGCCGGTAGAGTTGCCCGTAGAACCACAATAGGCAATCGTTTCCCCCTGGCTGACCTGCTGGCCGACAGATGCCGCCAGCGACTGATTATGCCCATAAAGCGTGGTCACGCCGCCGCCATGGTTAATGATAATGGTATTGCCATAGCCTGATATCCAGCCCGCGTATTCTACAGTACCGGAGGCTGCCGCCGCAATGGGCACACCATAGTCTGCCCCGATATCGATACCGCTATGGAATTTCTGCGTGCCCGTAATCGGATGCGTGCGCCAGCCAAATTCCGAGGTAATCGTGCCCCCCACCGGCCAAATCATGGAGCCGTTGCCGCTGGCCGCAGCTCCTGCGGGCGCATTAGCCATACTGCTGCGCCGCAGCATTTCCTCAATCTGCTTGGACGCCGCCATCATTTCATCATACTGGCGGTCAATCGTGGCCTTGTCGCTTTTCATCTGGTCAATGATGGCCTTGCGCTTTCTGACCTTTTCCTCCATGATTTCCCGCGCCTGTCGTGCTTTTAACTCCTGCTCGGCGCGGGCTTCGCGGTCTTTTTCCAGACTCTTTTGGGTGATTTCGATTTCTGCTTTTTCATCCAGTACCAGATGCACCAAGTCATAATCCTGCTTGATGACCTTTTTGAGTAAATCCATACGGGTCATCAAATCGGAAAAATCCTTGGCGCCAAAGAGCACATCCAAGTATGAAATCTGCCCATTGACGTAGATATCGCGCACGCGTGCGCCCAGCTTGTCGCTCTTTTTCTCGTAATCGGCCTCCACCTCTTTGAGCCGGGATTCATTTTTCTCCATGCGCTCCAAGGTTTCATCCAAAGCTGCCCGCAGCGTCTTATGTTCAGCGATAGCCTCATCCGCTTCTGCATCGACAATTCTTTTTTCCTCGGACAGAGATTCTATCTTCGATTGCAGGGCATTACTCCTGCCCTTTAATTCCTCCGCCTGCTTGTCGTAGCTGGCCTTGTCATCCTCCAGCGAGGCATATACCGTGGAAGATGCCAGCCATACCGACAAAGCCGCGGCGGTTATTGTCTGCCATTTTTTCATTATATCAAACCTCTAGGAACCGTTTCAGCGAGAAAGCCGAACCGATAGCACCGATAAACATGCCGGAGATGATAATCGCCACCGTCACATAATTCATAAAAGGATATTGCGGCATCAGCGGGAAAAACGCCAGTGTATTGTAAATCTTCGCCGCCATCGCCGCATAGAAACTGCGCAGGGCCAGCGCCGACAAAATGCCGCCGATACAGCCCAGTACAATGCCTTCCATCAGGAACGGCCAGCGGATAAACCAGTCCGTTGCCCCTACATATTTCATAATGGCGATTTCCTTGCGCCGCGCAAATACGGTAAGTCTAATGGTATTGGAGATAATGAAAATCGTGGCTCCGGCCAAAAGCAGCATCAGCACCAAGCCAAAAATGCGCATAAGCCTTGTGATGTCAAAGAGATGCTCCACCACATCCTGACCGTATTTTGCCGACTCCACGCCATCCATGCGTTCAATGGCCTTGGCGGCAGTTTCCACCATTTCCGGCGTTTTGACCGTTACTTCAAAGGAATCCGGCAGCGGGTTTTTGTCTCCTAACGCATCCAAAAGATACTTTTGGTCGCCCAAACGCTCGGACAGACGTTCCTTTGCCGCATCTTTATCTACAAACCGCACTTCGGCAATACCCTGCATTTTCTCAATATCACTCTGCAAATCAATGCGGTCCTGCTTTTTCATATCATCCTGCAAGTAAACGCTTATCTGCACCTGGGATTCCAGCATGGAGGCCATGCGGTTCATGTTCAGCACCAAGATGAGAAACACGCCCAGCACAAACAACGATACCGCCACTGTGCCGATAGAGGCAAAGGACATCCAGTTATTCCGCTTCAACGAACGGAATACTTCCTGAATAAAATATTCACCTGTTCTAAGCTTCATAACCGTATCCTCCCCGCATTTGGTCGCGGACAATGCGTCCGTCCTCAATGGCAATTACCCGCTTCTTCATGGTATCCACAATATTGCGGTCATGGGTTGCCATGACAATTGTGGTGCCTGCCTTGTTGATGCGCCGGAAAATATCCATAATATCCCAGCTGGTTTCCGGGTCAAGGTTGCCCGTAGGCTCATCGGCAATTACAATGGAAGGATTGTTGACAATCGCCCGCGCGATAGCCACACGCTGCTGTTCACCGCCGGAAAGCTGCGAAGGGAAACTGCGGTACTTATCCCGCAGCCCCACCACATCCAGCACCGAATTTACGCTGCGCTGCATGGTACGGCGCGGCGCTTCAATTACCTGCAGGGCAAACGCCACGTTTTCAAACACGGTCTTATCCGGCAGCAGGCGGTAATCCTGAAAGATTACCCCTAGTTCACGGCGCAGATAGGGAACCTCCGAACGCTCCATATGCACCACATCATGCCCGTTCACCAAAAGCTTGCCCTCCGTTGGCAATTCCTCCCGGAACAACATCTTGATAAACGTGGACTTGCCCGCACCACTGGGCCCCACTACGAATACAAATTCGCCTTTCTTGATATCTACGTTGACATGGTTCAGGGCGACCACGCCAGTATCATAGGTCTTGCTGACATCCCGCATTTGTATCATTAGGAAAAATCCTCCTGCTCTTAAATAGACTAACTCTTATTTTACCATAAAAGGACGGGGCAAGGCAAAATTCTCTATTTATTTTTGCGGCCTTGTGCTATTATGTAATTAAGGAAGGATATGTAAAGGAGGCCATTCGATATGTACGCATTAGCCGATTACATCAAGACAGAACTTATTAATGGAGTGGAATACGATATGAGTCCAGCCAATATTCAGCATATACGCATTCAGAGAAGATTAACCATGATTATTGGCAACTTTCTCCAAGGCAAAAAATGCGAAGTTTTTGCCGAAGCAGAAGTCAGACTCAGTCCCATAGACCATCTGATTCCGGATATCTGCATCGTTTGCGAACCCTCCCAAGTCAAGGACACCCATATTGAAGGTGCCCCGGATTTTGTGGTCGAAGTTCTCTCCCCCAGCACCCGCCGCAAAGATATAACGGTCAAGAAAGACACCTACGAGCGCTTTGGTGTCAAGGAATACTGGATTATCAATCCTAAGGAAGAATGTATCGAAGTCTACCGTCTCAACGAGCAGGGCTGCTACTATCTGGACAACCTCTACCAAAATTTCACCCCGGACGAATGGGAACGGCTGACCGACGAACAAAAAGCCGAGCAAAAACTCTCCCTCAAAATCAGCCTGTATGACGAATTAGAAATACAGGTTAAGGATATATTTGAAATGTAAATATCTGCAAAAGAGGCCGGGGAAAATTTTGCTTATCCACGCAGATAAATTGCAGTTTGACCGTTCGCCCAAAACAACGCATAAACGGGATACCTTTATCACGAACTCATGAACTGACCCACAAACTGCAATTTACTAAAAAAGCCCGCTGACACTCTTAGTCAGCGGACTTTTTTCGTTAAGGGAATTTTTCACATCCCCTAATTTTATTGTCGATTGAGCTGCTTCAGCAAATTAGAAGAAAAATTCTACACGACCGAAGAAGTTCTTGGACTTAGCATCCTTGTAATCGATGTATCTTTCATCACCGTAGCGAACCGTAGCTACGATATTCTTGAACGGCGTATAGTTAGCACCGATTTCCCAGCCCTTGAAGCCGGTTTCGATAACATCATAAGTGCTGTGAACCATAGCAGCAGCACCCAGACGGCGATAAGCTACCCAAGCACCCCAAGTGCCCTTGTTTTCCTGCTGAGCACCCTTATAGTCTACTTCAATGCTGTAAGCATTCTTCTGACGGTCAGCATCGTGGTTGTTGTTGTAGAACCCTTTGAGAGCAACATTGCCATCAAAGTTGTAACCAGCCTTAACACCAATGATGTTTGCTTTATCCTTAACAGAATCAGCATAGCCAATCCCAGCAACACCGGAAATCAGCTTCAGATTGCTAGTCTTGACGCGATGCCAGTAGAGGCCGCCATCGAATTTGCTAACCTTACCTTCCACACCAAGGTACTGATAACCAGCGGTTTTATCATTTACGTTTGCGCCCATAGCGTTTACAACAGTTACAGCATCCTGCAGAGTAAATTCCGTTACGCCCAATAAACCAGCAGCAGCATTTGCCTTGGCAATAACGAGTTTGCTAGTGTTCAGACGGCCGGCACCGAGAATACCACGAAGTTTCTTGCTACCGTATGAAACCTCAGCACCCGTGAAGGCCGTATCAGCGAAGGTATCATCATTGAGGGAAGCGAATTTACCCAGTTTAACCTGGAACTTACCATAATCGCCCTGTGCCCAGAGACGTTCCAGTTTTACGCGGTCACTGCCATCTTTACCAGCATCGCTGCCAGCTTTCGTAGCTGCATCCAGACGAGCCTTTACATGCCAGTGGTCATTTACCTCGGCAGTCGGCTCAAGACGGAACAGCAAATTCCCATCCTGTTCGGCATGGTCATAATCTAAAGCATCGACTTTGCCTTTGTAATGCGTATAAGTGTATTCAGCCTTGCCGTTCCACTTCACCATATCAGCATTGCGTTCGAGATTGCTTACGCGAACACCGAGGTTGTTGAGTTCTTCAGCAAATTCAGCAGCCAGTTTGTCAACCAGCGCCTTGTCAGCGCCGGAAGTGTTCTTGGCCATAGCCTTAGCAACCATCTGAGCCATTTCGTAACGGGTGATGTTACGGTTGCCCTTGAACGTGCTGT
>ERZ842401.5446-NODE-5446-length-14125-cov-11.426439_pt1 | contig 14125 bp, 11 predicted proteins | sample MGYA00521270_ERZ842401 | MGnify/ENA primary metagenome ERZ842401 (study PRJEB31892, sample SAMEA3878208) | bioreactor metagenome | biome: Moose rumen | place: Sweden | collected 2011-10 | study: EMG produced TPA metagenomics assembly of the PRJEB12797 data set... | reverse complement strand
ATTCCAAATAAGCCTTTAGTTGCTTCAGAGCCTCTTTAGATGCTGACAGCGTGAAGGCATTATTAAGCACCATGTCAGCCATCATCAGTTGCTGCTTGTTGATATTAATCTTAAAGATGTACGCACGATTCACTATCAGTTGCTTGCCAATACGGATAAACGTCTCTGCGTCACGACCCAACTGTTTTTCTATTAATTCCTGGAAATGGGCAAGGTTTATCGTGAACACCTGTTCTGTACCGTCGTGCAGCACCATCGTCGAGTAGTTTCCGTCCGACATGATGTACACCACCCTTTCAGGCTTCACCCGAACCAGTTCGTACGTATTCGATATGATAATCACCTTACCGCCCATTCGACAATTGCTTTCTTTCTGCAAATTTACTTAGTTTCTTTCATCCACCATTCTTTTGAGGATGCCATTTGTACGAAATACCCGTTTGGCTGTACGAAATTTGTACTCCAATCCCTTGCATATTCAGAAAATTATTGTACCTTTGCAAAAGAAACCAAGTGTCAATATGGACTATGATATTTCTCAACCAGTTCCACAAAGAAGCAACGATGCGCAAGATGCGGAAAATAGCCGAATCGCAACTATCGCCAATGAACTCGAGCGACTTTGCGCAGTACATGAAGCGCAATCTGGAGTTAGCCAACCAAATGTAAGTCGCTTTGAGACTGAGCAACGTGCAGCAGAAACAATGGCCAAGGCTAATGGCTATTGAATTCCTATGATGGGCGTTTTCGACTTGGGGGGTCCAGGTCCAAGTGGCAATGAGAATGACAACTATGAAGTGGGGGATCTCCTCCCTCGCAATGTCTTGGTTGACGAGGAAGGTGACATCTTTGTAGTTGATGCGGAAATCAAACAAATCAGATAACGTTGCCTTCATATTACTTATATTTAAACTTTTTCTTTTATTTATCTTCAGTTGGTGCCGTGGTTTGTATGAAATGTCTGTTTGGCTGTATGAAATGAAAGTTACTTCTTTTCAAGGAATGACTCCTGATTTAGTCTGTTATATTGGTTTTATGTCGAAAGAATAGCATTTACTTAATTGTGAGTAAAAGCATTCATTAAGATGTTCAATATACTCTTCCGCATTCTCGTCCTTCAATAGTTTTTGAATATCTTGATATTCGCATATATATTGGTTTACCTTTTCTGTAAACTTGCCAAGTTCTTCAATACTATAACAGACAGATGGGACATCAAGCCCTTCTGTTACACGAGCATATTTTGCTGAATGATTTTCTTTAGTAAAATACAACACACTTAGCAATGTTTCTCTAATCATCATTACGGGTTGCCTGTTATACCACATTCGATCTAATACTGGTTTCTTCGAATTATATATATCCCCATATTTATCAATCAAATTGAAATAAGAACGTTGTCCAAACCAATTACCTGGCAATTCAATATTCTGCAACTTCCACCCATTAATAATCGCCTCTTTACCTATTTCAGTCATCACGTCTATACGATAAGTATCATTGCAATTGTAACTTTCTACAAAGCAATCCTTCAAAAGGAAATCGTATTTCGAGATGTCACCGAACAAATCTGCTTCTTCAACAGCAACGAATCCCTCTCTAATCTTAACACCAAATGTTTTCTCTATATATGCCATAATATATTCTTTATTCATTAAACTTTCTCACAACCTCTCTGGGTATTCCGAAATTAAAGTTGTCTGTCCCATTAAGTTTGGCGAAATTCACACCGACCAAACGACCTCTATCATTAATTACAGGACTACCAGAAGACCCTTGCATAGTAGGAATACTATAGAGCAATCTTTGTCCATCTGGATCTTGTGTGAGTTTACCACTTGTCATTTGCGCTTTGATGCCCTGTTTCGTATTTCCTAATATTAACCCAGCATTATATCCTATCATATATAATTGTTGGTTTATTGTTAATTTGCCTTCATCTTCATTTTGATAGAAGAGTCCCTTGAGGGACTCTATCAGATTCTCACTATCTTTCTTTTCATTACTAATATCAAAGACAAAGACGTTTTCTGGAGTCGTTTTGTTTTTTAACTGAATCAAGGCTAAATCTACATCTTCTTTTTCAGAAACTTTTGTTACAACACACTCATTGGTGCCCAAGAAGTCATTTACACTTGTAACATAAGTGTCATGATATGCAATTCCTATCTGGCATTTAGAACTTACCTTTAGAGCAGAGGGATCAGTTAAACCATTAAATAGTTCTAAAGTGTTGTTAGCCTCACCATAATTATCTTCTATTTCCTTTTGTTTTTCGTTAATCTTCTGTAGTTCAACAGTATCGTAATAATACATACCTGTATTTAAATCGTAATACGTGCAATTATCTTTTTGCCTTTCCAATTCTGCATATTGCTCTTCCATTTGTTTTTTACCATATTCCAGAATCGTTTTTACTGCTTTTACAAGTTTTACATATGCATTCTTTGCTTTTGTATTATCAAGTTGAGGTACTGCCACATGGCGGTTAGTCATTATAGTTCCTTTTTCATCTATGAAGAACCCTGTGCCTGTCATTATCTGCTGATTCTTTTTCACTTCTTCTTCATCAGGAGTGAAATTTTGCAAGTTGCCATTTTCATCAAAACCTGTGAAGAAAACACTGTTACCATTAGGCAACTTAATCTCATAATAGTATTCATTAAGAACAACAACTACACCAGAAACACGTTCTTCAAATAACTGCTCTGGGGTCTTCTGCTGTTGGCAACTGGTAATCAAACAAGTAAGGACTATTATTAATACTGAGTTCTTCATTTTCCTATAGTTATTGTTTTAAATGGTTTATATATATATTCCATTTCTATTGGTACATAAGGATTGTAAGGGAGAGTATATTTCTTTTTACAGATTTCAGAATTATCCAACAATGCATTCCTAAGAATATCTTCATCGGTCTTGTATTTCTCACTTAGAGAGATCTTTTTTAGACACATGCTCCATGGAATTATCATAATTGTACATTTTCCAAGCAGATTCGCTCAGTTTGTTTTTCGTTACACAACAAGCATACATCTGCCTGTCAAATCTCTCTCTTGTAACCAACCGATAATTCGCCCCATAGAACCTTGACTCATATGGGTCGGGCCATTCTGTCGGTATTTTAAATCTAAATGTATTGTTTTCCAAACATGCCTTTGCAGCCTTAACAGACAGGTATTTGTATACATAAACTTTCTGTATCCGTTGACCAACACTTGTTAGATTTGAATATGTACTGAACTTGTTTAAATCCTTAATTTGAAAATCCATAACTATAATATTTAATTGTCAATAGCATCAAGAAGTATAAAAGGTGCCCAATACTTAGGATTGCTATAATTCATTTTGTATCCATTATATTCATATTCATAATTTCTCACATAGTTCTGAGCCTTACGAAATGACTCATATGTACTCAATCCTGAAGTCAATGAATTATAAAACGACTTCATAAATAACTGGGTTGCTGCATCATCAACTTTCCCCAAAGTCATTAGCAATGTTTTCACCCCTGCTAATTTGAATGCGCGCTGAATACCATACACGCCCTCTCCTTCATCATCTATGTCTCCTAATCCTGTTTGACATGCAGAAAGTACCACTAAACCCGTTTGAGACAAATCTAATGATGCGATTTCTTCTGCCAGCAAAATACCGTCTTTGTCTTGTCGTTTCGAACTAGTACCAAGCCATGCAGATTGACCGCCAGACATCATTAGTCCCGTTCTTTGCATGGGGCTAACAAAATGAGCGTTACCATTGTCCTCGAAATAGTTCAACATCCTATATTCTTTGTCTTGAAAGTAGAACCCATGTGTTGCAATGTGTAAAATGGACATGTTAGTTCCTGAGATTTCACGAAAAGACTCTTCTGTCCCTTCTTTGCCTTCTCTTATAATAGCAGGAATCTTGATAGAATCCATAAGCAATGCTATATCTTCTACCTCTTTTGCGGTTGAAGGTAGATAACTCCAACCTGCCCTGCTCAGCGTATCTGTTGGTGCATAGAACACACCATAGGGATTATCGCCATCTTCATGAGAATCATCTCCATCATATATCAGACCACCATAGAGAACTATAGACGTAAACTCCTGTTTTGTTTTCTTGCAAAGTTCTCTGGTAGATGATAAACGATATATAGTGTATTTCTCATTTGCTGCTATACCATCTTCACCACTCAAAATTTCTATTGGAATTTGATGCAACATTCCTGCTGCCGAAAAATAGACATTGTCGCCTTGTTCGATATATTCTTCTAACTCTTCCCATATCGCTTTGTACAATTGCTTGGAAATTACTTTCCATCTAGCAGTAGTAAGACCTGCCCCATTATTAAATGAATGCAACATTGCATTTACATTTTTCTCTATGAGTTCTCGAGTGCCCAATTTTACAAATATAGGATGATGATAGCCCTTACGCAAAATCAATGCGCCATAACAAAATGCGGAGCGATCAAGTGGTTCTAATTTGTTTATTTCAACAAATTCAATAGCGACATCATTCTTGTCCAATTTCCTAGATACCTTCTCCCATGTAATCTCTAAATCCATCATTAGTTTATTCTTTGGCAACCTGTCAAGTATTGACATTTCCAATTCCGCAGATTCCATTTCTGATTTTATCGTTTCATCATATGTGCCTTCTGGTTTAAGATTGAACCCATCTTTAATTAATTGCAATCTGGAAAATAATTCTATAAGAACTTTATCATTAGAATTTGCAATAAATTCAGAAATATTTTTCTGCGTATTTTGCAATAACCCCTTATATAATAGAGTCGCATTATAAGCAATGTCGGCACAAATACTAAGATTAGGATAATAGTATGCCATGCTTTTTAAGACATCATATGGCATGAGTTTAACCATCCTTTCTCTCCCTATAGTATTAATTGACAACATTTCTTTTTTTAATTGCGATGTTGTCTCATCAAATAGAAAAGGAAGGCGTACTTTAACTATACTATCATTATGAATGTAAGCCATTAATGACAGAAGTTCCCGATATCTAAGATTGCTATTAATTGTTTCAGCCTTTTGCATATACATTAATGCATCCTCATATCTCCTACGTGCAAAATGGATAGTACCAATCTCTGCCAAACATAGTGCTTCAGACACAGAATCCTTCAATTCGTGTGCAACTTCTGCAGCCTTACCATAATACTGAGCACCTTTCTCATAATCATTAAATTGGAGAACATAATATGGTCCTAATAATTTCGATGCTTTTAAGACGTTATGAGTATACGTTTCCCTTGCCGCAATTTCAATAATATGCGTCAATAAAATAGAGTCCATATCTAATGGCATATATGTTGATTTAAATTCAGCCCAATTAATATAGTCCTCGTCTGACATATTCTGTCCACAATCAAGTTTTTCGTTGATGCTCAGTAAAATAAGGTTGTATGCTGTCTCAAAATCGTAAATTCGTTTATATTTATCTGCCATCTCTTTTAGAATATCTGATTTTTGCATAGAATGATAACTGTATTTTATAATTAATTCGTATGCATCAGATAATCTTTGTTTTGCCTTGGAATAATTATTCAATAACATATAGGTTCTATAAAGATCAAGGTTTGCTTCTGCCATCAATATAGTATCCTGCCGTTCATATGCCAATAAAAAAGATCTGCTATAGTTCTTTTCTGCATTCAAAAAATCTCCTTTTATTAGAGAAATAAGACCAAGCGATTGATAGTTATCTGCATTATCAAAATTCTTGAGAATATTTTCCTTTACATATATAACATTGTTTATTGCATCATTCGCAATATCATAATTACCAAATTTTATTGAAGAACCATAAGTGGAAATCATATATGATATATAAGATGTAAGGATATAATGTAAACGTAAACGGATATTGTCCCCATATGATTTGTCTTGACACTCCTTGTACTTCAAGGCGATTTCCCCAATTGGATTATGTTCAAAATATTTTTTCCATATTTCAACCGCCCGTGCCTCTTTTCCTGCTGCTACATTTTTGTATCTCTCATTCATAAAGCCCGAATGCAATTCTCCACTATAATAGTTTGTATACACATTTTTATATTGTATCAAATACTCAGCATATTCTAGACTCTCTCTTCCATAGTTTCTTGTATAAAAATCGTCCAACCCTTCTTCTATGGAAAATAGAGTATCATATTGTTTAAAGTCTACTAGAAGACGAATATAAGTATTAAACAATATGCAAATCCAGAATGTTTGCCCTTCTTTCTCCTCCTTCTCACAGAAATCTAAAGGATGTGTTCGAAAAAATTCGCCTAAATATGAGGAAGAACTTATATCGGAAAACTTTTGTCTTAAAACCTCGTTGTCAATCAACAACTTTTGTTTAGAATTCAATCTTGCAATAACATTTAATAGGTCATTATAAACCTGAGAAGATAATGGATAATCTGTGGGATCTGGATGCTTAAGTCTTAAATCAAGAGCCTTTATATGGCTATTAATAGCATTATCATAATCATTTATTTGCTCATATAACTGACCTTGTCTTATGTATGATTGAACTCGTTCTAAATCAAACTGGTAGAACGAACACGAATCAGCAATTATATGGTTATAATATAGGGCTTTATTTATGTCACCTTGTTTGACACACATCTCCCGTGTAATGACAAGGAGTCCATCATAACCAAAGACTATTCTGTAGAATCCTTTTGAGGAATCGGCTTCACACAGATACTTTCCATAAGGATGATATAATGACAATGCAGATTGCGCATGGACATATGCAGAGTCAATATTTTTACGTGCATTATAAACCATAGACAATAATGCTTCGCCCAGGAAAGAAAATGCCTTTACGGTAGAATCATTTGTTAATTTCTCATATTGAGAAACTAAAAGAGTCAGTTTCTTTGCTGTATTCTTTGTTTTTTTTAGATACTCATCAGACCTAAAATCTATTCTGTTATTAAGCGTTTGCATGCACTCCATTATTTCTTGGCTCATTCTTTCCAATTCTAGCGAATCTTTGATATTGGTTTGTGCACAAAGACTTATTGAACACTGCGTACATAACATCAGTGACAAAAAGATAAATTGCTTAATAATATATTTACGCATAATAATCATGATCCGAGAACTAATTCTATTCATATTTTTTGTGTAAATTATTAAGAACTGTATATATTTTCTGAATATCTTCTACAATCTTTATAACCTCATTCTTATGATACAATTGGCAATTATTCCGTATTTCATTTTTGATATTTTGGTTAGAACTCATTAGTTCTATTTCCTTAATTGTTTCAATTCTATCCCTTAATCTTGATTCAAGACTATTTTCTGATTTTATAATCGTTTTAATATTTTCTATATCATGGTCATCTAAATAATCTGCCTGAGAAATAACAAACTGCAAATATTCAATTGCTTTCATGACATGTCCATGCAATCTATCGCAAATATCTGTTTCTATAAAATACATATCATGCTCTTTCTTTAATGAAAAGAACGTGATAAGTTCTATCACTGTCTGTTTATCTATTTCAGCAGGACCACCATGATTGACGAAAAAAGCAGATATTTCGTCTCTGGCATATCGAATATTCTCCGTTAATATGTTAAGAACAGGGGTCATCCGTGAGGCTTTGGGCAATAAAACAGAAAGATAGTAAATAATATATCCAGACACATACCCTGTCGCAATAGACAACATAGCATCATTTATGGAATCAATTTGTGATGTATTCCATTCTACATATATTGGCTTGAAGATGCACAGAAAAATAACTGCTATACTTATTACGAAAAGTATTACCAAACAAGAATGCTCTATGATTAGTTTCAAGAGGAAACAATACTTCGTATATTTCATAATGATTCCATTTATATAATATAGAACGATCTGTTGAGGGTGTGTCAAAATAGGCACATCCTCAACAGATTATTAATTCGTCAGTATCACATATCTATTATATACTGAGCCACGGTTAACCACTTTGACAACAAATCTTCCTGTCCATGCAGGTACCCAACTAACATAACAGTCATCGGAATAGTCTGTATCCGAGACTATGAGATTACCATTAGAATCATAAACATAAAGATCCAAGTCTGTATCACCGTCACCAGAAATAGCAATCTCTGCCAAATAATTAGCGACAAAATTAATTTGGTAATTATCTGTACTATTCCCATTGACGGTGTCATAATGGCGAGAAGGACCATTAACTGATCCACGGTGACTACCCTGGCCTTCTGCCTCGATACTGGCGATAAGTTTCAACATGGTTTCATCACCCTCTGCGAACTCTTTTGCTGATGCTAAGATTGTAGCATAATCCTGCGATACATTACTACTCTTCCCCTCAGATTTTGAATTGTCTATGGCAGTCCCTTCCCTATCTGCTTTCAAAGGTTGTGTGGGATTCTCATTCATAATCTGCAATGCCTCAATAAGAGGTAATGCAGATTGCTGAGCATAACCATACTTCACTAAATCATTTGCCAACCGAATGGCAGAAAGTGCTGAAGACACTTCGCCTTTCAACTCTTGCTTCTTCGCTGGTTCCTGTGCCCATGATATTGTTGACAACAACAGGGCTGCTAATAATAAAATCTTCTTCATAATCTTATAGTTTTAATATGATACAATTGATTATTTAACTTTTATATAGGTCATATAACTCTGGAAAAGTTTAATCTTTTCTGTTAATGGTTTATCTGCGATTTCTGCTCTGTCTTGTAAAAGTATCGGTTGTGGCATGGCATCAACAAGTGCTTTCAGATAGGAAGACTTAATAGCGTAATTAACATTTTCTGACTTGAAATAATCCCTGTTGAGACCTGATGACGTAATGCCAACAAGATTTCCTTCAGTATCAAACAGAGGACCACCACTGTTACCTGGCTGGATGGGGACTGAAATTTGATAGACAGTTACATCACCTTGAATACCCGTCTTTGAACTGATTTTTCCATCGGTAAATTTCACTTCTTCACCCATCACATTGGCAATTGGATAGCCTAAAGTAAACACCTCGCTACCTGTATCTTTAATTCTTGTCGTGAAGTTATAGGGAATGGATGGTAAAGGCGTGAAATTCGCATCATCAATTTTCAATATAGAAAGGTCATTTTGTTTGTCTGACAAAATAACTTTTGCAGGATGATGTTCCCATTCACCGTTTCGTACGATAGACACTTCAATCGCTTTAGCCCCGTCTATAACATGATAATTTGTTGCAACATATCCTTTTTCAGAAATAAAGAACCCAGAACCGTTTGCAGACCATCCGTCTTTCTGAGGTTGTTTAGGTAAATATTCACTGGGGATGTCGTCAGGATTTACCAACTCGGAGACTGTCAAGGCGGCTGCGTCAAACTGACATTCCTGTTCTCCCTGATTCGCTGCCGTCACACAGCATGTGGAACCTTCATATTTTAATCTCTCAAATTCTTCAATTTGCTCGTTATTAATGTATATGGTTGTGCTGTTCCCATTATTCATTACACTAAGTGTATTAATTTCTGTTTCAATTGCAGGTGAATTCTTCCAAATTTCTTGGGCTAATTGTCTACCATTTCTTACATATTGGAATGCATACTGCCCCCCAGAGATAAAGACTCCACTGTAATTATCCCAATCTTTGAATCCAAACAAAAGACCAATAATATTTTCGTCTTTAGACTTTCGATGAGTCATTAAACTGATAATATTATCCCCATTTGGCGAGAAGCCTGTATATATACCGCCAGAGACAGTCCTTCCTGGATTTACCTGTAAACTAATCGTGTTATCCGAGTTTACTATCAATGCTCCATTAACCCCGTTGTATTCCCATGAGTCATGGTTTTTAACAAAATCTTCAGTGTATACCAAAAAAGGACTTCCGTCTTCTGTTATCTCTAAGTGTTTATTATTTACTAAAACACCATTTTCATAATTTGCCACAATTCGTGGAGAACCATTAGGATAGTTCTCTATTGAGGTGCCATTAAGAATACCGTATTCATAGTTATAAATACTCTTTATCGTTCCGTCTTCATAATAAGAAGTATTAGGTCCATTTATTTCATTATTGTAATAATACCTTTTTTGTTCAATTTTCCCACTTTTATAATACCAAGTTGCCTCTCCTTCATAAAAGTTCATATTTTCATCCTCATAGTCTATGTATATAGATGTGTATTCTGACTGTAATTGTCCATCAATATAATAATCTTTAACTTTACCTTTGGGCTTGTGTGGGGATTGATAAGTAATTACCCTATAATAAGCAGCAGCCTTTGGCTGACATCGATTCCAATCTTTATCAAAATACTCTGTCTGTCGTACACCAATTTTAGGTATATATCCTCTCTTGGTGTTCTGTATTTTATCAACGACATTTCCTCCTTGTAAGTAAAACGTCTGTCCATCATAATTTGAGACCTTACCTGTGTATGGTACTTTGTTCCTTACTATTCCTTCAAAAACAGTACCATTGCCAAATTTTACTTTTCCAACACCATGAGCAACGTAATTAATAAACTCACCTTCATACACTTGCCCATCATCGGCTGTGAGTCTACCTTTCCCAACTAACTGACCATTTATAAAAGTTCCTTCATAACTTATTTCTTCTGGGTGAGTAGTGTATTTCCCACGCCCTTCACGGATACCATTCTTGTATTCGCCTTCGTAGGTAGATTCCAATACCCCATTATTATATTTCAGTGCTTTCCCAAAACCATTAACTTTTCCATTAACGCAACCACCTGTCCACTCAAAAGTGACCCCATCACTATAATATGGATCAAGAAGTTTGCACGAGTTACCACAAGAAACCCATTGCTCATTTAATGTGTATGATTGGGCATTACCTAATATGTAACAAACGCATAGGGCAAAAGCAACAAAAATAAAACGTAGTCTATTCATCTACTTTGTTTTTCTCCCTGCTCAGCCCCAACAGCAGATGTTATTGTTTTAGGTTCGTTGAGGCACAGATAAAAAGACGTGGAGCCGATGCTGGTCGCTCGCTCCACTCTGTAAGGCCTTCGCATTGCCCGGATTGTCGAAACGAGCAACACAAACGCCCCACGCTGAACAGTAATATACATTATTTATATATAACCATCCCACGGGGCATTTGCCGTTGCTTCGAGATTGACAATCCATTAGAGGTTGCGAAGTTCTACAGAGTCAAAGTCAAAGCGTTAGCAAACGCCTTTTCCATCTATGTCATCCCACCCATCCGACACGTTCCGTAAGAGCGCATCTTTAGCGTGGAACATTGCAAAGATAGCGATTATTTCTGAAACAAAAAAGAAAAAGGCAAGGAATTTGTATGAAATCCTTGTTTCGTTGTATGAAATGTAATCAAGACTTGGAGACAAAAGAATACTCTCCTGACCTTTCCCTGCTTAGGGGAGGGAAAAGAAAAAGTATTAAAAATATTTGGAAGAAAAGAAAATTATCTCTATCTTTGCAAACGAAAGGAACCTGTTTAGGGTAAGAGTCCCGGTTAGTCCGGCAAGCGACTTACTAAAATAGAAGCACTTTTAAACTCCGTTTAGGACGGGAGCCCCGTTTGGATCGGCAAGCGACTTGTCAAAACGGAGTTCTTTTTTATTTCCTCAGTTCAGAAACACCAGTGCATGACCTCCGGCTTCCCTTATTTTACTCCCACTCGATGGTTGCGGGTGGCGATGAAGTAGAGTAGGTTCGTATTCATGCGTTATTAAAGATAGTTTTTTTATCGGTTCAATTCCTGCTCCAACTCTTCAATGGTGGGAAGAGAGGATTTCCACTTGTCTGATATGTCTTTCTCTATCTCAGTCTCCCATGAGGCTACGCCAATAGGTTTGTTAATGCCCTGAAGGGAATACTTGACTACAGTTTCATCCTTACTCTTAACCAAAAGCAAACCAATGGTCTTTCCATCTGACGGATGTCTCAACGTATCGTCAACGACCGACTGATAGAAAGACAACTGCCCCATCATTTCTGGCTCGAAGGGAACGGCCTTCAACTCTATGACCACAAAGCATCTGAGGTGTAAATGGTAAAACAGCATGTCAATGTAGTAATCGTGATTGCCCAATTCAAGATGCACCTGCCTGCCAACAAATGAGAAGCCTTGTCCCAGTTCGAGCAAGAACTGCGTGATGTGATTAGTCAGTCCGTCCTCAATGTCTTTTTCTCTGCTGTTAGCATCTGCTCCTGTAAAATCAAGCAGGTAAGGATCTTTGAACATCTGCTGTACCATGTCTGACTGTACATCGGGAAGCGTTTCATCGAAATTCGTGGGCAATTTTCCTGTACGTTCTATCGTATAGTTCTCCAGTTGCAATTCCAGAATAGTTTTACTCCATCCGTATTTAATCGCTCCCATAGCATACGCCAGTCGGCGATTAGGTTCATTTACCTTTTCCATCAGACAGATGTTGTGCCGCCAGGGTAATTGTGCAACGCACCGTTGCACAATTGTCTCATCTGGCCAGACCTCAGCAAAGCGTCGCATGTATTTCAAATTGCGAGGCGAGAATCCGTGCATTTCAGGAAATGCCTTTTTCAAGTCTGCCGAAAGGCGGTCCACTACTTTGCTGCCCCAACCTTCGCTATTCTGGCGTTGGATAATCGTCTGCCCAATTCGGTAATACATCATCGACATTTGGACATTGGCTGTCCACATCACTTGTCGGCGACCATTGGCAATAAGTTCCTTTATGCTACCAAGCATGTCACCATACCAGTCGGGCAGATCCGATGACGCCACAGGTGTAGGAAAGAAAGTTCCCTTTACATCCTTTGCACGTCCTTTTCTATCGTTATTGTTGCTCATATTCTCTTATATAATTCTTATAATAGTCTGTTCCACCTGTGATGTAGATAGCATCCGATGAAGCCACATTCACGGAGGACATCGGCAAAGCCCCAGAGGGTTTCTTTGTGGTGGGGGATGATGATATTATGCAAAGATAGTGATTATTTCTGAAACAAAAAAGAAAAAGACAAGGAATTTGTATGAAATCCTCGTTTCGTTGTATGAAAAGAAGTCTTGGTTAGGGAATGAAGGAGATCGGCTCCTACAATCTATGGTTTTTCACCTGTGAGCGATTCTTCAGTTTGTTTAAAATCAGAGACAATCGCCTCAAGCATTGGGTTAAAAACTGCTCAATAATGGTAATTAGTGTATCTCTCACTTTGACATCGTATCCCGAGTGACTATCTTCACGCTTTCGAAAGCCAAACTGATATGTATCGCATCCACCAAGAGGAACATCTTCGAGGAAACTAACACTGTAGCGTGTACCTGAATCAGTAGTAAAATCAAAGTCGCCATTATTGAGAGCAATCTCGTATGGCGACTTCCGATTAATATCTTCAAGAGTAATCCTAATCATACAATAGCAATCTTCTGCTGGTCTTCTTGAGCCCAACGTTCAGCAACCTTGCGTTCCCATTCGTGCTTAATCTCCAGCGAATGTTTCCAACGGCGTAATGCTTCCTCGTGTGTAATCTTTTTGATACCCATCATGATGATCATTTTGATTTCTGTTGCAAAAGTAATAGTTGCGAAACACGCGTTCGTCCTCAGCAGCATCCGTAAAGACTTCGAGGACAACGGGACGCATGCTCTCTCTATTTAATAAGGTACCGATGCCCTGTTGCATTTCTTCCATATTGGATGCCCTGAGATAGGTGATTTCATTCTGCTCACAGATACCCTTGGCGGAAGTATGATGTTCGGCAGCGACAAACTTGTCACGGGCAGGACTCTGTTCCAACCCAGACAACATATTAAAGATGCCCCCTCGTCCGTTGTTCATCAACAAGATCCGGAAATTACCACGCAGGTTCTGATTCCATAGTGCATTCTGGTCGTAGAAGAAACTCAAGTCGCCAATGACACAGAAAACCGGATCGTCCGTAACAAGGGAAAAGCCTGCGGCAGTGGACAAGGACCCGTCGATACCATTTACCCCACGGTTGCAATAAACGTAATGACAAGCATAAATATTTGCCAAGCGAATGGCTGTACTATTGGCATAGTGGATATGACAGTCACCATTGACAAGCGACTCGAAACACTTGACAACTGCCATCTGCGAATAGGCAGGAGCATATTCTCTCCCATACTGACGAACGCTATTCAGCAGTTCCT
>ERZ842401.5444-NODE-5444-length-14128-cov-4.200810_pt1 | contig 14128 bp, 5 predicted proteins | sample MGYA00521270_ERZ842401 | MGnify/ENA primary metagenome ERZ842401 (study PRJEB31892, sample SAMEA3878208) | bioreactor metagenome | biome: Moose rumen | place: Sweden | collected 2011-10 | study: EMG produced TPA metagenomics assembly of the PRJEB12797 data set... | reverse complement strand
CCTGCCAACATCCAATCATATGCCAGATCAATATGACCGATATCTATTGCCTGGAATCCTGCCAATGCCAGATCATATGCAAGCACCGTTGCAGTTGCACTCATAGCAATCAAAACCAATCTGTCCTTATCCTGTCTCATAGCATTTGCCAACAGATCGTCATATTTGAGGAAAGCATTTTCTGCAGGTCCCAATATACGTATAATATCTTTCGCTAACACCATAAAGACCCCAACAATCACGAAGTTAAAGGCATATGTTACACACATCAATACGACATAAGGGAGTTCAATAATATCGAAACCTGCGGCAGTCCTTCTGTACATGAATGTACGTGAGAGACCAGAGAGAAGGATCAATGATATTAATATCTTCAGCCATATAGAGATTTTCATCGGAAATATCAAGCTCACTATCTCATACAGACATACAGCAAGAGGCAGTAAAGCAAATAATCTCATCGTAAAATTTCACGCTCCTTTATTGAGTAAATTATTATAAGGGATAAAGGGGCATTTAATGCTAATTCATTGATGATTTTTGTAGTTGAAAATGTAGTTGAAAAAAGTGGGATATATTACTCCCACTTTGCGGCATTCACAGATTGAATGTGTATATATATTATACCTTAATGGCCTTGTCCGTAATATGCGTTTGCTCCATGCTTACGGAAATAATGTTTGTCCTGCAATACCTGCGGGGCGGGCTGAACTTTCGGGTTAATTAATTCCGTCCTGAATGCCATCTTTGCGACCTCTTCAAGGACTACTGCACTGTGTACGGCTTCAACTGCATCTTTGCCCCAAGCGAAAGGCCCGTGATTCTTGCACAGACATGCGGGAACTGCCATCGGGTCTTTGCCCAAACGCTTGAACTCATTGACGATAAGTTTTCCCGTGTTAAGCTCGTATGCTTCGTCAATCTCTTCTGCTGTAAGTACCCTCAAGCATGGCACTTCACCGTAGTAATAATCTGCATGTGTCGTACCATAGCACGGAATACTTCTGCCCGATTGTGCCCAGCTCGTTGCGTATGATGAATGCGTGTGAACTATCCCTCCGACTGCCTCAAAGTACTTATACATTACTGCATGGCTCGGTGTGTCTGATGACGGGTTCAGCTTGCCTTCTATCCTGTTGCAGTCAAAATCAACTACAACCATATCTTCGGGCTTCAGGTCTTCATACGGTACTCCGCTCGGCTTGATCACGAATAATTTTGATTCGCGGTCTACTGCGCTGACGTTGCCCCACGTCTCTCCGGGCTGGATATTGATGCCGATGGCATTGTCCGCCGGGGCGATGGTGAGGCGGAGGGTATCGACAAGCGGGCAGCTGTCGACCACATGGCGGTAGTAGTATTCACCCGAGGCTGTGTAGTCGTTGCCGTCGCCGGTGGTCCAGGTGTAGCTGTCTGGAGCCACAGCCACGGTGGGCGTGGTGGTTACGTCGCATATCTTCACGTTTTCGATATAGCCATAGTACGCTGTCGAATAGCCCGACCGGCCGCCCGACTGACGGAAGGCCAGGAAGACCGGGCCAGTGGCAGGCAGACCCGTGTAGTCTCCGAGGTTTGCGGACACGTCAACCCAACCTGTTCCAGTCCTGGGATTCTCTCCCAGCGGGATGAAAGAACTGGCATCGGCCGGGTTGGTGGTAACGCCCCACTCAAGCCTGGGAGTGTAGCTGGTTGTGCTTACCTTGTATTTGAAGAACACTCCCAACTTGCGGGCCGGCACCCCGAAATCCTTTGCCACTGCGGCTACGATGGGCAGCGAGGCGTAGTTGCTGTTGAGCAGGAGCGTCCTGTCAGAATAGGCACCGGACGAGGTGAGGAAAGCCTGCGGGTAGGAGGAAGTGGAGGCTCGGTTGATGTTGGGGAACTGCCAGCAGTCGGGCATCACATTGTTGCCCGAGACGTAGGTGTAGTTCGTAGTGGTAGGGGCGGCGGTGCCGGTGCTGATGCCTTGGCTGGTGGAGTAGGAGTCGAAGTTCTCTCTGTATGGCAGCGTGCCGCTGGCGTTGCAGGGGAGCTGGATCGTAACCACAGAGTATTTTTCGGCATCGCAGGAGGGTATCACCTTGAAGGTGTAGGCAGTTCCGGCCACGAGGCCTGTTACCTCGTCGGAGGTGAGCGAGGTGGTGGGGTCGTGGAGGGGAGAATCGTTCTGCGTGGAGCTGTAGGAGGGCGAAGGGTCGCTGTTGTGGTCTACCCAGGTGAGGACGGCCTTGCCCGCCGCCGCATCGAGGGTGGCGGTCAGGCCACCAGGGCGCAGACAACCCGTCACCTCGCGCAGCGCGACGCTGTCGAGGGCGGTGTAGCGGATTGTCGTGGTATACTTTCCACCGTGGCGGAACACCACATAAAGCGGCCCGGAGGGCAGCACATGCATACTGAGCGTATCCGTAACTACCGTCCAAGCTGTGGTTTTCGCAAGCGTCTTGATATTGACATAGGAGTTGGTGTCGGTGGGGTCGGTCATCACGCCGTAGCTCAATTCGCCTTCATTCACAGTGGTGGCACTCTGGATATACCTGAACGAGAGCAGCACACGGGAGAGGTCGCCGCCATTGACCAGCGGCAGGGCGGCATAGACCGACTTGCCGGTGTAGCCGGTGCGGAACAGCAGACTCTTTCCAACACCGGACCCTCCACGGCTGTAGCTGTCGTTGCGCGTGAGGTAGGCGTTGGGGAAGTTGCCTGCCGTGGTAAGGAGTTTGCCGGTGCCGGCCTCGGGCAGGGCTGTGGTCATGCCGGTGAAAGTCCAGCAGTTGGGGAGCAGGTGGTTCGGGTAGGCCGAGACCGTCGGCTGCGCGTTGGCGGTCGAGGCATAGTCCACTGCAATGCGCCCGTCGGTGTAGCCCTCGAAGTCTTCGAGATAGGGCAAGGCGATGCCGGCGGCACAGGTGGTGCGCACGGTGAGTTCGCTGTAGGGGCTGCCGCTGCAGTTGGCCTGCACACGGAAGAGGTAGTCGGTGTAGGCGGTCAGGCCGGTGAAGGTGTAGGAGGTGGCACCTGCGGCGGTGGTGGCTATCTCCACGCTGTTCTGGAAGACGGTGTAGGTGCAGCCGCCGTCGTTGTTGTCGTACCAGCCAAGGGTTACGGAGGTGCCGGCGGTGTTGTCGGTAACGCCCAGACCGGGAGCCTGGCAGGCATCGTCGTTGAGGGTGAGCTGCACGTTGTCGAGACCGGTGATGCGCACGGTTGTTCCCGTGCTCGTTCCTGCACTGCCGAAACGGAAGGCCACATAGAGCGGCTGGTCGACCGGAATGCCCACGGCCTGGCTGATGTCGGCGTCGATATGCGTCCAGGCTGTAACCTTGGCAAGGGTGGCGATGTTAATGTAGGTGGTGGAGTCGTTGGGGTCGGTCATCACGCCATAGCCCAGCACACCTTCATCGGCGGTGGCCGTACTCTGCTTGTAGTCGAACGAGAGTTTGGCCCGCGTCAGGTCGCCGCCGTTGGCCAGAGGCAACACGGCATAGCACTGTTGCTTGGTGGTCATATCGGTCTTGAACATCAGGCCGCGATGCCCGACGGTGTCGCCGTCGCGGTTATAATTGGGGTTCTTGGCGATGAAGATTTGCGGATAGGTGCCGGTAGTGGCACTGAGCCCAAGGAATGTCCAGCAGTCGGGGCGTGTGTGGCCAGTCGGATAAGCAGCGGGGGTGGTGTAGGTAGTGCCTATGGATGATGAGATTACATCGGACGTATTGACTGCATTGGGGTTGTAGCGGTCGAAGGTCTCAAGGTAGGGGAAATCGACGTTGCCGTCGCAGGGAACGAAGACCCGAATTTCTACAGTGTCGCTGTGCACGCTGCTTCCGCAGTCGGCGTATGCCCCGACGGTGATGTAGGAGCCACGCGGCAAACCGGTAAGCGTTGCACTTGTGGCACCGGCAGCGGTGGTCTGCTTCTCTTCACCGTTCACCAGCAAGTGGTAGGGCTTGCTTCCGCCATTGTTGTCAATCCACCCGAAGGTAACCGTCTGCCCTGAGATCGCGGTAGCCGCCAGACCTCCCGGAGGCAGGCAACCGTCGAGGAGGGTGAGCCGCACGTTGTCGAGGCCGGTTTAGTAGACGGTCGTTGTTGTCGAGGGTCCCTGCCGGAAGGCTATATAAAGCGGCACGCCAAGAGGTAGTGCCGGCGACTTGCAGATGGTGTCGTCCACATGCACCCAAGCGGTGGACTTGGCAAATTCTTTGACGGGAATGTAGGTCGCAGGGTCGTCGGGGTCGGTCATCACGCCCACACTCAACACTCCTTTGCCCGCGTCTGCACTCGACTGTTTGTAGTCGAACGAGACTTGCACTCGCCGCAGGTCGCCGCCGTTGGCCAAGGGCAGTGCGACACCCACAGTATTGGTTGCATTGTTGTAGGTCTTGAAAATCATCGCACGGTGTCCGACAGAGTCGCCGTCGCGGTTGTAGGTGGGGCAGGTGGAGATAAACGCCTGTGGATATACGTCGGAGGACACGCCAAGGCCGAAGTAGGTCCAGCAGTCGGGGGCTGTATGCGAGAGGGGGTAGCCCATCGCAGCGGTGGGCGAGGTGGTGGCGCTGTTGGTGTTGGCTATACCCGTTCCGCGGTAGCGGTCGAAATTCTCGGTATAGGGGATGTCCACTCCGCCATCGCAGCGGGTGATGACCTGCATAAAGGTGGTGTCGCCGTGGCTACCGCCGCCGCAGTCGGCGTAGACGCCGATGGCGTTCACACTGCCGCGCAGCAGACCGGTGAGGGTGTGCGACGTGGCGCCGGCGGCGGTGGTGTAGCGCTCCACGCCGTTGACGAGGAAGTGGTAGGTGGCGGTGCCGCCGCTGTGGTCCACCCAAGTGAAGTCGGCCGTGGTGCCGGTGATGTTGCTCACCGTCAGTCCGCCCACCGGCGGACAGGCCTGCGCCTCGAGACAGACGTTGTCGATGGCAGCATAGTAGCTGTTACTGGTGCAGGAATAGCGCAGCACGATGCGCCGATAATCCGACGGTATAAGCGCTCCATGATGGCCTATGTAGACGCTGTCGGTATGCCACGCGGTGTTGACGCGCGGGATGGTGCCGATCTTGATGAAGGTGTTGGTGTCGTAGGTGTTGGACATCACACCATAGGAGAGCTCGCCATAGCTGGAGTTGCTGTACTTATAGGAGAGCTTGAGTTTCATGTAGGTAACCGGCGTGCTGTACACCGGCGGCAGGACAGCCACTACCGGCGCCGCCAAGCCGGCGCTCTTGAACAGCATGCCCTTGCTGCCGGCACTGCGGCAGTCGGCGCTTGACGAGACGACGGCATAGGGATAGGAGTTATATACACCGCTCTGTCCAGGGAAGTACCAGCAGGCAGGGCGCTGACCGGGATAGCCGGCACTGGCAGCCGAGGTGGAGGAAGTCTGCGCGGTGCAGCCTTCGAAGGTCTCGCAGTAGGCAGTGGCATCGCAGTCGGTGATGAAGGTAACCACGCGTGCCGTGCCGCCGCAGTCGGGTTCCACCTTGTAGGTATATTCGGTGCCGGGGCTCAGCCCCGCAAAGGTGTAGAAGGTGTCGGCGATGCCCGATGCCACGACGGCGTCGGTGTTGTCCTTGACGGTGTAGGTGTAGCTGGCGCCGGTGGGGTTTTCCCAGCTGAGGGTGGCCGCGTTGTGCGTGACGTTCAACGCCGTCAGACCATAGACGTTGCAGTCTGGCAGCAGGGTGAGGTCCACGTTGTCGATACCGCCGTGTGTAACAGTGCTACTGGTTGGCGAGACATGGACAAACCGGAATGCCACATAGAGGTTGCCTGCCGGCAGGGAGTGGTTGCCCAGCGTGTCGTCTATGGTTACATAGTCCGTGCTCCTGATACTCCCGAGTGCGACGAAAGAGGAGGGGTTGGCGAGGTCGGTAACCACACCCCATTCGATTCTGGCCTCCTGAGTACCCACCAACGTATTGTTGTATACCCGGCCTCTGAACTGGAGGCGGAGGCGCTGAAGCGGGTAGCCGAAGTCCCGGGCGACGATTGCCACCAAAGGCTTGCTGTATTCACCCGTCCTCATGAGCAAACCGTTGGAGGCGGAAACGCGCCAGCTGGGATTGCTGCTGTTGGTGAGGAAGGCCTGCGGGTAGGTGGAACTGCTGGAGGACATGCCGGGGAACTGCCAGCAGTCGGGCATGGTGTGGTTGGGATAGGAGGCCGGAGGATTGACGCCGGTGGATATCTTGGAGGCATAGCTGTCGAAATACTCGGCATAGGGAAGCACGCCGTCGCAGGGCAGGGTGATGGTGACGGAGTCGGGGTCGCAGTCGCAGCCTCCGCAGGTGGCCGTCACCCGGTAGGTGTGGGTGCTGCCGGGGGTGAGCGAGGTGATGTCGAACCGGGTGGTGCCGGCAGCGACGACGCCGAGGCGCGTATCGCCCTCGTAGACCTCGAAGCCGTAGACGCCGCCGCTGACGTCGGTCCAGGTCAGGCGGCAGGTGGTGGAGGTGGTGCTGGTGGCCAGGCCGGCCACGCAGATACGGGAGAGCCTGACGCTGTCGATGGCGGTATACCTATCCAACGCGGTGCCGCCGATGTATTTGAAGGCGAGATGCGGGGTGCCGGCGGCCGTGAAGGCCGCCTGGAAGCGGGGATGGACGGCGACGTCGCATTTCACGGCAGTCCAGAGGGAGGTGCGCTTCAGCGTGTCGAGCGGCACGAAGGTGGCCGGGTCGTCGGGGTCGCTCATCAAGCCGTAGAGGAGGGTGCCGGTGGCGTTGGTGGAGTCGCTTTGCTTGTATTGGAAGCGGAGGCGCAACTGCGCGGTGGGCACGCCGGCGGTCGGCAGCGGCAGGGCTGCCGTGAGGGGGGATGTGGTGTTGCTCTTGAAGAGCAGCCCGTTGCCTGCCACCCGCCATGTGGAATTGTTGGTGATGAAGGCCTGCGGATAGGTGCTGCCGTTGGCGCTCATGCCGGTAAAGGTCCAGCAGCTGGGCAGGGTGTGGGAAGCCGGGTAGTCGGCCGGCACCGTGGTGTTGGTGGAGATGCGCGGGCCATAGTAGTCGAAGGCCTCGACGTAGGGCAGGTCGACGCCGTCGTCGCAGAGGGCGGTGGCGTAGCAGGTGCGGGCGTCGGAGTTGCCGTCGCCGCCGCAGTCGGCCCTGACGACGAACTTGCAGGCCTGGCCGCGGTTGAGACCCGTAAAGTCGCGGTAGTTGGTACCGGCGGCAACGACATACTCCGTTCCGTTGAGGTCGATGACATAGGACGACGCACCTCCGTTGTGGTCGGTCCAGTTCAGGCGCATGGAGGTGGAGGTGATGTTGCTAACTGTCATACCGGTTGGTGGCAGGCAAGGCACCTTCACCACGCTGACATTGTCGATGGCCGAATATTCGCCAATCGATGTGCCGCCGGTGTAGCGGAAGGCCAGATAACGCTGCGAGACCGCCGGGTCGGAAAGACCGATGGTGTCGCGAATAGTGGTCCAGCTGGTTACACGGTTGAGGGTGCGGATTGCCACAAAGGTGGCGGGGTCGTCGGGGTCGGCCATGGTGCCGAGAGTCAGCTCACCCACCGTGGAGGCTGTGCTGCTCTGGCGGTAGGAGAAGCTGATGGCCAGGTGGCTTACGTCGCCCCCTTCGACGAGGGGCAACGCGACATGCTGCACGTCCTCCTCACGGCCGTTGACCAGCATCAGGCTGTTGCCCCCGCTCGACACACCCGAAGTGAGGAATGCCTGCGGATAGTAGGAGGTAGAGGGTTCCCACTGGAACCAGCGGCCGGCCGCAGGCCAGGTGTCAAGGCTCTCGCTGCTGCCATTGGTGAACAGCGAAGAGGATACGCCGTCATATCCGACAGTATAGCCAAATGTGTTATCCTTGCACCACCCTATCTGGAACGAACCGTCATAGGTACCCGTCATAGCTTGATAGGCCATCAAAATTCGGCCGTCGTCATACAATTGCACCTGCCAGGGGAACCGTATCCCGCTTTGACCATAGGGCGACATTTTCATTTGCACCACCAGACGGTTGCCACCGACGGTGGTGTAATAGACATGCCCGTTAGCGTTGGAGTAGAACTTCTCTCCATCGGCGCCCCAGCCTATGATTTTCGGATTGTTGCTATTGGCGCAACCGCTGCTGAACGGAGTGCTGTAGCAGTCGGTCCCGATAACCTCCGAACCCAGCTTCAAGGCACCGTCGGCATTGACAGAGAACTGCGTATATGTGGTTCCGCCGAACGGGAAACTGAAGCCGATAGGCAGGACAGGAGAAGCCCAAGAGTCGCCGGTACCGGACTGGCTGTTGCTTGTTGTGGCATACCACTTGGATGCATCGATTCCCGTAGTGAACTTGTAGCTGGGGGTTGACCATTCGAATTGACCGTTGAAAGTCCAGCAACCGGGCAATGTGTGGTTAGGAGCAACCTCTGGGGCAGAATTACCGCCCGATACGCCGGCGCCGGAATAGTCGTCGAAGTTCTCGCTGTAGGGGGCGTCGATGCCGCCGTCGCAGGCGGTGCGGACGAACATCACCTCGCTCGGCAACGAGGGGCAGGAGGAGGCGGCACGCACCTGCAGCCGATAGGCTGTCAGCGGTTCCAGCCCCGTTATGTCAAAATACTTGACTCCGGCGGCCGTGGTGCCCACCACCTCGTCGTCAAGAAACACCGTGTAGGGCACCGAGGCGTCTGCCGTGCTGCTCCAATTCAGCCGGAAGCCCGACGAGGTAAGGTTGGTGGCATAGAGGTCGGTGGGCTGCGTGGCAGGCGTGGTGCAACTGTTGTTTTCTACCGTGAGGTTGTCGATATAGACCGAGAGGTCCTCGCAATCGTTCAAGTTTTCCCAGTAGAACGCCAACCTGTAGGTACCGGCCGGTACCGAGGTGGCATAGGTCAAGCCAGAAACAGTCTGCCAGGCTTTGAGAGTTCGATACGAACCTATCGTCACCCAGTTTGTCGTGCCGCACATCGCCTCATCGCTTCCGAGATCCTTTATCAATCCAACCCGGAGATAGATATTGGAATTGCTTTCCGTACCGTCGTTGTTGTGGGCTTCCACCATGTACTTGAACGAAATCTTCAGTTGGTTGGCATTCACATCGAACGGAGGCGTCGCCGCGATGGCACGCGCATGCAGCCGGTTGTAGGTCTTGTCGTACTGGTTGCTGATGATCAAATGCGAAACGCTGCCGGGCAGCGCGGTGGGCTCCACATCGCAGTTAAAGCACACTGACCAGCCGTTGACGTAGTTGTCGAGCCACACATAGGGATTCTGGCCGCAGTTGCCGGTGTTCAAGAGGTCGCTGTAGCCGTAGTAGTCCTCGTAGTACTGCATCGAGTTCCACCAGCCGGCGGGCAACTCGCCATAGGAAGTCCCCGTATAGCTGTCGAAATTCTGCACATAGGGCAGGCTGAAGGGCATCTGCACAAAGAGCGGAGAGAACGAGCTCGTGTCGGACCCGACCACCGTGGCCACCTTCACTGTGAGTTTCTGCTGCGGCGTGAGGCCGGTGAACGTGTAGCTGGTGGATGCGGTGGAGACTTCGTTGTCGCCCCAGCGGACGACATATTTCGTGGCGGTGGCCTGCCCCGTCCACGACAGGGTGAAGCCTGTGGAGGAGAAGGAGGCCGCACTCAACCCCGACGGCGGACGCACAGCATAGAGCGTCGCCGAAGGTGGCTCGAAGAAGAACCAGCGGTTGTTGACGAACTTGACAGTGCCGCTGTTCCCCAATCCGGGGAAATATTCGGCGGCCTCGACGGAGTTGGTGAAATGCACCGCCGTATAGTCGGGCTTCACCACCCAGCCGTCGGTGTTGTCGATGCTCATGCCCACCTGCCAGTCGGGTTCGGGCACATAGTTGGCACTCGTCATCTGGATGATGCGCACACGTCCCGACCGATAGAGGTGTATCTGATGTTTCCACAGTCGGTTTCTACTGTTGCCGCTCCAATCGTCCAAAGTAGAAAGATAAATCTCCACCACCCTCAGCGTATCGCCTAAAAGGGCAGTTTTCGCATAGGCGCTGGCCTTGGCGAAACCGTCGCAGAGGAAGCCGCTGATACGGGGAGCCCCGTCGTCGGCCGTGAAGTTGGCGACGCTGCTGCTGGTGGTGTTGCCCAATCGCAAGACCCCGTTGGAGTTGACCGAGAACTGCGTGTACTCCTGGCCACCAAAAGGAAAAGAAAAACCGATGTCGAACAACTGCGAGGTGAGGTCGTCGTAGCTGATGTCGTCGCTGGCGGCTCCGGTAAACATCGCGACGCTGGCGGTCTGCGTGAGGGCTGTCGTGCCTGTGGAGTAGGTGTAGCCCGCCAGGCCCTGCGCATGTAATGCGGCGGGCAGAAGCAGGGCGGCCACAACGAGGCCTGCGCCGAAAACGAGGTTTCCCCTGCGGGGATGCGAGAAACGATGGTGCATCATGGAAATGGTGGTATTCATGTCGTGTATGCTTGTGTTGGTTGGCAGGAATCCCCTCCCCCGCTCCGTCGCCAGACAATGCCCGCACCCTGCCTATGCCCAGACAGATATGCAGAGCCCCACCCCGCACCATGCGGTGCAGGGAAGGGGAAACAAAAACCGGTGGCCGGACGGCAACAGCCCGCCCGCCCACTCGCCCGCTCTACGAGAGACGTTGCGAACGGGGGGGGGTAATCCGCTATATTACAATTAGTTACAATCATTTGTAAAGCAAGGTTGGTGGCAGTTTTCGGGAAAGGGGTCCGCCGGGGCGGACGGGAGCAATGAGAGTGCAAAGATACACCTTTTAAATAATATACGCAAGCCGTGCCGTACAAAAAACACTTTTTTTAACACAATTTAAGCGTCGCGGCCACCCAAGCCGGAGGCGGTGCGGCCCGCTTTCTGCGGCAGTGGCGCGCCCCTCCCCCACCCCACGCCACCAGAGCCCTGATGCACGTGGCAGGGTGGCAGAAGCCGGCAGCCGCGATAGACGACAACTTCTCCGCAACCTCAATTTCCCCTCCGTCGGGCTGCGCGCATTTTCACATTATTTAACATCCGTTTTATGACTATTTAACATCTTCTTGCCATCTTTTTCCGCAGAAAAGGTTGGTAACAAGCGGATTGGAAGTTGGGAGGAAGATGGGAGGAAGATGATAGGAAGATGGTAGGAAGATGATGCCATGACAAGGCTGATTGCCAGCCGCTTGCGTTGGCAAAGGTGAAAGGTGGGAGGAGGGAGGTGAACGGTGGGAGCGGCAAGGCCGGGGGGGGATATGGCTGCCGCGCCCTTGCGGGAGGGGCTATGCCCCCCGGCAGGGACGCGGCGGCACGGGGGGCGAAAGGGGCGGGCTACAGGCGGGCCATCACCTGCTGCGCCAGGTCGTTGGCACGGGCTTCGGTGGCGGCTTCGCTGTAGACACGCACTATGGGCTCGGTGTTGCTCTTGCGGAGGTGCACCCAGCCGTCGGGGAAGTCGATTTTCACGCCGTCGACGGTGTTCACCTCGCAGCCGGTCTGCGCCTTGTAGGTGGCGGCCACGGAGGCGAGGATGGCGTCGACGTCCATGTCGGGGGTGAGATCCTTGCGGTTTTTGGAGATGATGTAGTCGGGGTAGGTGCGGCGCAGGGCGCTGACCGTGAGGCCTGGCTCGGTCTGGCGGCGGCGGGCCAAGAGAGTGAGGAAGAGGGCCACGCCTACCAGCGCGTCGCGGCCGTAGTGGAGCTCGGGGTAGATGACGCCGCCGTTGCCCTCGCCGCCGATGACGGCGCGGGTGGCCTTCATGAGGGTGGTAACGTTCACCTCGCCGACGGCCGAAGCGGCATAGGAGCAGCCGGGGCGGCGGAGGGTGATGTCGCGCAGGGCGCGGCTCGAGCTGAGGTTGCTGACGGTGTTGCCCGGGGTGTGGGAGAGGACGTAGTCGGCCACGCTGACGAGGGTGTATTCCTCGCCGAACATCTGTCCGTCCTCGCAGACGAGTGCGAGGCGGTCTACGTCGGGGTCGACCACGACGCCGAGGTCGCAGTCGTTGTCGCGCACCACGCGGGCGATGTCGGTGAGGTTCTGCGGTATGGGTTCGGGGTTGTGGGCGAAGCGGCCGGTGGGGTCGCAGTTGAGTTCGACCACCCGGGACACGCCGAGGGCGCGCAGCAGGCGGGGGATGGCGATGCCGCCGGTGGAATTGACCGCATCGACGGCCACCTTGAAGCCGGCCTGCGCCACTGCCTCGCGGTCCACCAGCGGGAGGGCGAGCACGCGGGCTATGTGGCGGTCGATCCAGTCGTCCTCGACGCTGACGGAGCCGAGGCAGTCCACCTCGGCGAAGCCGAGCTCGCCGCTGTCGGCCAGGCGGAGCACCTCCTTGCCTTCGGCATCGCTGATGAATTCGCCGCCGGCGCCGAGGAGTTTGAGGGCGTTCCAGTGCTTGGGGTTGTGGCTGGCGGGGATGATGATGCCGCCGTCGCAGTGGCCGTCGATGACGGTCATCTCCATAGTGGGGGTGGTGCTGAGGCCGGTTTCGACCACATCGACACCCATGCCCTGCAGGGTGCCGACCACAAGGCGGTCGACCATGGGACCCGAGAGGCGTGCGTCGCGCCCGACGGCGATTTTGAGGGGTGCGGAGACACCTGTTTTTGCCCGTGCCCCTTGCAGGAAGGTGGCGAAGGCCGCGGTGAACTTGACTACATCGAGGGGGGTGAGTCCCTCGCCGGCGGGGCCTCCGATGGTGCCCCTGATGCCCGAGATGCTTTTAATCAGACTCATGGTATGCTTGTTTTATTTTGTTTTCGCTATTGGTTGCGCTTGGGGCGCATGGTGATGAACGGCACCAGGGTCTCCTCCATGGAGAGGCCGCCGTGCTGGAAGGTGTTCATATAGTATTGCACATACTGGTTGTAGTTGTTGGGGTAGGCGAAGAAGTCGTTTTCGCGGCAGAAGATGTAGGGGCTGGAGATGTGGAGGCGTGGCAGGAAAGCGCGCACGGGGTCTTTCACCTCGAACACCTCGGAGGGCTTGTAGTCGAGCAGGCGGCCCTGCTTGTAGCGGAGGTTGACGCTCACCTCGCGGTCGCCCTTGACCTTCACCGGCCGCGAGACGCGCACCGAGCCGTGGTCGGTGGTGAGCACAATGTTCACGTCCCTGTCGACCAGGGCCTGGAGCATGTCCATCAAGGGGGAATGCTCGAGCCACGAGAGGGTCAGCGAACGGTAGGCCTGCTCGTCGGCGGCCAGCTCGCGCACGATATTGCTGTCGGTACGCGCGTGCGAGAGCATGTCGATGAAGTTGTAGATAACCACGTTGAGGCGCGACTGCATCAGCTCGTTCAGCCGCTCGACCAGTCGTTTGCCATACTGCGCGTTGAGCACCTTGTGGTAGGTGTGCTTGATGCCGATGCCGTGGCGGCGGAGGTTCTCCTCGAGGAGTTCGTTCTCGTACTGGTTTTTCCAGCCCTCCTCGTCCTCATTGACCCAGTATTGGGGATACTTGCGCTCGATTTCGCCGGGCATCAGGCCGGCGAACATGGCATTGCGCGCAAACTGGGTGGTGGTGGGGAGGATGGTGTAGTAGAGGTCGTCGCGGTCCACCCGCAGCCACTGCTCGATGGCGGGCTGGACATACTTCCACTGGTCGTAGCGGAAATTGTCGATCACGATGAGGAAAGTGGGCCTCTCCTCCTTGAGCAGGGGGAAAAGGCGCTCGCGGAGCACCGTCTGGCTCATGGGCGGACGGCCTGCAAGGCCGCCGTCGCCCACCTCACCCGCATCATGGCAAACGAGCTGGCCCGCTTTGGCATCCTCTGCAACTCCGTGGCCCCCGGCTATGTCCTCACCGACATGACCAAGGACGTCATGGCCGACGAGAAGAACGTCGCCGCCGTCACCCGCATGATCTCCGTGCGCCGCTACGCGCAGCCCGAGGAGATCGCCTCCGTCATCGCGTTCCTGGCCTCCGACGCGGCCGGCTACGTCACCGGCGTCCTGATCCCTGTGGACGGCGGCATGACCATCAACTGATCCACCCACGGCCCGATCATGCGATCGGGCCATCTGCACATTCATAATTCTAGGAGGATGATTCCCGATGCCCGAGAAATACATTGGTACCTATGAGCAGTACAAGGCCCGTCTGCTCGCCATGAAGCCGAACGTTTACCTCCACGGCAAAAAGGTGGACCGCTCCAACGGCAAGGAGGGCGCCGAGCGCGACCTG
>ERZ842401.5443-NODE-5443-length-14132-cov-4.719969_pt1 | contig 14132 bp, 12 predicted proteins | sample MGYA00521270_ERZ842401 | MGnify/ENA primary metagenome ERZ842401 (study PRJEB31892, sample SAMEA3878208) | bioreactor metagenome | biome: Moose rumen | place: Sweden | collected 2011-10 | study: EMG produced TPA metagenomics assembly of the PRJEB12797 data set... | reverse complement strand
CCAGCTCCTTGCGGTCGGCATCGGTAGCGTTCAGCGGCAGCGTATCGGGCAGGGCCAGCCACGGGGCCAGTCCGGCCATCAGTCGGCCGAAGGTCTCCATGTAGGCCACCTTCTTCGAGCGGCCGTCCCAGTTGGGCGACACCTCCACCTTCATGTTCTTCTGCAGCTCGCCCTTCGCCATGTTTTCCAGCACGGGCTGCGCCATCTTCCACGCCTGCTCGCACCAGTACTCACGCTCCGTCTGCTCCTGTTTGGCCTGCTTCTTCTTGGCATCGGCCGGCAGGGCCACCAGCACAGCTGCCATCAGCATCAATACACTAAGAATTGTTTTTCTCATGATTAGAAATAGTTTTAGAGTATGTTGTTATTGGATTGTTTGTGATTGCAAAAATACGAAAAAATCTGCTGACATCATATATATCAGCAGACTTTTAAATATTTTTCAGTATGCAATCTGTGCTATTTCACCATCACCTTCCGCACCGTGCCGTCGCTCATGCGAACGATGTTCAGGCCGCGCTGAGGCTTTGACAACCGCTTGCCGTCGATGGTGTATATCATGGAATCATCCTTTCCATTACTCATAATCTGATCAATGGCTGTATCTATAGTAAATGCACCAGTAACTGTCACATCATGGGCAGGCATCAAGTAAGGTATTTCACTCCAACCAGAGAAGATGCAACCCTCTTTGTAGGGGTCAGGTTCGGGCGTAATGACCTCTGTTGCTTGGATTTCGTAAGTTTTATATTCTTCTCCATCTACAATATAAGTCAGTTTGAACTTTGTATCGGTCTCAACAATATTCAGGAACTTCTGCCAACCCTGGATACTGCTGTACATGGGAACACGACCACGCGGCACATAGAGCGTGGCAGCCATGTACACAATGTCTTTATCATACTGAGTTCCTGTGTATTGGAACACGCTTTCATCAAGATTGAAAGGCATATTAATCAGCGATGTGACGGAATAAAGACTCATACAACCAGAAAAGGCACTTTTCCCAATACTAGTGACCGTGTTTGGTATGACGATACTCTTCAGGTTTTTGCACCTGCTAAAAGCAGATTCGCCTATAGTCGTAAATCCATTAGGCAGAACAACAGATTCTAAAGAGCAATTATAGAAAGCATAGGGCCTTATCTGTTTCACGTTAGACGGAATTGATAGATTGGTGAGTATCTTATCGTTAAGATACAAATCTTGAGCATACATCAAAGGATTGGCCTCTTGTGAACTACGAGACCAAACAGTAGAATAAGTAGAATACGTAATAAAATTTATGTTGCACCAAGCGTAAAGATCATTAATGCAAACCCCTTTCAGTTTCGTACATTTACAAAAAGCGTTTTCATATATTTGTGTTATCGAAGAAGGAATAGTAACCTTCTGAAAGTTACCATAGGCAAATGCGTACGGCTTTATTTTTGTGACACCATCTGGAATTATTAAGTTTGACACAGCCTCTCCTTCACAATAAATGGTAGCGCCTCCCCCACCCGCATAAGATGCAGACCCAAGGCCTTCTACTGCTACTCTTGCAGCTATAGGATTAGAGGAGACAGAACTTTGAAAGTCGTGGTAATACGATGAATAAGCTTTTGTCGTAAAATCTATATTACACCAAGCGGCTAAGTCGTCGATTAGAACTTTTTTTATTTGTGGACATTCCGAAAAAGCATCATATCCTATAATATTGATTCCACTACCCATCTTTACTGATTCAAGGTTACGGCAATAATAAAACGCGCTATCACAGATGTTTGTCACGGTGTTGGGAATTATGACAGATGTCAAGTTGGTACGGCAGAATGCTTTTTTACCGATTGATGTTACATTATTAGGAATTATATAATCTTTAATGTTATTCCCATTTTTGTCGATAAGTTGCACCATTGCTTGGCTATTAGACCCACAAGAAATCATACTAGTCATTGTATTATTACAAAAAGCGGCATAATCAGACACCTTAATTCTCCATTCTTCTATGCCACATTCCTTGAATGCGTTGTCACTTATCTCATTCAAATTGTCAAACATGGTCACGATTTTTAGCTGAGAACAGCCCCAGAACGCACCGTCTCCAATGGTCTTCACGCTGTTTGGGATGGTTACACTCGTCAGGCCTGTGCATCTATAGAATGCATAGTCTGTAATGCTGGTCACGCTGTTGGGGATGGTGATGGAGGTTAGGCCAGAACATCTAGAGAAAGCCTCGCTACCAATGCTGGTCACGCTGTTGGGGATGGTGATGGAGGTTAGGCCGGAGCAACCCCGGAAAGCACAGGAGCCGATGCTGGTCACGCTGAATGTCTGTTCATTATAGCGAATCGTCTCTGGTATAGTGACATCGCCAGAATAGCTGTTGTAATTATAATCTTTATACGTCACTTCCGCAGTCTTTTCTGTATTATTCAGATTGTAGTAGATGCCACCGACATAGCAGCCGTAGGCAAAAGCAGTTGTTCCTACCATACACATCAGCAGGAGCACCAAAGTTTTCAGATAAAATTGTTTCATAAGTTGATAAAATAAAAAAAGGACGGAACTGCTCTGTAGCTTTTCCTCTTGGAAGGCAACCGCCAAGTAGCCATATACATAGAAAAGCACAAACAATTCACGTCCAAAGACGTGAACCCTTGTCACTTGTTCTCATGTATAAAAGTTTTGGCGGTTTTTATCCAAGAGAGAACAAGGACTTGAAGTCCAAGTTATATCAAAAAGTCTGTTGAGAGCAGGAACGTCGGGTTAAACTTGATTGTTTTTTGTTTTCTTGTTCCCGTCATGTCGTACGACAATCAGGTAACGGGGGCGCACGGGCTGAGCCTGCGGTGCCTTTGTCATTTTCCCTAAGCGTTTCGCTCGTTCTGTTTACTGTACTGTCTGGTTCTTAATTCACGTGGTTTTAAGGGTTCAACACTTATGTTTATAGTCTCTTTTAAATGGTTCAATCAAGCTTACAAGGACGCTATTTCCTCTGTTGAGAGGCCTGTAAACAGGCTGATTTGGTCAGCAGGAATATTGCTTGCTTTCATCTTGCGAGCAACTTCCAACTTTCCTTCTGCACGTCCTTCTGCACGACCTTCTGCACGACCTTCAGCACGACCTTCAGCACGACCTTCAGCACGTCCTTCTGCCCGACCTTGCTCCAGACCCTCAATGACCTTGGTCTCCATGATGTCGTTCTCAATCATGATGTTGTCGATATGACGATCGTAGGCATGGCGCTCGGCATCGCTCATCTGCAGGTAGCGCAGCTTCTCCTTGGCCTCGGACAGACCGGGGGCGGTGGTGTCGTCCTTGATATTGCCCGTTCGTAGGTAGTCGAGCCATTCCTCAAGCGGCGTGGTGGCCACTTTGTTAAACTCGTTCACGCGGATGATGTAGTACTCGGGGAAGATGTCGGCCGGTGTAACTATCTTGATGGCATCCTTGTCGCGCGTGTTGATCTCGAGCTGGTCGTGGGTGTGCACGCCGATGAGTGTGTTCTGACCGTGATAGAGATAGTCGGCACCCTTGCCCAGGTCGAAATAGACGATGCTGATGGAGTAGACCTTCTTCACCTGATCGTATTTCTCGCCCAGCTTGATGTGCTCCGTGATAGCTTTAGCCACGCCATAGAGGATGCGTTGCAAGTAATAAAGCTCGCGTGTCTGCTGAATTTCAACGAGGATGATCTCGCCTTTGGAATTCAGTGCCTTGATGTCCACACGGTTGAACTTGTCGTCCTCGACACGCTGATTGCCTTCGCTTTCCAGTATCTCTATGATGGTCACTTTCTCATTCAAAAGCACGGTCATCAGTCCTTCGAGCACGCCGAAGTTGGCTTTGTCGCGCAACATGCGTTTGGCAGCCCAGTCGAAACGTATGTACTTGTCCATTCTTTCCTGTATTTTTTAGTCAGGGCAAAGATAAAACAAAAATTCCGAACTGCAAAGCAATTCGGAATTTTATTTGGCTTTATCTCAAGTCTACGATTGGTTTTAATTTGTCTGTGATGCTTCACCTTTTAGAGTAGTCTCTTCGAGAAATACCTTACGGGATACCACACTGAGAGGAAGCCCACCACCACTACGGTGACGAAGATGAGGAACACGTCGGTCAGATGGACACTCACGGGATAGGCGTCGACGATGAACGAGCCGGCACTGGAGCCCAGGGCTATCAGGCCGAACGTCTGCTGCAGCCAGCAGAGCAGTAGTCCGAGGAGGATGCCGATGACGGCTCCCATGACCGAGATCATGCGGCCCTCGAAGAGGAATATCCGGGTGATCTGGCGGTCGTTGGCACCGAGGTTGCGCAGGGTGACCACGTCGTCGCGCTTGTCGATGATGAGCATGGAGAGTGAGCCGATGATGTTGAAGCAGGCCACCATCAGGATGAACGTGAGGAAGATATAGGCAATGAGCTTCTCGATCTTCATGATGCGGAAGGTCTCGTCTTGCTGCTCATAGCGGTCGCGCACATGGTAGCGGTCGCCGGCCAGTCGCTTTATCTCGCTCTTCACGGTCTCGAAGTTGCTGCCGGGCTTCAGCCGTAGGGCCAGCGAGGAGAGCATGCCCTGCTGGTCGAAGATGCGGCGGGTGAAGCCCAGCGAGGTGAGGATGTAGCCGCGGTCGTACTTGGACTGCAGCACGCTGAAGACCACCCCCGGTGAATAGAGCGAGTCTACCACGAAGCCCTCGTCCAGGGCGTTCATGTCGAGCTGGCCTTCGCGGCGCGGGGCGTAGATGTAGAGCGGCTTGTCGTAGCGGTAGCCCGTGCCCAGCAGCTCCGCCAGCCGCACCCCGGGGATGCCGTAGTGCATGCCTGCGGCGTGCAGCTCGAACTCGCCGTCGCCCTGTAGTATCTCGCGGATATGGGTCAGGCGGGCGAAGTTGTCCTCCACGCCTTTCACCGTCACCATGGCTTGGCGGTCGCGGTAGACCACCATGGCCTGGTCTTCCACGCACTCTGTAGCCACGTCCACCTGCGGCAGCGCCTTAATCTGGGTCAGCACGGGGTCGTCGGCAGGGGCTGTCTTTCCCACGGCGGGCGTTATCTCCAGCTGCGGGTCGAAGTTGGTGAAGAGCGAGGCCACCAGGTCGCTGAAGCCGTTGAACACGCTGAGCGTGACAATCATGGCCGTCGAGGCCACCGCCACGCCCAGCATGGAGATGGCACTGATGATGTTGATGACGTTGGTCGACTTCTTCGAGAAGAGGTAGCGGCGGGCGACGTAGAAGGGAAATGACATGGGAGTTAAGAGTTAAGAGTTAAGAGTTAAGAGTTAAGAGTTAAGAGTTAACTTTGTATTCTTGACGATGGAAACGAAAAGCTTTTTTAGCTCTTCGCAATCACTGAATAACGAATCAAATTGCTCGCTGGTCAGGTGTCCTGCTCTGTGCAACACCTCTAACCAGTACATGGTCTCTGCCGTTTCTTTCAGGGAAATAGAGACCTTCGACAAGAAATCTTTCTTGCTAATTCCATATTGAGCCTCTGCCAGATTTGCTCCAATGCTTGTCCCGCTTCTTAGTATTTGTTTGGAGAACACAAATTCTCTCTTTTCCTCGCAAAGATAGGTGTAGAGTTTGGATATCCTTATTGAGAAATCCAAACATTTCACATAGATAAACCTACGAAAATCTTCCATCTCCCAACTCTTAACTCTTCACTCTTAACTCTTCACTCTTCACTCTTCACTCTTAACTCTTAACCCTTCACTCCTAAGAGTTCATCGATGTGGTCGATGTAGTCCAGGGAGTCGTCGATGAAGAAGCGCAGCTCGGGTATGACTCGCAGCTGATAGCGCACCCGCTGCCCCAGAGTGTAGCGAATCTGCGCATTGTTCTTGTTGATGTTCTGCAGCAGCTCCCCGGCCCGTTCCGAGGGGAAGATGCTCAGGTGAGCCGTGCACACCCCCAGGTCGGGACTGACGCGAACCTGCGTCACGCTCACCATCACGCCGTGCATGCTGCGGGTCTGCTCCTGGAATATCTGGCTCAGCTCCTTCTGCAGCAGGCGTGCAATCTTGTTTTGTCTTGTCTCTTGCATATTCTTTTTATATTGAAAACAGCTTTGACAACTGATAACAACTTCTTGTTTGTTGTCCTTTGTGCCGATGTTGTCGTTTACAGCAAATCGAGGCAGCGCTCGATGAAGATGCCGCAGTTGTGGTCTTCCACGTCGCGGTTGCGGTCTATCATCCGGCTGACGGCGTCCATGGCGCGTCGGGCGGCCTGCGGCAGCGACTGTCCTGCCCCCATGACGGCTCCGATGAGGACGGCAGAGAAGATGTCGCCCGTGCCGTGGAACTGGCCGGGAATCTCCTCGTACTCGTGGAAGAAGTACTCCCGGGTGTCGGCATCGTAGCCGCACACCATATTCTGCCCGTCGATGATGCAGCTGGTGATGATGGCCGAGCGGGCTCCGATGAGCAGCAGGCTGTCCAGCAGGCGGCGGGCCTCGTCGCGGCCGATGCCCCTGCGCTGGCAGGGTACGCCGGCCAGGTAGCAGGCCTCGGTGTAGTTCGGCTTGGCCAGATGGGCCACGCTCACCATGCGCCGCATCAGCTCCACCTGCCGCTGGTCGATGCCGTTGTACAGCTCGTAGCCGTCGCCCATCACGGGGTCTACGAACACGGTGCAGCCCTTCCGGGCCTGCTCGCGGCAGTAAGCCTCCACCAGCTCCGACTGCTCGCGGCTGAACATCAGCCCCGTGCAAATGGCGTCGAAGTGGAAGCCGAGGTGCTGCCAGATGGGGAATGTCCGGCGCATGTAGTCCGTGGTGTCCATCTGCGTAAACTCGCCGTAGTTCAGCGTGTTCGACACCAGTGCCGTGGGCAGGCAGAATGCTGGGATGCCCATATAGCTGAGCACGGGCAGCATGGCCGCCATGCCCACCTTGCCGTAGCCAGCAATATCGTTGATGAGCAGTACCTGTTTCATGCTTTTCGGTTTGAAGACCACTTGAACAACTTTGGAAAGGTGTCGTCCTCAGTTGTCTTTAATTCATCTCACAGCCTTCAGGTTCCTCTCCAGCTGGCGCGTAGAGCTGGCGCCCACGAGCACGCTCGTCACGCCCCGCTGCTCCAGAATCCAGCGCAGGGCGCGCTCTGCCAGGGTGCGGCCATCGGCCTCGGCCTCCTGGTTCCACTGGCGCAGCTGGGCCAGCAGCTCCGGCGTCAGCATCGACTCCTTCAGGAACTTGCCCTTCGACATGCGCGAGTCCTCGGGAATGCCCTCCAGGTAGCGGTCGGTGAGCAGCCCCTGTGCCAGCGGCGAGAAGCTGATGAAGCCCACGCCGTGCTCCTCGCAGAAGTCGAGGATGCCCTCTTCCTGCGGAGCGCGGTCGAGCATGTTCAGGCGTCCCTGGTAGATGAGCAGCGGCACGTCGCGCTCCTTCAGGTAGTCGTAGGCAAACCTCGTGGCCTCCAGCGGCCAGCGCGAGATGCCCACGTAGAGCGCCTTCCCCTGGCGTACCACGTCCACCAGCGCCTGCAGCGTCTCCTCCAGCGGTGTCTCCGGGTCGTAGCGGTGGCTGTAGAACAGGTCTACGTAGTCCAGGTGCATGCGCTTCAGGCTCTGGTCGAGCGAGGCCATCAGGTACTTGCGCGAGCCCCAGTTGCCATAGGGGCCGGGCCACATGTCGTAGCCTGCCTTGGTGGAGATGAACAACTCGTCGCGGTAAGGGCGGAAGTCGTCGTCCATCAGCCGGCCCATGGTCTCCTCAGCCGATCCGTAGGGAGGACCGTAGTTGTTGGCCAGATCGAAATGCGTGATGCCGTGGTCGAAGGCATAACGTGTTATCTCCCGTGAGCGCTCATAGGGGTCCACGCCCCCGAAGTTATGCCAGAAGCCCAGGCTCACCTGCGGCAGCAGCACTCCGCTGCGCCCGCAACGCTCATACTTCATTCCCCCGTCGTAGCGCTGGGGGGCAGCCGAATATTGTTCCATCGTCTTAAAAGATTAGTCCACTGCAAAGGTACGAAAATCGGGCGAAATGTGGAAGCAGAATGCTGTCTTTTCTTAATTAAAAGCCAATTAAATTTAAATCACACAATAATACTGGTCTAACTCCGTTACAAACTCGACGAGTTTGTTCAACAAAGTCGACGAGTTTGTCTAACAAAGTCGACGAGTTTGTAAAACCGTCTGATATGAACACCCATCTCACTAAACATTAACGACAAGCCATGGCAGTATTTATCAAGCTGAGAAAAGACATGATGGGGGCCGACAAGAGCCACCATAAGTACTACGCACATACGGTATCGATAGGCGAGGCCGACACGGAGGAGCTGGCTTCGCTCATTCAGGAGAACACCACTTTCAAGAAAGGCGAGGTGCGCGGCATCATCGACGAGCTGGTGGCCCAGATGAAACGCCAGCTGGCCAATGGCAAGACGGTTCAGCTGGACGGCTTCGGCCGCTTTCACCTCAGCGTGGAGAGCAACGGTGCCGACAGTCCGGAGACGTTCGACATTGCGCACGACATCAAGCGCGTGAAGTGCAAGTTCATGCCGGCCGGCACGCGCAACGGCAAGCAGACAGGCCCCATCACCCAGCTCTTCGGACAGGGCGTCGACGTGATGTGGTTCCCCGAAGACAAATAGACCACCCTCAAACAGACGATCCTATGACACCATATACCCTGATGCCCCCGGCCTCCCTCCATGCTGCGGTGACGCTGCCGGCATCGAAGAGCATCTCCAACCGCGCACTCATCATCAGCGCCCTGCTGGGCGGCCAGCTGCTGCCCCAGAACCTGAGCGACTGCGACGACACCGAGGTCATCGTAGAGGCACTGCGCGACATGCCGGAGGAGATCAACATCAAGGCGGCTGGCACCGCCATGCGCTTCATGACGGCCTTCCTGGCCACGACCGAACATGGCAGCCACCTGCTGACGGGCACCGAGCGCATGAAGCACCGCCCCATCAAGATTCTCGTAGACGCTCTCAGACAGCTGGGAGCCGACATCAGCTATGCCGGCGAAGAGGGGTTCCCCCCCCTGCGCATCAACGGCAAGCACCTGAACGGCGGAGAACTGGAGATTGCCGGCAACGTCAGCTCACAGTATATCTCGGCCCTGCTGATGGTGGGACCCATGCTGCACCGCGGACTGACGCTGCGCCTCACCGGCGACATCATCTCGCGCCCCTATATCGACCTGACGCTGTGGACGATGCGCGAGTTCGGGGCCGATGCCGAATGGAGCTCAGTGGACACCATCTGCGTGAAGCCCGTGGCCTATCAGCCACGACCCTATCTCATAGAGAACGACTGGAGCGCCGCCTCCTACTGGTATGAGATGATAGCCCTGACACCCCAGCCCGATGCCGAGGTCAGGCTCAAGGGACTGATGGACGGCTCGAAGCAGGGCGACTCATCGGTGCGCTACATCTTCAGTCTGCTCGGCGTGAAGACGATCTTTGACTCGAAAGAAGCCGGCCGGCCCACCACCGTGACGCTGCGCAAGAGCGGTCACCACGTGCCGCGACTGGAGTACGACTTCGTCAACTCGCCCGACCTGGCTCAGACCTTCGTGGTCACCTGCTGCATGATGGGCGTGCCCTTCCACTTCACGGGTCTGCAGACGCTGAAGATCAAGGAGACCGACCGCATCAACGCCCTGAAGACGGAGATGCGCAAGCTGGGCTTCGTGCTCCGCGACATCAACGACAGCGAATTGCAGTGGAACGGTGAGCGGTGCGCCCCCCAACCTCAAGCCTCCATCGACACCTACGAAGACCACCGCATGGCCCTGGCCTTCAGCCCTGTCTGCCTGCTGCGCCCTGTCACCATCAACAATCCGCAGGTGGTCACCAAGTCGTATCCCCACTTCTGGGACGACCTGCGTGCTGCCGGCTTCAATATTGAAGAGGGTCTATAAAAGAATCGTCTTCGACGAGAAATTAAATAAAAATTTCATTCAAAATTTAAACAAAATGATGATAAGCTAACAAGATACCTTTGAATACCTTTCACAAATCAGATTTTGTTTTAATTTTGATTATAATTTTCATTTAATTTCTTCAACGAGCGAAGTGAGTTGAATCCGAAAAAGAAGAAAAATGTCATTTACACTCATTTGTATCATCTCGATAGCAGCACTGGGCGTCGTTGCCGCCCTGTCGTCGATAGGCGGCAAGGAAGAGCCCATCCAGCGCGGCGAGGACTGCGCCACCTGCAGCAGCATGCAGGACGGGTCGTGCAAGATAGCCTGCCTGATAGAAAGGCAACGGGTAGGCACGCCAGCGGGAATGGAGAAAAAGAAGCGGCAACAAAGCAATAAACAGGTCGACGAAGACGTTTCTAATGAGTAATGAACAATGGACAATGGACAATGTACAATGGACAATGTACAATGTACAATGGACAATGTACAATGAGCAATGAGCAATGAACGGTGAATAGTTTGCGTAGATTGATATATATAATAATAGGTGTAGTCACGGCCCTTATGGTTGTGACCAGCTGCTCTACGAAAAAAAATACGGCAAACTCACGCTGGTGGCACTCCTTCAATGCCCGCTACAATACCTACTTCAACGGTTCTCAGGCTTTCATCGACGGTGCCGATGAGAAGGAGAAGGGCAACAAGGACAACTTCACCGAGCAGATACCCCTCTACACCGTCGGCAACAAGGCCAGTCGCGACCTGGGCAAAGGCAACTTCGACCGCGCCATCGAGAAGAGCGAGAAAGCCATCAAGCTGCATAGCATCAAGGCACGGCCTGAATGGAAAAAGTCGCGCCGCAAGACCGACAAGGACAAAGAGTGGCTGTCGCGCCGCGAGTATAACCCTTTTATATGGAAGGCTTGGCTCATGCTGGGTAAGTCGCAGTTCCAGAAGGGTGAGTTCGACGAGGCTGCTGCCACCTTCTCCTACATGTCGCGCCTCTACCAGACGCAGCCTGCCATCAACGGCATTGCACGCGCTTGGCTGGCTCGCAGCTACATGGAGCTCGACTGGCTCTATGATGCTGAGGACGTGATTCGCAACACCGCGCGCGACTCTATTCACTATAAGGCCAAGAACGACTGGGACTATGTGTTTGCCAACTACTATGTGAAGACTGGCGAATTTGAACGCGCCATTCCCTATCTGCGCAAAGCCATCAAACACGAGAGCCGCAAGAACCAAAAGGCACGCATGTGGTTCCTCATGGCACAGATGGAGGCTGCCCTGGGCCATCGCCAAGAGGCATACAAGTGCTATCAGCGAGTGACCCGTCAGAATCCGCCTTACGAGACGGAGTTCAACGCACGTATTGCCCAGACAGAGGTGATGGCGAAGGGCAATGCCAAGAAAATGATTTCCCGATTGAAGCGGATGGCAGCCAATGACAACAACAAGGACTATCTGGATCAGGTCTACTACGCCATCGGAAATATCTATCTGGCGCAGAACGACACGATGCGGGCTATCGGAGCCTATGAGGAAGGCAACAAGAAGGCTACGCGCAGCGGCATTGAGAAAGGTGTGCTGCTGCTCAGACTGGGCGATCTGTACTGGGATATTGAACGCTACAACGATGCACAGCGCTGCTATGGCGAGGCCATCGGACTCTTGGACAAGGACCGTCCCGACTACGAAGAGCTGTCGCGCCGCTCGAAGGTACTCGACGAACTGGTGCCCCATACCGATGCCGTTCACCTGCAGGACTCACTACAGGAACTGGCCCGGATGTCGGAAGCCGACCGCAACGCTGCCATCGACCGCGTGATAGAGGAGCTGAAAAGAAAGGAAAAGGAGGAACGCGACAAAGCACGCGAGGAAGAAGTGGAGAAAACACTGCAGAAGCAGGGCGCTGAGGGCAATCGTAACAAACAGTCCACAACGCCGCAGACCCCAAACACACAGCAGAACGGGCTTTGGTATTTCTACAACCCAATGGCTATCAGTCAGGGTAAGCAGCAGTTTGAGAAGCAGTGGGGCAAGCGTGAGAACGTGGACAACTGGCGGCGTGCCAACCAGACGGTGGTGGCTTCTACCAACTTTGAGAATGCTGAGCAAGAGCAGGCCTTTGCTGACTCGATAGCTGCCGTTGAGGCCATGAACGACTCGATAGCTGCGGCTGAAGCGGCTAAGACAGACAGTGCGCAGAACGATCCCCACAAACGTGAGTACTATCTGGCTCAGATTCCGTTCACGGAAGAGCAGATTGCAGCCAGCAACGTGCTGATCATGGACGGACTGTTCCATTCGGGCATCATCTTTAAAGACAAATTGGACAATTCAACAATGGAGAGCGCTCGTCGGAGCAAGCCTTTGCGCCTGTCGGAGAAACAGCTGATTCGTCTGACGGCCACCTTCCCCGACTATGAACATAACGATGAGGCTTGGTATCACCTGTTCTTGCTCTACTCGCGACTGGGCGAGACGGATAAGGCCAACGAGTGTCTGGAGCATCTGAAGAATGACTTCCCTGAGAGCGACTGGACCATTCTGCTCAGCGATCCGTACTATGTAGAGAATGCCCGTTTCGGCGTGCATATCGAAGATTCTATCTATGCAGCCACCTACGATGCGTTCAAGCAGAGCCGCTATGCAGAGGTGAAGAGCAATGCGCAACTCTCGGCAGAGCGCTTCCCCTTGGGCGAGAACCGGCCAAAGTTCCTCTTTATCAACGGACTTAGTCTGCTCAACGAGGGCGATGCCAAAGGCTGTCTGGAACAACTGAAGCAGGTGGTTGACAAATATCCGCAGAGCGAGGTGTCGGAAATGGCTGGCATGATTATCAAAGGTGTACAGGAGGGACGGCCCCTCTATGGCGGTAAGTTCGACCTGAATGAGGTTTGGGAACGACGCGACCTGACACTGGCTGAAGATTCTGCTGCCACTGATACGCTGTCGGCCGACCGCATGTTGCCGTTCCTCTTCGTGCTGGCCTATCAGCCAGACTCACTGAAGTTGACTGCTGCCACCCGACCGGCTGATGACTCCTACGAACTGCCGGCCTACATTGCCGCACAGGAGAACCAGCTGCTCTTCGAGATGGCGCGCTATAACTTTGCCAACTTCATGGTGCGCAACTTCGACATTAGCGTTGACCGTCAGCCGGGTATCAGCAGAATGCTCATCAGTGGCTTCCTGAACTTCGACGAAGCGTTGCAATATGCTCGCAAACTTTATGCTGACCCGGCGATGGTGGAGAAACTGCGCGGTTGCCGAAGTCTGGTTATCAGTGAACACAACTTGAATATGATTGGTTCCCGTTATAGCTATAAGGATTACGACGAGTTCTACGAGCGTACCTTCGCACCGCTGCAGATCAGCAACGAGGAACTGTTGGATGTGCCGGAAACAATCGAACAGGAAGAGGAGGCTGAAGAGGAACAGTCTGATGACGGACAGCAGGCACCGGCCCAACAGCCACGCAATAATAACAGAGACATCTTCGATGAGGACTTCTGGTAAACAACAAAAGTAGATATGATAAACGGACAACTGTTATGGGTGGATGACGAGATGGAGCTGCTGAAGGCGCACATCTTGTTTCTGCAGAAAAAAGGATATGAGGTGACAACGGCATCGAATGGTACTGATGCTATTGATTTGTGCCGTGAAAGGCTACGGATAGGCGCGTCAGCGGGAATGCGGTCGTTCGATCTGGTGTTGCTTGACGAGCAGATGCCAGGGTTGTCGGGACTGGAGACCCTGCAAAAAATCAAGGAGCTGTCGCCCTCGACCCCCGTGGTGATGGTGACCAAGAGCGAGGAAGAGAACATCATGAATCAGGCCATCGGACAGAAGATAGCCGACTATCTTATCAAGCCGGTCAATCCGAACCAGATTCTGCTCACACTGAAGAAAAATATTCACCGCAAGGAGCTGGAAACGGAGGTGACGCAGAGTCGCTATCAGCAACAGTTCCAGCAGATAGCCATGCAGATTATGGACTGCCGCAACTGGCAGGACTGGGTGGACGTGTATAAACGACTGGTGCACTGGGAACTGGAACTGAGCAGTACCGACTCGCAGATGACGGAGATGCTGCAGATGCAGAAGGAAGAGGCTAATCTGGGCTTTGCCAAGTTCGTGAAGAAGAACTACTTGGACTGGGTGAGCAGACTCTCCCCCAACTCCTCCCTGCGAGGGAGGGGAATAGATAGAATAAGCGACCATGGGGTTTAAGACGG
>ERZ842401.5442-NODE-5442-length-14134-cov-4.789048_pt1 | contig 14134 bp, 6 predicted proteins | sample MGYA00521270_ERZ842401 | MGnify/ENA primary metagenome ERZ842401 (study PRJEB31892, sample SAMEA3878208) | bioreactor metagenome | biome: Moose rumen | place: Sweden | collected 2011-10 | study: EMG produced TPA metagenomics assembly of the PRJEB12797 data set... | reverse complement strand
GGGCCGCGCGGGGGATTTCGATCATGGTACCGAAGTGGTATTCGATCTGCATTCCGCCGAAGTGGGCCTCCACCTCTGCGAGAATACGGTCGCAGATTGCTTTCTGGAAACTAAGCTCACGTGCTGAGATGGTGACGGGAATCATAATCTCGGGCTGAGGATGCAGACCTTCACGCTGGAGTTCACAGGCAGCTTCGAAGATCGCCCTGTACTGGGTCTCGGCGATGAGAGGATAAGTCACATGCAGGCGCACTCCACGATGTCCCATCATAGGGTTGATCTCGTGAAGTTCCTCACCGCGCTTTTCGATCTCGCCCACCGAAACTCCGAGTTCCCGGGCGATTTCCTTTTTCTTTTCCTCGGTACGGGGCACGAACTCATGCAGAGGCGGGTCCAAAAGGCGGAACACGACAGGTTTGCCGTCCATCACCTTGAGGGTGCTCTTGACGGAAGCCTTGATGAAAGGCAGAAGCTCTGCCAGAGCGGAGCGGCGCTCCGCTTCGGTGCTGCTGAGAATCATCTTGCGAAGCTTGGTTAGAGGCGTCTCGGAATTGCGGCCGTAGAACATATGCTCAATACGGAATAGGCCTATACCCTCGGCACCGAACTTGAGCGCCCTGTCAGCGTCTTCGGGAGTATCCGCATTGGTACGGATTCCCAGACGGCGGTATTTGTCCACGATGCTCATGAACTTGATGAAGAGAGGATTCTCGCTCGCATCCATAGTGCCGATCTTCGTGCCGTATACGAAGCCCTTACTGCCGTTCAGGGAGAACCACTCGCCTTCCTTGTATATCTTCTCCGACCCCTCGAACGAAACAGTCTTCGCTGCGAGATTGATCTTCATGGCCTCGCAACCCACGATGCAGCACTTGCCCCATCCGCGGGCCACAAGTGCAGCGTGGGAGGTCATACCTCCGCGGGTGGTGAGGATACCGGCAGATGCGCGCATGCCTTCGATGTCTTCGGGAGAGGTCTCCTCACGGATGAGGATGGTCTTCTTGCCGGCGGCAGCAGCTTCCATGGCAGCCTCGGATGTGAACACTATTGTTCCTACGGCGCCACCCGGAGATGCGGGCAGGCCCTTGGCGATCACGGCAGCCTTCTTTTCGGAAGCGGGATCAAGCACAGGGTGCAGGATCTCGTCGAGCTGGGCGGGAGAGACGCGCATCACGGCCGTGCGCTCGTCAATCATGCCCTCTTCGAGCATATCCATGGCCATCTGAAGGGCGGCGATACCGGTACGCTTGCCGATACGGCACTGCAGCATCCAGAGTTTGCCTTCCTGGATGGTGAACTCGATATCCTGCATGTCGCGGAAGTGCTGTTCGAGCTTGAGCCGTATGCCATCAAGTTCGGCATACACCCCGGGCATCGCCTTCTCGAGGCTCTGCAGGTGTTTGTTATGATCGGTCTTGGTGGCCTCGTTAAGAGGGTTGGGGGTACGGATACCGGCAACCACGTCTTCGCCCTGGGCGTTGATGAGCCATTCTCCATAGAACTTATTGTCGCCGGAAGCGGGGTTACGGCTGAAAGCGACACCTGTTGCGGAGGTATTGCCCATATTGCCGAACACCATACTCTGAACGTTCACTGCAGTTCCCCAGTCATCGGGAATCTTCTCGATGCGGCGGTAAGCGATTGCGCGCTTTCCGTTCCAGCTCTTGAAGACGCCGCCTATCGAGCCCCAAAGCTGGGCCTCTGCGGTGTCGGGGAAATCAACCCCGAGGACTTCCTTGACCTTTGCCTTGAATTTATCGCAGAGATCCTTGAGCTCATCTGCGGTGATATCGGTGTCGGACTTGTAGCCCTTCTCATCCTTGAGCTCCTGCATCATGCGGTCGAGCTGCTGACGGATACCCTGTCCGTCTGCAGGTTCAATCCCTTCGGCCTTCTCCATGACGACATCGGAATACATCATGATCAGACGCCTGTAGGCATCATACACGAAACGGGGGTTGCCGGTCTTCTTGACCATGCCGGGAAGCGTTGCGGAGCAGAGGCCGATATTGAGGATCGTATCCATCATACCGGGCATGGAACTGCGCGCACCGGAACGGCAGCTGACGAGGAGCGGGTCCTCGGTGTCGCCGAATTTCTTGCCCATGAGTTTTTCGGTTGCAGCAAGCGCTTCGGCCACTTCGCCCTTTAATTCTGCGGAATAACCGCCACCGAGCTGATAGTACTCGGCGCAGCATTCTGTTGTGATGGTAAATCCGGCAGGTACCGGCATCCCGAGGCGGCTCATTTCCGCCAGGTTGGCTCCCTTTCCTCCCAGGAGCTCACGCATGGACCCATCGCCTTCGGCGGTCTTTCCGCCAAAGCGATATACCCTCTTTTTCATGTCTGACATATTCTTTTCTACTAAATTATTTTTCAAAAAATCCTGCGAATTTAACAAAAAATCCGTCTATTTGCAAAATACCCCGGGCATCTACAGGAGTTTGGAGGCAATTTCGGAAAGTTCGCTGCGCTCCCCTTTGCGCAGGAACACATGCTGGAAAATCTTCTGCCCGTCCATCTTCTCTCCTGTATGGGTGAGTCCGTTGCTCCATTGGTCGAGGTAGGGCTGGTCGATCTGGAAAATATCGCCGGTAAGCACAATCTTGGTTCCCTCTCCCGCACGGGTGACTATGGTCTTGACTTCAAGGGGGGTGAGATTCTGAGCTTCGTCGATTATGAAGAAGGCGTTGCCGAGGCTCCTGCCGCGGATGTATGCGAGAGGTTCGATTATCAGTTTTTCATCTTTCAACAGACCTTCGAGATGTGCAGCCTCGCGCGAAGATGCCTTGAACTGCGCCTTGATCACATTGAGGTTATCCATCAGCGGCTGGAGGAAAGGCGTCATTTTCGTATTCTTGTCCCCGGGGAGGAAACCTATGTCCTGGTTGCCGAGAATCACGGCAGGGCGGGAAATATAAATCCTGTCGAAATCCGCCTCCTGTTCCAAAGCGGCGGCAAGGGCAAGGAGAGTCTTGCCTGTGCCGGCCCCTCCGGTGAGGGTGACCAGCTTCACTTTCGGATTCAGCAGTGCATCCAGAGCCATCTTCTGCTCATCGTTACGGGGCATGATTCCATAAGCGGTCTTTGCCTTTATGAGCACGACCTTCCTGCGATCGGCATCATATCGGGCGCATACTGTATCGGCGCCTTTGTCGCCCTGCCAGCGGAACTTGAACAACTGATTGGGCTCCGGCTCCCTGGCGACGACCTCCTTCCACTCGATGATATTATCGGGGCCATAAACAAGATTCTGAAGCACCTCGGGCCTGAGGGTATAATACTGCACCTCGCTGTTGGCATTCTCTATTTTAGCCTCTTCCACACGGTCGGTCAGGTAATCCTGAACCTCCATCCCGGCAGCCTTGGCCTTCATGCGGAGATTCACATCCTTCGTAACCAGGGCCACGAAGGTGCCGGGGTTGTTGTCGCGCACCCACATCGCCGTGGAGAGAATACGGTGATCCTGGATGTCATCCTTGAAGAGATCCTTCAAATTGTCCGGAAAAGGATGATTGGGCTCGACTTTTATCAGCCCCAGATCCTTCCCTATGGGCAGTCCCTTGTCGCCGAAGGTCTTCCCGTCGGAAATCTTGTCGAGATCCCTCAGGAAATGACGGGCGTTGTATGCAAGGGCATCTGTTCCTTTTTTGAATTTGTCGAGTTCTTCCACAACTGCGATGGGAATCACAAGATTATTGTCGCGGAAGCGCCTGATGGCCTTATGGTCGTGCAGGGGCACGTTGGTGTCGAGAACGAAAATTTTCGGTTTACCCATGGTTCTGGTTTTAATCTTCTCCCTCCCCTCCCTGGCGCTGGACGAGAGAGGCGAGGATATTCTGAATGCCTGTTTTTGCCGATGACTTCACCCGCACGGCCCCGCCGTTCAGAACAGGGTGGCCAAGGGGATAAAAAGCAACATCCTGCAGCAGCAGTTCGGCATCTATGTAGTCAAAATCTATGTCGCGGATCTGGATCACCACTCCGGGGACCTCGGCGAACAACAGACTGGTGATATCGGTATCGGCCCAGGCTCGCTTGAGATCGGAAATGTCCAGCAAGGCTCCGGCGCGCGGGGAAGCCATGGACTTGAGCGCGGGCAGAAGTCCCCCTTCACCTACAGTGGCACCGGCAAGGACGATTCCGTCTTCGACCAGTTCCCTCACCACTTCAAAGCAGTCGATAAAGTAATCGCTGTCCAGAGACTGGGGTTCAAGCGGAGGATTGATATCGAGGGCCTGCGCAAGCAGGGAACCACCAAGCCGGTATGGAGAAGAATCGAAGGGGATGTAGATTATCCAACTCTGCTCGTCGGGAAGGAAGTTTCCTGCGATGCCGGCCACGCCGATATGCGGATTGACCGTCGTATAGGGCTGTTCCACGAGATCTTCATCGGGAGAGCAGGGACGCACGTCTGCCGACAATTTCAATTCGCAGGGCCCTTCCGAGACAAAAAAGTCGAAGTCGCGAAGACGTATATCAAGTGCATCCAGGGCCTCGCCCATCGCCTCTACCGAACGATAGAAACCGGCGGCATTGCCCAAGCGGAGATTATTCCAGCGCCACTGTGCGTCGAGGGAAAGGTCGCCTATGCGGAAGTGGCCCATCTTCCAGATGCAATCGATAAGGGTGCACGCTATCCGGTTGCGGGTATATGTGCCGGCGAAAGCCATAGGTATCTGACGCTCCGTCTTATGGACGGCGGCAAGATATTTATCGACTTTCCTCGGATCCAACGCTACGGGCCCGGGATCCACATCGGGAGTTTCATCTACTATGGGAGGTATCTCCACCCCGATCTGTGCATCAACCGGATAAATGCTGACGCCGGCCAAAATCTGGGCCGGAGTCACACTCTGGCGGACTCCGTCGATTATGTATGGCGAATGCAACGCGGATGAGTTAATTTCCATCTTTGTTTTCAAAATCTTCCAAAAATAGTTATTTTTGAATTCAGATGCAACCAGTTTTTGACATAGATTCATACAATTCGCGTCTGAAAGACCTTTTTGAAAGGTTTCAGTCTGTTCAGAAATCAGGGTTCACCGCCGCCTCTTATAAACCCGGGCTGGACGGCATGCTCCGGCTGAGCGCAGCGCTGGGCCACCCGTGGAAGCGCTATCCCTGCATACACGTGGCCGGCACGAACGGCAAAGGGAGTGTATGCAGCATGCTGGCCTCGACGTTGGCATCCGGCCGCAGGATCGGGCTATATACGTCGCCGCACCTGCTGGATTTCCGGGAAAGGATGAAAATTGTGTCCGGCGGCGGATTCGAGATGATTTCCCGCGAAGAAGTGTGGGAATTCCTGAACAGTTACGAAGCGGAATTCGAAGGCCTCTCTTTTTTCGAAATCACTACAGGAATGGCTTTCTGGTGGTTCGCACGGCGTGGCGTGGACGCTGCTGTCATCGAAGTGGGGCTCGGGGGAAGACTCGACAGCACGAATATCATCACCCCGGTGTTGTCCGTAGTTACATCGATAGGGCTCGATCACTGCGCACTGCTCGGTTCCACCAGGGCAGAAATAGCGTTCGAAAAGGCTGGAATCTTCAAGCCCGGAGTGCCGGCTGTGGTCGGAGTGCGCGATGCTGAAACGGCTCCCGTTTTCGAGGAAGTGGCGGGGAGAGTGGGATGCCCGCTGACTTTCGCATCGGACCTGCCGGCTGTCACTTATCGAGACAATATTTTCGCATCTGAAAGCGAACTGCTGGCGCGGATGGATCTGACCGGCCCCTGCCAGGATATCAATCTGCATACGGTACTCGTAGCCTTGAATGACCTTCCCCAAAAACAGTGGGCACCTTCCCCCAAAAACAGCCAGAATCGGGGAAGGTCGCAGATCGAGTCTATATGTTCCGCCGCTGAAAGGACGGGCTTATGGGGCAGATGGCAGAAGGTCAGCGGGGATCCGGAAGTCATCTGCGACATCGGGCACAATCCCCCTGCCCTGAAAGAGAACTTCGCGCGGCTGGATGCCCTGCAGCGCTGCGACGGGAAGCAACTCATTATAGTTTACGGCATCATGGCCGACAAAGACCTCGCGGGGATTGCGCCGATGATGCCTTCGGGAGCACGATACATCTTGACCGCGCCCGACAGCCCCAGATCGATGCCTGCGGATGAACTCTCAGCGCGCTTGAAACTTTTACGGCCGGATCCGGCAAACGTTGACAAGCAAGGCTTCGCCTTCGAAACAGTGCCCTGCGTGGCCGATGCCGTGCACTGCGCCCTCGCCTTGGCACAAGACTTGCCAAATCCCCTCATATACATAGGCGGAAGCACCTTCGTGGTTGCCGAAGCCCTGCCTTTGTTCAACAAAACCACAGAATCATGAAACTCGCCAAAGCAATAACGATGACACTGATGACAGCGCTGATTCTCACATCTTCTTCGACACCAAAAGACAAGGACGACCACACTCTGGTATCCCTGTGGAAGGAATACTATGCCGCCGAAAGCGCCGACAAGCCCAAAACCCAGGAAACCGTATTGGAAAAGATCAAATCGGAAGCCAAGGCGAAACATCTCACCTGGGATTATTACGATGCCGCCTGCCGGCTTGCGCAGGTGCGCATCTCGGGCAACTGGAAGTTGCGCGAACAGGAATCGGCCGCACGGGATGCCGATATCAAGGCATTCGGAGAGCCGGTGGCAGAATTCTTTCTCCAGAACAACTACCATGGTCAGTCGGACAGCGAAAAAAAGGCATTCACCGAAAAGAACGCATCCAAATTGAAGGCCGGACACAACAGCGAATTCTATTCCAGGGACTGGAGAATCAACGGGCAGATATGCGGGAGCGTCATCGCTTCATCCCTGAAAAACGACTATGAGTTCTGCCTATGGAGCATAGGGGATGCCGAAATGCTCGTTAAAGAATTCAAGGACTATCCCCTTTCAGCATTTGCCGAATTCAAGGCAATAGACAGAAACGGCGGGAACTTGAAAAAGAATCTTGAGGACTTTTCATCCAAGTGGAACGGCAAGGCCGCAGGGCTGCTTGCAGAACAGGAACTCCTCTCCGTCAGATTCAATGAACTCTGCGCATACGACAACGGCGAAATCAAAGGTAAATCCTCCGACTTCATGGCCCTGGGCGATGATTGCAAGGCGTTCAACAAGAAACGAGGCACATTCAAGGGCGACGAAAAGAAGATCAGCGACTGCCTCACAAGAGCAGACGATCTTCTGACAACCCTCGAGAACAAGTCGGTAAGCGCGCACGTTCTGGACGGCAAACTCACCGTATCGCTTGTAAACCTCCCCGCCGTTACGGTCCAGGTGATGCAGGAGAAGAATAAACTCTTCGAGAAATATCTCACCAATCCATACAAGAGTTATTTCGTTGAAGACAAGCTGCTGCTCGACCTTCCCGATCTGCCGGACGGCACATATCAGGTAAAGTGCTCCTACGCAGATATCGAAGACAGCGTCGATTATCAGAAATATACCATCTCGGCGGCAATCCGCAAGGATGCCGGCGGCATTGGAGTCTGGGCGGCGGATTTCATCAGCGGCAAGCCTCTCGAGAAGGTGGAGATAGAGCTGCTCAAAGACGACAAGACCGTTCAGACAGCCGGTCTCAAGCTTGACGGATATACGCTCATTCCAGAATCAGTTGTCCCTAAACTCGCCGACAGACGCTCATCCTACAGCATACGCGTCCGGTGCAATGATGGACGCGAAAGGGCTTCCAGGCCGGTGCGTCTGTATTACTACAATGATTATTACGAAAGCGAAGATTCGGAGAGATACCATGCCGTTCTCCTTACCGACAGGGGAGCTTACACCCCCGATGAAACGCTTCATTTCAAGGCCGTCATGTACAAAAACGGATACAGCCTGAAATCTGCCGGAGCCGGACTCAAGGTAAACATCGAGCTGTTGGATCCATCAGGCAAAACCGTTGAAAGCAGGCAGTTGACAACGAATGAGTTCGGCAGCGTGGCAGGTGACTTCACCCTCAAGAGAAGGGAGCGCAATGGTTTTTATCAGATACGGCTCAATCATGCCGGGACCTGCATTGCAAGCAGCAGTGTACGGGTAGATGATTTCGTCCTTCCCACTTTCGACCTCATTTTCGACCAGAAAAGTTCTTTCGAGAGGCCGGTCGACGAAATAAAGACAGGAGGCAGGATATATGCATATTCCGGACATTCCCTCAACGGAGCCGATATCCGTTACACTGTCCGGCACAATGGCAACGAATGGGCTTCAGGAAAACTCACTCTTGATTCCGAAGGCGGATTCGATGTAGAGTTCGCCCCCGACAGCACCAACACGGCTTATGACTGGTATCAGTTGAATGTCAAAGTTGTCGATTCCACAGGCGAAACGATGGAATGGAACAAATCCATAAACATCTATCCGTTGCATACCCCTGTCGTGAAGACCGAGTACTTCTTCGAAGAGAAGAACGAAGATGGCAATCTTGAGTTGAAGATCGTAGCCGGGAACAAGCCTGTATGGATGCTGGTGGAGGCACACGGGAACGACAACAAGTTCCTGTGGAAGCGCATCGAGCAGTTCATGCCCGCCGACGGGCCTGCTTCCACGACACTGAAGTACTCAATGAAGGACGGAGACCCGGAAGCCATGCAGATCAGTGTCATCTATTTCCAGGACAAGAGTATATACCGTCATACCAGCCAGCTCCGCAAGATAGACCATCGCTGGGACATGCCTCTGGAATTCACGCGTTTCCTCGACACCACCGCCCCGGCCGGCGAGTACACTTTTGAGATCAAAACCCTGGCAAATGCCGAGATTACCGCAAGCATCTTCGACAAGAGCACAGAAAGATATCAGGCGAACAAATGGAGCCACATACGGGCCGTACCTGTTCCGGGGCCGAGGATTTTTGCGAACAGCATTGCCGGAACCGACGAGAGCAGCCGCAGAATTATGATCCGCGGACTTGGAGGAGCCAAGATGATGAGCAAGGCGACAGCGAATGTGGCAATTGCAGAGATTGCGGACAGCGACCTGGGTGTCCCTGTCGAGGATTTCTCAGTGGAAGAGGATGCAATACCCTTCCAACTGGCAGAGGGTTCCGGCGAAAGCGGCCCCGACATCCCCATCCGCGAGAACTTTGCCAACACGATAGCGTGGGAGCCCTTCCTGCGAAGCGGCACCGACGGACACGTGCAGTTCAAGTTCACCAATGCCGACAAACTCTCCACATACTATGTTCAGTTGTTCGCCCACGACAAGCAGATGCACAACGATGTGCTGCGCCGCGAGATGGTTGTCACCATCCCCGTCAAGATCAGCCTGGTGGAACCTCAGTTCCTCTATGAAGGCGACAAATACATAGTGCGCATGGCTCTCAGCAGCGCCCTGTCGAAAGACATAAAGGGCACTCTCAGCGTGCAATCGATGGACGGAACGGAGTACAAGACCGCGAAAGCCCTGTCGGCAGCATCGTGTGAGATCACTGTGCCTGCCAAAGGCTCGGTGAGCCAGGATTTCGTCCTTGAAGCCCCCGCAGTGGGAGGTCTCGGGATCAAGGCCGTATTCCGCCCGGAGAACGGCACATTCGGTTCCGATGCCGTGTTCGTTTCCATGCCCGTAAAGAAGCCTGTACAAACACTTACAGAGGCCCACTCGGCTGTGCTTCTCGCCGGTGCCGACAAAGCGGCCCTTGAAGCGGAGTTAAGGGCGATGTTTGAAAATGTTGACGGCAGCATCCCCGAACTCCAGGAGATTTCCATACGCAAGATGATTCAGGAGGCACTGCCTTCCGAACTCAAGCCGGGCTGCGACAACGCCATATCCCTGGCCCGCGCCCTCTATGCCTGGAGTCTCTGCCAGAAACTTGGAATCTCCCCCGAATTCGACAGGGAAGATGCCGTCAAGAAACTTCTGGCCTGCAAGAATTCCGACGGAGGATTCGCTTGGTTCGCGGGGATGAATTCATCTTCTATGGTTACCGCAGTGGTGCTAAGGTTGCTGCACGGGCTGGGCATAGTTGATGAAAGCGCCGCAGTTCAATACATAGATGCCCGTCAGTTCGAAAAGAACAAGAACGGATGGTGGTACCGCGGACTCTCGATGCAGCAGTACCTGCACACCCGCAGCCTATTCCCAGAAGTTCCCTTCAAGGAAAAGACGGATGCCGACTGGCGCAAGTCAGTCCGCACTTATCTGGTACCTTCCAAGGAACGCGGCCTGAACGGATGGATCGCCGCCAAGGCACGCCGGGTGCAGACTCTCGACAACTTCCTCTCGCTCGAAGGCGGGCCCGCTCTGGCCTCCAAACTCGGAGTAAAACTCGGGACGAAGTCCAAACTCCGCAAGTCACTCGCCGCGGATGTTGAATCGCTGGTGGAATACGCACAGCCGCACAGGAGCGGAGGTATCTACTATCCGAATGCGGTGAAGCCATGGCGCGGTCTGCTGGAAACCGAACTCGACGCCCATTGCGCACTGATCGGAATCATGGACAAGTTCGGCCATTCCGACATTTCGGATGGCATACGCCTGTGGATAATGATTCAGAAAGAGACTCAGGATTGGAAACAGGACCCCGGCTACATCGAGTCGATCGGTGCGGTGCTTTACGGCCCCGAGAGCGTGCTTCAGACAGAAGTGCTGGCCCTGAAGGCGGATTATACCCTGCCCTTTGACCGGATACGCGCTTCGGGCAACGGGATGAGCATTGCCCGAAAGGCTATGCCGGAAGTCCTCCGCATCGGCGACCGCGTGAAACTCAGTTTCGACATCACCAATGAAGAAAACCGCAGTTTCGTAAAGATCACCATCCCCTTCGGAGCTGGTCTGGTGCCCGTGAACCAATTGTCCGGCTATCACTGGGGATATTACAGGAATGTGCGCAAAGACTGCATCGAATGCTGGTATGAAGTATATCCCGAAGAGAAGACCACCGTCACCGAAGAGTTTTATGTAACCCGTGCCGGTTCGTTCCAGACTCCGGTTGCCACCATAGAATGCGAATATGCTCCCCACTACCGCGCGAACGACACATGGAACGGGAGACTTGAAATTTCGGCCGAATGAGTTATCTGACCTTACAGCGCGGGATGGCCTTGAGCCATTCTATCGATGATTATCCCGAAGGGATCGTGGTGGTGGTGGACAAGCCTTACCGCTGGACTTCCGCAGATGTGATCCGTAAAGTCAAGTGGATGGCTATCAAGCATTTCCACAAGAAGAATCTGAAGGTGGGGCATGCCGGCACCCTGGATCCGCTTGCTACCGGAGTGCTTCTGGTGTGCATCGGCAAGGCCACGAAACTTGCCGAGACCTTCCAGAAGGAGCGCAAGCAGTATCTTGCCGGGGTGACATTCGGAGCCACGACCGCATCCTACGATCTGGAAAAAGCTGTTGACAACTTATGCAGTTTGGAAGGGGTTTCAGAAGAGGCGCTCCGTGCCGTGCTGCCATCGTTTATCGGCGAGCAGGACCAGGTGGCACCGCTTTTCAGCGCAAAATCCGTGGACGGGGTGCGCGTTTATGAATTGGCCCGCAAGCGCTACAAGGCCGGCCTTCCCGTGGAGGATCTGGGGGTGTTGCAGGCCAGCCGGATTAATATCTACGGATTGGAGTTGACAGAGTATTGGGATGGTGCTGACGGAAGGGTGTACCCTCCGGGAGGGGGCCAACCGCAGGTTGGGAGGGATGCCGGCGCAGCCGGCACCGGATCGGAGGGTACACCCTTCCGTCAGCCGAACAATAGGATCAATGTTGCAATCGTGCCGGATGGGCTGCCGCAGGCCGAAATCTTAGTGGACTGCAGCAAAGGCACCTACATCCGCGCGCTGGCGCGCGATCTGGGCGAAGCCCTCGGAAGCGGAGCCTTCCTTCACAGCCTGCGCCGCACCCGCAACGGCGGCTTCGGCATAGAAGACGCCCTCGGAATTGATGATATACATCTCTTATTCTCTCGGTAGACAAACGCAGCCCACCCAGAGGCATCCCACCATCGGGCAGGATGTTCGAACCGTAAGCCTTGAGGAAGGCAGAGCGAAAACATGCTCGTTCAAACAATTTTATTCTTAAATTCGCAGAATATGAAAAAGATAAAGACAGGGCTTTTTGTCAAGGTGCTCATAGGGATTGCCTGCGGTGCGCTTCTGGGTATGATTGCACCGGAGTGGATGGTGCGCATATTCAAGACTTTCAATGTGCTGTTCGCGCAGTTCCTGAAGTTCATGATTCCGCTGCTTATAATCGGCATGGTGACCCCGGCTATCGCCAATATGGGCAAGCAGGCGGGCAAGATGCTGCTGGCGGTTATAGGCATAGCCTACCTTTCAACCATACTCTCAGGATTCTTCGCCCACGCGGTGTCTTCAAATATCTATCCCTTTTATCTGTCAGCCGGAGAGCTTTCGGCGGACGCCGTTTCTGCAAAGGAGATACACCCCTTCTTCGACATCAAAATCCCGCCCATATGCGACGTACTCACCGCCCTGGTACTGTCTTTTGTAGTAGGCATAGGCATCGTCGCAGTGGGGTCCGCCCCGCTAAAGAAGGCGTTTGAAGACTTCGGTGCGATAATCAAAATCACTATCGAAAAAGCCATTATCCCCCTGCTGCCCTGGTATATCGCCTCGATGATCTGCGAGATGGGCGCCAAGGGCGTGCTAGGCGTGGTCGTCGGCTCCGGTTTCAAAATCATCCTCACCGGCATCTTGCTTACCATCATATACCTGATAGTCCAGTACTGCATCGCCGGAACCATTGCGCACAAGAACCCGTTCAAATGCCTCTGGAACATGTCTTCCGCATATTTTACGGCATTCTCCATCTGTTCATCGTCCGCCACGATTCCGGTAACGCTGGAATGCGCGAAAAAAAACGGTATCTCCGACGACATAGCAGAGTTCTCCATCCCCCTCTGCGGCACCGTGCACATGTGCGGCTCCACAATCAAGCTGGCGGTATCTGCCATAGCCGTGGCCTACATCACGGGCTCCCCCCTGCCCTTCGGGGTATATGCTTCATTCGTGCTTATGCAGGGTATCGCCGCTGTGGCGGCCCCGGGAGTCATGGGCGGTGTACTGATGGCATCGGTGGGGCTTCTGGAATCCATCATGGGATTCTCACCGGATCAGACAGCTCTCGTGATGACTCTCTATCTCGCTCTCGACGGATACGGCCCTGCATGCAATGTAACCGGCGACGGAGCAATCGCCCTGATAATCGACAAAATCTTCGGAAAGAAAACAGCATCCGTATCATGACCACCCGTAAATTCACAAGAGCCCTGCTGCTCTTTCTGCTGACACCGGCCCTTGCCCAGGCGGCACCCATGAAAGCACATATCATCCAGCAGCGGTGGGCTCCTGACCGGCAAAGCCTGGACAAAAGTTTCGAATGGACAATCGCCCAGCTGAGAGCCTGCGATGAAAGCATGGATATAATAGTCCTGCCGGAATTCAGCAATGTGCCCGGCGAGACCCTCTCCCGCGAAGACTTTCTTGCAACTTCGGCACGGAACTGCCCTGTTTTGATGGAAGAATGTGCGGCCACGGCGAAGCGCTGCAACTCCCTGGTGTTCTGCGGCACCATCGACACTTCGACGGATCCTGCGCGCAATACCATCATGGTATACGGCCGCGACGGGGCGCTTCTCGGCAAATACTGCAAACAGCATCTTACCAGAGGGGAATGGAGCAAGCTTGACATGAGCTACACCCAGGAATGGTCCCGCCCCTGGTATATCGACATAGAGGGCGTACGCTACATGTTCCTCATATGCTACGATTTCTACTTCTATGAGAACTATTCCAACCTGGCCCGCTGGAAGCCGGACGTAATCATCGGCTGTTCGTTGCAACGCAGCGACACTTTCCGGGCTCACGACATCATCAATTCCTTCCTCGCCTACAACACCGGGGCCTACCTGGTGCGGGCTGCCGTCTCCATGGGGGCCGAATCCGAAGTTGGGGGATGCTCATGCGTGATAGCTCCTACGGGAGAAATACTCGCAAGCTTGCGCAACGAGGTCAGCACGCTGGATGCGACCTTCGATCCGTCGGTGAAATACCGCAAACCTGCCGGATACGGAAATCCCCCCGCGCTGCACTGCGAATACATCGAAATCGGCCGCCGCCCGTGGAAATACCGCCCAGAATGCCGCCCGCATGGTTGGTCTTGGCGCAAA
>ERZ842401.5441-NODE-5441-length-14135-cov-7.718537_pt1 | contig 14135 bp, 14 predicted proteins | sample MGYA00521270_ERZ842401 | MGnify/ENA primary metagenome ERZ842401 (study PRJEB31892, sample SAMEA3878208) | bioreactor metagenome | biome: Moose rumen | place: Sweden | collected 2011-10 | study: EMG produced TPA metagenomics assembly of the PRJEB12797 data set... | reverse complement strand
CCTATGATAAGAAAAAAGGGAAAGAGCGGCAAAGAGGCTTTCAGGAAACCGACATTGTCTCCATGGCAAAGCCGGTGACCAAAGCGGCGGTGCAGGGGACAAGGGCAGAGGAAGTGCCAGCTGTACTGGCTGAATTCTACAAATTGGCGATGACCGGACGTAAAGGCCCGGTATTACTGGATATACCTATGGAGGTCCAACGCAGCGAAATTCTGGCTGAACCTGAAAAAATCAAGGTGGATTATGCCCAAGAAGCGGCTGCAGTTGTGACTGAGATAACAGCAGCGTTAAGTCAGGCTGAATGTCCATTGATTATTGCCGGGGCCGGTATAAGACAGGCTGGAGCGGTGGAAGATTTCCGTCAGTTTGTGGAAAAAGCGCAGATTCCTGTCGTTACCAGTATGGTGGCGATTGATTTACTACCGCGTGATCATGAACTGAATTTAGGCTTTATCGGAGCTTATGGCCATCGATGGGCTAATTTTGCCACGGAAAAGGCAGATTTACTGCTGGTTTTGGGCAGTCGTATGGATGGCAGACAGACCGGTTCCAACCGGGAGTGGTTCGCAGCAAATGCAAAAATCATCCGTATAGATGTGGATGAGGATGAACTGGCTGTCCAGATCAAGGAAAATGAAGTCAGCTTTAAGGCTGATGTACGGGAAGTGCTCAAGGAACTACTCGAAAATGGTTCGCTTACAACATCCCGTGCAGAATGGCGCGAAACCTGTGGTATTTTGAGGTCGAAATTAAAAGACCTCGATAATGTCCCTGAAAACAAATGGGTGGAGGCCATAAGCAGGCTGCTTCCGGAAAAAGCATTAGTTACAACCGATGTAGGACAGAATCAGGTCTGGGTGGCACAGGCATTTAAGGTACGTCATCAGCAGATACTGTTCTCCGGTGGTCACGGCACAATGGGCTTTTCTTTGCCGGCGGCGATTGGTGCAAGTATGGCAAGTGACCGGTCAATTGTCTATGCCTTTACCGGTGACGGCGGCTTACAGATGAACATTCAGGAATTGCAGACCATTGTGCGGGAGAAACTGCCCATCAAGATAATGCTGCTGAACAATGAGTCACTGGGCATGATTCGGCATTTTCAGGAAATGTACTTTGCGGGTAGCTTCGTACAGACAAAACCTGATCGTGGCTATACCATACCAGACTTTGTCCGTGTCGCTGAAGCTTACGGCATTAAATCCAGACGCATTGAGAAAATAGAGGATTTTGGTGATACACTGACCAGTCAGGAACCGATGCTCTATGACATTCAATGTGGGAAGAATACCTACATTTTCCCAAAACTGGCGATAAAGAAGCCCATCTATGACCAGGAGCCGTTGATGGACAGAAATTTACTTACAGAATTGAAACGATTGTAAATCCGTGAAATATATGTTTTTCCAAGACTAAAAAGCTTTATACAGTTATTTTAGAGGATTGGAAAAATATGCAAAAAATAACAAAACCGCAGACTGTTGATGATTTAAAAAAAGCGGCGCTGGAAGTTCGCAAAAAATTATTGAAACTGTGTTCTATGCAGACGATTCATATCGGTGGTGATTTATCTGTTGCAGATTTGATGACTGTACTTTGGCAGTATCAGATGAATTATGATCCGCAGAATCCTAATATGGAGGCGCGGGATAGATTTGTTTTGTCTAAGGGGCATGCATCTGCTGTGACAAGTTTTTGTCAGGCAGCGATAGGCTGCTTCTCGGCAGAGGACGTATGGAATGAATACGCAACTGATGAAGGTCGGTTTTCCATGCATTCCTGTAATTTAGTCAATCCCTATGTTGAGGTTTCAACTGGCAGTTTGGGGCATGGTTTTCCGATTGCTTGTGGCATGGCGGCCGGTTTGCGTCTGAAGGGAAACAACACCAGTCGCGTGTATGTGGTCATGGGAGATGGCGAACAATCGGAAGGCTCAATATGGGAGGCTGCGATGAATGCAGTACAACAAAAATTGGGCAATCTGGTTGCAATAGTCGATTTCAATGGGTTGGAAGCGGATGGCAGCTTGCAGGATATTACGTCGTTGGGGGATATTGCGGCAAAGTATCGGGCTTTTGGTTGGAATGTTTGCGAATTCAATGGACACGATATTGCAGCAATAAAGGAGAATTTTGATAAGCTGCCGCCTGCTGATTCAACGAAGCCAACCGTATTTATATGCCATACGCTCAAGGGAAAAGGTGTTGACTTTATGGAAAATCAAGCTCGTTGGCATGCTGGAAGGATTACAAAAGAGCAATATGATGATGCCATTGTTGAGCTGGAAGCAAAATATGCACAGGAAGGAGCGCAGAAATGATTAAGATTGATTTTGAGAAAAAGACATTTTTGCGTGATGTTCTGGGCGGTTTCATGCAAAACATTGGCAAACAGGACGAAAAAGTCGTGGTTGTCAATGCAGACTTGATGGGAACCTGCCGTAATCGCAGTTTTGTGGAAAGTTATCCTGAACGTAGTTTCAATGTTGGTATAGCAGAACAGAATATGATAAGTTTTGCGGCGGGATTGGCGCATGAAGGTTATAAGCCTTATACATTTTCGATGTCACCGTTTATATCCATGCGAGCTTTGGAACAGTGCCGGACGGATGTGGCCTATGCTGGTCTTGATGTACGCTTTATGGCTACTTATGCAGGTGTTTCCGGCGGTATATCCGGTGCAACGCATTGGAGTCTCGAAGATTGTGGGATAATGTGCAGTATTCCGGGTATGACTGTGGTAGAAGTTTGCGATGAAGTGCAGGCGCAAAAATTATTAGAATGTACCTTGACTTATTCCGGCCCGATATATATCCGGAGCAGTGTTGAACCAGTAATAGGCGTTTATGATAATAGCTATGATTATGAGATAGGTCGTGCTGACACGATAGCGCATGGAAATGATGGTGCGTTCATCTGTGCTGGTGTGACGGTGAAGTACGCAGTGAAAGCAGCACAGAATATTGCCCAAAATCAGGGAAAGAAAATTCGTGTTATTGATATGCATACGATAAAACCTATTGACCGTAAAGCTGTTGTAGAGGCAGCTTCTACCGGGCATATTGTGGTTGCTCATGACCATAACGTGATTGGCGGCTTGGGAACACAAGTGGGACAAGTATTAGCAGAAGAAGGCATTGGTGTGAAATTCGCCAACCTAGGAATACCTGATCATTTTGCTCCTATGGCACATGCGCCTTATTTATATCATAAATTTGGCTTTGATACTGAAGGCTTGGAAAAAGCAATGCTGGGTTTGATGGAATGAGGTAATGATGAAAAAAATAGTAATAACTGGTGCTACAAGTTTTATAGGCGTGCACCTGATTGAGGAATTGTCCAGACAGGGGAACTATGATATATATGCCATAATTAGACCGCATTCTGCCAATAAATATCGATTGGATTCTATATCTGGGATTAACGTGATGGAATGCAGTTTGGCAGATATGGATAACCTGTCTGATAAGCTGCCGGAGCGGGTAGATGTGTTCTATCATTTGGCTTGGGAAGGTGCTAGGCGTCCTTATCGTGATGATGCAGCATTACAGGAAAAGAATTATAAAGCTGCATTAACAGCTTTTTCATTGGCAGCGGCTAAAAAGTGTCAGGTCTTTATAGGGGCGGGGTCGCAAGCTGAGTATGGAAAGACCATTGGTGCTATAACAGAAGATTATCCTACGGAACCCACAACGGAGTATGGAAAATATAAGCTAAAAGCATATCAAGAAATTAGCCGTATAGGTAAGGAAAAAGGTGTATCTGTAAAATGGCCAAGAATTTTCAGTGCATACGGAAGATATGATTATAGAGGAACGCTGTTGATGTCAGCTATAGATAAATTCCGAAACAATGAGCCTTTGGATATGACGGAGGGAGAGCAAAACTGGAATTATTTGTATGTGCGTGATATCGCAAAAATGTTGATATTGTTAGGAACTAAAAAATGCGAAGATGGCGTGTATAATTTTGCTAGTAAGGATAACCGTATGTTAAGGGATTATATTATAGAACTAAAAGAAATCTTAACCTCTGAAAGCAAAGTAAATTTTGGTGTCATATCGTATGGAAGTGAAGGCGTAATAAGTTTTGAACCTGTAATTGACAAATTCGTGAATAACTTTCCAAATATAAAGTTTACTTCATTTGCTGCAGGTATAAATGCGATGAAAAAACAGGCTTGATTGGAATCAAGCCTGTAATAAATCGATTATGCTGCTGTTTGGTAGTCGATTACAGCAACATCCTGCATAAGTTGCGCAGCGAGTTCAATAATATGATCAATTTTTAGCATAACTTCATGGGAAATTTCGATTTCGCCACATTGATCACATTCTTCGCAAGGCACATTTTTAATGACTATAACAGTATTGCCAATTTGAGCAGTATATACTGTGGTGCTTGGAACGATATCACCTTTGCAATAAAAGCAAGACATGATTATTTCCTCCTTGTCTTTAAATCGGGTTCAAATTTATCAAGATTAGGATAATAGGCTGTAACGATATGAACAAAATCGTCAAGTCCGACAACAACATGGATAACTTGTCCATCTAATTTGTAGCCGAAAACCAATGCGGCGGGATTGAGCCAGTAATCAGGATATTCCTCAATAATTTCGCCGTGCATTAGGCAGTTCAGTATGTCATTTGGGCGAATGTTGCGTTTTCGCAGTCGTTCAGAAGCATGCAATGACCATTTTATCTTGCCTTCGTGGCAACGAACCTGTACATCGTGAATGGAAAACATAAAAATCCTTTCGAAGTTGTTTTCTTACATTATATTGTAGATATTGGAAAAAAACAAGTGTAAAAGAACAGGGGGCGTTTAATAATGATAAAATCCGCAGTTTTAATCTGACCTACGGGAGTCTTGGTGACTGTACTGGTAAAGATGTTGGCTGAAGCTGGCGTGGAAACTTACTTATGTTTTGCCACGTAATGCTTCGATATTCGCCCACAAATCCTGTCAGCAGCGGTTATGGAATGGCTATGCCGGTGAGAAGATCATCTATGACCCGCGGCTTACATGGAATACGGAAGAACTGGTTAAGGAAAATGGCGGTGTACCCGTAATTTCCAAGAGTGGTCATGCGTTTATCAAGGAAAAGATGCGGGCAGAAAATGCCATCTATGGTGGGGAGATGAGTGCGCATCACTATTTCAGGGATTTTTCTTACTGTGATAGTGGCATGATTCCGTGGCTGCTTGTTTTGGAATTGCTTTCTCAGGCTGATGGTAAGTCCATGTCCGAATTGATGCGGGAACGTATGACGAAGTATCCGTGTTCTGGAGAGATTAACAGCAAAGTTAAGGATGCAGATGAGGTATTGGCGCGCATTGAGGCTGAATATGGTTCACAGGGAAAGGTCACGAAAATCGATGGCTTGTCGGTGGAGTTCCCTGATTGGCGCTTTAACCTGCGCAAGTCCAACACAGAACCGGTTATCCGCTTGAATGTGGAAACGCGACATGATGAAGTTGCAATGCAACAGAAAACAGAAATGTTGTTAAAGAAAATAAGAGCAGAAACGTAATAGCGAATGAGTTGTTTAATCCTAAACAGTTAGATATCTACGAGGAAAAGCTATAAAGAATAAAACAAAAGGCCTGCTTAGCTCATATGAAGCTTGATGTAGAGTTGGAGTTTGAATTTCATAACAAAGAATGAGGGAGTCTGCTATATGCGTATTTTTGCAGATGAAGGAGAATTGCTAGAAAAATACAGGCGTTTGTCAGACGAAGGTCGGGCGCGTATCAGCAGTCAGATTGACTGTGAGCTGCGCATTGATGCAGAGGTTGCTGCCAAACGGCAGGAAAATCAGCGTAGGGGCATTGAAGCTGCGAAAAAAGCTGGTATACACTATGGCCGTCCGCAGACGACATTTCCGGAGAATTGGGATGTGGTTTATGCCCAGTGGAAGGCACAGGATATAACGGCAGATGAAGCGGCGGTGAAATTGGGGATTTCCAAAGCTACATTATATAGGATGGCAAAGAGACGTCACTAGTATTGAACTGAGAGCAGTTCATGAAAAGTTCGTAAAATCTATGTGAAATTAGCGTATTTTCGCCCATATATTGACACTGCTGTTCGAGAATGCTAAAATTATCATAAAGATAGAAATATCTTGTGGTGAGTGAGCACCATATTAAGCCGAGCTGTATTTGGAGCAGGATAAAATCCAAAACATATTGTGCGATGAGCACCGGGGTGGCATTGGCCAGGATCAATGCTCCTATACGGAAGGATATAGTCCGTAACTTATAGCGTGATGAGCGCCGGGCTGGCGGCCAGCAGGAAACTCACCGGCAAATGGGGGCGATATCGCCCCCATTGTTGTGTTTATTAGCAAATATGGTAAGGATTGTATGGCAAAAAGAGTAAGAAATTCAAGGCAGGATGCCCATAGCCCGCTGGAACAGTTAAGAAATGATATTACAACAGCAGCGAAGATATATTCTTCCTTGGCATCGAAAAGTTTTCTATATGTATATGGCGACAAGTTTTTTGAGCTGGCTTTTCCTAAGCGTTGCTTTCGTCACTTGTGTGGTGTAGATAGTGCATACACGGCAGAACGATTTTATAATGATGCTAAAAATGGACGTTTGGACAGAGCGCAGATTGAATTCGCCCGTCAAAAGGGGCAGAGCATAAGAGGAGCCAAGAAAAAGGCAGAAGCATTAAAGAGTTTGTTGCGGCTGTTGCATGAGCAAGTGGCAATCTTGGAAAATGTGGTAACACGGACATTCACATACCAAATTGGTATGACAGACCTTGCGATAGTGCTATGCTTGGATAAGGATACCGTGACAGATACGAGAAATCCTCTAGCAGGATTGTATTATCCGAAATCTTTGAGGGTAGATGAAAAAGCCATCGAGAAAAGCGAGACAGCAGAATTTGCTAATTTCGTTTTTGCCAAAGAATTGTCCTTGCAGGAATCGAAATATGATGAATTGTTGTTTTCTGATGGTAGTAAACTGCCTGTAACAGTACGAGATTTGCTTGATGAATCTTTTTGGACAAAATAATAATTCGAGAGAATCGCTGATTTCAATGATGAAGTCAGCGATTTTTTTTATGTGGAGGAAAAGATTATGGAAATCCCATTTGCAGACTTACGTCCGATGCATGATGAAATTCGTGCGGATTTGGATGCGCTTTATCTGGTCTTGAAAGCCTATGGCATTGGCGCTGGAGATGAAGTTATTGTGCCGTCTAATACCTTTATTGCTACGGCATTGGCTGTTTCCTACGCAGGAGCAACGCCGGTATTTGTGGAGCCGGTATTGTGCTTTATCGAAGAATTGGGGATGAGCCTAATTCTTGCTGTGTCAGGGGCTGTATTATTGCTAGTATTGTATAAACATGAAGTTGGGCTGCTGATGAAACGGTAATAACATTTACTATGGTTCTGATCTGGCGCAGTCTGTACAGCGTATAGCTGCTATGGAAAATGAATGGGCTAACGTATTTAGCCCATATGAAGCTTGATGTAGAGTTGGATTTTGAATTTCGTAACCAAGAATGAGGGAGTCTGCTATATGCGTATTTTTGCAGATGAAGGAGAATTGCTAGAAAAATACAGGCGTTTGTCAGACGAAGGTCGGGCGCGTATCAGCAGTCAGATTGACTGTGAGCTGCGCATTGATGCAGAGGTTGCTGCCAAACGGCAGGAAAATCAGCGTAGGGGCATTGAAGCTGCGAAAAAAGCTGGTATACACTATGGCCGTCCGCAGACGACATTTCCGGAGAATTGGGATGTGGTTTATGCCCAGTGGAAGGCACAGGATATAACGGCAGATGAAGCGGCGGTGAAATTGGGGATTTCCAAAGCTACATTATATAGGATGGCAAAGAGACGGCACTAACATCGAACTGGATAAAAAGCAGCGCATGAACATTTTTGTAAATTGCGCTGTTTTTTTCTTAGCGTAGATTTTCTGAAAAAAATATGATAATATAATCAGTATGTGTAAATAAAGGTGGCAAACGCCGCTGTTATAGGGGGATTTTTTGATTATGGCAAGATTATTTGGTACAGATGGTGTACGCGGTGAGGCTAATGTGAATCTGACGCCGGAATTGGCTTATCGCTTGGGTCGTGCGGCTACGATTTACTTTGGGCGTGACAGCGAGGAACAGCCGCTGATTCTCATCGGTCGTGACACGCGTCTGTCCGGTGAAATGTTTGAAGCAGCCCTGACGGCTGGTATCTGCTCTGCCGGTGGCCGTGCTATGCTGGCCGGAATTATTCCGACGCCGGCTATCGCTTATCTGGCCCGCCGTCATAAGGCCAAGGCCGGTATCGTGATTTCTGCATCCCACAATCCGTTCCACGATAATGGGATTAAGTTCTTCGGTGGTGATGGCTACAAACTGCCGGATGCTGTGGAAGACGAATTGGAAGAAATCGTGCATCAGCTGGAAAATGATGATAATCTGGCTCGTCCTACAGGCGATAAGATTGGTCATATCGAGTATCGCACAGATTTACTCAATCAGTATATTGAGTTCGTTCTCAGCACTTGTCAGGAACGCTTTGACGGTATGAAAGTTGTGCTGGACTGCGCTAATGGTGCCGCTTATGAGGTAATGCCCAAGGTTCTGCGTGAACTGGGCGCCAAGGTCAAGATTATCCATGCCCTGCCCAACGGCGTAAACATCAACGACAACTGCGGTTCCACGCATATGGAATCCCTGCAGAAAGCTGTTGTGGAAAACAATGCTGACTTCGGTATCGCCCATGATGGTGATGCTGACCGCTGTCTCTGCGTGGATGAAAAGGGGCAGATTATTGATGGTGACCACATCCTCGTGATGTGCGCGCAGGATATGATTAAAAAGGGCACCTTGCCGCATAAGACTGTTGTTTCCACAGTTATGGCCAACATTGGTTTCCATAAGGCGATTAAGGAAGCCGGTGGCCGTGTAGAGGTTACGCAGGTCGGTGACCGTTATGTGTTGGAAAACATGCTCAAGAGCGGCTACAAAATCGGCGGTGAACAGTCCGGTCATATCATTTTCACGGATTATAGCACCACGGGTGACGGCCCCATCACGGCTCTGCAGGTTTTGTCTTCTTTGAAACGCAGTGGCCGCAAGGCTTCCGAGCTTACGGCGCTTATGACGACTTATCCGCAGCTGCTGGTCAATGTGCGTGTAGCTACGAAGGAAGGCTGGGAGAAGAATGAAGCCATCTCCGCTGCCATTGCCAAGGGCGAAGCTGAACTGGGCAGTGAAGGCCGCATCCTCGTGCGTCCGTCCGGTACGGAACCGTTGATCCGTGTAATGGCAGAAGGCCCGGATCAGGCACAGCTCGACAAGATTTGCAATGAAATTGCCGCTGTGGTCAAAAAAGAGCAGGGCTGATGATGAAAAAAGCCATTTTATTTGCCAGCTTTGGTGTAATTAGTGAGCAGGCACGCAAAAATTGTATTGATGCTGCTGCCGGACAGATAAGAGCTGCCTTTCCGGCTTGTGAAATCCGGCAGGCATATACCTCCGTGTTTATTCGCAAAAAATTGGCTGCGCAGGGCATTCATGTGGATTCCCTGCCGGAAGCTTTGGAGCGCCTGCTGGCGGATGGTTTTACGGAAGTCATCATCCAGCCGGGGTATCTTACGGCCGGGGAGGAATATGAAAAGAAAGTTCTGCAGGTAGTAGAACCTTATCGGCAGAAGTTTGACCGTCTGGTGATTTCCCGCCCGTTGATGGAGCAGCCTGCTGACGGTGCCGATATGCTGGCTGTCCTGCAGGAAATTTTCCCTCTGGCATCCGGTGAGGATTTGGTGCTCGTGGGGCATGGTTCGCCGCATCAGCATAATCCTGCTTATGAAAATCTGCAGGCAGATGCCGATAAGGCGGGCTTCGCGGTTCATATCGGCGTAATTGAGCCGACGGATACGCCGGACTTTGCGGAAGTTTTGGCAAGGCTGCAGGACAAAGGCGCGAAGGAACTGCTCTTAGCGCCTTTGCTTCTTTCCGGTGGTGCGCATGTCAATGAGGATATTGCCGGTTCGGAGCCGGAATCGTGGCTGAATCGTTTGCAGGCTGCGGGTTTTTCTGTGCGGGTAAGTCTTAAAGGCTTAGGAGAATATCCGGCTTTTCAGAAGTTATATGTCAAGCGTCTGCGCGAGTGGGATTTTTGAGGCAGCGCTTTTATAACTTTCGGCTATGAATAATATTCGCATAAAGGGTATTTCTATTTTTATAAATATGAGTTATAATAACCTAGTATGGGTATCTAATTAAATAAGATTGGGCAAGGGATGCCTAAAAATGAATGAGGTGAGTATATGTCACATCCAGTAACAACCAATCCGTTGATTATTATGCTAATCAACATGACCGTTGTATTCTTGGTGCTTATCGCCTTAGGGGTGGTCATTAATTTGATTCATTATATCGACCCCACGAAACCAAAGGCTGCACCTGAGGAACCTGCTCCTGCAGCACCAAAACCTGCGGCAGAGCCTGAGCCGGCAGTTGCTGCACCTGTGGAAGAGGGGATTTCTCCTGAGGTGGTGGCCGTTATTGCTGCCGCTGTAGCCAGTATGGGCTGTGCAGGTGAGGTAAAAGCAATTCGTCCCTTGGAACGCAATAACTGGAAAAATTCTGGCCGCAGCGCAATTCAGAGCCGTGGTTAAGGCAGGGAAGGAGGACTTATTATGGAATTATTACAGGCATTTGTCGTTTCCCTGCAGGCCGTTTGGGCAGATAGTGGTTTCTCTGCGTTCACCATGGGCAACGGCATTATGATTCTCGTCGGGCTGGTACTTTTGTACATGGCTATTGTCAAGGAATTTGAGCCGCTTTTGTTGGGGCCGATTGCTTTCGGCTGTATTCTGGCTAACTTCCCGCGCACGGGATTTTTAGAGGAACCGGGACTTATGCAGGCCATTCATTATGGTATTGCCAATGAAATTTTCCCGCCGCTCATTTTCCTGGGCATTGGTGCGATGACAGACTTCGGGCCGCTGCTGGCGCGTCCGGTCACCCTGCTTTTGGGGGCGGCTGCCCAGATTGGCGTGTTCGTGGCTCTCGTTGGCGCGATGATGCTGGGCTTTACGGTACAGGAAGCCGGTGCTATCGGGATCATCGGCGGTGCTGACGGCCCGACAGCGATTTACCTGTCCATTCAGATGGCACCGCATCTTTTGGGAGCTATTGCTGTAGCAGCGTATTCCTATATGTCGCTGGTGCCGCTGATTCAGCCGCCGGTGATGAAACTTTTGACGACGCAGAGGGAACGCGAAGTAACGATGGAACAGCTCCGTCCGGTGACAAAGTTCGAACGAGTCTGCTTCCCCATTGTAGCAGCGATTATCATCAGCCTGCTGCTGCCGCCTATCGCATCGCTCTTGGGCTGTCTGATGCTTGGTAACTTGTTCCGTGAATCCGGTGTTATGGATCGTTTGTCCGATACGGCGCAGAACTCTTTGTGCAATATCGTTACGATTTTCCTGGCTACCGGTACGGGGATGACCATGAATGCAGACGATTTCCTGCAGCCGGCAACGCTTTTGATTATCGCGCTGGGCTTGGTGGCCTTTATCGCCGGTACTGCCGGTGGCGTGCTCTTTGGCAAGATTATGTGCCGTGTGTCCGGCTGGAAGATTAATCCGCTGATTGGTTCTGCCGGTGTTTCGGCTGTGCCGATGGCCGCCCGCGTAAGTCAGGTGGTGGGCATGAAGGCTAAACCGGGCAATTATCTGCTGATGCACGCTATGGGCCCGAATGTGGCAGGCGTTATCGGCACGGCTGTAGCTGCTGGTACGATGCTGGCTATGCTCAAATAAAGTATACAGGAAAATACATAGAAAAAGGCTTTACAAACAGTCTTTGATATGGTAGTATCTTTTTGTAAAGAAAAATAGCTTTTGGCAATGGAGCCATGTGAACATTACCTCGTCAGAGGTGTGTTTGCATGGCTTTTTCTGATGTATTGTGATGCGTGATTGAAAGGGTGGTATGTAATGGAAAATTTACTGTATGTGATACCGGCTAATTCCCGGAAAGAGGATATTATTGAACAGCTCAAGGCACATCCGGAAATTAAATTTGTATCATTAATGGGTGTGGATATGGCCGGCAACGATACGGATGAAAAAATACCCGTGGGAATTTTCCTCAAGGATATTGATGATTTCTATGCCGGTACGGCAGTACAGACGGATGGTTCTTCCGTGGTACTGACCGGTATTGCCACCCTGAATAACGCGAAGGTTGATATGCCTGTTGACCCTTCTGTTAACTGGTTTGTGGACTACAACATGGAGTTTTACGATGAAGAAACGGGAAAGCCCGTGGGAACTTTGCGTATTCCCTCCTTCCTCGTGCATGAGGGCAAGCGTGTTGACTCCCGTGCTGTGCTGGCTGATACCTTGAACTATGTGAAAGAAGAACTTTTAGCCACCTTTAAGAAACATCCCCAGATTTCCGGTCTGGAAAGCCTTGATGGTAATGATGTGGTGGATATCCAGTTTACATCCGCTACGGAATTGGAATTCTGGGTGAAGACGCCGCTGGAAGAAGCTGCGATTGAAGAAATGTCTGCTTCGCAGGTCATGCAGGAGCAGTATTGGGAACGTACTCATGGTGCTGTGCGCACGGCTATGGAAAATTGTCTGCTGGAACTCGATAAGTATGGCTTCAAAGTGGAAATGGGGCATAAGGAAGTAGGCGGCCTCAAAGCGCAGATTGATGGCAGCGGCAATATGACCCATGTTTGCGAACAGCTGGAAATCGACTGGAAGTTTGCCGATGCTCTGCAGGCTGCCGACAACGAAATTTTTGTCCGTACGGTGGTCAAGGAAACCTTCCGTTCCATTGGCCTCGAAGTAAGCTTTAAGGCGAAACCCATGATTGGTCTGGCCGGTAATGGCGAACATACGCATATCGGCATGGCTGCAGTCACCAGCGATGGCAAGACGCACAATCTTTTTACGGCGGATGACCAGTATAAGGATTTCATGAGCGCTGTGGGCTATGGCGCACTCATGGGTATGCTCAAGAATTACGAAGCCATCAATCCGTTTGTATCGGCTACAAATGACTCGCTGAACCGCTTAAAACCCGGTTTTGAAGCTCCGGTATGTATTGTTACTTCTTTGGGCCATCGTCCGGACCAGCCTTCCCGTAATCGTACGATTCTGGCCGGCCTGATTCGTGATTTGGGCAATCCGTATGCTACGCGCTTTGAACTTCGCGCCTGCAATCCGTATACCAATACCTATTTGGTACTGGCGGCTATTTATTCTGCCTGCCTTGATGGCATCAAGATGGCGGTAAATCACACTACGGCAGAACTTTTGACGGAGCTTTCCAAGGAAGCAGGAGAAGAAGGTTTCTATCTGGAAAAAGACCGCGCTTACCGCAGTGAAAATGATGTCTTTGAAGATTATACGGATGAAGAACGTGACCGTCTGTTCGGTGCACCGCCCGCAACGGTTTGGGAAAATATGCAGAACTTTGATAACTACACCGATAAAAAGGCGGTTATCACGGCTGGTGGTTCGCTCAATGATACGATTATCGATGCTTTCCGTGCCGGTGCTCTCCTGCGCTGGAAGACAGAGCTTATTGCCCGCATCATTCCGGAGAATCGCGATATCGTCCGTGCAGCCAAGGAAATCAAGTCGGATTTTGTAACGGATTTGGATTCCTATAATTGGAATAAAATCAACGGTATCCGCAGCTATCTGGCCAAGGACAGCATTGATGAAAAATCGCTGTTCACCCTGCTGATTAATGCTCTGAACGAGGGAGATTATGCAGCGGCTTCCGGTTTGCAGGTAGAGATGTACGATAAGATGGAAGAACTCAAAGCCCTCTATGATTCTTATGTGAAAAATATGATTTGATAAATATCTTGTCTAACTATCCCATATGTTATATACTTTTAGTTGAGTAAAACCATTGCTATAAAAGCAGGGGGGGCTTTGCAGCCCTCCTTATTCTGTTATAAATTGTTGTTAAAATATGGGAGAGATAGTATATGGAGCAATACATCAAAATCAAGGGGGCAAGAGCCCATAACTTAAAGAATATAAACGTGGATATCCCCAGAGATAAACTGGTCGTGGTTACGGGGCTGTCGGGGTCGGGGAAATCCTCGCTGGCTTTTGATAC
>ERZ842401.5440-NODE-5440-length-14135-cov-80.051705_pt1 | contig 14135 bp, 11 predicted proteins | sample MGYA00521270_ERZ842401 | MGnify/ENA primary metagenome ERZ842401 (study PRJEB31892, sample SAMEA3878208) | bioreactor metagenome | biome: Moose rumen | place: Sweden | collected 2011-10 | study: EMG produced TPA metagenomics assembly of the PRJEB12797 data set... | reverse complement strand
TCAGGTCGTAGTCAGCCTGCATGGGACGGTCCTCGAAGCACATGGTGTAGGCCTGGCCTTCTATCTCCTCCATATCTTCGTAGAGGTATTTAGCCTCTATGCCGCTGCTCTTCTCCTCAGTACCTGCGGGAGCCTCTTCCAGCACCTTCTGGTCGTAGCCTCCCACTTCGATGATGAGGTCGTTAAATTGGCAGTCAGAGCCGTCTTCAAATCCGATGTATGTCTTGCCGTTGGCAGTCAGATAGCAGGTTCGGGGGTCGTCGTTCTCCATCGTGAAGTACGTTTCGCCGGAGCCGAAATGACCGGGCAGTTTGTTGATTTCCTGGTTCAGCTTACCGAAGCTGTAGCAGCAGCCGTTGTTGTTGGCCTTGATGTTGTTATAGTCATCTAAGCTCTGGCTGCCCTTCAGTTTGCGAAGCATGAAGCCGATGCGGTAGCCAGCGGGAATAGCCAGGCTGACAGCGGGCTTTGTCGAGGCCTTTTTGTTGAAGGTGTAGCTCTGGATGGTAGCGACCGACTTAGAGCCGGTATACTCTTCAATATACCACTTGGTGTTGTCGCCAGCACTTGTATTCTTGTTGGTCCATATTCCCTTGTTGTCTTTATTTCCGAAGTCGGTACCCAGACCTGTGTCGTTGCTTTTGTAGCGCAGGATGTGGTTGTCGTCGTCAAACTTAAAATAGCTGGCCTGCACAGTAGAGAGGTCGGAAGAGAAGATGGAGGCGTAGTCGCCGTTTAACGCTAAGAAGTTTTTTCCTGCTACGTTGTACAGCATTTTTTCTCCGGAAGAGGTGGTGAACACTTGCCAGAGCTGACATGCCAAATCGTCATCGTTGTCGCCGCTTCGTGTTGCCATCTTCGCCTCCGTGTAGTCGCCGTTGTAGGTCATATAGTAGTCCTCGCCGTTCAACTGGTAGCCGTTGCGGATGCGGTACAGTTTGCCATCGGTGGTGCAGAAGGTTGTCGACGACACCTTCTCGCTTTCTAACTCCGTCAGATCGCCATAGTATGGCAGCAGATACTCGTGAACCTTGAAAAGGTCTTCTTCTCCGTATCCCTTGTTGTTGGCGTTCGAGCGGGTGTGCCAGCATTGGATGGCTTTCACCTTGGGCAGTTCCTTGATATACTGCTCCTCAGTCATGTCGCTGGGAATGTTGTCGGGATTGTAATAATAGTAGTACAGGTGGCAGCTTCCGATCTCAGAGGATGGCATGTAGATGGGAATGAGGGAGATGGGTGTCGTGCCGTCGCTGGTAAGGTGGTTGTTGTAGAACTTCACCGCCTCAGAGTTGCGTATGGTTTCCAAGTTGTCTTTCCTGCTCCATGTGTTGTTGGCATCATTGCGCTGGAGAATGCTGCTGAGTATGGTTTTCAGCGTTGCGGTCTCCTCCTCGTTCATTGCGTCGATGGTGCGCACCACCGTCTGGTTGCGTACCTCCCATGCGCTGTTTGTTTTATAATTCTCGGTGGGCTTCCACAGGCTCTCTTTGTCCCAACCAGAGTTCTTCCACAAGTCGATGTAGTATTCGCTTACCATACTTTGGAAGATAGAAGAACCCGTATCTGCTGCCTTGTTGGCGCAGATGGCGCGCTGTGCATTATAGGAAAGCTCGGAGTTGCCGGGCTCCAGCTTGAGGTAGCTGATGTCAATGTAGTCGGCAGAAGAGGCTCTTCTTGCTGCGCGCTGTGTGCTACTTGAGTTGAAGCTCACGGTGTTGTCGCTCAGCGCAAACCCCTTGGCATAGTAGTGACCCTCGTTGTCAACACAGGCGGCTACCAGTGTCTCATAGACGTTGGGCGCATCATAGTGCAGTGTGACGCTCTCTCCTTTAGCCACCTCTGCCTCTGCCAGAATGGTGGCGTTGGAGTTCATGAAGGGTGATTCGGTCAGTATCTGCACTTTTGCTACGTTGTGAAGTGGAGCGTTGGCTGTTACTGTCACCGTACCGGAGTTGATGCTGTTCCACTCCTGTTCAGGGTCGATGTCGCCAAAAACCTTGGCGGCATTTGCATTGATGGCTTCGGCGTCTTTATTCTCCAAAGCTGATTGGTAGTAGTTCAAGTCGAATTTGTTACAGCTTGCGAATGCGGCTGTAGCGAGTAGTGTGAAAAATAGCTTCTTTGTCATATTCGTTTAGCTTTTCAATTATTGCACAAAAATACAATTTATTTATGGTATGCGCGTGCATAAGTGAACAGAAAAGCCTGATTTTAACAAAATTTACAGTTCGACAACAATTTTTCCGTTAATTTGCCGGCCAGTCAGATAGTTAGGCACCGCATATTGCTGGTTGGTCACGTCGGTTACCCAATAATAGGAATTGACGTTGGAGATGCCGAAGATGTTCAGTCCGTCAATGCCTAGCCAGATGCGGTGATGTCCCTTCTTATATGCCAGGAAACTCATACCGATGTCGGCTCGCTTGTAGGCAGGCGCACGGAACTGCTGATACTCCAGTCCGCGGTGGGGTGCACCGAAGGGTAATCCGTCAGCATAGGCCAGTCGGAGTGTCATCTTCCAGCGTTCAGTACCTGGGAAGTAGTCGGTGAAGTGCAGGTTGACGCCCCATCGCTGGTCGGTAGGCATTGGAACGCTCACCCCATTGATTTTCTGACGTGTAGACATGACGCTGAACGTGAGCCACGAGTCGGTGCCGGGTACGAACTCACCATACAGCTTCAGGTCGAGACCCAAGGCGTGTCCGCTGGCCTTATTCTCACCATAATAGACTACCTTCATGTTCTGCACGTTGTAGGGCACCAGATTGTCCATGATCTTGTAATAGGCCTCTGCCGTAAAGCGGAAGGGTCGGTTAGCCATGCGGAAGCGATAGTCGAAGGCACCCACGATATGGATGCTTCGCTGGCTCTTGATTTTCTCGTTCAGCGTGACGATGGTCTGTCCGTTGACTGTCGACGTGTCGCGCAGCTCCTTGTAGAACGGAGCTTGGTAGTAGAGGCCTGTCGCCAGACGGAAGGTGATGTTCTCGTTAAAGGCTGGGATAGCCGCCAGTGATACACGAGGCGACACGATGGTTTCTTTGTTATAGCTCCAGTTGGCCAGCCGCAAGCCATAGTTCAGGGTGAAGTGCCAAGGTTTTTCGCCCTTGCTCTGGAATCGGTAGGTGTCTTGTAGATAAGCCTCAATGCGCGTGCTCTTCAGCGTGTTCTTCGAAGCCAGCGAGTAGATGAGGTCCAGTCGGCTGGCCGAGTGGGGAATGCTGTATCCGCTGGAGTCGCGCATCTCGTATTCACGGGCCTGCTCCTCTATCTTCTCCCACTTGAAGGTGAGACCTGCCTCCATGTCGTGCTTCTTGGTTTTGTGGTTCGCCATCAGCTTGACGCTCTGCACGTTTGCCGTCAGGTAATTGCGTGCATGTTCCATGTAAGTTCCCACACCCAGCTGTTGCTGTGTCTGTGCGTCGTCCAGCCAATATTGTCCCTGAATATCATACGTCTCCTGTTCCTTCGTGTGGAAGGCTGAAGCCAATAGGCTTACTTTGGTGTTTGTGGAGAAAATTCGCTGGATGCGTAACGTGCCGAACAGCGTGCGGAAGATGTCCTTCTCCTGTCCGTCGAAATAGACGCGGAACGACTTCACGTTCTGCATCGTACCGAAAGAGGTCTCTCGCGTCTCGGGTGTAAAGTTGTAGTGATTCTCTGAAATATTACCAATGAAATCGAAGTTCCATCTTTGGTTTGGCGAATAGGTAATGTAGGTCTGGTAATCAAGGAAATTCGGTCTGTACTCTCCCTTGGTTTCCAACGATCCTAACAGGTAGCGGTTGGTCTTGTATCGGATACCATGACTCATGGTAAACTTCTGAGAGCCGTAACCCACGAAGCCGCTAGCTCCTAAGAGCGAGGCCTGCAGGTTGGCTTCCCATCGTGTGGGCTTGCGGTATTGGATATCCAGTGTGGACGACATTTTGTCGCCATATTTCGCTTCGAATCCGCCTGACGAAAAACCAATCTTTTCCACCATATCCGAGTTGATGACGGACAGTCCCTCCTGTTGTCCGCTACGGATCAGCAAGGGTCGGTATACCTCCACGTTGTTGATGTAAACCGAGTTCTCGTCGAACGAACCACCACGCACGTTATATTGCGATGACAGTTCGTTGTGCGTCGATACACCCGCCTGTTGCTGCACCAGTTCTTCCACCGCATTTCCCGTAGTCGAAGGTGTACGCTTCAGGTCCTTCGTGTCCAGCTGTTCCGTGCTGGTGGTCTGTCTGCGTCGTTCCGTCACTACCACCTCGTCGAGAGCCTTCATGGGGTGTAAGGTGACGAGCAGGCGCTGGTTGCCTTTAGGACGTCGCAACACACGGGTGCGCGTCTGGTAACCTACCATCGAGTATTTGATGACGACAGAGTCGGCAGATTGCAGTTTGAGAGAATATTCGCCCTTCAGGTTAGCCATTGTCACAGCCCCTTGCTCCAGACAGGAGATGGTGGCCAGTTCTACGGCATTGCCCTCTTCGTCGCTTACCTTTCCAGATAGCGTGAACGACTGGGCTCGCAGCATCATAGCCACTGCGAGCAACAGGATAGTCAGTATGTTTTTTTTCGGGTTCATCGTAGTAAATAACGCATTACTACGCATTTTATTGTGCATATGAGATTATTCGCGCCATAACCACGAGGCCAGTGCGTTGACCCAGCGGATGCTGATGCGGAACCAGCGGTAGGTGCTCACCTCCTTGCCTCCGAAGCGTAGGATGAAGTTACGATACGGATTCTTGCGGAAGGGCAGTCCTACGTCCAGGAAACGGATGTGCTGACGTCCTACCGCATGCGTGTCCTTGATGGTGGCCCAGAAAGTGACCGCATTGGGGTGCAGGGTGGCAAAGCTCTTGCGACGCGCTGCAGAATACCACAGGTAGGCATCGTCGCCCGAATAGACGCAGACGCTGCATCCGATTACTTTTTGATGATATTGTGTGATGAATATCTTGCATCTGCCAGCCTTCATCATCCCACGGAAGAACTCATCGTCAGGCAGATAGCGACGTGGCTTTAGCCAGTTATGGCGTCTGAGCAGTTTGGAGAAAGCCCGAAACTCCTCCTCCGTCTCCACCTCTTTCGTTGTGGCCCCTCGCTGTTGCGCAATCTTGATGCGTGCCAGCAGTCTGGTGGAGATGCGCTCCTCAGGTGTTCGCGAGTGTAGCGAGTTGTGAATGTTCATCCATTTGACGGGGAAGAAACCTGCCGAGCGCAATGCCCCATAGCCGAACATTTTCTGCGACAGATGGCTGAACTCCATGTAGAGCACCTTGTTCTGCAGCCGTTCCGTCAGCGCTTTGACCATCAGGTCGAACACCTCGTTGTCGGCCCCTTGCTGATAGACACCTTCGCCTAGCACCCTGACATGACTATATAAATAAGGTGGAAGCCACGAACGGCGATAGCGCTCAATGGCTAGCATGTGGGCTACGGGATGCCCTTCGTCGTTGCTCACCACCACCATATAAGGCTTGTGGCGAGGGGTACGCTCGCATAGTTCCATCAGTTCCGGACTGTGGAAATAGCTACCTTCAGTCAAGGGTGGCAGCGCTGATGAATATTCATAGACGTAGGCTTTCATCGATGCAAAGATACAAAAAAATGAAGAATGTAGAGTGAAGAATGAAGATTTTTTCGTAATTTTGTGGCGCTAATTAAAGAAAAAGCGATATGGAATTCAAGGATTTAGTACAGATGCGTCGCTCTCATCGTAAGTTTACCGATGAGGAAATCGATGGCGACGATGTGAAAATGATACTCCGTGCAGGTCTGATGGCTCCCACCTCTAAGAGTCAGCGCGCCTGGCACTTTGTTGTTGTTGACAACAAGACCGATTTGGAGAAGCTGTCGGATGCCAAGGATATGGGTGGACAGTTTCTGAAGGGCGCTCCTTTGGCTATCGTGGTGCTGGGCGACCCCATGCAGAACGACTGCTGGGTAGAGGATGGTGCCATTGCCGCCATCTCGATGCAGTATCAGGCTGAGGCTCTGGGTCTTGGCTCGTGCTGGATACAGATGCGTGGTCGCGGACTGTCTGATGGCACCAGCGCTGATACGGTGATACAGGGTGTGCTTGATATTCCTGCGAACATGTCGTGCCTTTGCATCCTCGCCATTGGTCATAAGGCTGATGAGCGCAAGCCTCAGAATGAGGATAAGTTGAAGTGGGAGAATGTTCATCTGAATAAGTGGTGAAGGTCGTACTGATAGGTCGGGGACGCCTGGCGACCAACCTGTTGGCAGCCTTGCAGCAGGCAGGTCATGAAGTGGTGAGCATCAACAGTCGGACGCTGGAAGGCCTGCCTCTCGAAGCAGATGCCTTTATCGTCGCTGTCAAAGACTCCGCTTTAGAGGAAGTGATCCGTCGTGCCACGAAGGGTAGGGAGCAGCAGCTGTTCCTGCATACCGCAGGCTCTATGCCTATGAGCCTGTTTGAGGGTCATACCAGCCGTTATGGCGTGTTCTATCCCATGCAGACCTTCTCGAAAGAGCGGCTCGTCGACTTTGCAGAGATTCCCATCTTTATCGAGGGTGCCGACCCTGCCATCCGATCATTGGCAGAGAGCATCTCCCGTCGCGTCTACGAGCTCAGCACCGAGGCCCGTAAGTATCTGCACCTGTCGGCAGTCTTTGCCTGCAATTTCGTCAACCACTGCTATGCCCTCTCTGCCGAACTGTTAGAACAGCATGGGCTGCCTTTCGACGTGATGCTCCCTTTGATTGACGAGACAGCCCGCAAGGTACATGAGTTGCACCCGCATGACGCCCAGACGGGACCTGCCGTGCGCTACGACGAGAACGTCATCCGCATGCAGTCGGCCCTGTTGGCTGACAATCCGGAGCTACAGCAAATCTACGAGCTTCTGTCGCTCGATATTCACCGTAAAGCAAGTAAACAATGATTAACTACGATTTAACCAAGATACGTGCCATCATCTTCGACCTCGATGGTGTGCTCTCCTGCGAGACCATCGCGCTGGCTGTTGATGGTACCCCTCTGCGTACCGTCAATATCAAGGACGGCTATGCGATCCAGCTGGCCATGAAGATGGGTCTGCGCATTGCCATTCTTTCGGGTTGTAAGATAGAAGCGGTCCGTAAGCGCTATGAAGGCTTGGGCATGCAGGATATCTATCTGGGAGCCGCTGTGAAGATACAGGTCTACGACGAGTTCCTCCAGAAATACGGTCTGAGCGACGATGAGGTGATGTTCATGGGCGACGATATCCCCGATATGGAGGTGATGCGTCGTGTGGGCTGTCCTGTCTGTCCCGCTGATGCCTGTGTGGAAGTCCGCGAGCTGAGCCTCTACGTCAGTCAGCACAAGGGTGGCATGGGCTGTGGTCGCGATGTGATTGAGCAGACGTTGCGTGCTCAGGATAAATGGCTTAGTGATGAAAGGGCTTTCGGATGGTAGCAAAGGATTATAAAATCATACTGGCCAGCAATTCGCCCCGTCGTAAGGAGCTCCTGGCAGGCATCGATGTGCAGTTCGAGGTACGCGTCATCCAGAATATCGATGAGAGCTACCCCTCCGACCTGCCCACCAAGGATATTGCCGAGTATATCTCGCACAAGAAAGCTGCCGTGTATCAGCAGCAGATGGCTCCCGACGAGTTGATTATCACTGCCGATACCATCGTTGTGTTAGGCAATGAGGTGATGGGTAAGCCCCACGACGAAGCTGATGCCCGCAGGATGCTTCGTGAACTGAGCGGACAGACCCATCAGGTCATCACGGGAGTGACGCTGACAACGATTCAAAAACAAGTGAGTTTCTCCGTTGAGACCGATGTGACGTTCAAGGCCTTGAGCGACAGCGAGATAGACTATTATGTCAGCCATTACAAGCCCTTCGACAAGGCAGGTGCCTATGGCATTCAAGAATGGATAGGCCATATCGGGGTGACAGCCCTTCAAGGCAGCTATTTCAATGTGATGGGACTTCCCGTTCAGCGCATCTACGAAGCCCTGCGTCAGTTCTAGCCTTATCTTCTGCGGAATTCCGAACAGGTGATAGCCGTTGCTATCGCCACATTCAGACTCTCTGCCGTTTCTCCCTGAGTGCTGAAGTTAGGTATCAGCAGTCGGTGGGTGATGAGTGGGCGCACCTCCTGCGAAATGCCGTTGCCTTCATTGCCCATCACGATGATGCCCTCTTTCGTCAGCTCTTGCTGGTAGATATTCTCACCATCGAGCAGTGTACCATAGACGGGCAGCGTCGTCTCGCTGAGCAGTTTCACCAGGTCGCCATAGACGATGTTGACATGCGCTATGCTACCCATCGTAGCCTGCACCACCTTCGGGTTGTAGCAGTCGGCTGTATCCTGTGAACAAAAGATGGTGCTGATGCCAAACCAGTCGGCTATGCGGATGATAGTGCCCAGATTGCCTGGGTCTTGGATGCCGTCGAGGGCGAGGGAGAGATGAGAGGTGAGAGGTGAGAGATGAGAGGTGAGAGATGAGAGATGAGAGGTGAGAGGTGAGAGATGAGAGGTATGATTACTGGAGGGAATCTCGAACAGGGCCAGTACCTCCTGAGGGTGTTGCAGGAAGCTGATGCGACGCAGCTCGTCGTCGGTGATGAGCTGGGCGTTGTCGTGTGGTTTCGTCGAAAAGATAGAGTGGGGTAGGAAGCCCGCTTTCAGTAGGTCGCCCACTACTTTGGGACCTTCTGCGACGAACAAATTCTCGCGCTTGCGGTTTTTCTTCAGTTCCAGCGAACGGATGAGCTTGATCTGGTTCTTGCTAAGCATATATTTCTGATTTTGTTTGCAAAAATACGGATTTTTTCGTAATTTTGCCCCCCAAGTGCAGAGAAAAATCTTCATATGGTGCCTTTTGGCCCTCGTTTTAGCCTCGTGTTCAGAGACGAAATACGTCCCTGAAGACCGTTATCTATTGGATAAGGTGAGGGTGAAGAACGACTCCAAGGCTGTAGGTATTGATCTTGCAGAGATGCGCCAGCTGGTGCGTCAGCGTGGCAATTCCCGTTGGTTTTCAGCAGCTAAGTTGCCTTTGGCCACCTACTCGCTGTCGGGTCGCGACACTACCAAATGGATCAACCGTCTGTTGCGTTCAATAGGCGAGGCCCCTCAGTTGTACGATTCTGCCAGCACATACCAGTCGGCACTGAGCCTGCAACAGCGTCTGCAGAATCTAGGTTATCTGCGTGGCACCGTCGACGTACAAAACGAGGTGAAAGGCAAAAAGATTGTGACCCACTACGTGCTTCATCCCGGTGAGCCTTATTTCATCGACAAGATAGCTTACGACATCCACGACCCATCGATTGCCGCTGTGATGGATGTGGCTGACAGCACCCAGTGGGGACTGCGTCCGGGTATGATGTTCAATGCCGACAATCTGGACAACGAGCGTAAGCGCATCACCGAGTTTCTGACCAATCGTGGCTACTACCGTTTTAACAAGGACTATATCACCTATGTCGCCGACTCCATTGAAGGCAGCAATCTGGTCAATCTGACGCTCGTGCTACACCGTTTTCATAACGGTCAGAAGGGTGGTTTGCCTCATGAGTTATATACCATAGGCCATGTGCGTTTCCTGAGCGGTAATGAGGGTGGAGCCCCTCTCCCTCTCCGTCAGAGTGTGCTGACCAGCAACACGTTTCTTGAGGAGGGTAAGCTCTATTCTGCCCGAAACCTGCAGAGCACCTATAATCACTTTGGTCGTTTGGCGGCTGTGCGCTATACCAACATCAACTTCCATGAGCGAGAGGACGAACCCGTCATCGACTGCGATATCCAGCTGAGCACCAACAAACCTTCCACGCTGTCGTTCCAGCCCGAGGGTACCAATACGGCAGGCGACCTGGGTGTTGCAGCTTCGCTGACCTATCAGAACCGTAACATCTTCCATGGCTCTGAAAATCTGAGCGTTGTACTGCGTGGTGCCTACGAGGCCATCAGGGGCTTGGAGGGCTATAGCAGTACCAATTTCGTGGAGTACAGCCTTGAGACGCGTCTGAATTTCCCGCGTTTCATTGCCCCGTTCCTGGGCTATGGCTTCCGTCGTCGCGTCAATGCCACCTCTGAGGTGTCGCTGATGTACGACCTGCAGGACCGTCCTGAGTTCCAGCGTCGCGTCTTCTCGGCAGCCTGGCGTTACAAGTGGAACGACCAGCGTCGTCACGACCGTTACCAGCTCGATGTGCTCGACCTGAACTACATCTCGATGCCCTGGATTAGCGACACTTTCCGTCGGGAGTATCTGGATAACACCAATTCGCGTAACTCCATTCTGCGCTATAACTACGAGAACCTGTTCATCATGAAGCTGGGCTTTGGCTATACCTATAATAACGGTGTGTATGCCATCAAGACCAATGTTGAGACGGCAGGTAACCTGCTGAATCTGGCTTCCAACGTGTTCCGGTTCCATCAGAACGACGAGGGCCAGTTCACCTTCATCGACTTGGCCTATGCCCAGTATGTGCGTGGTATGTTCGACTTCACCCGTAATCTGCACTTCGACTATAACAACCAGCTGGTGTTCCACTTTGGTTTTGGTATTGCCTATCCCTATGGCAACAGCCGTATCCTGCCTTTCGAGAAGCGTTTCTTCTCGGGTGGTGCCAATAGTGTGCGTGGTTGGAGTGTGCGCAGTTTGGGTCCTGGTAAGTTCATTGGCACCGACGGACGTATCGACTTCATCAACCAGACGGGCGATATGAAGCTCGACCTCAATCTCGAGTATCGTGCCAATCTGTTCTGGAAGTTTGGCGGTGCCCTGTTCGTCGATGCCGGTAATATATGGACCCTGCGTGAATACGAAGAGCAGCCTGGCGGACAGTTTAAGTTCTCTGAGTTCTGGAACCAACTGGCTGTCAGCTATGGTCTGGGCATCCGTCTGAACTTCGACTATTTCATTGTTCGCTTCGACATGGGTATGAAGGCTGTCAACCCCGCCTATACCACCGAGGAGGAGCATTTCCCCATCGTTCACCCTAAGCTCAGCCGCGATTTCGCCTTCCATTTTGCTGTCGGATTGCCGTTCTAACCATTAAATAAGTAAAAAAATGGCGGAAAGATAACGCTGTCCGATACTTTTTTATTAATTTTGCACAAAATTTTGAAAGTATCATGCTAAAGTTCATATCCTTTGGCAGTGGCAGTAGTGGTAACTGCTATCTGTTGGCAACGCCCACCGATGCCCTGCTGATTGACATAGGTGTGGGGCTGAGAACCCTGAAGAAGAGCTTCCGCGACTACGGTTGCAGCTTTTCGCAGGTGCATCATGTGCTCATCACCCACGACCACGCCGACCATATCAAGTCGGTGGGCTCGTTTAGCCATGAATACGGCGTGCCTGTCTATGCTACCCGCGAGGTGCACGAGGGCATCAATCGCAACTATTGTGTCGTCAAGAAGATAGCCCCCGGACTCACCTGTCTGGTTGAGAAAGGTCGTCAGCAGCAGATTGGCGAATTCCTGGTGACGCCTTTCGAGGTGCCCCATGACAGCACCGACAACGTAGGCTATCTGATTGAGGCCGCTGGTGTCACCTTCTGTATCATCACCGATGCAGGTCATGTCACCGACGATATGAAGCCCTACATCGCCCGTGCCCAGTATCTGGTCATCGAGGCTAATCATGATGTCGAGATGGTGCAGAACGGCCCTTATCCCCAGTTCCTTAAAGAACGTATCCTGTCGCACCGGGGCCACCTGAACAATCGTGAGTGTGGCATTGCCCTGGCTGAGAATATGTCCGAGCATCTGCGCCATGTGTGGCTCTGCCACCTCAGCGAAGAGAATAACCATCCCGAGCTGGCTCGTAAGACCGTCGAGTCTGTGCTGCGTAGCTATGGCATCGTGGTCGACGCCGACGTCCAGCTCGAAGTGCTCAAACGCGTCACCCCCATGGGACCGTATGAATTAGGAGTGAAGAGTGAGGAGTGAAGAATTCAAATTTCAAACATATATTGTAGATATGATTAACATTACCTTCCCAGACGGATCTGTTCGCTCGTATGAGCAGGGCGTTACTGGTTTCCAGATTGCAGAGAGCATCTCACCGGCTCTCGCACGCAGCGTTGTCAGCTGTGGAGTAAACGGCGAGACCGTAGAGCTGAACCGTCCTATCAACGAGGACGCCACCATCGAGCTCTACAAGTTTGAAGACGAGCAGGGTAAGCACACTTTCTGGCACACCTCCGCTCACCTGTTGGCTGAGGCTTTGCAGGAGTTGTATCCTGGCATCCAGTTCGGTTTCGGACCTGCTGTCGAGAATGGCTTCTTCTATGATGTCTTGCTGAAGGATGGCGAGATGATCAAGGAGAGCGACTTCCCCAAGATTGAGGCTAAGATGAAGGAACTGGCTGGCAAGAAAGAGTCCGTCGTTCGTCGTGAGGTCGCTAAGGCCGATGCCCTGAAGCAGTTTGCTGCCCAGGGTCAGACCTACAAGTGCGAGCACATCGAGCAGGACCTTGAGGACGGCACCATTACCACCTATACACAAGGCGCTTTTACCGACCTCTGTCGTGGTCCGCACCTTGTCGATACGGGCGAAATCAAAGCTGTCAAGCTGACTTCAGTTGCCGGTGCTTTCTGGCGTGGCGATGCCAGCCGTGAGCAGATGCAGCGCCTGTATGGTATCTCGTTCCCCAAGAAGAAGATGCTCGACGAGTATCTCGTCATGTTGGAAGAGGCCAAGAAGCGCGACCATCGTAAGATTGGTAAGGAGATGGAACTCTTCATGTTCTCCGAGAAGGTAGGCAAGGGTCTGCCTATCTGGTTGCCTAAGGGCACCGACCTCCGTCTGCGCTTGCAGGACCACCTGCGTAAGGTTCAGAAGCGTTATGGCTATCAGGAGGTCATTACCCCGCATATTGGTGGCAAGAGCCTCTATGTCACTTCAGGTCACTACGCTCATTACGGTCAGGATTCGTTCCGTCCCATCACCACTCCTGAGGAGGGCGAAGAGTACATGCTGAAGCCTATGAACTGTCCTCACCACTGCGAGATTTTCGCTTGGAAGCCCCGTTCGTATCGCGACCTGCCTCTGCGCATTGCCGAGTTCGGTACCGTCTATCGTTATGAGCAGTCGGGTGAGCTCCACGGCTTGACCCGTGTCCGTTCCTTTACACAGGACGATGCCCACCTCTTCTGTCGTCCCGACCAGGTGAAGCAGGAGTTCCTCAACGTGATGGATATCATCGGTGTGGTGCTCACCGCTTTCGGTTTCAATTTTGAGGCTCAGATCTCGCTGCGCGACCCCAACAACCACGAGAAGTATGTAGGTACCGACGAAGACTGGGCACTCGCTGAACGCGCTATCCAGGAGGCTTGTCAGGAGAAAGGCCTTAATGCCAAGGTCGAGTATGGCGAGGCTGCCTTCTATGGTCCTAAGCTCGACTTTATGATCAAGGACGCCATTGGTCGTCGCTGGCAGCTTGGTACCATTCAGGTCGACTATAACCTGCCTAAGCGTTTCCAGCTCGAATATACCGACGAGGACAACCAGAAGAAGACCCCCGTCATGATTCACCGTGCACCCTTCGGTTCGTTGGAGCGCTTCACCGCTGTGCTCATCGAGCATACCAGCGGCCACTTCCCCCTCTGGCTCACTCCCGAGCAGGTGGCTATCCTGCCCCTGTCTGAGAAGTACAACGACTATGCCCAGGAGGTCTGCAATCAGTTCGCCGCCGGAGGCGTTCGTGCCACCATCGATCTGCGCAACGAGAAGCTTGGTCGTAAGATTCGCGACAACGAGCTCAAGCGCATCCCCTATATGGTCATTGTTGGTGAGAAGGAAGCTGCCGATGGCACCGTTGCCGTTCGTCCACAGGGTGGTGGCGAGCAGACTGCCATGACCATCCAGCAGTTCATCGACCACATCAATGCCGAGGTTGCTGAGATGACGAAAGACTTCTAACCCTTCCCGCATACATCAAAAAGAAGGCTGAGCATTGCGCCCAGCCTTCTTTCAGTTTACATACAGCTCGTCACTCCGAGCGTCGTCCCCAGTGCAGTCAGTATCGATATCAGAATCTGCACAATCAATTTCCAAGTTTCTTTCTTCATAATTGTAATTATTTGTTTGATTGTTGTTTTTTTTTGAAGTTAAAGGGGAGTTAAAAGGAAGTTAAAGGGGAGTTAAAGGGA
>ERZ842401.5439-NODE-5439-length-14138-cov-24.189022_pt1 | contig 14138 bp, 13 predicted proteins | sample MGYA00521270_ERZ842401 | MGnify/ENA primary metagenome ERZ842401 (study PRJEB31892, sample SAMEA3878208) | bioreactor metagenome | biome: Moose rumen | place: Sweden | collected 2011-10 | study: EMG produced TPA metagenomics assembly of the PRJEB12797 data set... | reverse complement strand
CTGCTATTGCCTTAGCAACATAGGGTCACTGGTTTGGGATTGGGGAGTACTATACCCAAACCAAATTGGGTGGCTTTTGCTTTTCCGTCTTTTCCTAAATAATGTTCTTCTATGACACGACCTTCTTTGTCATAAACATAACTTCTTCCAAAAATACCTTGACCGTCAGGAACACGAACATTTCCAAATCCTGCATATTCGACCTTTTCTAATCTGCCTTTCTCGTCATAACTTAGAATGTATTTTGAAATCTTGCTCTTTCCTTCTAATTGAGTGTCAAAGGCGCTTTGGAAAAGGCTCACTTGGGAATTCAAAGTCATTTCAGTTCCGAGCTCATCGTCAAGTTTAAAAGTACAAGTTTTAAAATTTGTGTCATAGTCTTTTACGTAAAGAACTTTACCGCTACAGTTCATGTACTTTGCTGCATCAACCTTTTCACTTCCTTCGGTATAAGTAAGTGTCATGTCAATAATTTTATCTTTGTCTTCCGAATCATGGTGGTTTACCAGCTTGCCTTTGCTGTTTACGTATGAAACCCTACGCAACTTATGTTGGCAATATTCAAACCGATATGAAGCTTCTCTATGAGACATTTCACGTTTGCTCAAACTACCTATTCCTTGGGGAATTCCATATATTTCTACATAGTCTTTATAATAATCAACTTTTGTGCGATAATAATCCCACGTAAATACGCCGATCCCCAAAAGAAGCATTGCAACTGCAATCCCTGTATACAAAAGAGGACGTGGAATTGGATCTGGTGCAATAGCTTTTTTAACTGCAGCTTTCATTTCCTTACACGATTGATAACGAGCTTCAGGCACTTTCTGAGTGGCCTTATCTACTACAAGCTGTATCTTGTCAGATATATATGGGTAATATTCTGACATTCGTGGCATGTTGTCTTTGACAATGTGACTCTTTATCTCTTGAGCAGTCATCATTGTTGAATCGTATGGTGCCCGCCCTGTTAACATATTGTGTATTAGAACACCTAAGGAATAAATATCAGAACGAACATCAACGCCTTTTCCGTATATTTGTTCTGGACTCATATATGTGGGTGTTCCCATAACATACTGACTCTCTGTTACATTCGCTTCAGAAACGATTTGGGCAATACCAAAATCCATCACTTTGATGTGTCCATCATCCTGAATTATGATATTGGAGGGTTTTATGTCACGATGAACAATACCCTTTGAGTGTGCATATGAAAAAGCATCCAGAATCTCACAGATTAAAGGATATGCTTTTTTTTCAACTATTAACCCATTTCTCTTCTTTATAAAGTCTTCTAAAGTAACTCCTTTTACGTACTCCATTATAAGAAATACGCCATCTGATGTTTCTACATAATTCAAAAACTTTACGATTCCTGGATGGTCTAATGAACATAGAAGCTCTGCTTCTTGCTTGAATTTTGCACGAAGTACTGCATTGCGAGCCACTTCCGGGCGAAGTGCTTTGATTGCAACTTGTTGATCTATGTTTGTATTAGCAGCAAGATATACACTACCCATGCCACCAGATCCAATCAATCTTAAAACTCTATAATTTAAAATATCTGTAGGTATCATTTCTAAGCGTTTTTATTAAGCAATGGCGAATTTCCAAATAAACATTGATATACCTGCAAGAATTGCAGCAACTAAACCTAACTGACGGTGTGACTCTTTGTATTTATGAACTTTCTCTCCATTAGTAAGATTTACTTTCTGGTTGTAAATCATAACTCCAAAGGCTATACCAAGCAAACCGCCAAGAATGGCAAATATATAAGCTGCCACAAGCCATCCAGTTGCATCCTCTGGCTCATATACTATCACATCTTCATCATTAGTGTCATTTGTTCGTTCTGTTAAGGGAACTACTTTTTGGGCAGACGACGATTCTGCATCTTCTACATTCTGAATTGCACGAGCCCGTTTATCTAATTCTGAAACGACCTCGCTCCAATTCAATTTTCCATCTTTCACTCCTGCAAGATATATCTCAGGAAATGCCCCCCCAACAGGAATGTTGACCGACTGTTTCTTTATATTTTTTCCGTTGACGATACTTCCATTTGCACTACAATCAGTAAAAATATAATATTTATTCCCAGTCATTGCTCTCAATTCCACGTCTGCATGGTGACGACTTATTTTACGCTCTGAATCATTTATAATGATATCGCATTTTTCGCGCCCAATAGACACCATTACAGCAGTGTTAGAAGAACTGGTGTGGCTTACATGTGTCCCACTTGTCAGTGCACCTATGAATTCATAACAATTTTGATAACGCTTTGTCATGTTTTTGTTTGTGGCATTATCTAAAATATGTTGTAGAACCTCAGAGGCATCTTTTTTGTACTTTGACAATCTTGGAAATTCCTGACTAAGAATTGCATCTTTTGTTTCATATTCACTTCCTAAAACATTGAATGCATGGTGACCTGTGAGCATAAAAAACAAAACACAACCTAAGGAATAAATGTCGGTGTTATAATTAACGGAATATCCTCCAGCTTGTTCAGGACTCATATATCCATCTGTACCAATAACAGACCCTGCGATAGTACCACCACCGCCATTTTCCATATCTTTCGCGACACCAAAGTCTAACAAGCAAATATTACCATTAGGTCGTATCATAATATTTGAAGGCTTGATGTCACGGTGTATAATATGAGCATTATGTACACATTGTAAAGCATCAAGTATCTTCAAAATCATTTCAACAGATTCCTGTTCAGGGATAGGGCCATTCCTTAAAACATATTGTTCGATGTTTAGCCCCTCAACCATTTCCATAATGATATAGTAATTTTGGGAATACTCATCAAAAAATGCCAGATGCAGTTTGACAATGGAAGGATGGTCGCATTTCAAAAGAAATTCGACCTCCTTCTCAATTCGGGTTCTAATTGACCAGTCTGTTGCAAATTCAGGAAGAATCTCCTTAATGGCAACAACGTTTCCCTGACTGTCAAAACCACGGAATATCTGACCCATTCCACCTCGTGCTATTGGGGAATCCTCTATGGTAAAATTTGCTATCTGTCTCATTTATTTTTCCCTTGAAAGATCTTCCTTCACTATATTAAAATCAGGATTGTCCACCTTTTGTCCTTCTTCACCTTTTGCCTTTTTCCCAACGACTTCTTCTTGGAGAACCCTTTTGGTTTTGACCTTTGGAGTTTTCTTTTCTTTTTCGAACACTGCTTTTTCTTTTTCAGAAAGATTATTATCTTCCTTCTCTTTTTCTGCAACAGTACGCTCTTTCACAACAACTGTCGTTTTATTAGTTTTTTGCTCGACAGCTTTTTCTTTGACAGAAATTGTTGATTTTGGGACTATAGGGTCAGGTTCGTTATCTCTTAAGAACCAATATATTGCACCGCCAATTACACATGCAAACAAGCATGCTGCTATAGCATAAAAAGGCATTTTACTTCTTTTTCGCTTAGTGTTGGTATATATACCTCCAGAAGTGTTATTCGGATTATATCCAGAAACGTTCTGAGGGGCAACACCTGGAAATTCCACAAGCTGGACTGTTATATTATCCAAACCACCAGCAGCATTTGCTAAGTTGACCAATTGCTGTGCTCGATCACTGAGCGACAACTGACGATTTGCTACGGTATTTAATATTGCATTATTATTAATCATACCGCTCAAGCCGTCTGAACAGAGCAAAAATACGGAACCTGGTTCTGGTGTAATTGGCATCTGTCCTATTACTGGCGGTATCATTCCATCAAGGCCTAACGCATTAGTTATTTGGTTTTTATCTTGATGGTGTTCTGCTGCTTCTTGTGTAATTTCCCCGGCATCCACAAGTGTCTGTACATAAGACTGATCTTTTGTTATCTGACGTATCATACCACCTGCTATATAGTAAATACGACTGTCACCCACTGAACCAAAGTATACTTTTCCTTCTTTGATGATAATCATTACGCAAGTGGCTCCCATTCCAGAAAGACTTACATCTTGAGCTGCTCTTCTGAGGATAGCCTGATTCGCAGCAACAATAGAGCGCGTAATAGCCTCTTCTGGAGAAGTGAAAGTATTGTCTGTTAAGATGTCTTGTATGACAGTGACTGCAAGCTGAGATGCCACGTCTCCAGCATTTTGGCCACCCATTCCGTCACAAACGGCAACAACTCGCCCATTGGGAGAGTCAAAGGTCACCATGCTGTCCTCATTGACATCACGGACTTTGCCTGTGTCTGTACAATTTGCTAAAACATAGTTTTCCATAATCAAGAAAGTTTGGGAATAGCTATAAAGATAAATACAGTTCCTCCGAGACGTATAATGTCGTAATTCTGCAACTCGCCTTCATCTGACAATTCTTTGTTGACAAAGGTGCCATTACTTGATTGCTCATCACGATATTTAAATTTATTATCCACATTTCTATAAAGGATGGACATGTGTCGACCTGACATTTGATTATCCTCAGGAACAGAAATATCGCATGAACGATCTCGTCCAATAAAGTTCTTACCTTCATAAATATTGTAAGACTTCCCTAATGGATTGCGATTATAAGTAACAAGAAAACCAACAAGCTTTCTTCCTTGTGTTGAGGCTGCTCCTTTAGGTGGGCGTATCACAGTTCCTCCTCCCACAGGTCTTTGTTGCCCCTGCTGATCTTGATGCTGATGTATTTTGGTTTCACCAACAGCATCATTTCCACCATAGACAGCTGCTCCACCAGCCATAGGGGATGCTCCTCCAAATGGTTGATTATCGGATCCAGATGGTGGCGTTACATGTGTACCTCCTGCATTGTCTGAAGGCATTTGGTTGTAGGGAGGCATCCCAAAACCTGGTTGCGCAGCATATTGCGTCTCGTTATCACCTTTTGGACAAAGAGGGCATTCGTCCCCATAAATACTTGAATCATAAATGTGTCCGTTTGGACAAACTTTCTTTGGCATAACTTTATTATTTTAAATTATGGTTCTGCCTAATATTCCAAGACAGAACCTTTAATGTTTATAACTATCAATATTTATCCGAGAAACTCTTCACCACCGACCATTTCATCATACGATTCAGTCTGCTCAGCTTCTGCAGTGTAATCAGCGCTGGATTCAAGCGCTTCATCGTCTGTTCCGACATTTGCATCTGCCATATAATTCTCAGTGGTGCTATCGTCATACTCTTCAGCTTCAGCCAGATAATCTTCATGGACTTCTGCGCTGTATGAATCTTCCTCGGCATCATATGCATCATTTTCTGCGAGATAATTGTTCCCTTCACCATAATCATTTACGTCGGCATGAGGGTTGTAGTCTGGATTGTTTTCCGCATAGTCATCGTGGTACGATTCGCCAGTTTTCTCATCTTCAAAATTGTTGTGAATATCTTCAGGACGCTCATCTCCATCACGATATGCAATATAATGAGGATCTTCAGAGGGTTCCTCGACAATTGAAGAGTTGTTGTGAATTTCCCTCGTGTGAGCAGTTTCGTGGCCCATGTGGACATGGTCAGAAACATCATACTTGACAACTTCGTTATCATCAAACCTGCCATTGCCGTCCATGTCAATTGCCAGAACATCTGCATGGTCGTCGCCGTCAACGTCCATCAGCACAAATTTCTTTCCATTAACAGTACCCGACTCCATAGAACCCGTCACATTACCATCGCCATCATACACGACGGTCTTCTCATCCCAAGTAACTGTAGGTTCTTTTTCCTCCTCAACATGTTCTACAGGCTTTTCTACATAAACGACACGTTCCGTTACCGTTTCAGTATGGGACTCTTCAGAATCCTGGTATGATTTGCCTGCGTTTGCACCGTCCACTACATCATCTGATGTAAGAACTTCTTCTGGATTAGGAGCTGGTTGTTCTGATGCAGCATACGCAGCACCTCCACCAACGACTGCACCACCTGCTAATAATGCTGCTCCTGCAGCTACTCTTTTGGCCGTGTTGCTCTTCTGAACTGCCATGTTCTCATAATCGTCAACATTCATGCCTGGGTTTGTTCCGTTCGTGTTCATAATTCTAAGTTTTTTAAAAATTATACATTCAATTTACAAGTTTTTTGCGATCTCTATTAGTATAGACTCTCGAACTTACGACATCTTACGGTAAGAAAGCAAAATTATTCTATTTTACAATTTTTATGATATAGGTCTCTGAGCTACTTTCATTAACGAGCGCATAAAAACCTGGTGATAAATATGTAAATGATATACTGCTAACGTTATCCGACAAGTCTGTTGTAGAAGGCTTAATGCTATTACTCTCTCTTGTCTCAGGAGAAAAACCCTGCGTCGAAGAACCGTTTTTCATCAGCATATTATCAAGAGCTATCAGATTCCATGTTTCTTGAAATTTTGCGCCTAATGACTTGAATGTAATAACAATTCCTTCTGGGAAAGGAAATACTTTTTTGTCGGTATAATAGGTATTGCCATCCTCAAGTTTTGTAATTGCTGGTTTAATTCGGAATTCATTAACATAGACATTATCTTGTGAATATGGGGCATGACTATCGTTTTGATAATCTGTGCGATATTCAGAAATCTTCCCTGATTGTATATTTTCTTTTTCGCCGTTTGCATATAATAATGTGATATACTGGTCCTTTTCTTTTTTGCCATAATGTTGGACAGTAATAACACCCGATTTAGTTGTTCCGTCTTTTAAAACTACAGTGTTGGTGTAATCCACTATATCATACACCTTAAATGACTTGGAACTTGAAATTTTTCTGGTTTCCGAAATCTCATTCCATTTTAAAACTATAGTATTTTTTTGTGTCTTTATTGCTATCTTGTCACCAGGAGTTTGGGATACTATAAAGCCTTGATATGTTTTGCCAGAATTAGTCGTAATTTCGTCTTCGACAACAGGCTTTCCATCTCTATTTACAGTTTCTTTCAAAATTGCGCTTACATCTTTCCATTTGATTTTGTACGTATTGGGAATGATGTTGTCATAAGATATTTTGGGGGCATTAGAATGTTCAACTTTAGCGACATCTGTAAGCAAATAATTCTTAGTTCTAATTTCATAAAGAATCAAGTATCTTCCATTAGCATCCCCTTGCAAAGCTTTTTCCGTCAAAGCCCAACGCTTCCATTCTCGAGGTAGGTTCTCATATTTAACCTTTTTCTGCTTTATTGACAACATTTGTGCGTCATCAACAACGAAAGAGGCCGACTCTGTCGCAATAGTGATGTCAACTCCTGGTCGTTGTACAATTATCTTACCAATCAAAGAAGATCCATCAGACAGTCTAATGGTGGTCTTATCCTCTGCATGTATAGAAAGAACCACTATACTGGCAATCGCTAATAGTATTATACGTTTTACTGTATTCATCATATCTTACTTTTTAATTGTGAGTATTATCGTTGTGCAAAATCTCTTGGTTATCCAAGTGATTATCATATATTGTATTTTCAGGGGAAAGTCTAAAAAAGGATGGGATGCCTATTTCTTTTATTGTATTTTTTCTTGCAAGCCGTGACTTGGCAACACCTGCTTCATTGCCATCTGAAGTTTCTGTTCCCAAAATTAAATCAAGAGCTTTTGCTAATAAAGGCTCCGACTTATCACCCAATTCTTTTTTTGATGTAGAATATCCATCTGGAACTATATAATCTGCTGTTATTCCATTATCTGGTGTCGTTTCCATAAGTGCATTATGGTACCGCATTGTGATGGGCTGTAGTTGATATCTATATTTGTTATCTCGAATAGTCCATGAACCAACACCTTTACCGTATGTCTGTTCACCAATGATAATAACATCCATGAAAGGACGCATACTAATGATTGCTGCTTCTGATGCTGAAGCACTATACTTTGATGTTAATACAAAGATTCTTTTCAGGTTAAGTCCATACATTGGATATCCCAAAATGTTTTCCCCATTATCAGGAGTTGAAAAACGGCTAATACTAACACCACTACCTGTTTCTCTTTCCATTTCTTTAGTTAAAATATCATTGTATGTACATTGCTGAAAAATAGCGTTGTATCCCTTTTCGTTAATAATGGAATTTGATAGGTATTTGCAAGTGTTTACATATCCTCCTGGATTATATCGGAGGTCTAATATCATTTCATCAATTTGGGCATCATAGAAACGTTTAAATGATGGCACAAGTTCGGCTATCTCGTTGAATTCCAAATAACAAAGATACCCTATTTTGATATTTGGGGTATTATATATCGAGTCCAAATATACAGTTTTTATCGGTCCGAACATGTCCGATGCTTCAATAGTATCTATTGGGGTGATAGTATTCTTGTAATCCACACGAACTCGAATAAGACTTTTGGAATTATCTGATGTGACTACAATGTCTCCCCTTCTTAACCCTTTAGACCTAAGTCTTGGACATGTAACATAAAGAACTTGCCTAAAGGTTTTTCCTTCTTCCGTTTCGTATGTCTGATAAGCATAGCCCAAATTCCTTCTTTCTTGTGTTGGAGTATAAGAACTATTGTTTTCGCAATAGGAGAAACGATCTTTTGGAGAAAGTAAGGACTTGAAGAATGTTACAGGATCTGTTCCATAATTGCAGTCTAATGAATCTGGTATATCTTCACGCCATAAATAATCATGATTCATATGGCTATAAATCCATTTACAGTCTTCTTCGAAAGCGCCAGCAGGATTAGATACAGGTTGTTCTTCCGGCGATACTATATCGTCGGAAGAACAACTTGAAACACAAAACATGCAACAAAAAATGCTACATGACAAAATGTTATTTAACTTTACCTTCATCTATATCTTTAAGATACAGGATTCCTGTGTTATTATTGTTTCCAGCAAATTCTTTTAAAGATGACACAGATCTGGAAGAAGAAGTCAATGCACCAACTTCAAATGACACATTATTTGTTTGTGAAGATTCTGTATCATAAAGATCGAGAATAATGCCATATTCAACACCAGCCTCTAAATTTATGGTTTGTTCCGGTGCAATATTGCTAAGCCATGAATCGTTCTGTAAAACAGAAGCTCTAAAACTAACGTTCCTCATGGGCAAAACAAAATAATAATTATAGAGGTTGTTCCAGGAATCATCTCTGTCAAAACTACATAAAATCCAATCAAAGTCTCCATTGTGATTGTCAATAGAAGGTGTAAAAGATCCATCATTGCTGAATTCCAAGAAATCACTTGTACGATTCATATCAATGTCAAATTGGGTAATTCCAGAATAATGAAGCATATTTCTCATCCAAACTAAGCACAACGCTCCTACTGGTTCCGGATTTAGCGTGTACGAGTTTTCACCATTTGTTATATTAACAGATTTTGACGCAACTCCTAATATTTTATATGTACCTCCCGTATACCCAGCGTCTGTTAATCTAGTAGTTGATAGATTTTCTGTGCCAGAAAGCTTCCAGTATTCAGGAACTTCAGCTCCAGCTTTATTGTTTACAACATCTGTAATAGCAATAACTCTATATGTTCCGTTACTTAACGATAAATTGCAGTTTGCAAGACCTGCATAATTTGTAAGCAATTGCTCGTCCTGAGAACTGAGAATGCCCTGTTCGTTATATGCGAGAACTCTCACGCGTAGTTTGTATTCACTTCCAAATGACTCCAATTCTCCTGCATTCAATTCCACATTGAACGGAGCAACAACACCAGAAGGATTTACTCTGATTGTCGTTGCGTGGGTGATCTCTATATCATCATTGGTACATGAAGTTAATATACCTATGAGAGCAAATAATGCGAATGATATTTTTTTCATTTTTCTAGATATTAAATGTTATTACTTCTTTGTTCCAATACATTTGAAAAGATAACCGATAGTAATCTCTGCACTACTCATTTTACCAGGGAAATTTCCAGCCAATTCGCTTGTTCCTAAATAATAACGTGCACTTACATATAATCCATCATTAGCTGAGTTTTTATTAAAACGATAGCCAACACCTACAGTGGGTCTAACATCAAATCCTTTCAAGTCGCCTGTGGCATATGTGGTGTTTTGATAGCTGATTTTGTCAGGACTTGCAGACAGTGTTCCTGCGATTGTAGCTCCCGCTTCAATATATATATTCTTTAATTGTTTTGTATTGTAGCATGGGTAAAACTGTAACAGCACAGGTACTTCAAAATAACTCATCTTTAAATCATCACCAGGTTTTGTCTTAACAGACATGCTCTTATAATTAAGCTCAAGACCAATACCAAATAGTCCTTGTCCATCAAGGGCTCTTCCGCGTGAGTCTTTACCGCCGAAACGAATGTTCCCCGCGATACCACCGCCAAAAGAAAAGCCAGCACCGTCGTAGAGCTCTAATCCATCGCCTTCAGACATGCTAGAAAAACCTACACCAGCACGAGGGCCTACAGACAATTCATAGTTGTAGTTCTTCGTTTTGACAGATAGTCTTTTGCCATTTTGCCCCAGTCCTTGGTTTGTTGTCGTTGTCTTTGGTTTCTGTCCAAAGCCATCGTCACCCTCTATTTGTGCATTGGCCGTAGCTATGCAGGCAAAAAGAGAAAGGAAAATTAAATTTAACTTCTTCATAATTTTAAAAATTTAATATTAATAAATAAATGTAGATCCTTAGAAAGGTTTCAGCTCAAGATTATTTCGTCTTGAGGAAGTGCCATCTGATGTTGATACTGCGCACCATCCGTTTAGTTCAACATTTTTCACCAAGAAATTGCTAGTGATAGAGCGACTGCTGTGGGCCGGTATTGTCAGAGTGACGGTTTTGTTCTCAAAACGAGCTTTGTTCCCTCCCCCAGACAATGTTACGGTTGTTGTTACAGCGATAGGCGAGGGATTCTTTATAGTTGCAGTTACAAGACATCGGTCATTAGAGTTTGCGTCAGCATTATTTACACGAATGCTGGAAGCCAGTTTTGTGCGCTGCACAAAAGTAAAACTTTCTTGGCCTTGCCAAAGTTGAATACCATTATTCTTTACCTCTACACGAAAATCTTTATTCTCTTGCATGGAAGAAGAATTAGGCTTGTACGAAAAGGAGTAATTGTTACGTCCTTTGTTTTCTATTGATATTTGATTTCCTGTATCAGGATCCTTTAGAACAACAGTAATTGGCTGATCGCGCCATTTCTGAGGAACTGAGAGTTGAAACTCACAGTTACACGCTGTTCCTGCAGAAAAAACAAAATTGTTTTTATTTGTATGTGTTGAAAAAGTAGAATTATCATCAACCATGCGTAAGAGACCATATTTGCCCTCATAACATGCAACAGCTGTTCCATTAGAGAAACGACTAACATTATCATATTGGAAAGGACTTATTGGCTTTCCCGTTTTTGACATTAATGTCCATCGTCCATTTCTTTCTTCAGGCATCCATTGGTTTGAAAAAGATTGCTCGAATTTTGCGTATTCAACTTTTTCCCCTTTGTGGGTGCCTGCTCGATATAAATAGTCAACTATAAGGTCCTGATTTTGAATTTTGGTTGTACGTCCATCTTCACCTAACACGAAGAACACGCCGTCCTCGTCCCAAAGATAGGCCTTCCCATCGTAAAAGTTAGTTCCACCATATGGAGTCCCACCATTTTTCAATCTTGGAAGGATTTGTTCGCCAGACGTATTAATCCAGTGAAAAGTTTCTTCATTTCCTATTGCTGCGAAGCCTTCACTAAATGGCCTTACCTCATCCTTTGTAAATTCAAAGGCAGGTTGGCATTTCTCATCAAGATATCCATAGCGTCCATTCCCATCACTTACCGTCAAAAGGCCTTCAGAATAAAACATGTAATCAGGCAACAAGTAATATTCGCCTTTTGTATAACTAACACTTCCATCATCAGTAAGAACACCCTTAATCATCCAACCATTAGACGTGCGATTAACAAAAACAGGCCTTCCTTCATAAAATAGATTTATTGCATCGTATTCAGGGCGCAAAATTATGGTACCATCAGTGGCGATAACACCCACCTTGCCGTCTTTGGTCACTTTATACATTTGTGGTCCGAAATACTTAATCTCAGAATACTCAGGAGCAACGCTCCACTCTACCGACTGTGCGAGAGTGCTCAATAATGAAGCTGTTAATAGCAGACTTGTCAATACTAATTTTTTCATTGTTGTCAACCTTTAATTTACTACAGGCATATTCTTTTCTGATGAAAAATCCTTTTTAGAGGTATTGTCCTCTGGAGACTTTGTCGCTTCTTTATGCCCATTTTTGCTATTAGAGACTCTTTTGTTTGATGTTTTCTTACTCCTATCAGCTTTTTTCTCTGATTTTTTCAGCATTTGGGGTGTTGAAATCGATGTTTCTGTAGGTGCTACACTCTTAGTAGAATCACTATTCCAATCACCTTCATTTGTAACATCTGGTGCTTTAGGAACAGTAATACTATTTGAAGTGTCATTATACCGAGAATTATAAATACTCCATGAAACTATACCTATAGACAATAATACCAATAAGGCAACTACTACATAGGTGATATTCCTCACCTTTCGATAAGGATCCTTTACCAAATTCCAATCAAACATCCAAGCACCACCGAGTTGTATTTTGTCGTTACGCGTGACAGGTACGGAAGCACCTTTTAGCATTCTTGTGCCATTGATTAATGTACCATTGCTGCTTGTGTCACTCAGAGTCATCCTCCCAAAGAAGTCAAAACTGATAACGGCATGATGGCGACTTACGTTGTCATGCTCGTCAGGTATAACTATATCACTGTCGTTTGCTCGACCAATCACTATTCTCTTCATAACAACAATTACTTATGTAACTTAAACATTTTTTTTATATTCTTTCCAACAGAAAGGAAATATAACTTGATATAGTGGAAAACACTATATTGATATTTAGATTTTATCTTCATATCAGCAATGATCGCTGTTAGATTGTCATAATCGCCGCCTCTTTCTATTCCTTTTGAATTAACATAATCAGTTAACTTCTTAATAGTAATTTCCGGAGATTTGTCAAAAGTGAAAAGTTTTAATATTTCTGCTTCTGGCTCAGTATTCCAAATACCATCGCAGCACAAAATAAATCTGTCACCTTTCTTGTATGGGAGTGTAAGTACCTCAACTTCAACTTTAGGACGAATTCCTAATGCTTTGGTAATAATATTTGAAAAGCTGGACTGTCGAGCTTGTTCTTCTGTCATCAACCCTTGCGAAACCATCTCAAAAACTTTAGAATGATCAAAAGTCCTAAAAGACTTTCGATTCTTACGTATTAGATAAATACGGCTATCGCCAATATGGGTGAGGTAAGCAGCATAACGTGTTAGAACTAATATTGTTGTGGTTGTTCCCATACCACGTAATGAAGGCTCGTTAGACGCACGTTGGTAAATAGCGCCATTAGCATTCTCAACTGCACGACGAATAGCATCTGGTCCAATCTGATCCTCAGAGGTCTCTGCAAGTTCTTTTATTATTTCTGTGACAGCAATATATGAAGCGGTTTGACCTCCGGCCATGCCTCCCATGCCATCACACACTGTAAGTATGACCATCTTGTCGGTTGCAAATCCACCATATGTGTCCTGGTTTTCTTTGCGACCGCCCATCCCTGTTTGGCCACAAGCATGACACATTTCGTCGTTTGAGATGGTTTTCATCTCGTCGACCTTCGGCAATGTTTGGTATTTGGAATCTTCCATATATTGTTTCAATTAGTATTTTCTAAGTAATGCAGAAATTTTGTTGATAAATACGGGATCCTCCGCGTCAGAGGCATACTTGTATGCTTTATCAAGTAACTCTTTTGCATATCTAAGATTTCTGGCCTCTCCACCTGTCAATGCAGGACCTTCATAATAATCACATGCCAATTCATACAATGCTTGATAATGACTTGGGGTCTTCTTGATAATTTCGCCTAGCAAACGATGTGCTTCTGCAGGATTAGGGGCGACAACACCCTGCAAATTAGCTTGCATGGTGACAAAATCATCATTCAATGTAAAGGATCCAGATGAAACCGCGTATAATCTACTCATAATAAATAGTGCTTCGGGATTGTCATCTTTTACTAATTGCTTTAATTTCTCAAATCCTTCTTTTGCTTCACTAGGATTTAGCAGCATTTTTCGAATCGAAGTTATTGACCGAAATTCCCGTAGTGTTATAACCATAAGCCGTTATTCTGGTGGCTTTGATGT